>Ga0302326_10033104_pt1 | contig 10278 bp, 3 predicted proteins | sample Palsa_T0_3_FD_202264 | JGI IMG/M metagenome (GOLD analysis project Ga0302326, IMG submission 202264) | Peat permafrost microbial communities from Stordalen Mire near Abisko, Sweden - Palsa_T0_3 | ecosystem: Environmental > Terrestrial > Soil > Palsa > Peat permafrost | place: Sweden: Abisko... | reverse complement strand
CGGAGCCGAGCGACTTGTCGCCGGATGGGGGCCGGCAACCCTTGCGCTTCCTTCGCGCCTTCCCTTCGCGCCTTCGCGTCTCTTGCTCTTTCTTGCGGCTTGGCCGCGCTGGGTTATCCGTGTGACCCGCGGTTCATGCTTTTCCGCCTCCTGGCTCACGCGTTAACCGTCTGGCTCAGCGCGTTGGACGTGCTGGTCGTGTAGTCCGTGTCGCCGCTGTAGACGGCCGTGATCGAATTGCTGCCGGTAGGCAGCGTCGTGGTGATTAGCATTGCAACGCCGGCGCTGAGCGTGCCGGTGCCGATGGAACTGCCGTTGTCCATGAACGTGACAGTGTCACCATTGGCGGGTATCCCTGCGCCGGGGCTGACGGCCGCCACGGTCGCGGTGAACGTCACGCTCGTTCCAGACGTGATCGGGCCGGTGGTGTTCTTGGTCAGCTTGGTGGTCGTCGCGGACTGATTCACCGTCTGAGTGAGCGAACCTGACGTGCTGCTGCTGAAGTCGGTGTCGCCGCCGTAGGCAGCGGTGAGCGAATTGCTGCCCACGGGAAGCGAAGTTGTGATGAACGTCGCGACGCCGCTGCTGTTCAACGTGCCGGTGCCCATCGAACTGCCGTTGTCCATGAATGTGACCGTGCCGGTAGGCGTTCCCGCGCCGGGAGCCACTGCGGCAAGAGTCGCGGTGAACGTGATGCTCTGTCCGAACTTGGCGGTGGTTGTGGTGCTCTTGGTCAGGGTGGTGGTCGTCGCGGACTGGTTCACGGTCTGGGTGAGCGAGCCGGAAACGCTTCCGCTGAAGTTCGCATCGCCGTCGTAAGCTGCGCTCATCGAATTGGCGCCCGGCGGCAGGTCGTTCACCATGAAGGTGGCAACGCCGTTGGTGAGCGTGCCTTGCGCGAAAACAGTGCCATTCGTTTCGAGGATGACGGCACCGCTGCCGCCGGGGGTGAGGGCGTTGGCACCCACGGGAGCCACGGTGACCGTGAAGGTCACGCTCTGCCCGTACTTAATTGGGGCAGTCGTGCTCTTGGTTAAGGTTGTGGTGGTCGGTGCCTTGGCAACCGTCAATGTAAACGGCTGGCTGGCGGCCGTTCCCAGGCCGTTGAACGCGCCGAACGTGAGATCGTACGTTCCTGCGGTTCCGGCAGCGGGCGTTCCACTCAGGACGCCGGTGGTTGTGTTGAAGCTCAGCCCCGCCGGAAGGGCCCCGTTTTCGCTGAGCGTCGGTGCCGGGTAGCCGGTGGCGACAACCGTGAAGGAGCCGGCGACCCCCGCAAACATGGTACTGGTGCTGGCGCTTGTGATCGCCGGCGGCGTGGGCACATCCACGGTCGTAATGGCCTGCGGAGCCGTCGGCGTCGGCTGCACGTCCCCATTGGTATCGGTGGCAACGCTATAGAAGCGATAGGTATTGGCGTTGACGCCGGTGAAGGTTCCGGAAGTTGCGGTCGTCATGTGCTTCCAGAGCGTGTATTGGGCATCGTTGTCGGAGACGTAGATTGAGTAGTTGGCCACGCCCAGGCCGTCCGTGCCCGGCGTTCCTGACCAGGAGACGGGGAAGCTGACATTGGATTCGGTGGCCGGCAGCGGACTGACCGTGCTGCTCACAGTCTGATACTGGTAAGCGCCGATGTCAGGGAGACCAATCCGCGGCGCGCCGGTCTGGTCGGTGGCGAGGAACACTTTCGAGCCGAGATTGTGAGCCGCGGGAGTCGTCCCATCGTAGCCGCGGGTGACGGTCAGTGTGTTTCCGACGACATTGGTAACCAGCATCTGCTCCGTGTCGATCTGGATCACATAACTACCGGGCGTGCTGGCGATGGCGGAGGCGAGACCGACGGAAATACTTGTCGCGGTAGCGGTGGCAGCGGAGGTTAGGCTGGTTAGCCGCCCGCCGGCATGCCGCGCCGGGCTGTTGGCGGTCAACGCCATCGTCTGGGTCGGGCCGCCGTTGTAATCCAGGGGCAAGAGCCCGGGGGCGACCGGAGCGGTGCTGGTTCCGACCAGATTGCCGCCGTTGCCATTGGTAACGCCGGTCATGTCGGTGCCGTCGCCGATCAGATTGTACGTGCTGTTGCCCTGCAGCGCGCCGCTGATGTCGGGCCCGTCTGCTTCGGAACCCGCTGTGTTGCCGGCGACGATGGTGTTCAGCAGCGTCGGTGTGAACACGCCGTAAATGCCGCCGCCATTGTCCGTCGCCGAGTTTCCCAAGAGCGTGGAGTTGCTGACGGTCATCTCGCCGCCGCCGCCGCTGTAAATGCCGCCGCCGTCCTCGCTGGCCGAGTCACCCGAGAGGGTGCTATTGGCGACAGTCACCGTCCCCACGTTGTAAACTCCGCCGCCGCCGACGGCTGAGTCATCCGAGAAGGTGCTGTTGGCGACGGTGAGCGCGCGTGCCCCGGCGTTGGCAATGCCGCCGCCTTCCTCGCTGGCCGAGTCACCCGAGAGGGTGCTATTGGCGACAGTGAGCGCGCCGTCGTTGAAAACGCCGCCGCCGTCATCGCTGGCCGAGTCACCCGAGAGGGTGCTGTTGGCGACAGTGAGCGTGCCGTCGTTGTTGATGCCGCCGCTGTCGGCCTCTCCGTTGCTGCTGCCGGCGCCGTCGGTGATTGTCAATCCGGAGATGGATGCCGTTACGCCCGAATCGATCTGGAACACCGTGCTCGCAGCGTTGCCGCTGACGGTGATCTGATTTGCTCCATCGATCGTGATGACGCCGCTGCCTGCGCCGCCCGCGCCCAATTCGAGAACTCCCTGCTGCAGCAGGATCGTATCGCCGGCGAGACTGGGATCGAAAGTGATCGTGTCCGATGTGCCGGCGGCAGCGTCGGTGTTGGCGGTGGTGATCGCGTCGCGCAGCGATTCCCCAGTGTGCGACGTGGAGTCGTCGGAGGTCGTTACGACCAGCGATGAAAACAGCCGCCGTGGTTCCAACGCCTCGATTCCGAAGGCAGGAGAGATCCCGCGACGCGCGCGCGACGACTTTGCCCGGTTACGATGTTTTGTGAAGAACATGGTTCGCTGCTTCCTTCCCTAAGGATTTGCCGACCCGCCGTTCGCTCGTCCCCAATAAACGAGCTGGATTTTCCCACGGCTGTACATATGGCGATACGGTGGCGCGTGGCGGAGGTTCGGAAAGAGGTTTCACTGCGTTTTCGCGTTTACCCGCGGTGATCCGCTGGTCTTCACTTTTCACGAGATCCGCCCGGCGACAAGTCGCTCGGCTCCGCGCTGGCGCGACTCCGACAGTCCTCGAACAGCAACGACGGTTCGACTCTTGGGCTCGACGCGACATCGCCCGGGGTATGACCGGTTATTTCGCCGAGGCGATCAAGGCCTCGCGCCAGCGCGGAGCCGAGCGACTTGTCGCCGGATGGGAGCCGGCGGCTCTTGCTCTTCCTTCGCTTTTTCCCTTCGCGACGGAGCTTGCCGGCCGTGGCGGGTGCCTGCACGGCTCTTCTCTTTTTTCGCCTCCTGGCTCACGCGTTAACCGTCTGGCTCAGCGCGTTGGACGTGCTGGTGGTGTAGTCCGTGTCGCCGCTGTAGATCGCCGTGATCGAATTGCTGCCGACGGGCAGCGTCGTGGTGATGAGTGTCGCGACGCCGCCGCTGAGCGTTTCGGTTCCGATGGAACTGCCGTTGTCCATGAAGGTGACCGTCTCGCCGTTGGCGGGCAGCCCCGCGCCGGGACTGACGGCCGCCACGGTCGCCGTGAACGTCACGCTGGTTCCGGACGTGATCGGGCCGCTGGTGTTCTTGGTCAGCTTGGTGGTCGTGGACGACTGGGCCACCGTCTGGGTCATGGAACCAGACGTGCTGGTGGAGAAGTTCGTATCGCCGCCGTAAATGGCCTTGATCGAATGGCTGCCGACGGCAAGCGACGCGGTGGTGAACGTGGCAACGCCGCCGCTGAGCGAGCCGGTGCCGATGACCGTCGAGCCGTCCTCGAACGTCACGGTGCCGGTGGGTGTCCCCGCGCCGGGGCTGACGGCGGCCATGGTCGCGGTGAACGTAATGCTCTGGCCGAACTTGGCGGTGGTCGTGGTGCTCTTGGTCAACGCCGTGGTCGTGGCCGACTGGGTTACGGTCTGGCTCAGCGCGCCGGACGTGCTGTGGGTGAAGTTCGTGTCGCCGGCATAGATAGCCACGATCGAATTGCTGCCGACGGAAACCGACGTGGTCGTCAATGTCGCGATGCCGCCGGTAAGCGTGGCGGTGCCGATCGAACCGCCGTTGTCATAGAAGGTCACTGCCCCGGTCGGTGCCAGGGAGTTGGTGCTGGCTGGCGCGACGGCGGCGGTAAATGTGACGCTCTGGCCGTACTTGATGGCGGAAGTGGTGCTCTTGGTCAGGGTCGTCTTGCTGGATGCGGAGGCGATGGTCAGCGTGAATGCCTGGGTGGCGGGGGAACCGAAGCCGTTATACGCGCTGAACGTCAGATCGTAAGCGCCGACCATTCCGGAGGCTGGGGTGCCGCTCAGGGAGCCGGTGGTCGAGTTGAGCGTGATGCCGCTCGGGAGCGTGCCGGTCTCGCTGTACGTCGGTGCTGGAGTTCCGCCGGCGACGACAGCAAACGAGGCGGCGGCGCCGACGGTGAAGGTCGCGTGATTCGCGCTGCTGATCGGCGGCGTCGGGATGAGCACCGATGTATACGCTTGTGGGGCTGGCGTGGCCTGCACCTGGCCGTTGGTGTCGGTCGCCACGCTGTAGAAGCGGTAGGTTTGGCCGCTCACGCCGGTGAACGTGCCGGCGGTGTCGGTGGTCATGTGCTCGAAGAGGGTGAACTGCGCGTTGTCATCCGAGACGTAGACCGAATAGAAGGCAATCGGATATCCGTCGGTGCCGGGTGTCCCCGACCAGGAGACGGGGAAGCTGGCGGTATTCTCCTCAAATGGCAGCGGATTGACGCTGCTGGTGACGGTCTGAAACTGGAAAGCGCCGATGTCCGGCGCCCCGACCCGCGGTGCGCCAGTTTGATCGGTGGCGAAAAAGACCCTGGCTCCCAGGCTGTGGCTCGTGACCGGCGTGCCGTTGTAGCCGCGGGTTACGCTGAGGGTGTTTCCGCTGGCGTTGGTCACCAGCATCTGCTCGCTGTCGATCTGGATGACGTAGGAACCGGGTGTGCTGGCGATGGCCGAGCCGAGGCCAACGGAGATGTTCGTCGGGGACGAGGCCGCGCCGACAGCCGCGGTGAGCGTCGTCAGCCGGCCGCCGGCCTTCCGCGCGGGACTGTTGGCGGTCAACGCCATCGTCTGGGTTGGACCGCCGTTGTAATCCAGCGGCAAGAGCCCCGGGGCGAGCGGAGCGGTGCCGGTGCCGACCTGGTTGCCGCCGTTGCCGTTGGTGATGCCGGTCATGGCGGTGCCGTCGCCGATCAGATTGTATGTGCTGTTGCCCGGAAGCGCGCCGTAGATGTCGGGCCCGTCCGCCTCCGACGAAGCGGTGTTGCCGGCGACGATCGTGTCCAGCAACGTTAGCGTGCCGACATCGTTGTAGATACCGCCACCGTCCGCCGCCGAGTTTCCCGAGAGAGTGGAGTTGGTGACAGTGATCTGGCCGGCGTCAGAAATGCCGCCGCCGGAGTCCGCCGCCGAGTTTCCCGAGAGAGTGGAGTTGGTGACGGTGAGTACGCCGCCGTGGGTGCAAATGCCGCCGCCGGAGCCTGCCGCCGAGTTTTCCGAGAGAGTGGAGTTGGTGACGGTGAGTACGCCATAACCGTTGTCAATGCCGCCGCCGTCCTCGCTGGCCGAGTCACCCGAGAGGGTGCTGTTGACCACGGTGAGCGTGCCCAGGTTACAAATGCCGCCGCCATCGTCGGCTGAGCCATCCGAGAAGGTGCTGTTGGCGACGGTGAGCGTGTTGGCGTTGAGAATGCCGCCGCCGTAGACCGCGGCTGTGTTATCCGAGAGGGTGCTATTGGCGACAGTGAGCGTGCCGTCGTTGTTGATTCCGCCGCTGTCGCCCTCTCCGTTGCTGCTGCCGGCGCCGTCGGTGATTGTCAATCCGGAGATGGATGCCGTTACGCCCGAATCGACCTGGAACACCGTGCTCGCAGCGTTGCCGCTGACGGTGATCTGATTTGCTCCATCGATCGTAATGACGCCGGTGCCGCTCCCGCCGGAGTTCAGTTCCAGGACTCCCTGTGCAAGCGTGATCGTTCCCCCGCTCAAGCTCGGGTCGAATGTGATCGTGTCGGACGTACCGAACTCGGCATCGAAGTCCGCCCCGGCGATCGCGTCGCGCAGCGATACCCCGCTGTGCGACGTGGAGTCGTCGAGGGTGGTTACGACCAGCGATGAAAACAGCCGACGCGGTTCCAGGGATTCGACTCCGAAGTGAGGAGAGCGCACGCGCTGCGCGCGCAATGACTTTGACCGATTACGATGTTTCGTGAAGAACATGATGTGCTGCTTCCTTCCCTAAGGATGTGCCGACTCGCCGTTCGCTCGTCCCCGAGGAACGAGGTTATGCCCATGGCTGTCATATGCCGATACGCCGGCCTGAGTCAGAGGTTCGGAAATCGTTCGCGATGCGCCCGGCGACAAGTCGCTCGGCTCCGCGCTGGCGCGACTCCGACAGTCCTCGAGCGGCAACGATTGTTCGACTCCTTGGCTCGCCGCGACATTGCCCCGGCGTATGACCGCTCATTCCGCCGAGGCGTTCAAAGCGTCGCGCCAGCGCGGAGCCGAGCGACTTGTCGCCGGATGGGGGCCGGCAACTCTTGCTCTTCCTTCGCGTCTCTTGCTCTTTCTTGCGGCTTGGCCGCGCTGGGTTATCCGTGTCACCCACGGTTCATGCCTTTTCCGCCTCCCGGCTCACGAGTTCACCGTCTGACTCAGCGCGTTGGACGTGCTGGTGGTGTAGTCGGTGTCGCCGCTATAGATGGCGGTGATCGAATTGCTGCCAACCGGCAGCGTCGTGGTGATCAACGTGGCGACGCCGGCGCTACTAAGCGCGCCGGTGCCGATGGAACTGCCGTTGTCCATGAAGGTGACAGTGTCACCAGTGGCGGGTATCCCTGCGCCGGGACTAACGGCCGCCACGGTTGCCGTGAACGTTACGCTCGTTCCAGACGTGATCGGGCCGGTGGTGTTCTTGGTCAACTTGGTGGTCGTCGCCGATTTGTTGACGGTTTGGCTAAGGGTACCGGACGTGCTGGTGGTGAAATTGGAATCGCCGCCGTAGACGGCGTCGATCGAGTTGCTGCCGGCGGGGATCGTGGTGGTTGTCAACGTTGCGATCCCGCCGCTGAGCGTGCCGGTGCCGAGCGCGGTGCTGCCGTCCATGAAGGTCACGGTTCCCGTTGGCGTGCCGGCGCCGGGGCTGACCGCGGCCATGGTCGCGGTGAAGGTCACGCTCTGGCCATAGGTGATGGCGGCGGTGGTGCTCTTGGTCAGTTTGGTGGTCGTCGCGGATTTGTTCACCGTCTGGCTCAGGGCACTGGACATGCTGGTGGTGAAATCGGTATCCCCGCTGTAGACCGCGTCGATTGAGTTGCTGCCGGCGGGAATCGTGGTGGTGGTCAACGTCGCGACGCCATTGTTGACCGTTCCGGTTCCGAGCACGGTGGTGCCGTCCATGAAGGTGACGGTGCCCGTGGGGGTGCCGGCGCCCGGGCTGACCGCGGCCATTGTTGCCGTCAATGTTACGCTCTGGCCGTATGTGACGGCGCCGGTGGTGCTCTTGGTCAGCTTAGTGGTCGTTGAAGACTGATCCACCGTCTGCGTAATGGAGCCGGAGGCGCTGCCGCTGAAGTTCGCATCGCCGTCGTAAGCCGCGCTCATCGAATTGGCGCCCGGCGGCAGGTCGTTCACCATGAAGGTGGCAACGCCGTTGCTGGGCGTGGCTTGCTCGAATGGAGTGCCATTAATTTCGAGGATGACGGCGCCGCTGCCGCCGGGGGTGAGAATATTGGCGCCTACGGGAGCCACGGTGACCGTGAAGGTCACGCTCTGCCCGTACTTAATGGGTCCGGAGGTGTTCTTGGTCAGCTTCGTCGTTGTGCTGGCTTTCGCCACGATGAAATCGAACGATTGACTGGCGGGCGCGCCGACACCATTGAATGCGTAAAGGGTCAGTGGATAGGTTCCGACGGTGCCGGAGGCGGGCGTTCCGCTCAGGACGCCGGTGGTGTTAAACGTCACGCCGTTGGGCAATGCTCCCGATTCGCTGAAGGTCGGAGCGGGGGATCCGCTCGCGGCCGCCGTGAAGGAGCCGGTAACTCCCGCGGTAAAGGTCTTCTGGCTGGAGCTGGTAAACGCCGGAGCTGCCGGAGCCACGACCGTGGTTGTTGCCTGGGTGCCCGGCGTGGCTTGAGTTTGGCCCAGATATACCCCGTCGGGGTACGTGGTGGCGATGCTGTAGAAGCTGTAGGTGTGCCCGGTGGTGCCGGTGAATGTTGCGGAGGTTGCAGTCGTCTCAGCCAGCCAGACCGTGTAGTTGGCGCCGTTGTCTGAGTCATAGATTGTGTAGTAGGCAATCGGGGAGTCTCCGCTGGCCGGATGGCCCGACCAGCTCACCGGAAAGCTTGTCGAGGTTTCCGTTGCCGGGAGCGGAGCAACGGTGCTGAACAGCGGCTGGAACTCAAATGCCCCAATGTCGGGAGCGCTATCGCGGAGCTGGCCGGTCTGATCTGTGGCCACATAAACAGCGGTCGCGAAATTCTCGGACGCGGCCGTGGTACCGTCGTACCCGCGGACGACCGTCAGGGAATTATCCGGCAGATCCACACCTGTGACCAGCATCTGCTCGCTGCCCACGCGGATAACGTAGTCCCCCGCGGTGCTGGCGATTGCCGATGCGCGCCCGACTGGAATGCTGGTCTGCGTACTGTTGATCGGGTCATTGAGATACGTGGCCTCCCCGCCCGCGTTGATGCCGCTCTGATAGGGAACGGGAACCATTGTTTGCGTGGGCCCGCCGTTGTAGGCCAACGCGTCGACGTAGTCCTCGGAAGATAAGGCATTAAGGGCAACTTGGTTTCCATCGCTTCCGTTGGTCATGCCGACCTCGCCGGTCCCATCGCCGATGAGGTTGTAGCTGCTGCTTTGGAACGTGCCGTCGGCGTCAACGGACCCGTCCGTACTGGCATTTCCGGCGACGATGGTGCTCAGGAGCTCGCACGTGCCGGTCGAGGCGATGCCCCCGCCGGTTTCGTCGCCTGTGTTTCCCGAGAGGGTGGAATTGGTTACCGTCAGGGCAGAGGTGTTCTCAATGCCACCGCCATCATCGCTGGCTGTGTTCTGATTGAACGTCGAGTTGATGACGGTCATCGTGCTATCGTTTTCAATTGCGCCGCCGTCCGCGGCGGCGATAGACCCGTTCAGATAAAAGGTTGATCCGCTGACGGTCGCTGTTCCGCCGCCGGCATTGTCGATGGCCCCGCCGTCGTCCTCCGCGCTATTGGCCTTGAACGTGGAATCACTGATCGTCATCGAGCCGCCATCGTTGTATATGGCGCCGCCGTTGGGGGTATTGCCTTCGCCTTGCCCAGCGCCGTTGGCATAAAATGTTGTGGTATTCACGTTCAATGTGCCGGTGTTATAGATTGCGCCTCCGTCGCCGGTTGAGCCGTTGGCGTAGAACTCACAACTGTTGAGCGTGAGATTCCCCTCGTTCACGAGGCCCCCGCCCACTCCGTCAGGACTGCCTTCCCAGATTCCCAATTCCGTAAGGACGGCGTTGGTACCACTGTCAACCGAGAATACTCTGTCCGAGCCGTCGCCGATGATCGAGACTTGACTTGCGCCGTCGATGGTAATGACGCCCGTCCCGCCGCCAGAGTTTAATTCCAGCTGCCCCTGCGAGAGCTCGATCGCATCTACCTCAAACGTGATCGTATCGGAAATGCCGAGCGCAGCGTCGAAGTCCGCCGAGGCAATCGCGTCGCGCAGCGATACACCGGTGTGCGAAGTGGCGTCAGAGTCGGTTGTGACGAGCAGCGCATTGAACAAACGTCTGCACTCCAGCGCTTCGATTTCAACGCGGCGATTCGTTCGGCGATGCAGAGCCGATGACTTGGATGCCTTGCGGCGATATTGGAAGATCATGATTTTATTTCCTTCTTTTCCTGCGCCCGCTATGCATCGACCGTCTGACTCAGCGCGTTGGACGTGCTGGCCGTGTAGTCCGTGTCGCCGCCGTAGACCGCCGTGATCGAATTGCTGCCGGTAGGCAGCGTCGTGGTGATCAACGTGGCGACGCCTGCGCTGAGCGCGGCGGTGCCGATCGAACTGCCGTTGTCCATGAACGTGACAGTGTCACCATTGGCGGGGAT
>Ga0302326_10033102_pt1 | contig 10278 bp, 10 predicted proteins | sample Palsa_T0_3_FD_202264 | JGI IMG/M metagenome (GOLD analysis project Ga0302326, IMG submission 202264) | Peat permafrost microbial communities from Stordalen Mire near Abisko, Sweden - Palsa_T0_3 | ecosystem: Environmental > Terrestrial > Soil > Palsa > Peat permafrost | place: Sweden: Abisko... | reverse complement strand
ATACTGGCGTTTGAGGTAGTCCATGGCGCCCTCTTGGATCGCCGCAGCGATCTCCTTCATGCGGGCGTTGCCGTCCGGTTGACCGAGCACCCAGAAGGTGAGCGCGATGCCGTAGAGCACCGCCAGCACACCACCGATTAGCCCGGCCCAAATTGCGTATTGTGCCGTCATGTAACTTTTAGGTCCTTGAGGAAGCAGCAGTGCGGCGCCCAAGGGGCGCCGCTTAATCTAGGGCGGTACTGCGGTGGCCCGCCTAGTCCTTCTCGGTGAAGCGCTGGTAGGACTCGGTGATCTCACGGCGCGCCGACGCGGCATCGCGCCACGAGCCGACGCGCGTCTCCTTGCCCTCGAGCGCTTTGTAGGTCTCGAAGAAGTGCGAAATCTTGCGCAGTTGATGCGGGAAAATCTGCGAGTAGTTGTGGACTTCGTCGAAGAGCGGTTCGCCGACCGGCACGGCGAGAATCTTGTCGTCCTGTTTGTCGCCGTCCACCATCTCGAGTAAGCCGATCGGACGTGCCGCGACCAGGCAACCTGGGAACGTCGGCTCGATTGCGAGCACGAGCACGTCGAGCGGATCGCCGTCGAGCGCGAGCGTCTGTGGCGCAAACCCGTAATCGCCCGGATAATGAATCGCCGAATGCAATGCGCGATCGAGGCGAAATATATCGAGCGACTTGTCGTATTCGTACTTGTTTCGCGAACCCTCCGGAATCTCGACCACGACGTTGATTTCGTCGGGCTGGCGCTCCCCAAGCGGCAGGAGTAAGTAATTACGGGGATCCGGTAGGCTCATGAGGCGCAGGGTGTTCTCGCAAGCTCAACCAAGGACCTCGACATGCTGGAGGAGACCGAGTTTCTCGTTGTCGGCGCCGGGCCGGCAGGCGCAACAGCCGCTCGCGAGGCCGCGCGATCCGGTGTTGAGACCGTCGTGCTTGAAAAGGATGCGGTTGTCGGGGCGAAGCGCGTCTGCGCCGCGGGATTGCGTCCCGGCTTCTGCAATACGTTCGATCTGCCGCGCGAACTCGTTCACTGCGACACACCGCGCCTTGCGCTCTTTGACCCCAGTGGGCGCGAACACGAAATCTTCTTTGGACCCGGTCATACTACGACGCGCGAGGAACTCGACGGCGAGATTGCGCGCCTGGCAGTCCAGGAAGGCGCGGTCATCCGCACTCAGTCGCTTTGGCGTTCCTTCGAACGTGACGGGGATGGGTCGATCGTCGAGTACGCCGATTTACATTCGGGTGAACGACGGCGCCTTCGCGCGCGCAACGTTTTCTTTGCGCAGGGAGCGACTGCGCGCTTCGATCGCGCATTTTCGGATCCGCGTTGGAACGACGGCCTGATGACGACGCTACAATATCGCGTGTACCTGGATCGTCCGGCGATACCGGCGGCCTATCGCACGCTGGAGCTTCATTATTTTCCGGCCCACGATGGGCGCCAAATCGTTGCCTGGATGTTCCCCAAGCGCGATCATTTGGCGATCGGCTTGGGTCTCGTGGGCAAGCTCGACGGAAAGCGCCTGCGCGAAGAACTCGATGCGTTTACCGCGCGCACGCGCGAGCGGCTCTATGCGAATGCGAACGTTAAGCGGATTAAGGAAGAAGGACATCTCCTCTACGGAGGCTGGCCGCGCGTACGATACGCCGCCGGCGCGGCCATGGTTGGCGGCACGGCTGCCGGTCTGGTGGATGCGACCAACGGCGAGGGCATCTTCGAAGCCGCGATGAGCGGGCGCCTTGCCGCCGCAGCGGTGCGCGAACGTCGTGCAAGCCCCCAAAACGCCGCGCAACTCTACGCACAGCGGCTTCGCGGCCGATTTACGCGCCGGCTCGAACACCGTGTACGGCTGATGCGCTACCTCGAGGCGCGGCCCGCGCGCTACGGCCTGCTGTTCGATCAGCTCGCGGGGAGCACGCAATTTGCCGACGCACTTCAAAAGGAAGACGCGCAGCGGACGCCGTTCGACCGGCTCACGCTCGCTTTGAACGCACTACGCTTCGCGACGCGGGCATCTTTTGTCTAGATGGCGAACCCCGGCCTAGTACGGATACGATCGCTTGTCAACTATTGCTATATCGGAACACGAATTTCAAACGTTGCGCGATTTGATCCGCGAGCGCTTTGGTATCTATTACGACGATACCAAGCTGTTTTTGCTGCAAAGCCGGCTTCAGACGCGCCTGCTCAAGTGCCGCGTCGCCGATTTCGCAGGCTACCAACGTTTCTTGACGACGTCACCCGACCGGGAGAGCGAGTGGAGCGAACTGGCTTCGGTCCTTTCCAACAACGAAACCTATTTTTTTCGCGAGCGCGCCCAGCTCGAGGTGCTCGTCACCGAAGTCCTCGAGGAGTCGCAGCGTGCCGGCACACCGCTGCGGGTGTGGTCGTCGGCGTCATCGACCGGTGAAGAGCCCTACACGATCGCGATGATGCTGATGCAGACGCATCGCGTCGCACCCTCGGGCGTCGTGTTGCGCGCAACCGATCTTTCGCCGCGCGCGCTGGAACGCGCTTCGACCGGGTTCTATCGAGAACTTTCCTTCCGCGCGACACCGCCGGAAATGGTCCAGAAGTACTTCCGCCCCTTTGAAGGCGGTTTTTTCATCAATGACGAGATCAAGCACATGGTGCAGTTTTCACGCTTGAACCTCATGGACGAACACGCGGTCGCATCGATCGGTACATTCGACGCGATCTTTTGCCGCAATGTCTTGATCTATTTCGAGAAGCCGACGCAGAAGCGCGTCGTCGAGGCCTTCGCGCGAGCACTGCGCCCGGGAGGATTTCTTTTCCTTGGGCATGCGGAATCGATCATGCGCGTGACCGACAAATACGAACCCGTCGTAACCCCAAAAGCGATTTACTACCGACGGAAGTGATGTAAACGTGGGAAAGATCAACGTACTGGTGGTCGACGACTCGGCGTTCATGCGCCGAGCGATCTCGACCATAATCGAGAACGAAGCCGATATGGGGGTGATCGCGACCGCGCGTAGCGGCGAAGAGGCGATTACCAAAGCCCTGCAGCTCAATCCCGACGTCATCACGATGGACGTCGAGATGCCGGGAATGGGCGGGCTCGAAGCGGTACGGCAAATCGTCGCCGATCACCGCATCCCGATCATCATGTGCAGCTCGCTCACGCGCGAAGGCGCGGAGACGACCTTCCGCGCACTCGAGCTGGGCGCCGTCGACTTCATTTCCAAGCCCGATGCCGCGTACGTCAACATCACGGACGTGGCACGCGACCTGGTCGCCAAGATCCGCGCAGTCTCGCGGCAGGGCGGCCAGCCGGCGCAACCGATCGTGCACGCGCCGCCGCCGATCGAGCAACCTCCCCGGATCATCGCGCCGCCGCCGGTTGCTCGAGTGCGCTCGACCGGTCAATATGAGGTCGTCGCGATCGGTACATCGACTGGGGGTCCGGTCGCACTCTCCCACGTCGTGCCCATGCTCCCCGGGAACTTTCCATTGCCGGTGCTCATCGTCCAGCACATGCCGATGGGCTTCACGCGTCCGCTTGCCGACCGACTCAATGCGTTGAGCAAAATCGCCGTGCACGAGGCAGTCAACGGAATGCTTCTCGAGGCCGGCACGGCACTCGTCGTACCGAGCGGCAAGCAAGCGGAATTGCATCGCCGTGGGACGGGCGAGACCGAGGTGCGACTGGTCGATGACGACGGTTCCTCGGTGCATGTCCCGAGCGTCGATTTTATGACCGCGCAGGTTGCGCAAGCCTACGGACGCGCGGCGATCGGCGTGATTCTCACCGGCATGGGTCAAGACGGCGTCCGCGGTTTACGCAAACTTAAAGAACGAGGCGGTTACGTGTTGGGTCAAGATGAAGCGACGTGCGTCGTCTACGGCATGCCGCGGGCTGCCGCCAAGGAGGGCCTGGTCGACCGCGAGGTCCCGTTAGACGATATCTCGCCGATCTTGGTTAGCCTCGCGGGCGCCGCAAAGCCTTAACCTATTGGATGCAGAACGCTGACCAAGAATAGGCAAAACGCTGACATGGCGGAGTAGGATAGCGATTGGAGACTCTGAATACGGAAGCTCGGACGCGTGATATGCTCGTCCACGAGGTTGCATGAAGCTGAGCCGTAGTCCACGCAGCTACGTTATCGGCGGCGTCGAACTCTCACGAGAAGAGATCGTCCACAAATACTTACACTTAGTGAAGTATGTGGCCGGTCGAATCTCCGTTAATCTCCCGCCGAACGTCGAGATCAACGATCTCATCAACGACGGGATCTTAGGTTTGATCGACGCCATCGAAAAATACGACGACGCGCGCGGAGTGAAGTTCGAAACCTACGCAATCACTCGCATCAACGGGGCTATTTTGGACGCCCTGCGTTCGCTCGATTGGGTTCCGCGCGCCGTTCGCCAGCGCGCCCGCGAGCTCGAGCGCACCTATCAAGAATTAGAAGTCGAGCTGGGTCGCGCGCCGACCGAAGCCGAGGTCGGCCAGCGGCTCGGCCTTTCGAAGAAAGAGTTCGATCAGCTCATCCAGCGCGTACGCGGCACCGCCGTGCTCTCGCTCGAGGAATTTCTACCCAACGAAAAGGGGTATGAGATTCCGCTGGTCGACACGCTCCGCGACGACGGCAACGACGTCATGAGCGAAGTAGAGTCGCGCGAAGTGCACGCCGAGCTGGTGCGCGCGGTCGAGAATCTCCCGCCGCAAGAGCGCACGGTCATCACGCTCTACTACTTCGAGGGGCAGACGCTCAAAGAAATCAAGGGCGCCCTCGGGGTCTCGGAATCGCGAGTCTCGCAGATCCACGCCCAGGCCGTAATCCACTTGCGCCAACGGCTCCGCGAGCTGCGCGCGGACCTCGGCTACCGCGAAGACGACCCCACCGTCAAACAGAAATATTTGCGGCGACCCGCGCCGAGCCCCGAAGCTGCCGAAAATAAAGTAGAACGGACGCTGCGAGGGGAAATACCGGAGCATGGCGATTCGTCCCGCGGATCTGCAACTGGCATACCTGGCCGCCCCGCAAAACGCGGCCCAGGTTAGCGCCGCCCAGCAGGCCCCGCAGGCGGCTCAAGCGGCCGCCCAGGCGACGTTTGCCGCGCAAGTACAGCAGCGCGAAGAAATAGTCAAACAGACCGAACACGGCGAACGCACGTCGCTGCGCACCAATCCCGACGGCAGCAATAACGGCGGGGGCTACACGCCCGGTCAGCGGCGCAACGGCCAACACGACGATGGAGCGCAGGATTCGCCGCTCGGACTCTCCGGCGAAGGCGAGCACTTCATCGACTTCACCGCGTAGAGGCTAACCAATGTCGGGGCTCGATCCGCTCGCCGCACTCGCTGCTCAGGCGGTCGTCAACGCGCAAGCCGCGATCGACGCGGCAACGCTTAGCCTCGGAGCCGATGTCGCGACCCTCCAGGCCCAAGTCAACGTCGGCGACGTGATCGCTGCCACCGTCCTGCCGCCGCAAGCCGGCACCGATCTGCTTTCGTTCCTGGGGCAAACTGTCGCGGCGCAGATTCCGCCCGGTATCGATCCCGGCGAAACGTTGCTCTTACAAGTGACGGGCTTTACCAACTCAACCGTCACGGTTCGCAATCTGGGAACCATCGATCCCGAGAACCCGATTCCAACCGTCAACCCGGATCTAACTCCGCCTGTAACCGACGGTCCGCAAACTGCGGTGCTCAGCACGCAAGTCGCGCCGGCGCCGAGCGCACCGGAACCCAGTCCAGCGGTGCCCGTGCAAAGCGCGGCCGTGCCGAGCGCGAGCGTGCCGACAGCGCTTCCGCCCGTCGTTCCCCCGCCGTCCGCGGGAACTGCGCCTCCCGCGGGAACACCCGCGAACGTTGCGCCGCCGCGCGCGGTATTCGTTGCCGCGTCGGTACTCCCGAACTTGGCAGCCAGTGCACGCGCTCTGGCAGCGCAAATCGAAGAGGCCGTTGCAAGCAACGATGTCGAGGCGCGTCTTGCGGCGAACCGCGCGAGCGCGCCGGCGCCGCCTGCCGGACCGTCGGCGCAGGCGGCTCCCGCAACCCAGCGCGGTGTGTCGCCGCCGCCGACAGCGCCGAATGCTGCACCGCCGAGTGCTGCGCCGCCGAGTGCTGCGCCGCCGAGTGCTGCGCCGCCGAGCTCCCGATTCCCAGTCGCGCCGCCGATCGTTCAACCGGCCTCGAACCTCTCCGGCTCGCCGCAAGCACCCCCAGTTCCCGCGGCGATGCCGCGTCAAGGCGTGCCGTCGACGCCCGAAGGCGAATTGCTCGCGCGTCTGGGCGTGCCGGTTACGCCGGCCACGCTCGCGGCAGCGCGTTCCGTCAACACGGCGACGCAAAGCGTCACCACAGCGTACGAGCGGCTCGAAGGACTACTCGCACGAATTGCACCGGAAAGCGCGGGAGCGCTGCGTTCGATGCTGGCCTTCGTCGCGCGCTTTGATCTGCGCAACTCCCGTGCGCTGCCCGAGCAGATTGCAACCTTTGTTTCCGACGTGCTCGACGGTGCCGAAGCGAAAATCGTGCAGAGCGTCGCTGCATGGGATACGCTCGCGCAAACCGAGCCGTCCGTGGACGCTCCCGCACAGACACCCGCGCAACTGCAGGCACAAGCGCAGGCGCAGACTACGCAGCCGGCGACGCCGGTTGCGGTCAACGCTGCGGCGCAAGCCGCCGAGCGCGCTGCGGCCATGGAGTATGACGTGAAATCGGCGATCCTTGCGATGATTGCGTCAGCGTCGCGTGACGCCTCGCCGCAGATCGCCGGCGCGTTGCGCGACGCACTTACCGCAACGACCGCGCTGCAGCTCAACGTGCTCTCATCGCAGAGCAGCGATCCTCGAACGATTGCCATTCCGCTCCCGGCCTATTTCTACGAGGGCGGCGAACCCGTGCAACTGCGCATTTCACGCGATGCGCCCAACGGCAAGAACGCGATGGATGCCGACAATTTTCACATCGCCTTCATTCTCGATACGAAGTCGCTCGGAACCGTCGCAATCGACCTCCAGACCGTCGGCCGTGCGGTGAGCGTGGATGTGAAAACGCAAGCGACGCCGGCCGCCGACCGTTTTCGCTCGACGTTGAACGACCTGCGTTCGCGCCTGGAAGGCCTTCGTTACCGCATCTCCTCGATCGGCGCGGGCGTTGCGCCGCCGTCGGGCGATGTCGCGCCGGCCTCGGAATCCGCGCAATCATCCGCTCCCGCCGAACGAAAATCGTTCTGGGATACACGCGCGTGAACCGCTTCTTCGATTTTCGCAAATCGGTGTTCAAACGGCCGGCGGCGGCTGCGCTGAAGTGGGATCCGCTCGGCTCCGATCCGCCGGAGGTCGTTGCGGTCGGGCGTGGGATCACGGCTGAAACGATCGTGCGTATCGCCAAAGAGCGGGGTATTCCGCTCTACGAAGACGCGGGACTGGTCGAAGCACTGGCGCGTTTGAACGTGACTGACAGCATTCCGCGCGAACTATATAGCGTGGTTGCCGAAGTGCTCGCCTATGTCTATCGTGTCGATGCCGCGTTTCGGGAGCGCGCCGGATAGCTGTGTGGAAGAAGAACTGGCTTTCGAAGACGATGCGCGATCACAAGGATTGGATCCGCGAAGTGCGCTTGACCAAAATGGGCGGGAACCTCGAGATGCACATCTCGGGTCGTGAGTTTCGCGTTGAATTTATCGACGGCGTCGATCCGACACGCTACGTGATCGATCGCGAGCGCTGTTTCGACGAACGCCACGCGCGCGTCGACGACACGCTTTTCTCCCAGATCGTCGCCGCGCTCAAGATGGCGGTGCACGACTGTTTCGGCGCAAGCGTGCACGCCTTTGCGCCCTCGGCTGCGGTTTTCGAGATTCACTTCGTGCCGGGCCATGCGCCGTTCGGCGCCGGCCGGCGCGTGTTCATCGAAGGACGGCTAGCCGATATCATGCGCGATCAAATCGGGAAACCCAACGTCACCTTCGAGTATCCGGTGCGGGTCGACGGCGCGGCCCCGCAGTGGGTGAAAATGGAAGCCTCGACGATCTCAGGCCTCGACCCCGTTGCCTAAAATACGAACAGGAGTTCGCTGCTTGCCTCGTGAAGGAAGGGGTCCGTGAGCTGGTTTCAACGACTCAAGGCATCCTTAGGCAAGGCCCGCGACACCTTCGCCGCGGTGCAGAACCTCGGCCTCGCGCGCAAGCCGCTTACGCCGGAGTTTTGGGAAGACCTCGAGGAGCTGCTCATCATGGGCGACTTCGGGGTCCCGACGACCGCCAAAATCATCGAGGGCCTCAAAACGGTCGCCAAACAGGAAGCCTGGGCCACGACGGATCAGGCGGTCGCGCGATTCCACCGCGACGTCGAAAAGTTCCTGACGATTCCGGGCGCAGAGTTACAACTGAGCAGCGATCCGCCGTCGGTGGTTCTCGTTGTTGGTGTAAACGGTAGCGGCAAAACGACGACGATCGGCAAACTCGCAGCGCGTCTGCGCGGCGAAGGCAAACGCGTGCTGTTGGTCGCCGGCGATACCTTCCGCGCGGCGGCGGTAGAACAGTTGGCGATTTGGGCGGAACGCTCCAAGAGTGAGATCGTGCGCGGCGCCGAAGGCGCCGACCCGGCGTCGGTGATCTTCGACGGCATCAAAGCCGGAAAAGCGCGTGGCGTCGATGTGATCTTGGTCGACACCGCCGGGCGTTTGCAAACCAAAGCTAATCTCATGGAAGAGCTCAAAAAAGTTCGTCGCGTGATCGAGCGCGAGCTCGGCCGCCCGCCGGATGAAACGTTGCTCGTGCTCGACGGCACAACCGGGCAGAACGCGATTTCGCAAGCGCGGCTCTTTAATGAGACGACGCAGCTCACCGGCGTCGTGGTCACCAAACTCGATTCGACCGCAAAGGGCGGCGTGCTCGTGGCCATCGTCGACACGCTGGAGATTCCGATCAAGTTCATCGGCCTGGGCGAGAGCGCGGATGCGCTGCGCCCATTCGTCGCCGCAGAGTTCACCCAAGCCGTCTTCGACGAGGCCCCGGATTCCGTGAAAGTGTAGTGCCATGCCCTTGTCACCGCGGGGTGACAACGTGATGGTATATGAACGCAACGATTAAACGAGTAGGAGAGAGGACCGCAATGGCAGCGCAAGACGAACGAGCAATCGCCCTGGGCAATGCCCTCGCCCAGATCGAACGGCAATTCGGTAAGGGATCGATCATGAAAATGGGCGACTTTCAGGAACGCATGGCGTTCGAGGTCGTGCCGAGCGGATCGATCGCACTCGATCTCGCGCTCGGGGTCGGCGGATATCCGCGCGGCCGTATCGTCGAGATCTATGGTCCCGAGTCGAGCGGAAAGACGACGCTCGCGCTGCACGCAATCGCCGAGGCACAGAAGAATGGCGGCACCGCCGCGTTCATCGACGTCGAGCACGCACTCGATCCGAATTATGCCGCCGCGCTCGGTGTCGATCTCGACAATTTGCTCGTCTCGCAGCCCGATACGGGCGAACAGGCGCTCGAGATCGCCGAAATGCTCACGCGCAGCAACGCGGTCGATGTGATCGTCGTCGACTCAGTGGCGGCGCTCGTAACCAAGGCTGAACTTGAGGGCGACATGGGCGATGCGCACGTCGGCCTGCAGGCGCGCTTGATGTCGCAGGCCCTGCGCAAGCTCACCGCCGCGATCTCGCGCAGCAAGGCGGTCATGATCTTTATCAACCAGCTTCGCGAGAAGGTCGGCGTGATGTTCGGTAGCCCCGAGACGACCTCGGGCGGCCGCGCGCTCAAATTCTATGCGTCGATTCGCGTCGACGTGCGCAAGCTCGAACAAATCAAAGTCGGGCAAGATGTCGTCGGCTCACGCACGCGCGCCAAGGTCGTCAAGAACAAGGTGGCGCCGCCGTTTCGCCAGGCCGAATTCGACATCACCTACGGTCGCGGGATCTCGAAGATGGGCTCGATCCTCGATGTCGCGCTCGAACAGAACATCGTCGGCAAGAGCGGATCGTGGTACACCTACGGCGAGCAACGTATCGGACAGGGACGCGAGAACGCCAAAGCGTTTCTCGAAGAGCATCTCGATATGGCCGGCGAGATCGAAGCGAAGATCCGTGAAGCACTTGCAGGTGCCGTTTCAAAGAATGGACACAGCATCGGCGCCGTCGTCGCCGTCACAGAAGAATAACTCATGGCAAGCGCATATTCGTGCGCTCTCGGGATGCTGGCGCGGAGGCGGTTGACGCAGGCGCAACTTTGGGAGCGCCTCGAGCGCAAAGGCTTCGACGACGACACCATTACCGGTGTCGTCGCTCGTTGCAAG
>Ga0302326_10033101_pt1 | contig 10278 bp, 8 predicted proteins | sample Palsa_T0_3_FD_202264 | JGI IMG/M metagenome (GOLD analysis project Ga0302326, IMG submission 202264) | Peat permafrost microbial communities from Stordalen Mire near Abisko, Sweden - Palsa_T0_3 | ecosystem: Environmental > Terrestrial > Soil > Palsa > Peat permafrost | place: Sweden: Abisko... | reverse complement strand
TGGCAGAATTACGGAAAAAGAAAACTAGAGGCCGGCCCCAGAAATTCTACCAATTACGATTCCTGGACGACGCATTGCTGTAGCCCGGGTCTTCAGACCCGGGGATTTTTGTGGTGCGAGAAAGTACGGTTGCGAGCCGCAGTATCCCCGGATTCCAGCCGATACTTCCCGCGGGTTGCGGGGCAAGAACGCTAACAGGAACTCGTCTCGCACACCCCCGTGGCATGTGCTGTAATGCCTCGGCAGCCTCTCGCGACATGTCCACGACCTCCTCCGTATCCGAAAATTCTTTGCCGGCAAATTACGGCGCGCGACGCGGCCGCCTGGCGCTCGTGATTTCGAGTTTGCTTTTCCTGAATTTCTTTTATTTTCTTTTTTCCAGCGGACGCGTCCGCACCATCGATGAAGTCTCGGCCGCGTTCCAGGTGGAAAGCCTCGCGAAACATGGCACCGCGGCGATCCCTCAAGCCGTTGAAGCAAAAATGTTTTATGGCACGTTTGACCGCTTCGGCCGGCCGGAGTCGCCTTATCCGCCGGGGCAGGCTGTGGCGATGCTGCCGTGGTATGCCACGGGGCGCTTTGTTGGAAAGCATCTCCCGGGCGTGCCGCCCGATCTGCGCGACATCGTAAGCGATTTTTTTCTGACGGGCGAGAGCGCCTTTTTCTCCGCGCTGGCCGTCGCTCTCGCGCTGTGCATCTTTCTGCAGCTTGGAATCGCGCCGAACATTTCGCTGATGGCCGCGGGAATTTTGGCTCTCGCCACCCCTCTCGCTGCGTATTCCGGCTGGCTGTTCTCCGAACCGCTGGCAGCGGCTCTTTTGCTTGGCGCCGCAGCCATGCTGTTTGCCACGCCGCAAGGAACTCCAATCCATCTTGCACGCGCACTCGGCGCAGGGGCGCTCCTCGGTGCCACGATTTGGGTGAGGCCGACGCACGTCATCGTCGTGCCGATTTTTCTAATAGCCCTGCTCGTGCGCGAGCGCGAAATGGGACGCAACGCCGCAGCCGCTGTGGCGATTGCAGCGGGCGTTGGCGTAGCTCTTTTACTGTGGAGAAACGCCTATCTTCACGGCAGCCCCGTCGAATTCGGATATCCCACTGCGGCCGAAGGCGGCAAAGCGCTGAACACATTTCAAACGCCGCTCGCCACGGGCCTTCTCGGATTTCTCGTTTCTCCCGGAAAATCGATTTTCCTGTTTTCGCCGCCGATTTTGCTCGCGATGCTCGGCCTGCCGCGCCTCTGGCGCCGCGATCGAGGACTCGCTTTCGCGGCCGCCGCCGCGCCGATTGCCTACCTGTTATTTTTCGCCACCTATACGCAGTGGGAGGGCGGCTATTGCTACGGCCCGCGCTACCTGGTGCCCGCGCTGGCGTTGCTTGGCCTGGGCGTCGGTCCGGCGCTAGAGGGAGCGTCGCGCAACACGCGCCTACTGGCGATTGCCGTATTTGTCGCGGGATTTTTCGTGCAGGCCATCGGCTCGGCCACCAGCTTCCTCGAAGCCGACGTGGCCGGCGGCTACTACGACGCGCAGTACAACTACCGCATGAGCTTCTCGCCCATAGCGATGCACATTCATCTGCTTCTGCACTACGCGACATCAGGAGCCGCGCCCATCGGCCGAGGCTTCGACAAATGGTGGGTCTTTCTCTCTAAAGCTGGAATCTCTACGGGCACGCTATGGTCTCTCGCTGGAGTACTAGTAGCAGGAGCAATGATTTCGGCATGGTGGATGTGGCAAGAACGCGGCGCTTGAGTGGAACAGTCTTCAGCCTGTGGATCTTGGGCTTCGGGAGCGCAAAATCCACAGGCTGAACAGGCTGCGGAAAAAGTCGACTCTGGAAGGATTTTAGTAGCACAGGCACTCTGCCTGTGCGCACTTCTAAACATTTAGCGCATCCACAAAGCAATCTATCGCGAAAAGCGCACAGGCAGAGTGCCTGTGCTACTTTTTCCGCAGCCTGTGAAGCCTGTTCCACTTAGAATCAAATCGCGCGGGTATCCACTTGGTGGCGCAAGTCGGAAAGAAAATCCGCGAGCGGGCGCGGGCCGAGATCACCCTTACTCTGGTGGCGCACGGAGACGCTGCCGGCTTCGGCTTCCTTGCTGCCGACGATCAGCATGTACGGAATCTTCTGCATCTGCGCGTCGCGAATTTTCGCCTGGAGTTTTTCGTTGCGGTCGTCGAGATGCACTCGAAAGCCTGCCGCGCGAATTTCCGCGGCAACGTTATTTGCATACACGGAAAATTTCTCGCTGAGCGGCAACACTTCGGCCTGCACCGGGGCGAGCCACACGGGGAATGCTCCGGCGTAGTGCTCGATCAGGATGCCGAAGAAGCGCTCGACCGAACCCCACAGCGCGCGATGCACCATGAGTGGCTGGTGGCGGTTGCCGTCTTCGCCCACGTATTCCAGGCCAAAGCGGCCGGGCAAATTGAAATCGAATTGCACGGTGGAAAGCTGCCAGGGGCGGCCAATCGCGTCGATCAGCTTTACGTCGATCTTCGGGCCGTAGAAAGCCGCTTCGCCTTCGATGCGTTTGAAGGGCACGCCCAGCTTGGTCAGCGTATTTTGCAAGGCCGCCGTCGCGCGGCCCCAATCCTCGGCCGAGCCCGTGTAATTTTCCGGATGTTTCGCGTCCCAATCGGAAAGCTCGACCACGTATTTGTCGAATCCAAATGTTTTCATCACGGCGTGCACGAAATCAATGCACGCTTCGATTTCGCTGTCGACCTGTTCCGGCATGCAAAAAATATGCGCGTCGTCCTGCGTAAAGCCGCGCACGCGCAGGAGGCCATGCAGCACGCCCGAGCGCTCGTAGCGATACACGGTGCCCAACTCAGCGAGGCGCACCGGCAATTCGCGGTAGCTGCGCAGGCGCGATTTGTAAATCAGGATGTGGCCCGGGCAATTCATCGGTTTCAGCTGGTAGTCGGCCTTTTCGACCTCCACCGGCTGAAACATGTTTTCGCGGTAATACCCGGTGTGTCCGCTGGTCTTCCATAAATCAAGCAACATGACGTGCGGCGTAAACACCAGATCGTAACCGCGGCGCAACAGCTCGTCGCGCAGCCAGTCTTCCATCACCTTGCGGATCAGCGCTCCCTTGGGATGCCAGAAAATCAGCCCCGGCCCGGCCGCTTCCTGAACGGAAAACAGGTCCAATTCCTGCCCCAGGCGGCGATGATCGCGCCGCTTGGCCTCTTCCAGCCTATGGAGGTATTCGTCCAGCTCCTGCTGCGTATAGAAGCACGCGCCGTAGATGCGCTGCATCTGCGGGTTGCCTTCCTGCCCTTTCCAATAAGCGCCGGCGACGCTCATCAGTTTGAACGCGCGAATGCGACCGGTCGAAGGGATGTGCGGTCCGCGGCAGAAGTCTATGAATTTTCCGGTGGTGTAGAACGACACCATCGGCTCGATGGCGCGCTCCTCCACGAGTTCGCATTTGAAGCCCTGATCCCACTTGCGGTACAGCTCGAGCGCCTCGGGCTTCGGCAGCATTTTTCGTTCGTTGGGAATGTCCTGCGCCGCAAGCTCGCGCATTTTCTTTTCAATGCGAGCGAGATCTTCTGGTGTGAACGGTTCGTCGCGCACGAAATCGTAGAAAAAACCCGTGTCGATCGGCGGACCGATGCCCAGCTTGACGTTCGGGAAAAGTTCCAGCACCGCCGCGGCCAGCAAATGCGCGGCCGAATGCCGCAGCACCTGAATCGCTTCCGGATCTTTCGCCGTCAGAATCGAGAGCCGCACATCCTGGTCAATCGGTGCGCGCAAATCGACCAGAAAACCTTCGCCGTTCGCCGCGGAAGTCATCTGCGCTTCAGGCGATGCGTCCGGTGCCGCGCCGACAGACGCGCTCGCAGCCGCCGCGATCGGCCCATGGATCGGAGCGACTCGCGCTACCAGCGCTTCCTTCGCGAGGCGCGGCGAAATCTGCTGCGCGATCTCCGCGGCGGTTGTGCCCAGCGGCACTTCGCGGATTGCTCCGTCCGGCATCGTAATGTGAATTGTGTCCATGCGTGTGATCGGCTTTCGACCGGCGAGTGCGAATCGACGCTGCGCGCCAGCGCCCGTGGAAATAACTACGCTAGCAGATGCCTCCAAGCACGGTCAAGGCGGCCTTCATGGCATCAGAAGGAACTCCGTGATCTAAGGAACGTTCTGTGCGGAAGATTCTTTCACGCTCTTTGCAGCTCGAAAAATTGACGTGAGTTAATTCCCTAATAGCCCCTCAAGAAGTTCTTCCATCATGCTTACATCAATGCTTTTGTTAGCCCATTCACTGTCGGCAGCCTCAAGAGCCTGATAATAGGCGCTTTGTTTGCTGCGATCTGCTCCGGGATAGTGTTCGTTCCAGGTAGCCGTGACCCGAGGCGAATGCACAGGACAAGATACGATAGAGCTCTTGCAGTTCGCCCATTGCCGTCAACGAACGGGTGAATCCAATTCATTCGCCACATTACGAAAGCTGACAAATGTACGGGCGCCTTTTGCCAGTTATCGTTTACATAATCGCACATCTGTTCGATTAACTCGGGTACAAGGTACGCTTCCGGAGGAGTATGCCTGCTCCCGACAATAGCAATCCCTGAAGGTCGCCACACGCCGGCAAATGCACTGATGCCTTCCAGGGCTTTGCGATGAAGAGTCAATATTGTGGATGGACGTAATCTGAATGGCCGTTCCGGATGAATCCAATATTCGATCTGCTCAATAACCTCATCAAATTGACGAAGGCCATTTCTAGCCTCCTGACTCGCCCTCTCGGCTGGGTCTGAGATTAGTTCGACCTCAAGAGGCTCGCTGTGACGCTCTGACTCAGTATTCATGAGAACTTAATTGTGCTTGAGTGCCTCGGCTTCTTTGTCGACCGTTTCGCGAGTAATTCGCGAATTTTCGATATTGGTATTGCCATAAGCAAAGCTCCGACGCTGTTGTTCGTTTTCTTCAGTTGAAGGCTTCACTTTCTTTGCAGCCTCAAGCAACTCCTCAATCTTTCCAGGCATGAATTCGCTCCTTTTAATATCGCCCCGAATGTTGAATGACCTGCCTTGCGCCGAAGCTAGGATAATACTCCTTATGTCAGGCCGGAATTTGCAAATCAACAAGAGAGCAGTATCCAGCGGGAAACGTTCAGGGCGGCAGAAATCGTGCTGGTGCGCTTTCGCCCCAGGCGCATTAGGAGAGCACGCCTGGCTTTTTCAAGTACCGGTCCACGATCGCGTCGGTGGTGCGATACGTGAAAGCGAGAATCGTCGGCGTGGGATTCGCTGATCCTTGGTTGGGGAAAGTGGAGCCGCCGAGGACGAACAGATTCGGAATTTGCCAGTGCTGCAGGTAGGGGTTCACGACGCCGCGCTCGGGGGAAGCGGCCATGATGGTGCCGCCTTGCACGTGCGTCGATTGGTAGCGGCGCACATCGTAGTGGCCATAACCGGGGAACGGATTGATTTCCTTGGCGCCCATGGCGCGGGCGATTTCCACACCCTTGGCGGTCCCGAATTCAGCCATTTTGCGCTCGTTGTCCTGCCAGTCGACCGTCATGCGCAGCAGAGGATCCCCGGCGAAATCCTTGTACGTCGGGTCCAGGTCATAGAAATTGGTCTTATAGGGAACGTGTTCGCCGTTAAAGGCGATCGCTTCGCTACGGTCATACCAGTAGATCGCCTGTTTCTTCCATTCCGATCCCCAGCTGGCCTTGACCGACGATGGCACCGCGCCAAAACCTGCAATGGGCTGCGTCCCGAAAACATTGGACCCAAAGGTGCCGCCTCTTAGGAAGGGTAGATTCGAGTGGTCGAACACGTCTCCGTCAAAATCCGAAATGCGTTGCCCCACGCCGCCTCCGCCCATGAACCGGTTGAGCGGCTTTTCGAAGAACGGGATGGCGGCGGCAAAGCCGACCTGGTGGGTCAGGTTCCGTCCCAGCGTGCCTTTGCCCGTGGCCGGGTTATACGGCTCGCCAGCGCTCGAAAGCATCAGCAGGCGATTATTATTCAATGTCCAGGAGGCAAGGACCACGATTTCAGCCGGCTGAAAATTTTCCTCGCCGGTCGAATCGATGTAGGTCACGCCTTGCGCTTTTCCGCCATTCTTGGCTTTGTCGTGTACGATCCGGCGGACCGAAGCGTGCGTGCGAATGGCGACGTGGCTGAACTGCTCAATGACCGGAAGGAGCGTATTGCTGGGCTGCGCCTTTGCTCCGACCATGCAGCCGAAGCGCGCGCAGAAGCCGCAATACATGCAGGCCGCCCGCGATACACCGTCCGGATTGGTCGACGGAACGCTATTCATTGCCGCCGGGTCGTGATAGGGATGGTAGCCCAGCGATTTCGCGGCATCCCCAAAGAGCGCCGAAAAATATGGCGTCTTGAGCGGCGGGTTGGGATACTCGGCGCTGTACCAGCCGGAAAACATGTTGCCGCCTTCGATTTTCTGCCCGCGCAGGTTGCCCACTTTGCCAGAAACGCTCAGCATCTGCTCGGCTCGCGTGTAGTAGGGCTCCAGCTCGTCGTAGGTGACGCCCCAGTCCTGAAAGGAGTGGTTTTCCGGCAGGCGCTTGGCTCCGTAGCGCTCGACCGTCTTCGAATAGAGTTCCAGGCAATCCGGCTGGTAGCGCGGGCACTGCGCCGTCCAGTGTTCGCCTGTGCCGCCGATCCCCTCGCCAGGGAGGAAGCAGCCGAGCTGGCGAATGGGCAGGGCCCGTTCTCCCGCGTTGTGTCGCAGCGTCACGGTCTCGCGCGAAGTGTCTTGCATCATGCGCAGGCGGATGAAATAGTCGAGCTCATCCATGTCGGTGGCGTAGGTGGTCTCGGTCTTGCGCATCGCACCCCGCTCCAGCACGACGATGTTCAGGGAGGTGCGCTTTCCCAGTTCTTTGGCCATCAGCAAGCCGGTCCAGCCGCCGCCAATGATGACAATGTCCGCCGGGGGGAGTGTCTTCACACAATTATTCCTCTTGTAGGGATGAAAGCCGTTCCAAACCCGGAAGTCTAGCACACGAGTGGGGCAGGCTTCAGCCTGCCGGGTTTTTGGTCTATCAGGCTTCGGCCTGCATCCCGAGCACACGTAACAAACTAAAGTCTGTCCCACCCACCGCGTATTGCGACCCGTCCGACCCGCTGATAGAATCGAAGCGCGGAATTCCCGTGCACGCCCTGGTTCCCTCAGGGCAAGCCGCGCGAAAGGGCGGACGCCGGCTGCAACTCCACCTCATCTAATTGTGTGGGTTCGCGGGAGCGACCCATCTGAATTCGTGCAATGTGAGCGGCGCTCCTGCCTGCCGCGGAGGACACTTGGCCAAATACGATCTGGCAATTATCGGCAGCGGTCCCGGGGGATATAACACCGCGATTCGCGCCTCGCAATGGGGACTGAAAACACTCGTCATCGAGAAAGACGGGTACTTGGGAGGTACCTGCCTGCACGTGGGCTGCATTCCCACGAAAGTTCTGCTGCACACGGCGGAGATTTACGACACGCTGAAAGTCTCCAAGGAATTCGGCATCGACGTGAAAGATTTCTCGCTCAATTGGGCGGCGGCGCTGGCGCGCAAGGAAATGGTCGTCAACAAGCACGCCAAAGGCATCGAATTTTTATTCCGCAAAAACAAAGTGGAGAAAATGCAGGGCTGGGGCCGGTGGGCGGCGCCGGGGCGCGTGGCCGTCGAAAAGGACGGGCAGGTCACCGAAGTCGAAGCCACGCACATCATGTTCGCGACGGGCTCGGCGGCGCGCTCTCTTCCGGGAATCGAGATCGACGGAAAGACAATCCTCAGCAACATCGAAATTTTGCAACTGCCGGCCGTGCCGAAGACGCTGGTGATCGTGGGAGCGGGGGCGGTGGGCGTCGAGTTCGCCTCGATCTTCAATTCGTTTGGGACGCAAGTCACGGTGCTCGAAATGCTGCCGCGCGTGACGCCGATCGAGGACGAGGAAATCTCCGCCGAACTCGAGAAGGCCTTGAAGAAAAAGGGTATACAGATCTTCACCGAGGCGAAAGTCGAAACGGTGAAAAAAGACGAGCAGGGCGCGACGGTTTCATTCACGGACAAGGCCGGAAAGACGCAGACGATTTCCGCCGAGCGCGTGCTGATGGCCGTCGGGCGGATGCCGAAGACGGAAAACCTGGGCCTGGAAAAATCGAAAGCGAAACTCGAGCGCGGGTTCGTTCACGTAGGGCCGTACATGGAAACGGCCGAGCCGCATCTCTACGTGATCGGCGACATCGTCGCTGGAATGCCGCAACTAGCGCACGCCGCGTCGATGGAAGGCATCACCTGCGTCGCGAAAATCACGGGCAAGGCGCAGATGCCTCCCATCGAAAAAACGCGCATTCCCAACGCGACCTACTGCGAACCGCAGGTGGCGTCGATCGGCTTGACCGAGCGCGCGGCGCGCGAGGCGGGGTACGCCGTCAAAACCGGAAAATTTCCGTTCCTGGGAAACAGCAAGGCGACCATTCTGGGCCATCACGAGGGCTTCATCAAAGTGGTGTCCGACGAAAAGACGGCGGAACTCCTCGGCGTGCACATCATCGGGCCGTTTGCCACCGAGATTATCGCGGAGTCAGTCGCGGCGCTGCAACTCGAAGCCACCGTGGACGATTTGATGTCCACCGTGCATGCGCATCCGACTGTTTGGGAAGCCATGGCGGACGCGGTGGCGGCAGTGCGCGGGCTTTCCATCAACGCCTAGGGGCTGGAGATGGAAGGTTTCGATTTCAAATCTCAAATTTCAAATTTGAGATTAAAGGTTTGAAGGGGAAAGATGGAAGAGAGAGTTCCGGACCCGCATCTGGGGAAGTCGTCGCAAGTGGGCTGCGCCTGACGGCGAGCAGGGAGAAACCTAGCGATGCAGGAAACGCCGCAAGAATACATTCAGCGGATTCTGGGCCAACTTGGCGGGAAGGACCCCTTGAAAATTCAGGCGAGCACGGCCGCGAAACTTGGCCGGCTCGTAGGGCGCGCATCCCCCGCAAAATTGCGCAAGCGGCCGGCGCCGGGGAAATGGTCCGCCGCGGAAATTCTGGCGCACCTCGCGGACGCCGAAATTGTGGTGGGTTGGCGGATGCGGCAGATTCTGGGCGCTCCCGGGGGGCCGATTCAGGCGTTTGACCAGGACTCCTGGGCCGCGGCAGGCCACTATGAGAAGCGCGACGCGCGCAAATCGCTCGCGCAGTTTCGCGCGGTGCGGGAAGCGAACCTCGCGCTCTTGAAATCCCTGACGCCCGAACAATGGAAGCACCACGGCATGCACGCCGAGCGGGGCGTCGAAACCATCGAGCATATTACGTGCATGATGGCGGGGCACGATCTCAATCACATGGGGCAGGTCGAGCGCATTGTCGCGCCGAAAAAGAGTTGAGAGTCTGGAGTGAAGAGTCGAGAGTCTGAATGCCATGAAAGAGATGCTGGTCGTCGATCTCGGGCTCGTGGAATATGGGGCGGCGTGGGAGTTGCAACGGCGCGTGGCCGCCGCGCGCAAAGCCGGAGCCATTCCCGACGTTCTGCTGCTGTGCGAGCACCCGCACGTGATTACGCTGGGGCGCAGCGGAAAAATTTCCAACCTTCGCGCCCCGAATACCATGCTGCGCCAAATGGGCGTTTCAGTTTTTGAAACCGATCGTGGCGGAGACATCACTTATCACGGGCCGGGACAGGTCGTCGGCTATCCGATTTTGAATCTGGCCGAGATTCGGCGCGATGTAGGTTGGTACGTACGCAGCCTCGAGGAAGCCATGATTCGCGCCACGGCCGAGTTCGGCATTACGTCGGGGCGCGTACCCGGGCGCACGGGCGTGTGGGTGGACGTGCCGGCTCGCGCCTTGGCCTACGGTATGGTGGATGCAGAGGGCGTAAAGGAATTAAAGGACGAGGAAAAGCTCGCCGCCATCGGCGTGCACTTGAGCCGGTGGGTCACTTCGCATGGATTTGCTTACAACGTGGCGACGGATCTGCGCTATTTCGATTTGATCGTGCCATGCGGAATCGCCGGCAAGCGGGCCACGTCGCTTGAAAAATTGCTGAGGCGGGGAGTGGAGATGCGGGAGGTTGCGCCGCGCATCGCCGCTCACTTGGGAGAAATACTCGGGTTGGATTTGCGTGCGGGCGGCCGCGGCACGCTCGATGAATTGCTGCAGCCGTTTGAAGAACGACCGGCGCTGGCAACCGCGTAGGGTTGGCACAATTTTTTTGCTTCTCGCAGGCGCAGGGACCTGCTGTAGCCCGCCTCTTCAGAGGTGGGGAGTTTTTTGATGGCGCACGGAAAAACCCCGCCT
>Ga0302326_10033099_pt1 | contig 10278 bp, 9 predicted proteins | sample Palsa_T0_3_FD_202264 | JGI IMG/M metagenome (GOLD analysis project Ga0302326, IMG submission 202264) | Peat permafrost microbial communities from Stordalen Mire near Abisko, Sweden - Palsa_T0_3 | ecosystem: Environmental > Terrestrial > Soil > Palsa > Peat permafrost | place: Sweden: Abisko... | reverse complement strand
CAAAGTCGTCGGCGACGACGGACGCACCGTGAGGCGCACCTTGAACCGCGCCGAGCTTTGGGCAGCGCAGACGCCGCAATTCGCGACCTTGCTCGATCTGCGGCGCGCGCACGAAGTGGCGCGCTCGGAGAATTTCGAAGCGACCGACGATGCGATGCTGCTCGAGCGCAGCGGCTGCGAAGTTGTCGTGATTCCGGCGAGCGGCGAAAACTTCAAGGTGACGCTCTGGGGCGATCGCGACCTGGCCGAGGCGATTTTGCGCGAGCGCACGGCGCACGCGGCGCGCCGCTGATGCGCATCGGTCACGGGTTTGACGCGCACCGGCTCGTCGAGGGGCGCCGCTTCATCCTGGGGGGCGTCACGATTCCCTTCGAGCGGGGCCCGTTCGGCCATTCGGACGCCGACGTACTGGCGCACGCCGTGTCCGATGCGATCCTCGGCGCCTGCGCGCTGGGCGATCTCGGTCAGCACTTCCCCGACTCCGACCCGCGCTGGCGCGGCGCGGACTCCATGAAGCTCCTCGAGTCGTGCGTCCAACTGGCGAAGGACGCCGGTTACGAGCTCGGCAACCTCGATGCGACCGTCATCGTGCAAGAACCGAAGCTGGCGCCGCACGTCCCGGCTATCCGCGCTCGCCTCGCGAGCGCGCTGCGCATCGAATTGGACGCGGTCAGTGTTAAGGCTAAGACGAGCGAAGGGATGGGGTACACCGGAGACGGAACGGGCATCGCCGCCTATGCCGTCGCCACGCTGACCCGCTCGCGCCCAGAATCATGATGCAGTTCGATGCCTCAGCCTCGCCCTTTAACGTGCGCGTCACGCCGGCGCTTGCGCGGGCGGAGCTGTGCGCGCTGGTCGGCGAGGCGATGCAGTCGACGGGCCTGCTCGAGAGCCCCGCGCCGCCGCCCGCGCTGCGCTGGATCGAGACGTTCATCGAGGCATACGGCGACTCGCTCGATAGCGTTAGCGATGCGTTGCCGCTCGTGCGCGCACTGCGCGCCGAAGCGGTCATCGTTCCCGCGCTCCAACTCGAGAAGCTGCGCAACCGGCAAGTGCTATTTTTTCTCGACACGGTCAGTCAGTACGTCGACGATCAACCGGAGCTGCGCGGCCTGCCGCTGCAGCACGATCTGCTCGAGATCGCACTTGAATTCGGACTAGCACCGGAAGATGCGCTGTGGGCCGTGCGCATGGCGTTGACCGCGCGTGCCGATGGGCCGGCGCTCGAACTGCTCTTTCCGCTGCTCGGGCACGACCGCATCATGATGCGCATCGGCGCGGTGAACTCGCATCTGCTGCATGGTCGCGGCCTCGAACCGATCAAGTTCGGTCCCGACGGCAAACCGTTTCGCCCGATCGAAGGCCACGCACCGTGAACTTGTTGGCAGCGCTGCGCGACGATCTGCGCGTTCCGGTCGAGCGCGATCCCGCGGCACGCGGATATTTGGACGTCATCCTCTCGTATCCCGGCTTTCATGCGATCGTGGCCCACCGCCTGATCCACGAACTGAACCGGACCGGCATTCCCCTCTTGCCGCGGCTGCTGTCGAACATCGTGCGCTTTCTTACCGGCATCGAAATTCACCCGGCCGCCAAGATCGGCCGGCGTTTTTTCATCGACCATGGGATGGGCGTCTTGATCGGAGAGACCGCCGAGGTCGGCGACGACGTCACCCTCTACAAGGGCGTGACCCTCGGCGGCACGAGCTTAGGCGGTGGTAAGCGCCACCCGACGATCGGTAACGACGTCGTGATCGGAACCAACGCCTCGATTCTCGGCGCGATCACGGTCGGCGATGGTGCGCGTATCGGGGCGGGTTCGGTCGTCGTTCGCGACGTACCACCGAAGGCGACGGTCGTCGGTATTCCCGGGCGCATCGTGCTGCAAGACGGCAAGCCCGTGGCGCCGGTGCAGGCAACGAAGCTCGTCGAGATGCCCGACCCGCAAGGCCTGGTCATCCAGCAACTCGCCGAGCGCATCGAAGCGCTCGAAAGGAAGCTCGCCGAACTCGGCGCCCCGACGCAACCGGTCCGGGCTGCAGCCGTGAACTCCGCGATTTTTGACGATGTCTCTCCGTCTATATAACACCCGCACCCGCCAAACCGAACCGTTCGCGCCGCTCGATCCGCGCGGCGTACGCATCTATGTTTGCGGGATGACGCCGTCGGCCGAGTCGCACCTCGGCCATGCGCGCTCGTTTGTGTTCTTCGACGTGCTGCGACGTTATTTGGTGCACCTTGGTTACCATGTGACCCACGTGCAGAACGTCACCGACATCGACGATCGCAGCATCAATGCCGGCAAAGCCGAAGGCGTGCCGTGGAGCCGGATCGTCGAGCGCTACTACTCGAGTTTCAAGCGGTCGATGGACCGGCTGCACGTGCTCGAGCCGGACCGCTCGCCACGGGCGACGGAATACATCCCGCAAATCCTCGCCATGATCGAGGAACTGGTCGCTTCCGAACACGCTTATGTTGCGGGCGACGGCGTCTATTTCGCGGTCGATTCGTTTCCGCGGTACGGCGCGCTTTCGGGACGTAATACCGACGACTTGCTGATCGGCGCGCGCATCGCCCCGGGCGAGGAGAAGCGCGATCCGCTCGATTTTGCGCTCTGGAAGTTCGCGAAGCCCGACGAACCGTCGTGGCCGTCACCCTGGGGACCCGGCCGGCCGGGCTGGCATATCGAATGCTCTGCTATGGCGCACGCGGTGCTGGGCGAGCCGTTCGACATCCACGGCGGCGGCTATGATTTGATCTTTCCGCATCACGAGAACGAAATCGCGCAGACCGAGTCACTCGGTTACGTGCCGATGGCCAACGTTTGGATGCACGGCGGCCTCTTGCAATTCGACGGTAAAAAGATGTCGAAATCGCTCGGCAACTTCGAGCCGCTTTCCGAACTGCTCGACCGCCACGATCCCCAGGCGATACGGCTTTTCTTCCTGCAGGTCGGCTATCGTAAGCCACTGAACTTTACCGAAGATTCGATCGACGGGTACACAACGGGTCTGCGCCGCTTGCAAGCTGCCTACGACGAGTTGCGCAGCGCTCCAGCGACGGCGCACCCGGACGACGCCGCGCAGCAGGCTGCGATGGAGCCGTTCATCCGGCGTTTCTACAATGCCCTCGACGACGACATGAACACCTCCGGGGCGGTTTCGGTCCTATTCGACCTGGCGAACGTCTCCAAGGCGTTGATCGCGGCGGGCGCCGCGAGTCCGGCCTCGGCTTTCATGCATGAGGCGCTCACGCTCTTGGGAATCTCACCGAACGAACGGACTCGCGCAAAGCGTGTGCTGCTCGAGGAAACGCTGCTCGAGTTCGCCGGGTCGGAGGTCTACACGGTGCGAGCGCCGGCGAACGCTGCCGATATCGTGACCCCGGAAATGCTCGAGCGTCTAAAGAGATTGGTTGGTCCGCAGGTGTTACCCAACGGCGTAAGTGGACCCGCGGCCGTCAACGACGTTATCGGTGCGCGCTACCGGGCGAAGAGGAACAAGGATTTTGCCGAAGCCGATCGGCTGCGCAATGCACTTCGCGAGATCGGTATCGATCTGGCCGATTCGAAAGAGGGAGCGACGTGGAGCGTCGGCGCTTAGGTTCGAGCCGTCCCCCGAAGCGCAAGGAGAACGTCGAGCTCGACGACGTCATCTACGGCGTGCATGCCGTCGAGGAAGCGCTGACGGCCAAGGAGCCGCTACGGCGCCTGTACATCGGCGACGAACGCAAGCGCGATCCGGCGTTACGCAAGCTGCTCGACGACGCGCGCGCCGGCGGCGTTTCGATTCGCTTCGAGAGCCGCACGTTTTTCTCGCAGTTTCCCTACCGCGCGCATCAGAGCGTGGTTGCGTTCGGTTCGCCTTTCGACTACGTGACGCTCGAAGAGGTGATCGACTCGCGGCCGGTCGGACAGTCGCTTTTCGTCGTGCTCGATCACATCACCGATCCGCATAATGCAGGCGCGATCATTCGCTCTGCCGAGTGCGCCGGGGCAACCGCCGTGATCATTCCGGAGCGGCGCGCGGCCGGCGTCAACGCAACCGTTCGTAAATCAGCCTCCGGCGCGACCGCTCACGTGGCGATTGCGCGGGTGGCCAACGTTGCCGGGTCACTGCGCACGATGAAGAAGGCCGGGATCTGGGCTGCCGGCGCGGCTTCGGGCCCGACCACGATCGAGTATACGAAGGCAGATTTGCGCGGCGACATCGCAATCGTCATCGGTGCCGAAGGCGACGGCATTTCGCCCGTCGTGCGCAAAGAGTGCGATTTCCTGATCAGCATTCCGATGTTCGGAGCGCTCGATTCGCTCAACGCATCGGTTGCCGCCGGTGTGCTCTTGTTCGAAGCGCGCCGGCAGCGGAGCGCGGAATCCTGACATTTTTCCCTCGGGGGCGTCACCTTGCGGTGTCAAGCGCCGTCGTGTTGCTCTTCATCTCGCTCGTAGGATGCGGCACGAGTCCGACGCGGACGATCGAATTTGGCGTGGACCTGCCGCTTTCGGGCGTCGATGGCGCGAGCGCGATTCCAGCGCGCAATGCGGTCATTCTCGCGATCGAGCAAGCCAATAAGCGTGGCTTGCCGGGTGGTTATCACCTCGCCCTCGAGGACCTCGACGATACGGTCGGCGGCAAGCACGATCCGGCCCAAGGTGCTTCGAATCTCAAGACATTGGTGGCGGATCCCGGCGTGCTCGCCGTCATCGGGCCGATCAATTCCAACGTCGCGAAGGCGGAGATTCCGATCTCAAATGCAGCCGGACTGGCGCTCCTTACCATGGGTGCAAGCGCAATCGAACTAACGCGCGGCCCCGCGGCCGCCGCTTTGCGCACGGGCCAACCCGGGCGGGTGACGTTCTTCCGGCTTTGCGCTGCGGACGACGAGCAAGGCGGGGTCTCGGCGCAGTACGCGCGCACCCTTGGTCTGCGGCGTGTCTTCATCATCGACGACAACGAATCGTACGGCCGCGGGATCGCCGATGTGTTCTCAAACGCGTTCACACAGGCCGGCGGCCAAGTGCTCGGCCGCGAGCACCTCACCAGCTTCGCGCTCGACTACAAGGCGCTGCTGACCAAGGTGAAGGAGCGCGATCCGGACGTGATTTTCTTCGGCGGCATCGTCAGTACGGGGGGCGCCGTTCTACGCAAACAGATGGCCGATGTCGGGTTGGCGCAGGTGCCGTACTTCGGTGGAGACGGTCTGTCGAATCCGCAGTACGTTCCGCTCGCAGGTTCAGCCGCCGACGGAACGTACTTCACGGCCGTCGCTCCCGACGTCGACCACTTTGTGCCGGGGCGGGCTTTTTTCAGCGCATACCGGGCACGTTTTGGTGCAGATGCCGGTAACTACGGGCCAGCATCGTTCGCAGCAGCACAAGTTGCGGTTGCCGCCATTACCGCAGCTCTCGCCGAGCACCCCGATCAAATACCGACGCGCGACGAGGTGTTGACCCGAATCGCCGCAACATCAAAGCTCGCAACGCCCGTGGGACCAGTCACGTTCGATTCGAGCGGTGATCTTCGCCATGCAACGATCAGCCTGTACCGAATACGCGCCGGACGCTTCGAGTTCGTGAAGCAAAGCTCAGCTCCGTAGCGTCAACGCTCGCGCCGGAAACGCACCACCGGGCGCGTTACTTCCGAATGGCCTGGCGCTCCCGACTCACCAGCGACGAATCAAGACAGCAAGCGTTACCTGGAGGATTTCGATCGGGTGCAGAAAATCGCGACGTCCACTGTTTGTCGGAATTGGGAGTCGTCAATGAGCGTACAAGTCGGACAGAAAAGCTATGAGATGCCCCCGCGCGACGGGTTCACCGTCACGCATTTTATCACCGTCGCCGACATCGACCGATCGGCCGATTTTTATGAAAGGGTCTTCGGCGGCCGCATTCTGAGCAGAGGCGATAGCAAGGGTGCGTCTGGGCACATTCAGATCGCGAATACGTGGCTCATTGTCAACGTCGGTGGCGGGCCTACCCCGGACAAGCCGACAGTAACGCTCAGCGTCCCCGCCGATCCGGATCAGATCAACAGCTTTTTAAATCTCCGCGTTGCGGATATTCAAGCGTGTTATGAACTATGGAAGAGTCGAGGGGCCGAGTTCCTGACGGAACCGATTGCCAAGTACGGCGAGATTCGCTGCTACATCCGCGATCCTGACGGTTATATTATCGAGGTCGGGCAGACCACCGACGTCACATAGGGCTAGATCTTCCGTGTTTCGTGCGACTCAGAGCCGGTGGGTAGTGATCTCTCGGTACCCGCTGATGGCTGAGCCGTCCCACTCTAGTTCGAGTTCGACAGCGGCGCCCGAAACGTTGTCGACTGATGATGGACGGAACGTCGCGTAGCAGGTTCCGCCATGTGCGCGTACGCTATCGTACCAGATCCCATGCCGCCCATCTGCGCGTAGTCTTGCACCGAGTGCTTGAGCGCCTGCGTACGTGATTGGGTCGTAAAGCGGCGGGTCATGCACATCGTGCGCTCCTCCGCGACGAATGTCCATATGGTCACGGTCGTCGAGCGTGAACTCAAGCGCGTAACGCGGAACCTTCGTAGGCGTGGTCGCGTGGGTTGCGTTAAGGTAACGACCAGCGTGATAGCTTGACTCACGTATCGCTACGAGTAAGGTATCCGCCGTATATAAGACGCCATATGTACCAGGCGAGAAGCGACTGGGTCCGAGGCGGAGAAAGGGTGCCATAACGATTGAAGCGCGCCGGCCTGTGTAACGGTCCTGGGGGGCTACAAGCGAGATTGCGCCGACAGCGTCCGCCGCGACTGGATCGGTAATCGCGCGAAGAGCCAACAGCTCTTCGAAGTCTTCGGGCTCGGCGACTAGGTCGATGAGCGCTGCTAGTGGATACTGCGGATCAGCGACGACGCGATGAACGTCTACCATCCCTGCCGGGCACGGTCGAGATAGGTACCCACGAACACAAGATCCTCGACGTTACCGTGCAGCATTCGTTGCAATGGTGGCTGATCGCCAAAGTCGGCGTTTGGCCGCCTGACCCATGTTCTGGCGAGTTCACTGCGTCCGAAAAGCGCCGCCAGATCTTCCCAGATTCTAACCAGATGCGAGATGCGCTCGAGAGTGTTTTGGGCCGCCGGCGCGTTCGCGGAAGTTCTCCTTGAGCCAGCGATAGGCAGTACGTTTGCTCACTCCCAGCAGGACCGCACTCTCATTGATGTCGAGGCCCCAGCTAGCCGCAATGCGCTCGTAGGCGTTCAATGCAACTCGAGGGGAGGGCGGAGCCAACAGCTTTGTCACGTGACAAAGGATAGGCCTTTCTGTGCCAGGTGGCAATAGGAGGGGGCCTTCGCAGGTTTCGTAGCACGCAGCCGGGCTGCCGCGATCCAGCGAGCAAGCGCGAATTGGTCACTCCCTCACGGGTTGAGGCGTTCGATCCGTCGGGGGGGATCGCTCAGCTAGCACCGCTTGCAGCCGGCGGTTTCGGCTCGTGCGCCCGGCGTTGAGGGCCAAAAGGCGGCCCATCTAAGCCTATCGTCCTTGACGCTGCTTGCAGGAGACTCCTATACTCATTAAGATGCGGACGGCTACGACGGGCTACGGCCCGCGATTTCGGCCGCATTGGCCCAAGGGAGAATGAACATGGGGCTTGCGCAAAGCGCGCCCGAGGGGCTCGACTACCACGAACGGGCCGACGAGGATCTTGTCTCGGCTGCCAAGGCAGGGGACAATCTGGCGATGGAATTCTTGCTCAACAAGTACAAGAATTTCGTCCGAATCAAGGCAAAGAGTTACTTTTTGATCGGTGCCGACCGCGAGGACATCATCCAAGAAGGGATGATCGGGCTCTACAAAGCCGTCCGCGACTTCAAGGCCGACAAGCTTTCGAGCTTTCGCGCCTTCGCCGAGCTATGTATCACGCGCCAAATCATCACCGCGATCAAGACCGCTACCCGTCAGAAGCACATCCCGCTGAACCAGTACATCTCACTCAACAAGCCGATCTACGACGAGGACAGCGAGCGGACGCTGCTCGACGTGATGGCTTCGCAGAAGACCTCGGATCCCGAGGAACTGGTGATCAATCAAGAGGTCTCCGAGGACATCAAGGAGCGCATCCAAGAGAATCTCTCGGATCTCGAATCGCAAGTGCTGCTCTCGTATCTCGAAGGTAAGAGCTATCAAGAGATGGCCCGCGATCTGAACCGCCACGTCAAGTCGATCGACAACGCGCTACAGCGCGTCAAGCGCAAGATCGAAAAGAATCTTGCGGAGATCGAACTGCCGTAGTTTCGCCTGCCGGTGAAGAAAAGGAGGGGACGCTAGCCGCGTCCTCTCTTTGTTTCCGGGCCGGCCGAGGGCCGGGCGCAGGCCAAGGGAGCTTGAAAGCAGCACGCGCAGTCGGTTACAATTGGCCGCGGTGCCGACGTAGCTTAGTTGGCTAAAGCAGCGGTTTTGTAAACCGCAGACCGTCGGTTCGAATCCGACCGTCGGCTTTCTTAGAAACAAGGACCCAAAGCGCTCATAAACTAACCTCCGTCGGTCCTACGTGGGTAGGTGGCCGAGTGGTTAAAGGCGGCAGACTGTAAATCTGCTCCGCATCGCGGTACGCTGGTTCGAATCCAGCCCTGCCCACCAAGAACAGCGCGGGTGTTGCATAGTGGTAATGCCTCTGCCTTCCAAGCAGAAGTCGCGAGTTCGATTCTCGCCACCCGCTCCAAAACTAGAGGCCCCTGTAGCTCAGCGGTAGAGCACGTCATTGGTAATGACGAGGCCATGGGTTCAATCCCCATCGGGGGCTCCATAGTTCGGTGTTCGAGGCTCCTTCGAGCCCGCGCAGCATGGAGCTCGGCCGGCAGAGACTGCTCGTGGCGGCCCTCCGGCGCTGGAGCTTCGCTAGATATACCGGCGTAGATGGAAGACGAAGGTGCGGTCGTCGCTGGTGCGCACCGTTACGCGGGTACCGCTCTTTGAGCGCAGCAGGGTGGATATACGCTTGTAGTCGGCGCTCGTTACTGGTGTACCGTCAATGGCGACGATGACTGCGCCGGCCCGTATGCCCGCAGCATAGGCTGGTGTCCCGGTGAGCACGAGGAGCGCACGTAACGTCTGACCCACCGGAGCGAGCAGGATACCCGAAAGATCGCCATAGGGCGGTGGTAACGGCGTACCGTTCGGTGAGAGCGTGATTTGTTGGCGCGCATAGTCGAAGTCGACGGTGAAACGCCCGAGCACGTCGTCTCCGATATTTGCGATCGTGCTCGGGTCAGCGGTCGCACCGCTGCGCGAGTGCGTAGCGAGCTCTACGCCTGGATCGCGCACGAATGCGCGTCCTAAGCGTACGGCCTTTGCATGCGCTAGGCACACATTTTCGGCGCCTCCGACGCCGCCCTCGAGCGGACCGCAAACGGTCGCGTGAAAATAATTGACCAGATGATACGATCGGACGGCAGGTGAGGTGACGATGATGGCGTCATCGGCGCCGGTGTCGATCGTCATCGACCCCGGGATCGCATCGATGCCACCGCTCACTTGAGGCTGGCGATCGGAGAAGACGAATGGGACCGCAACGCGCCCCGGCTTCGGTGCCAGGTCGTGCGCGTCGCGTACGAACGTGACACTGCGCCGAGCGAAGTCGACGCGAGCACCGAGTCGCGCGAGCAGTTCGTAACCGACGATCCCGTCGGCCGCGGCGCCAATCGTCGACCCGAGATCCAGAACGATGAACGGCTGCTGCCGAAGAACGACGTTGCCAACGGTCATGCGGGCAACCCAGGCGAATCGTGTCGAAGCCAGGCTCGAACCAACGCCTGCGGCCTTGCCGCCGCCGACGACGTGCAAACCGAGTCGCTGCGCTGCCGACGGCGTGATGACGTTCTGGCCGCCGGTGTCGAGGATCATCCGCAACGGCGGTCCGTTGTTGAGTTGCACGGCAATTACCGGTTGCGCAAGTGTTCCGAGCATCGGGAGCGTCGTTGATTCGACTGCTAGGACGTCGTGCGGCGGAGCCGGCGGCGCAAACGTCGCTCGCGGCAGAGCTTGCGGAAATTCGGCGCTGCGCACCGTCGCGATCCAAGTTCCCCCGTCAGAGGTGTCGCGCAGTTCGAATGGGATGACGAGACCGTTGACGGTTCGATAGTCGGCGAACCACGTCTCGGCCTCTTCGCCTGCCTCACAACGCACGAGCGATGTGAGCAAGCCCGTTTTCGAGTCGAGCTTCGCCTCTGCCCCACGAGCCACGTCGGCCCAGCGGACGTGCAAGGCACTCGGGTTTCCCGCACTCGCCGCGACGGTTTGCGGCGT
>Ga0302326_10033096_pt1 | contig 10279 bp, 10 predicted proteins | sample Palsa_T0_3_FD_202264 | JGI IMG/M metagenome (GOLD analysis project Ga0302326, IMG submission 202264) | Peat permafrost microbial communities from Stordalen Mire near Abisko, Sweden - Palsa_T0_3 | ecosystem: Environmental > Terrestrial > Soil > Palsa > Peat permafrost | place: Sweden: Abisko... | reverse complement strand
CAAACGAGGCATAGCCGCGGGTCGCGGATTTCAGCCGGTCGAAGAAGTCGAGCACCACTTCGGCCAGCGGCAGCTCGTATTGCAGCGACACCTGGGCGGCCAGATACAGCATCTTCTTCTGCACGCCACGCTTCTCGCTGCACAGACCGAGCACGGCGCCGACATAGTCGGGCGGCACCAGAATGCTGGCCATGATCATCGGCTCGCGGATCTCGGCGATCACGTTCAGGATCGGAAGTTTCGACGGGTTGTCGACGTATTCGACGCTGCCATCGGTGCGCGCGACCTCGTAGATTACGGTGGGCGCGCTGGTCACCAGATTCAGGCCGTATTCGCGCTCCAGCCGCTCCTGCACGATATCCATGTGCAGCAGACCGAGGAAGCCGCAGCGAAAGCCGAAGCCGAGTGCGGTGGAGGATTCGGGCTCGTAGTGCAGCGCCGAGTCGTTGAGCTTGAGCTTGGCCAGAGCATCGCGAAAACTCTCGTAGTCCTCGGCGTTGATCGGGAACAAGCCCGCAAACACGCGCGGCTGTATCTGTTTGAACCCGGGCAGCGGCGCGGCGCAGGGGCGGCCATCGAGCGTAATGGTGTCGCCAACCGGCGCGCCGTCGATTTCCCTGATACCGGCGATCACGAAACCGACCTCGCCGGCGCCCAGGGTCTCGAGCGCGAGGGACTTGGGGGTGAAGCGGCCCAGCTTGTCGATGTTATGTGCACGCCCGGTGGACATGACGCGAATCTTGTCGCCCCGGCGCAGGGTGCCGTTGACCACGCGCACCAGCGATACCACCCCGACATAGTTGTCGAACCAGGAATCGACGATCAGCGCCTGCACCGGCGCCTCAGGGTCGCCTTGCGGCGGCGGAATGCGGGCAATGATCGCCTCGAGCAGCTCCGGCACGCCCTCGCCGGTCTTGGCGCTGACGCACACGGCATCCTGGGCATCGATGCCGATGATCTCCTCGATCTCGGTCATGACGCGCTTGGGATCGGCCGAGGGCAGGTCGATCTTGTTGATCACCGGCAGCACTTCCAGGCCCTGCTCGATCGCGGTATAGCAATTGGCGACGCTTTGCGCCTCGACGCCCTGGGAGGCATCCACCACCAGCAGAGCCCCCTCCCCGGCCGCCAGGCTGCGCGAGACCTCGTAGGAAAAGTCGACGTGGCCGGGGGTGTCGATCAGGTTGAGCTGGTAGCGCTCCCCGTCCGGCGCCTGATAATTCAGCGTCACGCTCTGCGCCTTGATGGTGATGCCGCGCTCGCGTTCCAGGTCCATCGAGTCAAGCACCTGGGCCTGCATCTCGCGCTCCTCGAGGCCGCCGCATAGCTGGATCAGGCGGTCGGCAAGCGTCGATTTTCCGTGGTCAACGTGCGCGATGATGGAGAAATTGCGTATGCGGTGCATCGAGCGGCTTGGAAGCCCCGAGGGGCGGGGCGCGCGGATTATAGCCTTAAGCGGTGCCCGGCCGGTCGCGCAGCGCGCGCAGCAACTCGGCCTGATCGAGCCGGGCACTGCACACCGGAACCTGATCGAGCAGCAGCACCGGAATCTTCAGGCCGTAACGCCGCTGCAGCTGCGGATCGGAGTCGACGTCGAGCAGCCGGATCGGCGGCAGTTCGTGTCGCGCGCGCAGCGCCTGCAGCTCATTGAGCATGTCTTCGCACAGCCCGCACTCGGCACGGGTCAGCAGTGTCAGGGTGTGCGCGGATGCGCGGTCGGGCGTGCTCAATGCCGGCCCGGACCCGCGGCGGCACCGAGGGTGGCGGTGCCCGGGCCGCCCGCTGCGCCAAAGCCGCCCAGGGCGTTGGCATTATTGCCGAAGCCCGCGCGGCCGCTGCCCAGGTCGTGGCTGGCCGGGTCGGCGCCGCCGCTCTGGTTGCCGGGCAGCTCGTCGAAGATCGACGAGCTGCCGTCGGTGTGACGCACCAGAGTGTGCGCGATCCCCATGCCCAGCAGCGATTCGGCCATGCTTGGCGCCGGACCTGCAGTACGGATCGATTGCGCGATGGCACGCACCGTATCCGGCGGCACTTCGCCGACCGCGGTGACTCGGTAGCCCTGCACGATGGTCGAGTACGCCGATGATGAGCCGATGGTCGCGGCGTCATCGGCGACCTGTTCGGTGCGCCGCTCGCGGCCGATCTCGACGAACACCGATACCGAGGCCAGGCCGTCGGTAAACACCAGATGCTCGACCGGGCCGCTGTGCAATACCTGCCGCGCGCTCACCGTCATATGAAATCCCGGCGGCAGTACGCTCGCCTCCCAGGAGACCGCCACACCACGCGCATCCACCGGATCGGCAACATGCTGCACCCAGCGGTAATTGCGGGCATCCACCGCCGGCTCGAGCTCGCCGTCGGCGATGTGCACGGGCAGGCGCAGGTCGGTGAAGACAATCTGCTCGAGCACCTGGCCCTGGCTGTCGCGCAGCTGGGTCTTGAGCGGCATGGCCGTGGCCTCATCGATCCACACGCGATATCCGTAGCGCAGCTGGTCCTTCGGTGTCACCGCGATCACACGGGCATCGCGACCCGAGACGCGCGTCTTCTGCAGTTCGGTGATCTGGTACAGGCCCGCCGAGGTCGCGTCGATGCGCGGCAGGCTGCCGAGCAGCAGTCCCGCGTCGTTGCTCCTTTCGACCAGCACGGTGCGTTGATCGGGCAGGTAACAGGTGAGTTGGCTGCCCTTGCGGATGAACTCGCGACCCGAGCCGTCCATCGACAGCAGCCGCTCGGACACGCCCTCGTTGCCCACGCGGTGGATCACACGCAGCGTTTCGGTCTCACCGGCGTGTTCGTGTACGAACACGCCCTCGTAATTGCGCGTCGCCAGTGCCCGGTCGGTACGGGCCAGCCAATCGCCTGGATCCTCGTCGCCCGCCGCTGCCGCGGCACTGGCCAACAGCGCCGCGCAACTGCCGGCGGCCCAGAGCCTTGCCGCTGCGCCCGGCCGCCTAGCGGCTCGCGGATGAGGCCGCGGGAATCGCAGTGGTCGCATCGAATGCACCTGCCGGGAAATTCGCCGGCGCACCGGGGGCACTCGCGCCGGGCGATGCGTTGTTCGCGGCATCCTCGTTGCTGACCAGCGCGGACAACACATTGCGCCGCATCAGCGGCGTGGAATATTCGCTATGGGCGACGATCAGATCAGCCAGCTCGGTACGCAGTGCGGTATTGGCGTTGGACATGTTGATCGGGGTGACGTAACTGACGGGCTCGCCGTTGCTGCCGCGCCTTAGCGCCGCGACGCTGGCAGCCGCGGGCGCGGCGCCTACCGCTAGCGCGCGCTCGCCGCCACTCGCCGGGGCCGCCGCCGGCAGCAGCGCACCGCCTGCCACGCCGCGCGCCGTTCCGGCCTGTGCAACAGAGCCCGCACCGGCATCCACCGCGGCATCGCGCAGCAGGGAGATCGACAACCCGGCCACCGCCACCACCAGCGTCGCCGACAGCGCGGCGTTCAGCAGAACTCTTCGGCCGCGCTTCGGGCGCGACCTCTCGTCCGCGCCGTGCAGGGCGGCGCTCACACGCCGTGCGAAGCCGCTGCGCGCCGTCGCCACCGGCTCGGAACGCATGGCGGCACCGATCAGCGCGTAACGCGACCAGCGGGCACGCAGATTCTCGTCGCGATCGATACGCCGCGACAGCAGCTCACACTCGGTCGCCGGCAACTCGCCGTCGAACATCGCCGACAGCTGGCTCTCGACTTCGTCCTGAATCACACCAGTTCCTCCGTCCGACCCAACCCGCCGTCAAACACCTCACGCAGCCGTCGATCGATCGCCTCGCGGGCGCGAAAAATCCTCGAACGTACCGTGCCAACCGGACAATCCATCGACGCCGCGATTTCCTCATAGCTCATTCCCTCGAGCTCGCGCAGCACGATGGCCGTGCGCAGGTCCTCGGGCAGCTCCTCGATCGCATGGTTGACCGTGTCGCGGATCTCTTCGGTGAGCGCCAGACCCTCGGGGGTTTCCGGATCCTTCAGGCGGCTGACCATATCCGAGGAATCGTCGTTTGTCTGCAGATCGAGCTCGTAGCTGACCGGGTTGCGGTCGCGCGCCGCCAGGGCGTTCTTCGCGGTATTGATGGCGATGCGGTACAGCCAGGTATAGAAGGCGCTGTCGCCCCGAAACTGCGGCAGTGCCCGGTAGGCCTTGACGAACGCTTCCTGAGCCACATCCTCCGCATCCGCGGGGTTGCGCAGATAGCGCATGACCAGCTTGACCACTTTGTGTTGATACTTGAGTACCAGCAGGTCGTAGGCGCCACGCTCGCCGCGCTGCACCCGCCGCACCAGACTCAAGTCACTCGCATCGGGGCCCATTGGCAATCCTGTCATTGCACTGCCAGGCGGTCCGCAGACAGCCCGCATAGACTCAAAACGATAATGTAGGTTCTTCAGGGGGAGTCTATCAGCAGTAGCGGACATGAGAACCAAAGACCGGTCAGCGGTGCCGGCGGGCACCAACGAGGTTTGGAGCGTAGGAGTCAGGGAAGGTTCCCGCCCGGCACAGGGGTCGACATAATGCCCTTACCGGTCAGGACGGCGTCGATCACGGCGGCCAGTTCCGCCCCCTCCGGTCGCTCCCCGCCCAGCAGGTAGCGCGCGAGCTGCGGGTCGGGCAGCTCGAGCAGGGCCTCGAACTGGCCGCGCTGCGCATCGCTGGCCCGCTCGAACTGCGTCTCCAGCCAGCCGCTTAGCAGCAGATCCAGCTCCTTCATGCCGCGCCGGCAGCGCCAGGCCATCCTGGGGCGGTAAGCGGCCGCCGATCCAGTCGTCACGCCCCGGTCCCTGCTAGTGCCGGCGCTCGACCAGCATTTTCTTGATCGCACCGATGGCCTTGGCCGGGTTCAGATCCTTGGGGCAGGCCTCGGTGCAGTTCATGATTGTATGACAACGGTACAACCGGAACGGATCCTCCAGCGCATCGAGCCGCTCGCCGGTGGCCTCATCGCGGCTGTCGACAATCCAGCGATAGGCGGCAAGCAGTGCCGCCGGCCCCAGATAGCGCTCGGAATTCCACCAGTAGCTCGGGCAGGCCGTGGAACAGCAGGCACACAGGATACACGCCGAGGGCCGGTCGATACGCTGCTGTTCTTCCCTGGATTGCAGCCGCTCGCGGTCCGGGGGCGTCGGCGTGCTGGTCTGCAGCCAGGGCTTGACGGCCGCGTACTGGGCATAGAAGTTGCTCAGGTCGGTCACCAGGTCCTTGAGCACCGGCAGATGCGGCAGCGGATAGATGCTGATGTCGCCGCGAGCGAGCTCGTCACAGGCCTTGGTACAGGCGAGCGTGTTCAGGCCATTGATATTCATCGCGCATGAGCCGCAGATGCCCTCCCGGCAGGAGCGTCGCAGCGACAGCGTCGCGTCGATCTCGTTTTTGATCTTCAGCAGCGCATCCAGCACCATTGGACCGCAGCTCGCCATGTCGATCTCGTAGCTGTCGATGTGCGGGCGTGCGCCGGATGCCGGATCGAAGCGATAGATCCTGATGCGACGTACGTTCTTCGCGCCAGCCGGCGCCCGATAGGTCTTGCCGGCGCGCTCGTCGATGCGCGAGTTGGGGGGAAGCTTGAATTCAGCCATGCTACCTTCCGGTTGCGGCAAGTCTACGGCAGCCGCGCCATGCCCGCCCCGTTCAATAGGTGCGCGCCTTGGGCGCGATCACCTCGATCTCATCGGTCAGCGTATGCAGGTGTACCGGCCGATAATCCAGGCGCGCGCGGCCCTGGCTGTCAACCCAGCATAAGCTGTGCTTGAGCCACGCGACGTCATCGCGCTGCGGAAAATCCTCCCGTGCGTGCGCGCCCCGGCTCTCCTGGCGGTTGGCCGCCGAGTGTATGGTGGCCACGGCCTGCAGCAGCAGGTTGTGCAGCTCGAGCGTCTCGATCAGATCCGTATTCCAGATCAGCCCCCGGTCAGACACCGCCACATCGTCGAATGAGGCGAAGGTCGCCGCCAGCTTGTCGATGCCCTGCTGCAGTGATTCGCCGGTGCGAAACACGGCGGCATCCGCCTGCATGATGCGCTGCATTTCCAAGCGTATCGCCGCGGTGGGACGCGACCCGCTGGCATAGCGCAGCCGGTCCAGGCGCGCGAGCGCCCGATCAGCGCCGTCCTTGCGCAACGCTCGCTGCGTCGCGCCCGGCCGGATGATCTCGGCACAGTGGCGCGCCACCTCGCGGCCGAACACCACCAGGTCGAGCAATGAATTCGAGCCCAGGCGGTTGGCACCGTGCACCGAAACGCACGCGGCCTCGCCTACCGCCATCAGGCCCTGCACCACGCCGTTCGGATCGCCATTCTTCAGCGTGACGACCTCGCCCTGTATGGTGCAGGGGATGCCGCCCATGTTGTAGTGCACCGTGGGCAGGATGGGGATCGGCGCGCGGGAGACATCGACGCCGGCGAATATGCGGGCGGTATCGGCGATACCCGGCAAGCGCTCGTGGATCACGGCCGCGCCCAGATGCTCCAGATGCAGATAAATATGATCCTTGTGTTCACCGACACCGCGACCCTCGCGAATCTCGATCGTCTCCGCGCGGCTGACCACGTCGCGCGATGCCAGATCCTTCGCATTGGGCGCGTAGCGCTCCATGAAGCGCTCGCCCAGGGCGTTGGTCAGGTAGCCGCCCTCCCCGCGCGCGCCTTCCGTGATCAGGCAGCCCGAGCCGTAGATGCCGGTCGGGTGAAATTGCACGAATTCCATGTCCTGCAGCGGCAGCTCCGCGCGCAGCACCATGCCGCCGCCGTCGCCGGTGCAGGTGTGAGCCGAGGTGCACGAGAAGTACGCCCGACCGTAGCCGCCGGTGGCCAGAATGGTCATCTGTGAGCGGAAGCGATGCAGCTTGCCCTCGGCCAGATCAAGTGCCACCACGCCGCGGCATGCGCCATCGTCCATGATCAGGTCGATCGCGAAGTATTCGATATAGAACTCGGCCTGGCGGCGGATCGACTGCTGGTACAGGGTGTGCAGCATCGCGTGGCCGGTACGATCGGCCGCGGCGCAGGTGCGCTGCGCGATACCCTTGCCGTAATGCGTAGTCATGCCGCCGAACGGTCGCTGATAGATGCGGCCGTCGTCAGTGCGCGAAAACGGCACCCCGTAATGTTCCAGTTCGATGACCGCGGCCGGCGCCTCCTTGCACATGAATTCGATCGCGTCCTGGTCGCCCAGCCAGTCCGAGCCCTTGACCGTGTCGTACATGTGCCAGCGCCAGTCGTCTTCACCCATGATCCCGAGCGCCGCGCTGATACCTCCCTGGGCGGCTACCGTGTGACTGCGGGTCGGGAATACCTTGGTGATGCAGGCAGTGGACAGACCCGCCTCCGCCAGGCCGAGGGTGGCGCGCAGGCCCGCGCCGCCGGCGCCGACCACCACCACGTCATAGGTGTGATCGACGAACTCGTACGCGCTCATGCGCCGCTCCGCAGCGCAATGCGCAGCACCGCATAGACACCGCTGGCCGCGAGCAGCACGTGCACGAACACCGACAACAGCAAGGCGATCGTCTTCGGCAGAAAGCCGTGGACGTAATCCTCGATCACCACCTGCACCCCCAGCCACGCGTGCCAGGCGGCGATCAGCACGGTGAGCGCGAGCAGCGCCGGGTTCCAGCCCGCCGCGATCCAGGCGATCACCGTGGCATAGCCGGCGTCAGGCAGCCCCAGCAGCCCGATCAGCAGCCAGATCGCCAGCGGCGCGAGGGCAGCGGCGGTTACCCGCTGGATCAACCAGTGGCCGACGCCATCGCGCGCCGTGCCGTGATGCAACGCCCGTGCGAGTGGCGTACGCAGGTTCACGCAGCGCCTGCGCCGAGCCGAAAGATGAAATAGCAGCACACTGCGGCGGCAATCAGGCTGGCAGCCACAACGAGCACGGCGCTACGACGCGCGTCGGCGCGCTCAAAGCCCCAACCCATATCCCAGGCGAGGTGACGCAAGCCGTTGCACAGGTGATAGATCAGCGCCGCCACCGCCAGCGCCAGCACGATCTTGCACGGCAGGCAGGTCAACAGCGGCAGCATCGCCGCATACGCATCCGCACCCAGGCTGGCGCTGACCAGCCAGAGTACGAAGCCGACGAGGCTGACGGCCAACGCCACACCGCTCGCTCGGTGCAGACTCGACAGCGTCATCGTATAGGCCCATCGGTACACCGTGATATGCGGTGACAACGGCCGTTCAGCCATGCCTGCCCCCCATTAGAAGTCGATACAGCGTCCGAGTTTTTCCCAGTCGCCAAAGCGCGTTGGGTCCGGCCCCGGCGGCGCGCCGCTCGCCGCCGCCGCCGGCCGCGCCGTCGGTGCCGGGGAAGGCGAGGCGGGGACTGCACGCGGCTGTGGTGCAGGCGCTGCCGACCCGGCGCCGTTCGCATCAAGCTCACCCGACGCGCAAAGCCCTGCTGCATGAACCGGCATGGGGGCAAGTGTGCCAGAATTGCACATCACCGACCACCGCACGACCGCGGCAAAATACGGCTCATGCGATGAACGAGCTCGGCGCCGTCTGTCTTCTCGACGACTTCGGTACGCTGCGATTCAGCGGTGCCGACGTTGAGAAATTTCTCCAGGGCCAGCTGTCGAACGACGTCTCGAAGCTGGCGCCGGGCGCGCTGCTGCGCGCGGGAATGCACAATCCCCAGGGACGTACGCTGGCGCTGCTGTGGCTCATCGCCGCGGATCACGGCGACATCCTCGCCGTGCTGCCGCTGGAACTGCTGCCGGCGATGGCGGCGCAGCTGCGGCGCTACGTACTGCGTGCGAGGCTGACGATCAGCGACAACAGCGCGCAGTATCGCATCTGCGGCCTGTCCGGCCCCGACGCCGCCCCGGCGCTGACCGGCCGACGCGTCGCCTACGGCCCGCGCGATGAGCCCCGGGTGCTGCTGCTGCACAGTGCGCTCGAGCCGCCGCCGTCGAGCCCGGCGATGTCGCGCGATCAGTGGCGCGCACTCGACATCGCCGCCGGACTGGCGCAGGTCTATGGCCCCACCTCGGGCCAATTCGTGGCGCAGATGCTCAATCTCGACTGCATCGACGCCGTCTCCTTCACCAAGGGCTGCTATACCGGCCAGGAAGTCATCGCGCGCGCGCATTACCGCGGCCGCATCAAGCGCCGCCTGCAGCGCTTTCGCAGCCGCTCGGCGTTGCAACTGGCCGCCGGCGATCACGGCCGCCTCGACGATGGACGCAGCTTCCGCGTGGTCGAGGCGGTGCCGCAGGCGGATGGAAGCTGCGAGTTTCTGGCCGTGGCATCGCTGGCCGGCGCCGCACAGGAGGCCGATGAGAGCGGTCAGCTGCTGCCAAGCCAGGGCGTGGCCTACACGGCGCTGCCCTTGCCCTACAGCCTGCCGGAATAGCCCGCCGGCCGCGGGCGCAGCGCGCTAGCTACTGCCGGTGGTCTTGAGCAATCGCTGCGGCTGCGCGACGCCGTAGCCCTGCGCAAAGTCCACGCCGATGTTCCTGAGCATCTGGATGATTTCGGCGTTCTCGGCGAACTCGGCAATCGTCTGCTTTCCGGTCAAATGGCCGATTTCGTTGATCGAGCGCACCATCTCGCGATCGATCGGATCGTGCAGGATCTCGCGCACGAAGCTGCCGTCGATCTTCAGGTAATCCACCGGGAAATGCTTCAGATAGCCGAACGAGGACAATCCGGTGCCGAAGTCATCGAGGGCGAATTTGCAGCCCAGTTCCTTGAGCGCCTGGATGAAGCGATTGGCCTGGGAGAAGCTCGCGACCGCGGCTGTCTCGGTGATCTCGAAACAGATCTTCGAGGCATCGAGGCCGCTGCGATGGAATTGATCGATGACGTAGGGCAGGAACTTGTCGTCGCCCAGACTCTGGCCCGAAAGATTGATCGAACACATGGCCAGCCGCGCGCGCTCATCCGCTTCCGATACCAGCCAGCGCAGCGCATTTTCGACCACCCAGCGATCAATGCTGGGCGTGATGCCATAGCGTTCGGCGGCGGCAATGAAACTGTCGGGGGCGACGATCCGGCCGTTTTCGTCACGCATGCGCAGCAGCAGTTCATAGTGCGCGCCGGTCTCGGGGACCTGCAGCGGCAGGATCGGCATGCGGAACAGCTCGAAGCGGCCCTCTTCCAGCGCCGCGTTGATGCGCGCCGCCCATTGCATCTCGCGCCTGCGGCGCATCAGCTCGATATCGTTCTCGGCAAAACTGTGGACGCGGTTGCGCCCCTGTTCCTTGGCCGCCGCGCAGGCGCTATCGGCGGCTGACAGGATCGATGCCACATCCTCATTGTCGG
>Ga0302326_10033094_pt1 | contig 10280 bp, 10 predicted proteins | sample Palsa_T0_3_FD_202264 | JGI IMG/M metagenome (GOLD analysis project Ga0302326, IMG submission 202264) | Peat permafrost microbial communities from Stordalen Mire near Abisko, Sweden - Palsa_T0_3 | ecosystem: Environmental > Terrestrial > Soil > Palsa > Peat permafrost | place: Sweden: Abisko... | reverse complement strand
CGCTGGAAGCGCTTGGCCGATACCTCGACGTGCCGATCTTTCGCATTGCCGTCGTTCCCGGGTTCGACGCCTATACCCAGGATTGGGAGTTCAAGGCACTGGAACACGATATAGTTGGCGTCGAACCCGATGAATTCGTCGAGCGATTTGTGGCCTGGGCCGCTGGCAGGGCGGAGCGGCTGAAAATGTCCCTCGCACCCGTAGGTCCCCGGATGTCAGTGTCGGACCTTCCGCACTTTTGCGCGCATATGATCAAGAAGGACCCGGTCGACGCCATTTTGCAGCGTTTCGACACGTTCTGCATCGCTGGGCAGGAATCCAGCATACCCTACATCGGCGCGGAACTCGAGCGGTTGGGCAAGACGTATGTCCGCGTGCCAAGCCACGCCCCACAAATACTTGAACAAGTCAGCGCCGACTTCGATTGCTTGCTGTTGTGCGGCACATGGGGAGACACGCAGACGGAGAAGCCTGTTATCGCCATCGAGCACGCGGGATCCGGGTGGCGCGCGCGCAATCTCGGCGAATTTGGCAACTCACTTCCCGAACTGAACGAGCCTACGTCCAGCGGCACGGATTGGTTCTACGCCTTCGAACTCAGCCCACTTAAGGATTATAAGATCTGGTCCCAGGCTCGCGTCGAGATGGCGCGCCGATACGCGGATCGGTTTCGGGTGAAGGGTGACGAGGCTGACACATCGGGCGATCCGGGATCGAGCGCTCTAGAGACAGCAGAAGCTTGAGAGGAAGCGTCGACAACCGCCGACCGAAGCCATGCCCTGAGGTGAGCCGCGCGCGGGTCGATCCTCGGGGCGCCAGCCGTCAGGGCCTCCCTGACCCGGCCTTGTCGCTCGTCCGCGAATGCCACGCCGCCAAGGCTGCGTTCGCGCGCGCCAGCCGCTCGCCACACACACACATCCGCGCGCTCGAAAGAGGCATCGGTCAGCTCGGGGGCTCGGCCCCCGAGCGCCAGACTGACCGCTAGACCTTTACAAACTGCAAGTTTTCTGACACTCTATGGGCCCTTCTCGCGAGGCCCCCATGTCCGCCCCATCCGCAACCGATCACCCCGCCCGCCACACCAACGGGCGCTTCGGTCCCGGCAACCCGGCCCCGCGCGCCGCCCTCATCGAGCCGGACGGCGTGCCGGTGAACCGCGCCAACGCCGATCCGGCGCCCTCCGCGCACCGCATTTACGGTGTTTAACGGTGAGACGGGGCCGAACCACGCCAACGCCGATCCTGCGCCCTCCGCGCACCGCATCTACGGTGTTTAACGGTGAGACGGGGGCCGAACCACGCCAACGCCGATCCGGCGCCCTCCGCGCACCGCACTTACGGTGTTTAACGGTGAGATCTGTGGGCGCGAGGTATCGCTTCGCTCACCCAGCCTTTGCGAACCACCCCGCCATCCGCTCGATCGCCTCCTCCACCTGCGCTGTCGAAACCGCGAAGCTGAAGCGGATGAAGTGGCGGCCTTCGACGGGATCGAAGTCGACACCGGGGGCGGTGGCGACGCCGGTGTCGCGCAGCAGCGCCTTGCAGAAGGCGAGGCTGTCGTCGGTAAGGTGAGCGATGCTGGCCCAGATGTAGAAGGCGCCGTCGGGCGGGGCGATGGCGGTGAGGCCGAGCCGGGGGAGCGCGTCCAGCAGCAGCGCGCGGTTGCGCGCGTAGACGGCTACGTGGCCTTGCAACTCCTCCTGGCAATCGAGGGCGGCCAGCGCCGCGTGCTGGCTGAGCGACGGCGCCGTCAGGAACAGGTTGCCCACATAGGCGCGCGCCCGGCGGAGGTGGTCGCGCGGGGCCAGCAGCCAGCCCAGGCGCCAGCCGACCATGCTGAAGTATTTGGAGAAACTGTTGACCACCAGCGCATCGGGCTCGAACTCGAGCACCGAACGGGCCGGCTCGATGTAGCTGAGGCCATGATAGATCTCATCGGAGATGATCCTGACGCCGCGTGCCCGGCAGACCTTCACGATGGCTTCGAGTTCGCCGGCGGCGATGATGGTGCCGGTGGGGTTGGCCGGGCTGGCGATGATCACGCCGTCCGGGGCCGGGTCCAGCGCCGCCAGCGCCGCCGCGGTGAGCTGGAAGCGCGTGGCGCTGCCGCACGGGATCTCGATCGGCGTCAGATGCAGCGCCTTGAGCGTGTTGCGATAGGCGACGTATCCCGGGCGGGCGAGGGCGACGCGGTCGCCGGGTGAGAAGCTCGACGCCAGCGCCAGCAACAGCGCCGGGGAGGCCCCGCAAGTGAGGATGAACTGATCGGGCTCGACGCTCACGCCATAGGTGTCGAGGTAGTGGCGCGCCAGCCGCGCTTTCAGCGCCGGGCTCTCCCAGTAGCCCAGGCCGTCGGTGTCCAGCACCTCGTGAGCCCGGGTGATCGCGGCCTTTGGCGCGCCGGTTGAAGGCTGGCCGAACTCCATGTGGATCACCGAGCGGCCCTCGGCTTCCAGGCCGTGGGCCAGACGGCTGACGCCGATGGCCTGGAACGGATCGATGTCCGCCGGCGCGACACGCTCGCGCAGGCGTGGCGCCAGGGCGCTCACCATATCCGCACGCGATCGGCTGGCGCGAGATAGTACGCATCGCCTGGCTGCACGCCGAAGGCGTCATACCAGGCGTCGATGTTGCGCGTCGGCCCGATCACCCGGAACGGCCGGGGCGAGTGGGGATCGCTGACCACCTGCTTGCGCACATAGTCGTCTCTCACTTTGCGGCGCCACGCCTGAGCCCAGCCCAGGAACACCCGCTGGTCGCCGGTGAAGCCGTCGATCACCGGCGCGGGCTGGCCGTGCAACGAACGGTGATAGGCCTCCAGGGCGATGTTCAGGCCGCCCAGGTCGGCGATGTTCTCGCCCATGGTCAGATCGCCGTTGATGTGCGCGCCGGCAACCGGCTCGTAGGACGAGTATTGCGCGCCCAGCCGCTTGGCCCGGGCCTCGAAGGCGGCGGCGTCGGCGGCCGTCCACCAGTCGCGCAGCTTGCCGTCGGCGTCGAGCTTGCGGCCCTCATCGTCGAAGCCGTGGGTGAGCTCATGGCCGATCACCCCGCCGATCGCGCCGTAGTTGATCGCCGGGTCGGCCGCGGCGTCGAACATCGGCGGCTGCAATATGCCCGCCGGGAACACGATGTCGCGCAGCGAGCCGTTGTAGGCGTCGTTGGTCTGCGGCGTCATGCCCCAGTCGGTGCGATCCACCGGGCCGTTCAGCCGCGCCACATAGAACCGCCAGTCGGCCTCGCCGGCGCGGCGGACGTCACCGACCAGATCGTCGGCGCGGAGCTTCACGGCCGAATAGTCGCGCGGATGGTCCGGATAGCCGACCTTGATCTGATAGGTGTCCAGCTTCTTGAGGGCTTCGACCTTGGTCGCGGGCCCCATCCAGTCGACCCGCTCCAGCCGCGCGCGCATGGCGGCCTTCACATCGGCCACCACCGCTTCGATCTTGGCCTTGGCCGCCGGCGGGAAGTACTGCGCGGTGTAGAGCTGGCCCACGCCGAATCCCAGATTGCCGAAACAGTCGACCCGGTCGGATCCGATGCAGTCGGCGCCGGACACCGCGTGGATGGCGCGCTTCCAGCGGACCGGCTCCTGGGGCTGGCCGGACAGCATTTTGTCGCGAAACGCGAAGCGCGCGGCGGCGAACGGCTCGGAGAGATAGAAGGCGGCGTTGTCGGCGATGGCGAACGCCTGCCAGGCCTTCAGCGTGTCGATCGGCGTGGCGGCGTAGACCGCCGCGATGCGCGGGAAGGCCGACTTCTCCGAAACGATCACCCGGTCCACGCCGATCAGGCCGGCGTTGTCGAGGAACGCCCCCCAGGCAAAGCCGGGGGCGAAGGCCGCAAGCTCGGCCCGGGTCATCGGGTTGTAGGTCTTGTCCGGATCGCGCTGTTCGACCTTGGTCCAGCTCGCCTCGGCGAGTCGGGCTTCAAAGGCGACCACGGCGGCCGCGTTGGCGTCTGCGTCCGGCCACCCGATCAGGCCCAGCAGCCTGGCGACGTAGGCCTGGTAGGCGGCCTTCTGCGCGGCGAACGAGGGCTCGAGATAGTAGTCACGGTCGGGCAGGCCCAGGCCGGACTGGCTCACGTACATGGCGTAACGATTCACGTCCTTCAGGTCGATGTCTTCGGAGAGGCTGAACAGGGAGCCTTCGAAGTCGCGCCACGCGATCGGGCGCCTCGCGCACCGCCGCAAGCTCGGCGCCGATCGGCGAGGCTCCCAGCGCCTCGATCCGGCGTTCATCCATGAACGCCTTGTAGAAAGCGCCGACCTTGTCGCTCAGCGTAGCCGGCTGCGCGGGTGCTGTGGCCGCGGCCTTTTCCATCAGATCGTGCAGGCGCGCCTCGGTGACGTCGCTCATTTCGAGGCGCAGCGACACCGACGATTTGTCGGGCGGGATCACCGCGCGCGTGATCCAGGCGCCGCTCGCGTAGCGATCGAAGTCGGCGCCCGGCCTCACCGCGGAGTCCATGGCGGTGAGATCAAACCCCCAGGCGCCATAGCGCGGCTTGTCGCTGGTCTGCCCCGAGGACGAGACTGCCGGCAGGAGGGCCAGCGCCAGGACGGCGCGGCAGGCAAGAGAGGAGAGGCGCATGTGAACTCCCGGTGAGACAAGAGAGTATGGCCGAACGGGCGGCGGCAACGATAGCCCTGCGCGTGTGCAAAAGCCTTTGACCGGCGCCCTGGGAGGGGATCAGAAAAGCGCCGCGAAACGATGCGAGCGCGTGAGATGGCGTGCCGAGCGAGGTGAGTTCATGAACGGGTTCGCGGCGGCCCTGGCCATCCTCCTCCTGGCGCATCTCGGCGCTGTTGCGCTCGATGCGGGTCAGCCCGCGCCGGCCTTCGTCGCCCGCGACGCCGACGGCAGGGCCGTGACGCTCGCCGCCTTGCGCGGCAGGACCGTGGTGCTGGAATGGACCAACGAAGGGTGCCCGTTCGTCGCCCACATGTACGACAGCGGGGTCATGCAGCGCCTGCAGCGGGCGTCCGCCGCCCAGGGCGTTGTCTGGCTGACGGTGATCTCTTCGGCGCCCGGGCGTCAGGGCTACCTGGATGGACCGGGGGTGAGGAGTTGGAAGGCGCGCACTGGGGCCGCGCCCGCCGACGTCATCCTCGATCCGTCCGGCGCGCTTGGCCACCGGTACGATGCGCCCACCACGCCGGACATGTTCGTGATCGACCGCGCGGGCCGGCTCGTCTACGCCGGCGCCATCGATGATCGGCCCTCGACGCGCCCTGACGACGCCAGGACCGCCGCCAACTTCGTCGTGCTGGCCTTCAGGCGGTCGGCGCCGGGCGCCCGATGTCGCCTGCGATGACCAAGTCGTACGGCTGCAGCGTCAAGTATCAATAGCAGCGCCGACCGATCGGCCACCAGCTGGAGGACGCACGACCCTGCGCGAGTGCGCCAGCAGGTCTTAGATCATGCCTTTTGGGAGCGTGTGAGCGTCTACACGATCCTGGTCTGGGAGGCGCCCATCGGAGCGTGGTTGCTCGCCAAGGCGGGGGGCCCTTCCGGGAAGTGCGCCGCACACGCCAGCCTGTCGACCCCCTCGATGGCGGCGCCAATAGAGGCCATCTCGTTGAGGAATAGTTGCGTCGTTGACGTGGCAAATGCGCTCGAAGTGGAAGGTGTCCGTGTTGAGGGATCGGTCACTAGCGTTCCGCCTTGGCCGTCGCTGGAGAGGGCGAATGTGGAATTCAAGTAATCACCCACCAGACTAAGTGCGGCGGTGTGGACGCCGTCACTAACGGTGAGCACGCCGACTGCCTTGGTGCCGCGGAAGCTCGCTGTGGTGTCGGAGCCATCGGCGATATCGTGCAGGTCGAGTGTGTCACCTCCGCTTGTCGAGAAGTCAGTGATCGTCCCGGTGTAGGATTGGGAATCGGCCAAGCCGAGCGTGCCGCTAGAACCGGCGAACCTCACGTCCTCACTGAAGGGTGAGTCCAAAACCGCTGTGCCGTTGGCGATCTGAAGAACGCCACTGCCTGTGATTGGTCCTTCCAGGAGCAGATCGCCACCCGTCACGGCGAGCGTGCCGGTGTTGTCGACCGCCCCCCAGATCATGGTCCAGCCAGGCCCCGCGCCTTCCAGCAAGCCCGCGTTGACAATCGAGCTCTCACCTGGATCAATTAATGTCGATCCCTCAGCGATGATCGAGGCCCCCGCGGTAGTGGACAAGGTTCCGCCGGAGATGTTGGCGCTCTGGAGCGTGACGGTCCCTTCGTCGACCGCGGCGATCGTACCGCCGACATTGTTTACGAACCCGGTAATGGCGAGATAACTGGCGTCTTCGGCCTCAATGAGGCCGCCGTTGAAGATAATGTTCAAGCCCGTGTTCAGCGTCAGAGTGAGGCGGTCTAACGACGCGATAACACCGCCGGGACCGTTGGTCAGCGCGAGCTCTCCCTCACCTATCTGTCCGCCGCCCTCGATCGTGTCATCTATGTTGACGAGATTGGATTGGGCCGCATCACCAACGATGCGCACGTCGGGGCTGTTGGCGGCCCCCAGAACAATCTTGCCGCCGCCCGTGAGCGTTACCCCGTTTTCGCCAATGAACAGCGTCGCATACCCGGGGTCGCCCTTGGGAGGATGCGCGCCTAGGCCGGTCGCCAGGAATATTGTGCCGCCGTTGTCGATTGCGCCTTCAAGAGAGAGGGTTGCTCCCGGACTGACCCACACGTAACCGAGATTGGCCAGCGGACCGTCGGTCGATCCGTCGAAAATGTCTGGTCCAAAGTCGAGGTAGATCTCTCCCCCCCCCCGTGGACGTGAGCGTACCGCCGATGATATCCGCCCCAGTCTCCAGATAGATCTTGCCGCCGGCGCCGGCGATCACGCCTCCCGCATTGTAGACGGTGGCGTAGTTGATATAGAGGCCGCCAGCGCCGGTCGCCTCGATCAGGCCGGCGTTCACCACAGAGCCGATCACCTGGATGTTGATGTCCGTTGTGAGTGAGGCGTCGATGACCCCGGCGGCCTCGTTGACAAGGTTGAGCTCGCCGAGGCCGATGTAGCCGGCGCCGGTAAGGGTGTCATCAACGTTGGTGAACGTTGCGCCGGAAGTGCCGAGAATCCGATCAAGAGAGTACTTGGGCGGGCATGGCTGGAAAGGAGCCGTGATAGCATCCGCAAGAACCAGGGCGCCCCCGCCGTCAAGGGTAAGTCCCGCCGCGCCGACTACCAAGTCGGCGCCGTCCTTGGTGCCCACCATATCAATCACGCCAGAGTTGTTTATCGTCCCGCCAGCGCTGAGCCGCGCGTCGTCGGCGATCACGATCGTGCCCAAATTGGCGCCGGTCCCGGTGCCGTTGGTGGCTGCAAACTCGCCTGAACTGATATCAAGCGTGGCCGTCGGAGCTGTCTCCACGTCGGCGACGCTCTGGGTTGCGGATGAGGTGACGGTGTACGCCGTGTCGCCTGATGCATTGAGGATCGCGCTGTCGGCCGAATCGGGAATCGTGCTCGTGCTCCAGTCCGACGCATCGTCGAAGTTGCCGCTAACTTGCTCCGTCCAATAGGCCTCGATCACCGTTCACTCTCCTATGCTCGATCCGCGCGGTCTCGCCGGCTGCCAGCAGCCGCAGGAACACCTGCTGCGTCAGGTCTTCGGCCTCCTCGCGGCTGCTGACACGACGGCGGAAGTAGGCCAGCAGCGGGCGGCGGCACAGCGCGTCCGCCTGAGCGGCGAAGGCCCCGTCCGAACTTGCTGGAGTCCGATCACTCACCCGCCGCTCGCCCGCTCACGATCCGCGCCGTAGCGTTCCCATCCCATAAGGACGCCGGGCGCGCAAAAAGCCCTTGACCCACCGCCGCGGGATGGGCCCAGAGTTGACTCGCTGCAGACGCAAAGACCTTGCAATCTCGCCGCCGTGAGGTGAGCCCATGAACCGTTTGGCCACTATGCTGGCCGCTTTCGTCCTGGCGCCGCTCGGGGCCATTGCCCTCGATGTCGGGCAGCCCGCGCCCGCCTTCGTCGCCCACGACGCTGACGGCAAGCCCGTGACCTTGGCCTCCCTGCGCGGCAAGACCGTGGTGCTGGAGTGGACCAACCAGGGGTGCCCCTTCGTCAATCACATGTACGCCAGCGGCGTCATGCAGCACCTGCAGCAGACGTCAGCCGCGCAGGGCGTCGTCTGGCTGACCGTGATCTCCTCGGCGCCGGGCCAGCAGGGTTATCTGGATGGGCCGGGGGTGAGGGCCTGGAAGGGGCGCACGGGGGCCGCGCCGGCCGACGTCGTCCTGGATCCGTCCGGCGCGCTCGGCCACGCGTACGACGCGCGAACCACGCCCGACATGTTCGTGATCGACCGCGCGGGCCGGCTCGTCTACGCCGGCGCCATCGACGATCGGCCCTCGACGCGGCCGCAGGACGCCAAGACCGCCACCAACTTCGTCGTCCTGGCCCTGCAGGCGGTGGGCGCCGGCCGGCCGATGTCGCCGGCGATGACCAAGTCGTACGGCTGCAGCGTCAAGTACCAATAGCCGGGCAGTCGCATCGGCGCAGCCGGTCGAAGGGGGCCCATGACGCTGCATGAGTGCATCGTCCAGCTGATGATCATCGTCGTGCCGATCGCGGTTCGCTGATCCGCGCCTCGAAGCGCCCCTGGCCCAGGCGTACGCCGCGCACTTCGCCGCCGGGCTGGCGATCAGGAGCCGCGCGCCGAAGGCGCCCACCTGGGCCCTACCGGCCAACCTGTCCGCCGCAGGCTGCATCGCCGCGTTCGCGCTCCACTTCATCCTCTGAGCGCCGCGCGTCACGGCGACAAAGAAACGCGCCGTGCCTCAGGCGCGTTCTGGCAGGCCGGAGAAGCCGCGAGATCAGGCGGCGACGGGCGCCGTCTTGCGGGTCCAACGCAGGGCCGCGCCCAGGCCGCCGACGCCGACGAGCATCAAGGCCCACGTGGCGGGCTCAGGCACGACGGAGACGATAAGCGTGTCGACGTTGCCGTTGCCCGGGGCGCCGTAGCCGTCGTTGACGAGCAGCAGGTCCTCGGGATGACCTGGGGTCGCAGTGAACGTCAGGGTGAAGGGCGGCGCGCCAGGGGTCAGCGTGTACCAGGGGCTCGAAGCCTGCAGGAACAGCGTTATGCTCCCGGCCTCCGTGGTGAGCGATTCGCCATCGGTGTAGAAGTCCAGCCAGCCGCCGATATTGGGCGTGCCTTCACCCCAGGTCTGGTCCGGCCCGCCCACATAGCCGACATGGCCGGGCCCCGGCGTGAGGAGGTCGTAGAAATAGCCACCGGGGGCTGACGCCGTGTCCGGACCGATGATAACGATATTATATGCGGCAGACGCCCCAGACGCGATTGCGCAGGAGAGCATCGCGGTGGCGGCGAGGATTCCGAGTTTGATCACGTGGCCCTCCTGACAACGATTCGTCCAGGCGCACTGCGCCAAACGCTCCCTAGATTGTTCGAAACAATGGCGTCAAGCTGAATTCAGGCGGGCGCAGCAACGGCGCCGGCGATGCCCATCGAAGCGGCGCCGGCGGGTTGGTTCATGTTCACCCGTGGAACGTTGCGATGAACCATTGATTCCCGCCGTCATCGATCACCGTGGCCGTTCGCTCGCCATACGGCGCGTCCACCGGGGCCCTTACGGATGTTGCGCCGTGTTGCAGGGCGCGCACGTAGGCTGCGTCGGCGTCCGGCACATAGACATAGACCGAGGCTGCCGAAGCCGCGGGGGGCCGCGCCTTCTTCCACAGGCTCAGCGTCAGGACGGAGTCGCCTATTCCCACCTCGATGTGAACGGAACCGGGATCGTCATTGCGCTCGAGCTCCCTCGCTCCGAAGGCGCCGAGGACCATCGCTTCGACGCTCGCTGGACCATACACGTACGGCCGCACACTCCCCCTGCCGTTGCGGATGTAACCGGTCATGTGAACAACTCCCGTTAGGTAATTTCCCTACACGAGAATATTTCTATATTTCTGCACATAATGCAAGCCCCTCGCGGATCCCCGGCCGCGGCGCGCGCCGATCAGACCCCTTGATGGGCTCGGCGGCGCCTGTGACTATCCGGCGACGAGCGCCTCGGCGTGCATGCTGAGCGGCAATGACGAATTGGTGCTGTGATCGGTGGCGATCCAGGTGTCCGGCGCGTGGCCCCAGGCGTTCAGGGCGCCGAGCGCGTCGAACCAGCCGAGGAACTGCTCATAGCGGGCGCCGGCGAGTTCCTGCGCGATCGGGCAGCCGAGCGTTATGATCCGCAGACCCGCGGTGCGGCTCCCGGGCAGCGAGCGCACCGCATTGCCGATCGCCAGCGCGCCCTT
>Ga0302326_10033093_pt1 | contig 10280 bp, 6 predicted proteins | sample Palsa_T0_3_FD_202264 | JGI IMG/M metagenome (GOLD analysis project Ga0302326, IMG submission 202264) | Peat permafrost microbial communities from Stordalen Mire near Abisko, Sweden - Palsa_T0_3 | ecosystem: Environmental > Terrestrial > Soil > Palsa > Peat permafrost | place: Sweden: Abisko... | reverse complement strand
CGGGTCGTGGATATCGTTGGCTTCCATCAATGCCGCTGGGCTGACGCCATAATATTCGGCGATATGGTAGAGCGTTTCACCGGAACGGACCGTGTGGGTCTGTGCGCGCTGGAGGCTCGTGGCGGCACTGGACGCGCCGCCACGATGACTACCGCATCCGGTAATCGCGAGCATCGCGAGCATCGCCGCGGCCGGCGCGATCGCAAACCAGGCGTGCGCTCTCCTCACCGCCAAACCCAGCCACCTCCACCACGCGCACCGCTACCGAAGCGGCCGCTGAACCCGTCAGCCCAGGCCTACTAGTCTCGCATTATGGGCAACGTCCGCCGATCGACGACTAGCGAAATCTTCCGGCGCGCCACTAGGCGGAAAAGCCATCGCGGCCGGTCATCTTCACAAACCGGCACTCGCCAAAATATTCTTCGCGCCAATGGCCGTCGACACGGCTGATTCGGACCAGAGTCTGCAGCTCGGCGTCGCCGACTGGTCCGATCAACCGTCCGTCCGGCGCCAATTGCGCAATTAGTTCGCGCGGAATCCGCGGCATCGCGGCCGTAACCATGATCACGTCGAACGGGGCCGCTTCCTCCCATCCGACCGATCCATCGCCGACGCGCAGATGCAGGTTGCGAAAGCCAAACTCGTCGAGGATACGCCTGGACCGATTATAAAGATCGTCGATCCGCTCGATAGACCATATTTCTGCCGCCAGCGAAGCGAGCAGGGCAGTCTGATAGCCGGATCCGGTGCCAATTTCCAGAACGCGCTCCGAACCGGCCAGCATCGCGATTTCGGACATCAACGCGACCATGTAGGGCTGTGATATCGTTTGTTTGGCGCCGATCGGCAATGGTCCGTCATCATAGGCGGACGAGACGTCGTCGGACATGACGAATCGATGGCGCGGCACGCGGCGCATCACGGCCAGCACGCGTGAGTCGCGGATTCCGCGCCGTTCCAGTTGCCGAACGACCATCCGCTCGCGGGCGTATGTCAAATCGGTCGCCAATTGCGGTGGGATAATATCACAACCGCAAACTGAAAGGTGCCCGGATGTGGGCAAAACCGGCCGCCGGCAGTTGACAGCGAATCGCGAGAAACGTATCGAGTAATCTGATAGACTGAATCAGATGCTTTCGCATAAATCGAAATATGCACTTAAGGCACTGCTCGCTCTGGGCGAGGAATATGGTCGTGGACCGCTGCTGATTTCGGAAATTGCGGCGCGCGAAAGGATTCCCAAGCGATTCCTCGAATTGATCCTCCTGGAGCTCAAGAACAACGGAATCTTGCTCAGTAAGAAAGGCAAGGGCGGGGGATACCGGCTAAGCAAGCCGCCCGTCCAGATCTCAGTAGGCCACGTGCTGCGGATGCTCGAGGGTCCGCTGGCGCCCCTGCCATGCGTCAGCAAGACGGCCTATGAGCGATGTAAGGAATGCCGCGACGAAAAGACCTGCGGCATCCGTATCCTGATGAAAGAGGTGCGTGAGGCGACCGCCGCTATCCTCGATTCGACCACCTTGGAAGACGTGATCAAACGTTCGAAAGCCGCCGCGCGTGGTCCGGAATCGCTTAACTTTTCGATCTGACGGCGGTCCGAAACACGCGCTGCTTTCGCGCGAACCGGCTAGCTCATCCAGCTCACCTTAGCGACGCGTCCGAAACGATCCAGTCGCCGACTCGCGCCGCGATATCGAGGGTTCCGCGTTCGACGATCAGCATGTGGCCGAACCCTTCGAGCAGCCAGTCCCGCGCTACCATCGTATTCCGAACACCCAGGAAATCGGCCATCGAATCGCTGATAGCCGGTGTGACCAATTGGTCGACATCCGAGCTCAAGAAAAGAACCGGCAGTTTGCGAATCACCTCAGGTCTTTCGATCAAAAATCCGGTTCCGCCCCGACTGCCGAGTTCATTTTCGATGCTCGGGCTGAGCGGCACGTGCGACGCGAGGTATTCTTCGGTGGCGTTGGCGGGAAAGCGTGGTGCGCTCAGAAAAAATCTTCCGACATCTTCCTCAGTCAGCCGGAACGGAACGGTGAGCGGTTTGAAAGGGATCGGAAACGGTACGTTGCTGATCGGAGCCGATGTAAGCGACACGATTGCGCGCACGGCATCCGGCACGATATCGACGACCTTGAACGACAGTGCCGCGCCGATACTGTGCCCGATAAGAATCGACGGTCCTACTTTCTCAAGCAGCGCCATCAGAGCGTCGACGATCGGCGCCGGTCCCATCGTGAGGAAGTCGCTCGCGAACCCCGATCGGCCGACGCCGGGCCAGTCGACGAGGAAGACCGTCCATCCCTGGTCGGCGAAAAATGGCGCCCATCCTGCCGACCCGCCTGGTATCGTCGTCCAACACACGCCGGTATGCATGCCGCCGTGGATCATGATGATCGGGAATGGCCGCGCCGGCGCACCCGGAGCGGGATCCAGCCGCTGAACGTACATCTGATGCGGCCGTTTGCCGACGAAAAACTCGCTCAACCGGTTCATGCGTGTGAGTGTGGGTTGACATCCGCATGGTCACTAAAGACCGGATGATCGACCGGGACCACCTGCGTCGAAAAAGCCGTCATGCAGTTTGGGCAGCAGTACTGACGGAACACAATTTTCGCATCGATATAACGCCAGCCCTCGTTGAATACCTGCGGACCGGCCTCGCCGGGCTCTCCTTCGACCAGCGCGAGGCTGCCGAGAAAATCTCCTGTCACCGGGCATATCTCGCTGCCGCAATATCGGCACGCCAGGACCTGCCGTCCGTTGATCGCGACCTCGGCGATATTCTCGTTGATCGGGATGCCGCCGGGATTGCCGCTGGCCGCGACGGGGTGTCCGTTGCCGCTATGCTTATGCGCACGTTCCTTGCGCCGCGCCCGCATCGCATCGCGCAGGATGGTGGTCTGCGCAGCGTCGATCTGGAAATCCGCGCCCTCCATCATGACGCCGTAGATATCCCGCGCCGCCTCGGGCGAGACTCTGAACTCGATTACGTCGTGGCGAACTCGTTCAGGCTCGCGCAGAATTGGATCGCAATAGCCGCCGCCCGCCTGCCAGAATAGAAAATAGGTATCGTTCACATCGAGAAAAGTTTCGATCTCCGAAGGCTCATAAACCAGCCGTCCCGCGATCTCCTTCAGATCCGACGGAATCTCGCCGCGGGCGAGAATCTCGTGCACGTTCGAGTCGCGCACCGTGATGTCGCTCTGCGTGTTGCCGGGGTAGCCGCCGTTGACGCCGACGTTCATGCTGACCGCTTTGCCTGATCCGGACAGGATCAGATTCATCCGCGTGTCAGTGTCGTACGGAATGATACATAGCGACGCGCCCACGCCGCCGCGGAAACGTCCGGGGCCGCCGGAGTCGGTCTCTTCACGCCGCCACAGGTAGAGAATCGGCTCCATGAACTCGCCCATCTCGACGTCGGGCATCCGTCCCATGACGATCGTGATACTGCCTCCCGTGTCGACACCGTCGGAGTCGGTGCGCGCGCCGAGACCGCCCGCCATCGGATCCATTAGCATCGTCACAAACGGCCGCTTGTACTGATCGATTCCGGAGAGGCACGCCAGCGACCAGGTGCCGACGCATACGGAGATCGCGGCTTTGCGCTGGTCCGGATTCGCGACGACCATCTTGGTCAGCGTCTCCAGGCACGCGTTCATCGTCGCCCACGACGACGCGACCGACCCCTTCGAGACGCCGCCGGGGAACGTGACGTTGTTGAGCGTGCCTTCCTCGCTGATGATATCGAAGCAGCGCAGCACGCCGCCCGCGCTCCATGGAATGTCGCCGCATAGCACCTGCAGAGCGGCTATCAGGACGCTCGCATAAAGCGTGCTATGGGTGCAGTTGATCAGCCCCTCGACCTGCGGATCGGTGCCGCGGAAATCGAACGTCAGGTGGTCGTCCTTCTTGGTCATCTTGCAGACGATCTTGTATAGGCCGCGATCGCCTTCGCGCGCCTCTTCCTGATACGCCACCGAATGCCATTCGCCGTCGGGCATGGTGCGCAGCCGCGCGCGCACTCGCGCCTCGGTGTCGTTCATCATCCGCTTGATGACGGCTTTCACGGTGTCGGCGCCGTACTTGCGCAGCAGGGCATGGACCCGCTCGATCGCCAGATTGATCGCGCCTATCTGGGCGCGCAGATCGAGCGCGACCAGCCGCGGGATGCGCGACCGCCGCAGGTAGACATCTTCAACGTCGCGCTGAATCCGGTTGTTGCGCACGATTTTAACCGGCGGCGTCGGCAGCGATTCCCAGAACACGCTGGTCGCCTTGGGCGTCCAGCTTCCCGGCGACACGCCGCCAAGATCGAGCTGATGCGATACTGCCGCCGTCCATGCGAACAGCTTGCCCTCCCAGAAAATCGGCGCGAACACGGCGACGTCATTCTGATGCATCCCGCCGCCGACCCATGGGTCGTTGCACAGGAACATGTCGCCTTCTTCGATTCCGGGATTGTCCGCGCGGTTCTCGAGCGTCCATTTGGCGGCGCGATCGAGCGCGACGGCCAGGCCGACGTTGTACGGGCCGAGCTGCGCAATATCGCCGACCTCATCCATGATCGCGAAGTTAAAATCGTTCGCATCGGTGACGACGATCGATCCCGACATGCGCTTGATCGCGTCGCCCATCTCTTGCGTCGACATCCACAGGCGATGGCGGATGACCTCGTAACTCAGCGGATCGACTGCCTCGACCTGTTCGGCAGTCACATTATGCAGGGCGACGAATTTTCCCGCTTTCCGCCGGATTACGTCGCCCGGATTTCCCTTGTAACCAAAGACCTCGGAGCCCGGTATCATCACAGGCATGGTTTGCCGTTCCTTCTTCTGCCTTTTGCGTTCGCGTTGTCGATCGGAGAGGTTCCGCCGCCGATCCTACCTGTTGCGGCTGATCAAGTCCCAAGCGGGAAAATGTCGCGTCCGGGTCCGCAGGTCAAGCCGCCACCCGACTATGAGGACCGGGGATTCGCCCTCCATCGTCGCGACGCATCGTGCGACGTCCTAATTCAACTTCACGCGCGGATCGTTGCTGGCGACGCATTGGGAGTAAGCGGCGACGCGGGCTATCGTCTCTTTCGGCACGGGGCTCTTGTATACCAGCGTCGTCTGAAGCTCAGAGCGCGCCGCCTCGCACGCGGCCTCGGTGTTGAAGATTCCCACCCTGCGCCAGCTGGTGAAATCCGGTTTGTTATTCGTGGTAAACGGCCCGATCAGGTCCTTGTCGGTCGGAACCTGTGACGCCAATATTTGCGGCACCATCAGAAACCATCCCAATATCGCGAGCGCGGCTGCGTGGCGAAGCTTCATAGCCGGCAAGTATAAGCGAAGAATCAGTGGAAGGTGACGCGCTGATGACAGGGCTTTTTACTTCGCCGGGTTCTTTGTTACAGGGCGGATATGAAGCTGCGTCGTGCCGTTGTGCTCGCGCTCGTGCCACTTATGCTGTTGCCCGGATGCGCCGAGCGACAAAAGGAAAAGGAGCTCGAGTCCGACACCGCCATTCTTACCCGGCGATGCCAGATGGGGGATCGGGCCGCCTGCCGATGGTAGGTCGAAGAGTCTTGCCAGAACGGCCAGATGGCATCGTGCCAACTGCTCTGCCAGTCGGGCGATCAGGCCGCCTGCTACGGTTACAATCGCTGAATATCTTGCTCCCGGAATATGGACCGGGCGGCTGTCGCGCGAGATCCGACGCCTAGGCGGCGTCGCCGTCGCCTTCCATCACGGTTGCGAGAGCCCTGGGACGTGGCCGTCGAATCAGGCTCGCAAGCTCGATCGCCGCTGACGGCTCGCCGCCGCTCATGATCACGAAGCCGCCGGCATGGCCGCGAAGCTCTTCGATTAGCGCGAGATTTCTCGCGATCGTAAAGCGGCGCGCATCGCGATCGTCCATGCCTTCGTAGCGCTCTAGCTCCGCGCGGGCGGGGCCGAGTTCCGCGACTCGCGCGCCAATATTACTGGCCATTGCGGCGCTGCGGATTGGCAGAATCCCGAACATCGGTGCGACACCGGCAGCCCGCGCCGCGGCCGCCGTCCGAATCGCGCACTCCGGCTCAAAGACCGGCTGGGTTATCACGAACCGTGCTCCGGCCGCCGCCTTGCTCCTGATCAGCTCGACCTCGCGGGCGAAATTCGGCCGATGGGGATTGCTCACCGCGCCCGCGATTAGCGTCGCGCCGCGGCGGCGATTGAGCGATTCTATCTCACGAATAAGGCCGGGCGGATCGACCTCGTTGACATTCACGCCCGTGCCCGATGGAAGACGATCACCGCGCAGCGCCACGATAGCGTCGATTCCGGCCGCCGCCGCTCCGATCAGCTCGGAACGAAGCGCGGGCAAGTTGCGGTCGCGGCACGACAGGTTGAGCACGATTGGAATTTCGAGCCGCTGCCGGACGCTTATCGCGAACACCAGCGGTGACATCCGCGCGCGGCCCATCGCGTTGTCGGTAATATTGATCGCGTCGATAACGCCGCGGGCGCCGGCAAGCCGCTCGATTGCCGGATCGATCGCGACTCCCGCTGGCGGGCTGACCTCCAGCCAGATAGCCGGCTCCGGCGAAACAAGTTGCCGTGCGAGTTCTGACGCCGTTTTCCCGGATGCGTTCATGCTGCGCTCGCCGGCCGCGGATTGTCGGAAAACGCTTCGGGCGCGTTGTGCTCGGCGGCGGCAATCGGATCCAGCTCGGCGTTGAGCGCCTCGATATCGAGTTCGGAGAGCGCGAAGTAGCGAGCCTCCGGATGATGGATCACCAGCGCGCTGACCGACGCCTCGGGGTCCATCATGAATTCCTCCGTCAGCTGCAAGCCGATCCTGCGCTCCGGGTCGAGAAGGCGGAAGAGGGCAGCCTGGTCCTCGAGCCGCGGACAGGCGGGATAACCGAACGAGAAACGTTTGCCCCGGTAATGCGCCTGGAAGAGATCCTTCATCGTGAGGCCGGGCGGATCCGCGATTCCCCACATCGCGCGCATTTTCAGATGGAGCAGCTCGGCGAACGCTTCCGCGCATTCGAGCGCGATCGCCTGCAGGGCATGCGAGCGGAGATATTCCCCTCGATTTTTGAAATCCTCCGCGAGCGCACGAACGCCTGGACCAACCGTCAGTGCGAACATGCCGACGTAGTCAGTCGGATGCTCTCCCCGCGGTGCGACGAAATCGGCAAGGCACAGATGAGGCGGATCGCTCTGGCGGCCGAATGTCGGTATCTCAAGAGCACGATCGCCGCTGGGTTCGAAAACCCGTATTTGGCGCCCGTCGGACGAAACGGGAAAGAAGCGATAGACCGCGCGGGCAGTGATATCGGATCGCCCGACCATCAGCCGTTGCATCTCTTCGACGACCGCCGTTAATTGAACCGCGCGTGGATCGGCCCGGCGAATCGCGCGCTCGGCGTCGCGCAGACCGAGATGGCGGGTGTAGAGCATCGCGGGATTGATGTACGGAAAAATCTCGTTGAGATCGTAATCGTCGATCACATGCGGCTTCAGATCGGGAGGCGTCGGAATCGGCCCTGGATGGTGCACAGGCGACTTTCGCGGTGTCGTAGTCGCGATCGGCACGGGAGCGGAATTGGTCGCAGCCGCGATCAAGCGCTCCGTTTCGGCATCCAGACGCGCCGCCAGTGCGTCGCGCGCCGGCGGATCCATTATCTGGTTGAGCAGGTCGAGCCCGCTCATCGCATCGCTCGCATAGGCGACCAGGCCGTCGTAGGCAGTCGCGATCCGGGTGCGAGTGAAACGCGCCGAGAGGGCGGCGCCGCCGACAATCAGCGGACAGGAGATTCCCGCCGCCTTCAATTCCTCGGCCGTGGTGACCATCATGCGGGCCGACTTGACCAGCAGACCCGACAGGCCGATCGCGTCGGGACGATACTCCCGCCACGCGCGCACCAGCTCCTCGGGCGGCACTTTGATACCGAGGTCGATCACCTCGTAGCCGTTATTGCCGAAAATAATTTCGACCAGCGTCTTGCCGATATCGTGCACGTCGCCCTTGACGGTGGCGAGAATAATCTTACCGCGGACGGCAGAAACGTCGCGCTCCATATGGGGCGTCAGTTGCGAGACCGCCGCCTTCATCACTTCGGCCGAGCGCAGGACCTCGGCGACGATCATCACGTTGGCGGCGAAGCGGCGGCCGACCTCGCTCATCCCGGCCATCAGGGGCCCGTTGATGATCGCCAGCGGCTTGCGATCGGCCAGCGCGAGGTCGAGATCGCGCGCGAGTCCTTCGCGCGAGCCGTCGATAACGCATCGCGCGATCCTTTCATCGAGCGGCAACTCGGCGCGCGGCGGCGGGGCAGGGCGAGGTTCGCGATCGCGGAAATGGCTGACCAGGGAGCCTATCGGATCGTCGCCGCGCGCCCAGAGCAGATCTTCGGCCAGCGCGCGCTCGACCGGATCGATATCGGCGGTCGGGATTATCGCGCGGGCGTCGATAATCGCCAGGTCGAGTCCGGCGGCGATGCAGTGATCGAGCATCACCGAGTTGACGAGTCCGCGGCACGGTTCGGGCAGACCAAACGAGATATTCGAGACGCCCAGCACGATTGGGCATCGCGGGAGCGCCGCGCGAATCGCGCGGATACCCTCGATCGTCTCGACGGCGGAGCCAGCGTAAGTGGGGTCGCCGGTGCCGGCCGGAAAAACCAGCGGGTCTATATAGATGTCCGCGGGCGCGAGACCGAAGCGGCCGCCGAGCATCTCGACGCCGCGCGCCGCGATTTCCAATTTGCGCGCGCGCGTTATCGCCTGCGCCTGCTCGCGGTCCTCATCGATACAGCCGAAGACAATCGCCGCGCCGAAACGGCGGGCAAGCTCGGCTGTCCGCACGAGCCGCGGCGCGTCGGGACCATCTTCGAGGTTGATCGAGTTGATGATCGACTTGCCCTGGATACGCTCCAGCGCGAGTTCGATCGATGCGGGATCGGTCGAATCGATCATGATCGGCGCCTTGGTCTGGCGCACCAGCGCGTCGATAAAGAGCGTCAGGTCGGCGTGCTCGTCGCGATCCGGATCCTGCACGCAGACATCCAGGATGCGGGCGCCGTGGCGAATCTGGTCGCGGCCGATCGCAACGGCCTCATCGAAGTTGCCGCTCGAGATCAGGCGCTTGAAGCGGCGGCTACCGAGTGAGTTGGTGCGCTCGCCGACGATAACGGGCCGCGCGGACTCGTCGATCACGACCGTCGAGAGACCGCTCAGCGCGGATCGGGTTGGCGCGGCGGGTCGGCGCGGGCGATAACTTAGGGTGGCCTGCGCGATCATCGCAATATGCTCCGGGCGCGTCCCGCAGCATCCGCCGACCACGTTGAGCCATCCATTTTCCATGAAGCGGGCGAGCTTGGTCGCCAGCGCCGCCGGCGCCTCGTGGTAGTGGCCGTCCTCATCGGGAAGGCCGGCGTTGGGCACGCATGAAACTGCAAAGCGGCTGAGCGCAGACAGCGAGCGCAGGTGATCGGTCATGAAATCGGGGCCGGTCGCGCAGTTGAGGCCGACCCACAGCAGATCGCGATGGGCCAGCGAGACGTAAAACGATTCGATATCCTGACCGGCCAGCAGCGTGCCCATTGGCTCGACCGTGCCCTGCACCGCCACGCCGACAGTGGCGCCGGAGTCGGCAATCGCGCGATCGATTGCATCGAGGCCGGCGCGTGCATTGATCGTGTCCTGCACGGTTTCGAGCATCAGCACGTCGGCGCCGCCTTCAATCAGGCCGAGTGCCTGCTGGTAGTAGCCGTCGGCGAGCTCGCGGAAGGTGATTCCGCCGGCAACCGAGATGCTGCGCGTGGTCGGACCCATCGCACCGATGACGAAGCGCGGATGGCCGGGAGTATCGAATGAATCGGCGGCGGCACGGGCGATCGCGGCTGCCTGACGGTTGAGCTCGCGGGCACGATCGGCAAGGCCGAACTCGGCCAGCACCACCGGACTCGCGCCGAAGCTGTTGGTCTCGATAAGGTCGGCGCCCGCCGCCAGGAAGCTTTCGTGGAGCGCGCGGATAAGATCGGGACGGGTCGCGACGAGAGCTTCGATACAGCCGTCGGCGGCCGGAGCGCCGTAGTCGGCCGGCGCGAGGTTGAGATCCTGCACCGACGTTCCGAGGGCGCCGTCGATGATCATTATTCGAGCGTCGAGGATTTCACGCAGCCATTTGAGGCGCCGTGGGGATGTGGCTTCAAACTTCATAGTGAACAATCGTGTCTGGCGGAAGGTGCTTGCGTCAATGACCGATTGTTGCAAAGATTTCACGGTCACCGGCAAATC
>Ga0302326_10033092_pt1 | contig 10280 bp, 6 predicted proteins | sample Palsa_T0_3_FD_202264 | JGI IMG/M metagenome (GOLD analysis project Ga0302326, IMG submission 202264) | Peat permafrost microbial communities from Stordalen Mire near Abisko, Sweden - Palsa_T0_3 | ecosystem: Environmental > Terrestrial > Soil > Palsa > Peat permafrost | place: Sweden: Abisko... | reverse complement strand
CAGTTCCGGGAAGTATCCCAGGACTTCCGGAACCCCATGGTGCAGAAATGGAACGTCGCGGTTCAGCAGGAATTGGGGCACCAGATGGCGCTGGAACTCGGCTACCAGGGCAATCACTCGTCACACCAGCTTTTCCAGCCCGACGACAACCCGTGCCCGAACCTTGCGACGCTGGATTCGAGCATCAACTGTAACTCTCTCCGCGTGTATCCCGATATCGGCAGCATTTCAGGAACGTCTTCGTTCGGTTACGGCAACTATAAAGCCTTTACCGCAAAGCTGGAGAAACACTTCTCGCAGGGGTTGCAGTTCATTACCTCGTACACTTTGGGCCACGCCATGGCCAACACCGGCACCACGCTCAGCGGTTCGAACAATTTCCAGACCATCAGCAACCTCAACTATGGCCTGGACTATTCCAGCGCGGCGTGGGACATCCGCAACAACTTCACCACTGGGTTTACCTACGACCTCCCCTTCGGCCGAGGTAAGCAATTCGGCTCCAACCTGAACAAGGTGGTGGACGTCGCGCTTGGCAATTGGCAGGTCAACGGCATTCTCACCCTGCACACCGGCCAGCCGTTTACGGTTAGTGCCGGCGGCTGCCAGGGCGTGTGGTCCGGCTGCTTCCCCGATATCGCCTCGGGCGCCGACCCCAACGCCGCGCCTCCCGGGGGCCGTAACCCGTCGGAATGGTTCAATACCGCGAACTTCAGCGCCCCCTCCTCGCTCACTCAGGGCTCGGTCGGCGACAACCGGAACTACGGGCCGCCGCTCCGGAATCTGGACTTCTCCGTTTTCAAGGACTTCCCGTTTACCGAGCGCTTCCGGTTGCAGTTCCGGACCGAGGTGTTCAACATCGCCAATACGCCGCAGTTCAATTTCCCGGACAGCGGTTTCGGCGATGCCAATTTCGGCAAGATCACCAGCACGTTGGCCGGAACCGAACGGCACGTTCAGTTCTCTCTGAAGTTCCTGTTCTGATTTGGCCCTTTTGGGCGCCCGACGTGGCGCAGGCACTCTGCCTGCCGCGATGACACTCTTGTCATCGCAGGCGAGCGAAGCTCGCCTAGCCGGCTGAAAGCCGTCCCCTGAGGGGACCCCAGGGCAGAATTGCCCGCCCTACGAGAGCACCAAAGCTGCTTACAATGGACCTGTGGCAGTCTTTTCCATGGAGCGCCGCGAGTTTCTCGCGGCGCTCGCCTGTTTAGGGGTACTGCCTCGTAACACGTTAGGCGCAAGCCCCTACCCGGTTCACTTCCGCAAGCCCAATCCTTATGAAGCGGTGTTGGCGCATGTGGCAGCCGGCACGGATGAATTTCACTTCGAAAAAGAAGCGGAGGAAATCGAGCGGCGGCTGGCGGCCATGCTGGGAGGCCAAGCGTTGCCGCTGTCCGAAGATTTTGAGGGAACCTCTCCCCTGCCCCGCGGGTACCACGCGATCGCGGAGGGAGTCTCGGAAGCGGAATTCGGATTGGATGGCGGTTTTGCGGAGACTTTGGCGCAGTGGATTCATTCGCTAGGCCGCATCAGGCGCGCCCGCTTCTTCGTACTGCCGGATCACATGGTGCGCTACGAAATCGCCGGCGACAACACCTATCGCGTCGGTTTCTGGAAACAAGTCTGGCAGGATGGCAGTCTGCGCTCGTCACACCCGCTAAGCGAGATCCTGACAACGACGCGCGAGCCCATGTTTCACGACGTTACCAGTCACTCGTTTGCAGATACAGAGTCGTTTCACGGGCAGTTACTCAAGGGCAATACCTGGTGGCGGTCCCGTCTGGATGCCGCGACCGGCATCGACATATACGGAAATAACGGCGTCGCAGTGGGCGACATCGATAACGACGGATGGGACGAAGTCTACATCTGCCAGCAAGCGGGACTGCCCAACCGGCTCTATAAGAATCGCGCCGACGGGACCTTCATGGACATTACCGCGCAATCCGGCGTCGGCATACTGGACGAAAGCACCTGCGCCCTGTTTGTCGACTTTCGCAATTCCGGCAATCAGGACTTAGTCGTGCTAGGCGGCGCGGGTCCGCTGCTGTTCTTCAACCAGGGAAACGGCAAATTCACTCACCAGCCCGAAGCGTTTCGTTTTCGGACACCGCCGCAGGGCGTATTTACCGGCATGTCCGCGGCGGATTACGACCGCGACGGCCGCGTGGATCTGTACCTTTGCACTTACCTCTTTTTTCAAAGCGAAGACCAGTATCGCTACGCGGTGCCTTACCATGACGCGCAAAATGGGCCGCCCAACTATCTCTTTCGAAACCGGCTCACAGATTCCGGCGGATACTTCGAAGATGTCACCGCGGAATCGGGCATAGACGAGAACAACAACCGGTTCAGTTTCGCGCCGGCCTGGTGCGATTTCGATGGCGATGGCTGGCCGGATCTGTATGTGGCCAACGACTTCGGCCGAAGTAATCTGTACCGGAATCGCCAAGGCAAATTTCGAGACGAAGCCGCCGCGGCGGGCGTGCAGAATATGGCGCCGGGCATGAGCGCCGCGTGGTTCGATTACGATGGCGACGGCCGGCCCGATCTGTATGTCTCGAATATGTGGACGGCGGCGGGCCAGCGCGTGGTGGAAGATCCCGCCTTCGTGCCGGGCCGTGCGCACCCCGCCGAATATCGCAGCCATACCCGCGGCAATGCGCTCTATCGCAACGCCGGCGATGGGCGATTCACGGAGGCCGGCGCGGAAGGCGCCTCCATGGGCCGCTGGGCATGGTGCGCCGATGGAATCGACTTCGATAACGACAGTTCGCCCGAGATCTTCATCGCCGCGGGCATGCTGACTAACTCATCGGATAAGGATCTGGACAGTTTCTTCTGGCGCCAGGTGGTTGCTAAATCGCCCGCGGCCGCCGTGCCCGCGCCGGATTATGAAAACGGCTGGAATGCCATCAATCAACTGATCCGCGAGGAGTACAGTTGGTGCGGCCGCGAGCCCAACGTGTTCTATAAGCGCATGCGGCCGGCGGATGGCGGGCAGCCGAGATACTACGATTTTTCGGGTGTCAGCGGACTGGATTTCGCCGACGATTCGCGCGCTTTCGCCGTCACGGACATCGACAACGATGGCAACCTGGACATCATTTTGAAGAGCCGCCTGGCGCCACAGGTGCGCGTGCTGCGAAACAATTGCGGCCTGGACCGGCGCGCGATTGCGCTGCGTCTGCGCGGGGTCAAATCGAATCGCGACGCGATTGGCGCGCGCATCGAAGTGCACGGGCGGGCCTACCATCTGAGCGCCGGAAGCGGCTATCTCTCGCAGCATTCCAAGCAATTGCACGTGGGTTTGGGGGACGATGCGGAAGCGGACGTGAGCATAACCTGGCCGAGTGGCGAAAAGCAGCGATTCACCCACCTGCGCGCGGGTTTCCGCTATGAGATCGAGGAGGGGTCGGAGCAAGTCAAGGCGACTCCATTTGAGCGGCGTGCGCAGATGCAGGCCATTCCGGTGGAAGGCATCAATCGGGCGGAATTTGGGTCCACCTGGCTATTCGAGCCCGTTCCCCTGCCGGAGAAGCGTCAGGGTCCAGGATTTCTGTTACTCACCGCGGCGAGCGTGCGGGCGCCCGCGGGCGTGCCGTTCGAGATCGTGGATCTGACGCGAGCGGCCGCGGATCTCGCCTCGCAGTACGCCATCTTTCGCCGCTATCTGTTTGAGCTGCGCACGGATCTGGAGTTGCCGTTGTTGCTATTGATTGACGACCGCAGCCGCGCCCACAAGATCTACGCGGAAATACCGTCGGCCGCTCGCTTGCAGGCCGATCTGAAAACTCTACAGAACGGGCCTCGGCCGGACTTGGCGCTGCCCTTTCCGGGCCGCTACTATCTGCCCCCGCGCCGGAACTATTTCAAATTGGGGGCGGCGTTTTATTGGGCCGGCTATCCCGACCAGGCGATTCCCTATCTCGAAGAAGTCGTGCGGCGCGATCCCAATAATTGGAAGGCGCTGTTCGCCTTGGCCCGCATTCATTTCGATGCGGAGCGTTGGCAGCCGGCGCTCGAAAACTATCAGCGCGTGCTGGCCATCCGCCCGTCTTATACCGCTGCGCTGGCCGGCGCCGGCGAGGTTTATGACAGGCTGAACGATCCGCGGGCAGCCGAGAAAATGTTGCGGCGGGCCGCCGAGTCGGATCCAAAAGATGCGGATGCCGCCAATCAACTCGGCCTGGTGTTGGCTAAGCAGGATCGCGCGGCGGAAGCCAAGGAGTGGTTCGAGCGGGCCATTTCCCTCGATCCTCGCCACACCGGTGCGATCAATAATCTGGCGGTGTTGTTTACCAAGCTGGGGCAGACCAACGACGCGATTGCGGCCTTTCGATACGGCATCGAGCGGGTGCCTGACGACGAGACTCTTTACCTGAATCTCGGCCGCTTGTATGTTTCGCTCGGTCAGCGGGAAAAGGCGCGCGACATCATGCGGCAACTGCTGGAGCGGAAGCCTGGCGACCCGGTGGCCACGCGCGCGCTTCGGGAGTTGGATTTGCCCTAGCTTTTTTGTGGGGCGGCCAGAGCCGGCTGAAAGCCGGCTGCGGGCATGATTGCCCGCCCTCCAGTCAGACGTGCTACTGTTTCTTCAGGTCGATGATCATGCAGGGTTCCTGCGGTTCGACGGTCCCTTTCAGCGTAGCGCCTGAGTATGTGAGCAGGCTCTCGTGACTTGCCGAAAAGTAAGCCGGCACAGAGCCGCTGCATGACGATGTCTTGATCGTTAGCTTCCGTCCAGCTTCCACGAACACTCCATGGATCGTGCACTGCCCGCTGACGCCCTCCGGTGTGGCGAAGATCAGACTGCCGCCGACCGTTCCAGGCACTGGTTCAGTCAAGTTCAGGGTGACCCGTGTGCTGCGATTGTCCTCGCACCGGTCATAGCTGCCGCTCCACCGGCCAGCCAGTCCGGAACCGGGAGCGGGACGCGGAGTGGGCTGAGTCTCCCGTTTTGGCTGCACTACTTCGGTCTTTGGTGGTGCAGTTGTCACCGGGAGTTCGAACTTGGGAGCATCCGTCGTTACGGGAGGCACAACATGTTTCGGCAAATCGACCGGGTTTTCGATCTTAGGCGGAGCCTGGTAACCACCTGTCCCTCCGCCTCCACTGCCGCCACCCGGCATCTTGTACGTTTCAACAACGGGAGCTGGATGCAGCAGCGAGTAGATCCAGAAACCACCAACCGGCAAGACCACGATGGCCGCCGCCGCAATCAGTAACGCTACGAGCGGGCTGCGCTTGACTGCGTGTGGCGCGGTGTCCGGGATGACAACCGGCTTGGGGAGTGTTGCCGTCCGAATTGGCTCCGCCGTTGGAGGCGGGACGGTTGGCATCGGGGTTGGCGCGGTGGGATGCGCCGTTGGTACGAGCGTTGGTACGGGCGTTGGCAGAGCCGTAGGAACGGGCGGCGGAACTGTGGGCGGCGGCGTTGGAATCGGGCGTGGTTCGGCGAACGTCTGCCTGGCCCGGCCGTCGCCTAATGCCGCGGCGAACTCCTCCGCGGTTTGGAACCGCGCCGCCGGATCCTTGGCCAGCGCGCGCATTACGGCGTCCACCACAGTTGCCGGAATGTGCGGATAGTGCACCGTAGGCGGCTGCGGCGGCTCCTGCATGTGGGCGTGCTCGATTTCGTATTGCGAATTGCCCTGGAACGGGACTTGGCCGGCCAGCAGTTCATACAGTGTCACGCCCATCGCGTAGATATCGCTTCGGGCATCCGCCGGCGCGCCCCGGATCTGTTCGGGGGCCATGTAGAAGCTGGTTCCGACCACCATATTGGTGCGCGTGAGCCCTGGAGCGCTCTGGATCTTGGCGATGCCGAAGTCCATCACCTTCACCACGCCATCCAGATTGAGCATCAGGTTGGAAGGCTTCAGGTCGCGGTGAATGATCTTCTTGCGATGCGCCGCGCCCACACCCGCCAGCGCCTGGTCGATCAGCGGAACGCATACTTCCGCGGGAATGGGTCCGCGCCGGTTCACCATCTTTTGCAGGGTCTCGCCCTCAACCAGTTCCATGACCATCACGGGATGGCCTTGCCAGGTGATGCTGGTATACAGGATGGTGATGTTGGGATGGTTAAAGGCCGCCAGAGCCTTCAATTCGTCGCGGAACCGCTGAATCAGGACGGCGTTGTCGGCCAGGTCCGCCTTCAGGAACTTCAAGGCTACGCGCCGCTCCAACTCCAGGTCGAGCGCCATATAGACCAAACCCATGCCGCCCTCGCCCAGAAGTTCGAGTATCTTGTACTGATCGTTAATTACCGTGTCAATCATGTTTCCACACGCTTCACGCTAAGTAACTGCACCGTGATGTTATCCGGCCCGCCGCGTTCCTTTGCCAGATTCACCAGTCCGCGGCAGGCATCCGTCAGCGATTGCTCCGCCAAAACGACCGCCATCTCCTCGTCGCTCACCAGCCCGTGGAGACCATCCGTACACAGCAGGACGATGTCTCCCGCCAGAAGCCCGTGCGGCTCCACGGGAAAGTCGCCGGCCACGGAATCCGAATCGATACCAAGGGCGGCGGTAAGCACGTTGCGGTGCTCATGATTGCGCGCGTCCTCCTCGCTGAGTACCCCGTCTCTCACCATGCGGGCGGTCAGGCTGTGGTCTTCGGTTAGGGGCCAGACCTGTCCGCCGCGGATCAGATAGATGCGGCTGTCGCCTACGTGCGCGTAGTACATACGGCCCCGCTTCAGAATGGCTGCACAGCAGGTGGTGCCCATGCCTTGCAATTCCGGAGCCTCGCAGGCCAGATCCAAAATGGCCCGATGCGCCGCTTGAAAACCCTGGATGAGCACGGCGCGTGGATCGTCCGCGTCCCCGGCCCGAAAAACGTCGCGCACGGTCTCGGCGGCCAACCGGCTGGCCACCTCGCCCCCATTGCGTCCTCCCATGCCGTCTGCCACCAGAACCAGCCGCCCGCGCCGTTGAAACTCCTCCTCGGATTGAGGCTCGATGAACAGGAAATAGTCTTCATTCCCCTCGCGCTCGCATCCTACGTCGCTGAGGTTAGATACCTCGATATCGGAACGAATCCGGAGGTCCTGGCCAACTACAGGCATTTGAACTTCAACGTCGTCTCACCTACCCGGATCAGATCGTTGTCCTTCAGTTCCAGCCGCGCCACCGGTTCGGTGTCCTGATTGAGGAATGTGCCGTTCATCGAGTCTAAGTCGGTGATCACAAACTTACCGTCGCGATAACTAATGCTGGCGTGTTTGGAAGAGACAGACTGGTCGCGCAAGCTGACTTCCAACCCTTCGGCGGAACCCAGCGCATTCTTGCCCTCGCGGAGGCGGAAGTCTTCTCCCTTTTGCGCGCCATCCATGACCACCAGCCAGCCGACCACGGGAGCCCGCTTCACGGTGGAGAGCGGCACGGTCTTGCGGGGATCAAAGGCGGGGCTCTGCTCCGGCTGGGTGGCCCCTAGGTCGGGACGGGTCTTACCCAGCGGGCTGAACGATGCGCTCTTGTAACCTGTCTTGGCGCAGTACGGGCAAACCGGCCAGCCGTCCTCCATCTGGTGCCCGTTTTCACAAAATCTCGGCATGCATCCTCTCCTATTTATGCGCGGCCCCTACGAACTCAGATACATAATCTCCGTGGGGCTCTTACTGCCCACGAAGATGCGGTCGCCGTCTTTCAGCACCACTTTATTGATGCGCGGCGACTCGGTGGAGTTAACATACGTTCCGTTCACCGAATTCCGGTCGATCACGGCCACGCCATTATCCAACGGCACTACCCAGAGATGCTGCTTGGAGACCGATTCGCTGGGCAGCACCACGGCGCAGCTCGATGGGTCGCGCCCGATCATCAGCCCCGCTTTCGGAATTACGAAACGGTTGCCGGCCAGCGGTCCATTGGAGATCTGCAGCAAGCCATACGATTCCGGTTCGGAGTGCACCGGCTTCGCCGGCTGGGGAGCCGCGGGCAGCGCAGGGGGCTGGTTTATGGTGACGGTGGTGGCGCGCGTTCCGTCGCTCTTGCGCCGTCCGAGGAGCAGAAAACCGGCTAGGACCATGAAGATCGCCAGTACGGCGCCCGCGACGCCCAATATCGCCGGCCAGCCATACGTGTTGATCAACCGCAGCACCGGGTTGGATGGAATGTTCTGCGCGGCCTGCATCTGCAGCTTCTTAGCGTCCGGTTGATCGGGCATCATCTCCAGCACGCTGCCCATCAGATCGTGCGCCCGCGACCACCGTTGACTGGCATAAGCTTCGAGCGCCTGGTGCCAGACCTGGTCGAAGGGTCCCCGTTCGGGCGCCGCGCCTGCCTGGCGGACAAATTCCAGCGCCGTATCGACGGGCACGAAGAAGTTCAGCCCCGAGTCTTCTTTGGGAGAGTAAGTGGCGATGCCCACCACCCGCCCCGATGCATCGAAGGCCGGACCGCCGCTGTTCCCATGGTTGATGGCCGCCTCCGACTGCAACACGGGCGTCCCCTTCTCATCTGCCTTATTCACCGCGGAGATGCGCCCGTTAGTCACCGTGGGCACCAACAGGGAATCCTTGCTAATAATGGCGTCTCCCGGATAGCCGACCACTGTGATGGGATCGCCCACGCTCACTCCATCCGAATTCCCCAAGGCGACTGTGGGCAAGTTCTTGCCGTCGATCTTAATTATGGCAATATCCTTGCCACCCTCGTTGATAGGATCGCTGTAAGCCTTGATCTCTCCCAGGTAATTGGTTTGGTTGTCCAATATCACGCGGAGAGAAGGTTCTCCGATGCGCACCCTGCCGGCATTCCTCAACTGTATGACTTGCAACCGAGCGGCATCCTGCTCAGCCTCCGTCAGGTTGCGGCCAAGTTTGGCCATGTAAGCCTTGATCAACTCCTTGGCCAGGCAGGGAGTAGACTGCTTGAGCCGGGCTATTTCGGCGTTGTTGTCCTTGACATTAGCCCACTGGGCCACGTGGCCGTTGGTAATCAGGTATCCATCCGGCCGATAGAGCAGCCCGCTGCCCAGCGCCGTTACCTTGCAACTGAGTTCGCCCAAGGAAGCCTCGAAGGATACCACGATCAGAACCACCCCGGGCTGGAGTTCGAGGTCGCGTTTGGCGTCGGGGGTCAGCAGGGAAGTTGCGCCATTGCTCGCCGAGGTGGCGGCAAACAAGGCCAGGAACGCCGCCAGGGCTGCCATCCCAACGGGCCGCGTCCGGCTCCGGATGCCTCCGCGGCATCCAACGGAAATCGTTTTACCGCTTAGGGCTGGCTTCGCGTTGAGGGTTTTCATAGCATTCTCCACCTTTAGGCATGTCAGAGCTGCTGGATACTGGAAACTTTACCATTATTGAACACGATTTTGAGAGTCGGGTAAAGGTAAATAGTCTTGGTACGCAGTCCGGCTATAGTGACCGGCGGACCGAGAATTGCCCGTACCTGTTCCACGGTCTGGCCTATCGCTACAGTTTGGCCCTTGGCCGGCTCGCCAGCAGCGGGTTCATCGGCCGGGCGATCGGAATCCGCGGGGACCTCAACCGCTCCGGTCACACTGCCGGAAGCGGGCGCCGCATCGGCTTGCGACGGCAAGCCGGTTTCGGAAAGCGTCTGATCGATGAGATCCACAATCCTGGCCGGCGATATTTTGCCCGACGAACTCTTGGGAAGGCGAAACACGACCATCGCGCGGCCGCCGCCGCACTTGCGGCCGGCATCGTTTGGATTATAGGGGGCCAGAAAAAACGACACCGCATCGAACATCTTTGCAACGTCGATAGCCAACACACAGACAGTATCGGAGGGTTTTAGCAACCGCCTGCTTCGGGGCGCCAGGCTGGTGCAGCCCGGACTCGGCGGCGCATGCACCACGCCCCCGCTGATCTCGGACGGGCACAGAGCGGCATACGATGCGTCCTTTTCACCGAAGCTCACAATCCCATCTTTTCGCAGCACCAGGATTGTCCCAGGCTCGAAAGTGGAGTCGCCGGCGGCGCCCAGTTTGATGGTGGCTAGCTTGTAGTGTTGTTTCAGCGCCGCGGTAAGCTGGTCTGGTCCGTCTTCGCCGGCGAAAGCTGTGAGGCCGCACAGGAGCAAGAGCGCCGCAGCCATCTGACGCCACATACTCTTTGCACCGTGGGGCGGCCAATCCTGGCCGCAGCCGGCTGTTAGGCGGCCAGAGCCGGTTGAGAGCCGGCTGCGCGCAGGATGGCCCGCCCCACCGTGCGTTCCAAAACTAAGTGACATCTAGGAACCGGTGGTGCCCACCGCCGAGACTTCTTTCTCCGTATCGTCCGCATCGGCCATCATTTGCTTCAACTC
>Ga0302326_10033089_pt1 | contig 10281 bp, 8 predicted proteins | sample Palsa_T0_3_FD_202264 | JGI IMG/M metagenome (GOLD analysis project Ga0302326, IMG submission 202264) | Peat permafrost microbial communities from Stordalen Mire near Abisko, Sweden - Palsa_T0_3 | ecosystem: Environmental > Terrestrial > Soil > Palsa > Peat permafrost | place: Sweden: Abisko... | reverse complement strand
AGCGGGTTGCCGGTGTGGGCGAGATTGAGGACGAAGCCCCAGATGCCCGCAGCGGCGAGCCCGAAGAGTCCCCCGCCGAGCGCCAGCTTGAGGTTGCGCCGGCCCGCCGACCAGGCAAGCCAGACGAGCACGGGAAGCACGAGCGCCGTCGTCAGCTTGGCCCCGATGCCGAGCCCGACGGCGAGGCCGCCGAGCACCGCCTCGAGCGAGCCGCCGCCGAGCAGCAGGCAGGCGGCGCTGATCGAGAACGAGGCGGACACGAGATCGTTCTGCGCCGTCGTGGCCTCGAGCGCCACCAGGCTGAACGTCGCCAGCAGGGCCGCGCTGCACGCCGAGGCGCGGGCGCCGAACCCGAGCCGGCGCGAGGCCCCGTAGACGGCGGCGAGGATCGCGAGCTCGCCCACGTACTGCGGCAGGGCGTAGAGCACCGTCGTCCCCGTCGCGACGAACAGAAACAGGATCTCCTGCTCGGCGAGCGGCTGGAACTCGTTCATCCGCGCCGTCGGCGCGTTGGGGATCCAGTAGATGCCGTCGTGCTGCTTCCACGCCGCGACCCGCGCCAGGTGGTAGGTGAGCGAGTCCCAGTTGGTCGGTGGCACGCCCAACGCGAGCAGGAGCTCGTAGCCGAGCGCGACCGCCGCCACCGCCACGAAGGAGGCCGCGATCGGGTCGCGGGCGATCAGTCCGAGCGGAACCGCGGCGCGCCGCAGGCCGAGACCCGGTCTTCCCCGCCACCACCAGAGCGCCAGCGCGCCGAGCAACAGGACGGCCTCCGCGAGCGCCAGGCCGCTCGCGCGAACCTCGCGAAACGGCGAGAGCGCCCAGGTCGCAAACGCCATGTTCGCGGCGAGCGCGAGGTAGGCGGCGAGCGCGGTCGAGACCAGGCTCGGCAGGCGCAGGGCCGCCGCCACGAGCAGGGCGGAGAGGATGGCGAGGGCGAGAGCCACCGAGCTCTGGCTCACGCGCCGCGGTCGGGAGCCGCGAGCCCGGCGTCTGCGTGGTTCATCGTGCGCCCGGGAGGCGACGGCGGGCACGGCGCCACGCCGTCCCGGGTGCGTCCGGGCGAGCCGGCGTCTCGCGGGAGTCGGTGCCGGGGCGGCGATCCTCGGGGAGCCTCCACTCTCGACGAGGCTCCCCGGTGGCCATGGGCGCCAATCCGGGCCAGCCTATCGGCCCGAGCTCGAGAGAATCGCGGCACGTTTTAAGCAAAGACTTACGTTCGAGGAATCGGAGTTTGCAAGGATTCGAGCGAGGCATGGGGATTGGAAAGCGAGGCATGGGGATTGGAAGCAGATGCAGGAGTTTGGATGCAAACGAGACGGGAAGTAAACAGGACTCGAAGACGGATCTTTATGCGAAGCAGACGCGAGAAAGGCGCAACGAACGGGGAATTCCCGTGAAGCTTCGAGTCGTGCGCGGCGTCGCGACGTTCGCTCTTGGTGTTGCGGGCGGCTATCTCATCTCCAAGGGGTGGATCGAGAGCGATTATTAGGGAAGATTAGGACCAGGCAGTAAAGAAACCGAAGACGATCACGGCGTCTTCTCGCCGCCGCGGGCTAGCGGTGCTCCAGGGCCAGCCTGACGCCGAAGCCGATCAACACGACGCCGGTGAAACGGTCGAGCGCACGACGGACGACCGGGCGCCGCATCACCCCCGAGGCGTGCCCGACGAGCATCGAGTAGCCGGCGAGCCAGAGGAGCGTCAGGGCCGCGAAGATGGCGCCGAGGAGCAGCAGCGATGCGAACGCCGACCCGTCGCCGTGAACGAACTGGGGCAGGAAGCTCGTGAAGAACACGGCGATCTTCGGGTTGCCGAGATCGCTCAGCAGTCCCTGCCTGACGGAGCGGACAGCGCCCCCGCTACGGGGTGGCCGCGCCCCGGCGCCCGACAGCAGGTCGCGCGCCCGCAGCATCTGAATCCCGATCCAGATCAGGTAAACGGCCCCGGCGAGCTTGAGCACGAGGAACCCGATCGCCGAGGCGCGCAGCAAGGCTGCGATCCCGAACGCGGCGGCGACCGTCCAGATCGTCAGCCCGAGCGCGACCCCCACCGACGCGAGCACCCCCGCCCGCCGGCCCCCGAGGAGCGCGTTCTTGGTCACGACAGCCGTATCCGGCCCCGGGATGAGGATCAAGAGCACCGAGAGCGCGAGAAACGGCAGCAGGTCGACGCGCACGCGGCCAAGTATGGCGGTCTCCGGACGGCGATCGCTGCATGAGCCCGACCGCCGCTCAGGCGCCGGACTCATCTGTCGGTTCCAGGATCACCACCGGGATGAGACGCGAGGTTCGCTTCTGGTAGGCCAGGTAGGCGGGGATGAGGCGCGTGGCCTGCGCCCAGAATCGGCTCTGCTCGTCGGCCGAACCACGGCGGGCACGCACACGCCGAAGCTCGCGCCCGATCCGGACCCTGGCCTCGGGGTTCTCCCTGAGGTTCCGCCACCAGGCGGGCGACCAGCTCATGCCGCCGTTGGAGGCGATGACCACCAGTCTGTCGCCGTCGCGCATGAAGGTCAGCGGGACCGTGCGCGCCTTGCCGGTCCTGCGGCCGGTGGTCGTCAGAAGCAGGACCGACATGCCGCCGATCCTGCCCCCGACGCGGCCGCCGCTTGCCCGGTAGAGGCCACGGTGCAGGCCGCCGATCCCGCGTGCGAGCGCGCGGATGCCGAGGCGGCGGGCACGGGCTCGTCCTCGCATCGGGCCCCAACGTTAGCCGCGGGGCGGCCCCGTTGCCCGTGCGGGCTGCGCCTGCAAACGCTCAAGTGCCGCTTCCCGCCACTCCGCGTCGACGCCGGGGCCGGTGCCTCTGCGAGACTCGCCCTGAAAGACACTCCGTCCCGAAAGACACTCCGTCCCGAAAGACACTCCGTCCCGAAAGACACTCCGTCCCGAAAGAGACGTCCGTCCTGAAACCCGCTGCGAATCACTCCGCCACGAGACTCGGCCATGGAACTCCCCTGTGAGACCCTCGCACGACCGCTCGCGCATGAAGCGGCCGCATGACCCGACCATATGACCCGGCCGCAGGACACCGGGCCGCATGGCCCCGGCCGCACGACCCCGCCGTTCGATGCGTGACGCCCGAACGGCGGCGCTCGACGCCGTGAGGCGAGTCCCCGTTGCGCTTGCGGTTGTTTTGCTCGCGGTTGCCCTGCTCGCGTCGGCCTCGAGCGCCGCCGCGCGCGGCGGAACCTCGATTCATCTCTACATGCCGTTCGACGGCGGCGCGATCGCGAGCGGCGTTCGCGTCGATCGGCGCGCGAAGGGCTCCTGCTGGACGACCTCGCTCTCGGACGCCCGCGGCGACGCGTTCCGCTGCCTGGTCGGCAACGACATCTACGACCCGTGCTTTGCCCGGCCTCCGGATGGCACCGCGACGTTCGTCCTCTGCCCGCTCTTTACGCCAGGCGCCGCGGTGCTGCGGCTCAACCTGACCAAGAAGCTTCCGCCGGGCTCGCGGAGCGACGACCCGACCCGCTATCCGCCCTGGGCGGTGCAGACGGAGGCCGGTGCCTGGTGCACGCTCGTCACCGGGGCCACGGGCACGATCGAGGGGCTGCAGATCAGCTACGGATGCGCCGGCGGCGCCAGCCTGCTCGGGGATCTGAAGCGCTCCGCCGGCGGGTGGACGGTGTTCTTCGCCGCGAACTCCAGGGAGACACGCACGCCGCTCGTCGCGTTGCGGTCGGCGTGGTGGTAGCCGCGCTCGAGGTCCGCTCCTGACGGCCGCCCGCCGCCGCGGCGCGCGCTCGCCCCTGCGACGCGGGGCACGACTGCCCGGCGCTCTCCTTCCCCGGGTCTCCCTCCCCGGCGTCGCCTTCCCCTCGTCCCTCCCCGCTCGGGCGGCCAGGCGCCGAAGCGCTAGCGTGGGCGCAGCACGGGCGCCCACCCGAGAAGCGAACGAGCGGGGGCGAGCTCCCGGGCCCAGGGAGAACGCTTCACCGACTGAACTTCACCGACTGAAGGAGTGAACATGTCTCGTGCTTCGACGAGGAGGGCCGTTCTCTGCCTCCTCACGGCGCTTCTCGGGGTGCTTGGCCTGGGCGTCTTCGCGCTCGCTGCCACCGCATCCGACACGGCCCCGCCGCCCAGGAACACCTCGCCGCCGACGATCTCGGGGACGCCGACGAAAGGTCAGACGCTGACCGCCGAACCGGGGTCCTGGGCGAGCCTGACCCCGATCACGTTCAGTTACCGCTGGCAGCGCTGCGACGCCGGCGGCGGGAGCTGCATCGGACCGATCGCGACGGGCTCGACCATCGTCCTCGGCGACGGCTCGGTCGGGCGGACGTTCAGGGTGCGGGTGACCGCGACGAACGCCGCCGGGGCCAGGTCGCAGACCTCGGCGCCGACGGCGGTCATCGCGGCGCCTGCCCCGACCACGACCACCACCCCGGCCACCACGACGGCGCCCGCGCCGGCCCCGGCGGCGAGCGGCTGCGCCGCGAGTGGCGGCACGGTGCCTGTCGCCGACGTCGCGTTGCCCGCGCAGCTGTCGATCGACCAGACGCAGATCAGCCCGAGCACGGTCACCTACGGCACGCGCTCGCTGACCGTACGCATCCACGTGAGCGCGTGCGGTGGGTCGGTCGAGGGCGCGCTCGTGTACGTCACCGCCGTGCCCTACGGTCAGTTCGGGATCCCGAACGAGCAGGCGACCGGTGCGGACGGCTGGGCGACGCTGCAGTTCCGCGCGCTCGTTGGCTTCCCGGTCAGCGACAGGCAGCAGCTGATCGTGATGTTCGCCCGCGCGACGGCGCCGGGGCAGAGCGTCCTCGGCGGCGTCTCGGCGCGCCTGCTCGTCTCGTTCCACGTGATCCACGGCTGACCGGGGGCGATTTCGGTGCGGGTACCCCCACCCTCGACCCTATCGCACGTCGTTCCGCATCTCAGGTCGCGCCGAGCCCGTGGGATCGCGCGCCGGCCCGGTACCTGCCCCTCGATCGGCCTGCCTCCCCTCTCTCCACCGGGACGCCCGTGCCAGGAGCGGCCTAGACTTGAGCGGTGCCCGAGGAAGAGAGCGAAGTCGCGGCGCTCTACGCCCGCCTCAAGCAGGAGGTTCGCGCGGCGGGGCCGCGCGCGGCCGACGTGACCCCCGCGCAGATCCGGCTCTCCACGCGCGACCAGGCCGAGCGGCTCTGGGCCATCTCCGCCGAGCGACCGATCGTCGGCAAGGCCGGGCCGCTCAAGCTCTTCCTGCGCCGCTTCATGCGCTGGTACGTCGAACCCGCGCTCGCCGATCAGCGCGCCTTCAACGACGCGCTGCTGCGGCTGATCGACGACATCGACGAGCGGATCTCGCGGCTCGAACGGCGATGAGGATCGCCGTCTGCCGGCCGCAGGTCCCGTTCGTCTACGGCGGGGCCGAGGTCGTCGCGGATCAGCTCGTCGACGAGCTGCGTCTGCGCGGCCACGAGACCGAGCTCCTCGCCGTCCCGTTCAAGTGGTACCCGGGCACGCGTGTGCTCGACCAGGCCGTCATCTGGCGGCTGCTCGACCTCGCCGCCGGAGACGGGCGGCCGATCGAGCTCGTGATCGCGACCAAGTTCCCTTCCTACGGCATCCGCCACCCCAACAAGGTCGTCTGGCTCGTCCACCAGTTCCGCCAGGCATACGACTACGACCGCACCGCCTACGGGCAGTTCTCGGAATCGCCCGCGGACCGGGCGACGCGGCTCGCGGTCGAGCGCTTCGACGCGGTCGCCCTCGGTGAGGCGCGGCGCATCTTCACGATCTCGGCGAACGTCGCCGATCGCCTGAAACGCTACTCGGGCTTCGACGCACGGGTGCTGCCGCCGCCGCCCCAGAAGCTCGCCTACCGCACGGAGGGCTACGGCGACTTCGTCCTCTCGGTGAACCGGCTCGACCGCGCCAAGCGGATCGACCTCCTGATCGAGGCGGCCCGGCGCGAGCCCGGCCTGCGCGTCGTGATCACCGGCGAGGGCCCCGAGCGGACGCGGCTCGAGCAGCTCGCGGGCGGCCTGGACGGCCGCGTCGAGTTCACCGGCCGCGTCGAGGCAGACCGGCTCGCCGACCTCTACGCACGCTGCCTCGGCGTCTACTACGCGCCGCTCGACGAGGACTACGGCATGGTCCCCTACGAGGCATTCCTCTCCGCGAAGCCGGTCGTGACGACGCTCGACGCGGGCGGGCCGCTCGAGGTGGTGCACGATCGGGAGACCGGCATCGTCGTCGCGCCGGACGCGGTCGCGCTCGCGGGCGCCTTCGCCTACCTCGCGGGGCATCTCCCCGAGGCGCAGGCGTGGGGCGAGGCGGGCAAGGCGGTCGCCGAGCGCATCACCTGGGACGGATGCATCGAGGCGCTCCTCTCCTGAGATGAGGGTCGCCTACTTCTCCCCCATGCCCCCCAGCCACTCGGGGATCGCCGACTACTCGACGCTGCTCCTGCCGGCGCTCGGCGAGCGGATCGAGGAGCTCGTGGTCGCCCGGCCGGGAAGACGCGTCGGCCACGCCGACGTCTGCCTCTACCACGTCGGCAACGACCCCGACTCGCACGGGTGGATCGTCGACGAGCTCGCCCGCAGGCCCGGTGTCGTCGTCCTGCACGAGTTCGTGCTGCACCACCTGATCGCCGGCATGACGATCGGGCGCGGACACGCGCGCGGCTACCTGGACGCGATGGAGCGGGATTTCGGCGTCGCCGGGCGCCTGATCGGCCTCGGCGTGCTCGACAACCTGCTGCCGCTCATCTGGGAGACCGAGCCGGAGCGCTTCCCGCTCGCGGGCAGCGTGCTCGACCTCGCCGCGCAGGGCCTGATCGTCCACTCGCGCTACGTGGAGGCGCGCGTGCGCGCGGCGGGCTACGAGGGCCCGATCTGGCGCATCCCGCATCCGGCGTGGCCCGCGGAGCACGTCGCCCCGGCCGACCTCGGCGGCGATCCGCTCATCGGCTGCTTCGGCCACCAGAACATGAACAAGCGCATCCCGCAGCTGCTCGAGGCGTTCACCCTGCTGCGCAGGAGGCGTCCCGGTGCGCGGCTGCTCCTGGTCGGGGTCGCGAGCGAGCGCTTCGATCTCGACCGGCGGCTCGAGCGGCTGGGGATCGGGGGCGAGGCGCTCATCCGCGAGGGCTACGTCACCGAGCAGCGGCTGACCGCCCTCATGGCCGCCTGCGACGTGCTCGTCAACCTCCGCTCGCCCACGATGGGGGAGACCTCGGGCTCGGTGATCCGGGCCCTCTCGCTCGGGAAGGCGGTGATCGTCTCGGACATCGGCTGGTTCTCCGAGCTCCCCGACGCGGCGGTGCTCAAGGTTCCGGTCGACGAGTTCGAGGTCGCGACGATCGCGGCGGCGCTCGAGCTCGCCGCGACGCACGGCCGCGAGCTCGGGCAGGCCGCCCGCGCCTACGCCCACAGCGGGCACGACCTCGGCCGGGTCGCCGACGCCTACGTCGCGGCGCTCGAGCAGGCGGCCGGGGGCGGCGCCGTCGCCGACGCCGTGCTCAGGCGGCTCGCAGAGGCCGCCTCCGAGGCCGGGCTCGCGGACACCTCGCAGCTCGCCCGGGCCGCGCGCGAGGCCGGGCTCGTATGAGCGCCGTCGCGGCTGTGCGGGCGCGCGCGGTCGCGGTGCCGACGGCGCTGTGGCTCGCCGGGATCGTCATCGTCTCGATCGCCGTGCGTGTCGCGCTCGCCCGGCGGATCGTCGCGCCCTGGATCATGGTCGACGAGATCGTCTACTCCGAGCTCGCGAAGTCGTTCGCCGTGCACGGACACTTCCTCGTCCGCGGCGTGCCCTCCCGCGGCTACGGCGTCGTCTACCCGATCCTGATCGCGCCCGCCTGGCGTCTGCTCGGCCCGATGCCGAGCGTCTACGCCGCGGCCAAGGCGATCAACAGCGTGCTCATGTCGCTGGCCGCGATCCCGGCCTACTTCCTCGCCCGGCGTCTGCTGCCGGCCGGTCTCGCGCTCCTGGTCGCGGGGCTGACGGTGCTCGTGCCCGAGATGCTCTACACCGGGATGATGATGACCGAGAACGTCTTCTACCCGATCTTCCTTCTCTTCGCGCTGCTCCTCGTCGTCACGCTCGAGCGCCCGACGGTGCTGCGCCAGCTCGGCCTGCTCGCGCTCTTCGCGCTCGCCTACGAGACGCGCGCGCAGGCCGTCGCGCTCATCCCCGCGACCGCGACCGCGCCCATCCTCCTCTGCCTGGCAACCCGGGAGCGGCTGGCGCGCGGACTGCGGCCCTTCGCCACGCTCTACGGGCTGCTCGCGGGCGGCGCGATCCTGGCGCTCGCGGCGACACTCGCCCGCGGCCGCTCGCCGCTGACCCTGCTCGGCGCCTACCACGCCGCGACCACGAGCACCTACACCGTGAGCGGCGTCGCCCACTACCTGCTCTACCACGTCGCGCTGCTCGACCTCTACCTCGGCGTCATCCCCTTCGCGGCGCTGCTCGCGATCTGGTTCACCCCCGGCCGGGGCGGGCGCGCGCGCGCCGCCTTCGCGGTCGGCTCCTTCTCGATCGCGCTCTGGCTGCTCCCCGAGGTCGCGGCGTTCGCCTCCCAGACCTCGGTCAGCCGCATCGAGGAGCGCAACATGTTCTACCTCGCCCCCTTCGCGTTCGTCGCGCTGCTCGCGCTCGCGCGCGAGGGCATCGTCCCGCGCCGTGGCGGCGCCGTCCTCGCGGCGGGCGCCCTCGCCGGCGTGCTGCCCGTCTTCATCCCCTTCACGCGCTTCATCACCACGAGCGCCGTCTCGGACACCTTCGCCCTGCTGCCCTGGTGGTGGGTGCAGGACCACTGGATCACGCTGCAGCAGGTGCGCTGGGCGGCGCTCGCCGTGGCGCTCGTCGGCGGCGCCGTGTTCGTGCTGCTTCCGCGGCGCTACGCGCTCGTCCCGGTCGCGCTGATCGCCGTCTACCTCGTCGCCTCGACGGCGGTCGTCGACAACTTCCGTTTCGGGATCCACGTGAGCTCGGTCGGCTCGCTGTGGGCCGGGACGCACCTCGCCGACCCCGACTGGATCGACCGCGCGGTCGGCGAGCACGCCTCGGTCGACGTGCTCTGGACCGGGACGACGACCGCCTACCCGGTGTGGGAGGACGAGTTCTTCAACCGCAGCGTCGGCACCGTCTTCGACGTCGACGGCGCCCCGCTTCCCGATCCCCTGCCCGAGACGCCCGCGGCGCGCTCGCCGAGCGGCGTGCTCGTGAGCGGCGGTCGCCCGATCGAGGCCCGCGACGTGCTCGCCGACGGCTCGGTCGCCGTCGCCGGGCACGTGCTGATGAGCGACCCGGTCGGGTTCACGCTCTACCGCGTCGACGGGCCGATCGTCATCCTCACCCACGTCAGCGGGCTCTACGCCGACTCCTGGTCGGGAGCCTCGGTGACCTACCAGCGGGTCGAGTGCGCGGGCGGGCGCCTCTCGCTCCAGCTCGGGTCCGATCCGAAGCTCTTCCGCAGCGTCCAGACGGTCGTCGCGCGCGAGGACGGGCGCATCGTCGGGACGGCCCGCATCGCCCCGACGGCGCAGCGGACGCTCGTCGTGCCGCTGACCCCCGGCGCGCGGGGGCGCTGCAGCGTCCGCTTCAGCGTCGCCCGCACCGGGGTGCCCGCGCTCGTCGAGCCGGGCTCGACCGACACGCGCCACCTCGGCGCCCGCTTCCTCAGCTTCCGCTACAGCGCGTGAGGATCGCCTTCGACGTCTCACCGCTCTCCCACGAGCGGACGGGCGTGAACAACTACATCCGCGGCTCGCTGCGGGGCCTCGCCCGGGCGGCGGCGCTCGCCGGCGACGAGGTCGTCGCCTTCGCGCCCACCTCGCCGCGGGGGCGGCGCGTGATCCCCGAGGCGCTCGCCGGGATCCCGCTCGAGCTGCGCCTGACGACCCTCCCCGGCGCGCACGCCTGGCGCACGGCCTGGTCGCGGCTCGGCGCCCCCGCAGCCGAGCGCTGGATCGGAGGCTTCGACGTCCTGCACTTCAGCGACTGGATGTACCCGCCCCAGCGCGCCGGGCTGCGCGCGACGACCGTCCACGACCTCGTCCCGCTCCACTACCCCGACTGGGTCACGGCGCGGACGCGCGCGATGCACACGCGCAAGTACGCGAACGCGGCCTCGAGCTGCGGCGTCATCTTCGCGAACTCGGGCTTCACCGCCGCCGACGTCGCCGCCACGCTCGGCTTTCCGCGCGAGCGCATCGTCGTCGCCCACCCCGGCGTGGGCGAGGGGTTCGACGCCGACGGGGAGGCCGCGGTGCGCGCCACCCCCTACCTGCTCACCGTCGCGACGCTCGAGCCGCGCAAGAACCTCGGCACGCTCGT
>Ga0302326_10033088_pt1 | contig 10281 bp, 7 predicted proteins | sample Palsa_T0_3_FD_202264 | JGI IMG/M metagenome (GOLD analysis project Ga0302326, IMG submission 202264) | Peat permafrost microbial communities from Stordalen Mire near Abisko, Sweden - Palsa_T0_3 | ecosystem: Environmental > Terrestrial > Soil > Palsa > Peat permafrost | place: Sweden: Abisko... | reverse complement strand
GCCGGTCACAGGAATTCCCTTACCTTTAATGAGTTACGGGGGATCCTCGGTTCTGTTCAGTTTCCTGGCTCTGGGCATGGCGATGAACGTTCGCATGAGCCGCTTTGTGAACTAGAGCTTTGTCACATTTAGAGGCTTAGATTTTTAGCAGTTTAGATACGCCGGCCAGGTGAATCACCGGGGCCGGGCAGGATTTAGGAATGAGCTCGCAAAGAAGGGTAACGGCCCCGCCTGAAAATAAGGCTGAAGTGGTCACCGACTCTTTGCGCCCGGATAGCCTTGGAACGCCAGCCGGCACAGATAACCTCGTTGCTGCGCCGGTATCCCCGCACAAAGAATTTCGCTGGATTCCGCCCCATGGATCACGCGCCTTTGCCCAGGCTTTCTCTCCGTCTGACCTAATCCTTCCCAGCACTCCGGGAGTGGGATAACAGCGTCCCCTCCGATCTGCCGCGCCGGCCGTCCGCCAGGTAAGACCTGCGGACAGGAGAGGCAGCATGTCAAAAGAAATTTGTATTTCCAGCACGCCGCATGAGACGCGTCTGGCCATCCTCGAAGACGAACAACTCACCGAGGTTTATTACGAGCGCGAGAATGAGTACACGCTCGCCGGATCCATTTACAAGGGTCGCGTCACTCGAGTGCTTCCCGGGATGCAATCCGCATTCGTCGATCTAGGACTGGAGCGGGACGCTTTTCTGTACGTCACCGATTTCATGGAGGAGCAGGAAGACTCCTCCGACTTTGAGCGCATACCGGCAAACGGCGAGGAGAAGCCGCGCGCGCCGCGTGCGGCGGCCGAAGAAGAACCGAAGCGCAATGGCGCCCCGGTCAATGGCGCCCCTGCGGCAGCGCCCGGCGGCGAGTTTGAAGACGGAACCCGGCGTTGGCGCGGTCGTCGCGGCCGCCGCAAAGGTTTTCGCCCACCCCAAGGCGGGCAGCAGGCGGCGGCGCAGGAATCGACGGGAACGGTTCGTTCTGAAGTGGCGCGGCCGGTTGAGCCAGTCATTGAACGGGAACGGGAAGCGGAAAGGGAACGGGAACCAGAGCCGGCGCGGCCCCCCATGGCCTTCGCCCTGCCAGGTGAGTCACTGTCGAAATACGGCGGGCAGGCAGCTGCTCGAACGCCGGCGCAGCCGGTGGAAAGCCGCGCCCCCCAGCCCCGGACGAATGTCATTATGGCGAAGCCGTCCACTCTGATCGAGACTCCCCTCGAATGGAATGGCGGCGGCCTGCTGCCGGGAGAGTCCATCTCCCGCTATCGTGATTCTGCGGGCGAGAGCCCGGCAGCTTCCCACGCCGGCGTGCTCGAGGCCGAGCCTGTTGCGCCGGAAGAAACGGCGTCCCTTGCCGGCCCCATTCCGGAGGAAGACTCTCCGCTTATCCATGGGGCCGAGGCTCATGAAGAAGTAGCCGCAGCCCCCGCAGAAACTGCGCCGGCAGAGGTTGCTGAGGAGCAGGAAGAGGTCAAAGAAGTTCAGGAACTGCAAGAAGGCCCGGAACCCGTAGTCGTCGTCGAGGAATTCCAGGCCATCCTGGTGGATGAGCCAATGGCAGCTGAGTTTGAGCCGGAGGAGGGTTCCGCTTCTTATCGGGTGGATGCTTCGGCGCCCATTGAATTTCGTGTTGCTTCTCCCTCCTCAATCTTGATGGAGGAAGAGCTCGTTCCCGCAGCGGAGGTTGCCGAAATTCACGAACCCACCATGGTAGCCGCGCCGGATTCGAACTTGGCGGAACTGGAGACGGAGTTCGGCGAGCCCGAAGAAGACCTGGAAGACGGAACGCCTGAGGTTGGCTTGGTAGAGGAGGAAGAGGTCACCGATGAAGAGGAGTATGACTTTACCCCCCTCTACGTCGAGAGCGAAGACCATGACCTCCAGGACCTGGAAGAAGAGACGCTTGACCAGGAGATCGCTGCGGGCGGCGAGATAGGCGACCTGGTGCGCGACGCCCACATCGACCAGCGTATCGATAGCGAAGCTTCCGGTCTTATCCTCGAGGAGGAAGGAGAAGAGCTGGAGCCGGCCGACGCGATTGAGGAGACAGAATCTGAGGAGGGTCAGGTGGCCGCGGTGGCAGGGCAGCCCGCTCGCCGGCCGCGCGACGATCAGCGCCGTGGGGGACGAGGGCCGCGCAACGATGGACGCAGGCGCCACAATGGCCGGCGGCAGAACGCCCAGACCAGCGACCTGCCGATTATCAGCGAGCTATTGAAACAGGGGCAGGAAATCCTGGTGCAGATTGCCAAGGAGCCGATTGCCAAGAAGGGTGCGCGCATCACCAGTCACATTGCGCTCCCGGGCCGCTTCCTGGTTTTCATGCCGACTGTGAATCATGTGGGCGTGTCGCGCAAGATCTCCTCCGATGATGAGCGGCAGCGGCTGAAGCGTATTCTGATTAGCGAAAAGGGAACGGTCAGCGGCGGGTTTATCGTCCGGACCGCAGCCGATGGGGCCAGCGAAGACGATCTGCGCGCGGATATTCGCTTCCTCATCAGTCTTTGGACTGAGATCAAGCAGCGTTCTGATACGGCCAAAGCGCCGGCGCTCATCTACCATGATCTGAACCTGGTGGAGCGTATCCTGCGTGACCAGGTGAGCGATAACTTCTCCACCATCTGGGTCGATACGGAGATGGAGTACGAGCGCATCGTTCGCTTCCTGAACCGGTTCCAGCCCTCACTGGTACGGCGCGTCAAGCTGTACTCCAAGGAGACGCCGCTGTTTGAGCAGTTCGGCATTCAGGACGAGATCAGCAAGGCGCTCAAATCGAAGGTGTGGCTCAAATCCGGCGGCTCGATTGTTATTAATCAGACCGAAGCCCTGGTGGCCATCGACATCAATACCGGCAAGTACGTCGGCAAGACAGCTCGGCTTGAGGATACGATTCTCAAGACCAATCTCGACGCTATTCCGGAGATCGTTCGGCAGATTCGGCTGCGAGATCTGGGCGGCATCATCGTGATCGACTTTATCGACATGGATGAGCGCAAGAACCGGAACAAGGTGATGCAGGCGCTGGAGGAAGAGCTCAAGCTCGATCGTGCGCCGTCCAAGGTGCTTCAGTTTAACGACTTCGGGTTGGTGGCGATTACCCGTAAGCGGGTGAAGCAGTCTTTGGAGCGTACTCTGAGTATTCAGTGTTCCATTTGTGCCGGAACCGGTATGGTCAAGAGTCCGACTACGGTTTGCAACGAGATTTATATTGAGATGCGCAAGATGCAGAGCCATCTGGAACGCCAGGATGTTCTGCTCCGGGTGCATCCCGAGGTAGTCAAGACGCTGAAGTTGGGCAACGCCCGTTGGCTCAACGAGCTCGAAGAGATGAGCGGGAAGACGATTATTGTCAAGAGCGATCCCACTCTGCACCCGGAACAGTTCGACATACATTAGACCGCATGGGGCCCAGCCATGGGCCCCAAACGTGCGCGCCATATCACGTACGATGCAAACCTTCTCCGCATCAAAAGCGTCACATTAGTGTTAGTGGAGAAAGGTCCTGTTCAGGGATCTCTCGAAATCTATTTCCCTAGGTGATTACAAAATGGTGTCGGGTTCCCGGTTCGCAGTGATTGTGTCGGCCCTTTGCTCGTGTTTTCTCGCTACCTCCGGCTTCGCTCAGGTAAGTTCGAGCGTGGATAACCAAGATGCATTTGCGCCCCTGGTGCAGGATCAATATCCCAACCAGGGTGGATATAACAGACAGAGCTACCATTACCACCAAGGCAGTTCCCTCGCGGACCATCTTGCCATCGAAGCGGGCGGGGGGTTCAATGTGGCGGCCGGCAATACGGGCACGTGGCAGGAGGTCGGCTATAGCATCAACCTGGGTGGCGGTTGGAACTTTAACAAACGGTTCGGTGTGCTGGCCGAGTACGGCTTCAATCGCGCCAATATTCCGCAGAATACGCTTACCAATGTCGGTGAGCCGAACGGAAATGTTCACGTTTGGTCGCTGACGCTGGACCCCATCTTCTACTACAAGACCAGCGGACATTTCGGCGGATACGTGACTGGCGGCGGTGGTTTCTATCGTAAGCTCACCAGCTTCACGGAGCCGGTTTATGTTGGTGACTATTGCAGTTACTTTTATGGGTGCTATCCGCAGTATTCGAACGTTACGCTTAGCCACTTCTCGAGCAACCAGGGGGGCGTGAATATTGGGACCGGTGTTACGTTCAAGCCCAATGCCGATGGTAAGGGCAAGTTCTACGCTGAGGCGCGGTATGTCTGGGTGGACTCACCGGCAACGAGTGCGAACGCCGTCGGGACGGGCACGGTGGGGATGTTTCCGGTAACGTTTGGGTTCCGCTGGTAGTCGGACCCGAGTGCCCACGAGAGTTCCGCTGAACTGCAGGTCAGTTCTACAGAACTCTCATAGGTCACACCCGTCAGTTGCGGATTAGACGCCCACAGGGAAGGGCTTGGGGGAGGATTCGTCTGCGTTGGCTGTCATGCGGAAGCGGTCGAATCTGCCTTCGAGTAGCGACATCAGGCCGGTGTATAGATAGCCCAGCACGAACAGCAGCAGGAAGGGCACGGTGAAATAGTTCTCATTGACGATTGCATACCAGATGGTCAACGCAAAGTAGCTGCCGATCAGAAGCTCAATCCAGGGCACGATGCCCAAGCGCTTGCGGTACTTGCTGGCCTGCGGCACCTGACCGCGCTTCTCGATGCGGTATTTTGGGGTGCGCTTAAAGGCAGTCTTGATGCCGAACAACGCTTCCATTACCGCCTTGCTGTTGGTAACCGTCAGCCCTATACCTAGCGCCATAAGGAAGGGCAGATACAGAAATGTCCGGTACCATTTCCCGGGAAAGAGCTCACGCTGCGAAACCAGGTAGAACGAGGATATAGACAGCGTGGACGCCATGAATAACGGAACGTCGATCAGCAGCATTTGAAACCATCCCTGATAGAAACGGATGATCATGGCCGGCATCAACAACGTAGAGAGCACAATCATCAACGGATAGCTGATGTTGGCCGTCAGGTGATAAAAAGCCTCCATCTTCACCGGGAATGGCTCATCGCTGCGGAACATTAAGGGCAGTATCTTCTTCGAAGTCTGTATCAGACCCTTGGCCCAGCGTGCCTGCTGGGTCTTGAACGCGGTCATTTCGATCGGTAGCTCGGCGGGGCATTCCACGTCCTGCAGATAAACAAACTTCCATCCCTTCAACTGCGCCCGATAGCTAAGGTCCGTATCTTCCGTCAGGGTGTCGTGCTGCCAGCCTCCCGATCCATCAATCGCGGCCCGGCGCCACATGCCGGCCGTCCCGTTGAAATTGAAGAAGGCATGGGTGCGCGACCGTCCGCCGTGTTCGAGGATGAAGTGGCCATCGAGCAGGATGGCTTCTACCTGGGTAAGAAGACTGTAGTCGCGGTTGAGATGCGTCCAACGGGTCTGCACCATGCCGATTTTAGGATCGGCAAAATGATGGATCACTTGCATCAGCCATTCCCGGGGAGGCACAAAATCGGCGTCGAAAATGGCCACGAATTGTCCCTTTGCGACACGCAAGCCCTCGTCCAGCGCACCAGCTTTGAAGCCCTCGCGGTCGACGCGGTGAATGTAAGCGATCCTGTGTCCCAAGGATTGATAAAGCTCCACCGCCGCCCGGGCGGCCTCTACGGTTCCGTCGGTGGAGTCGTCCAATACCTGGATTTCAAGCTTGCCGGCGGGATAGTTCAGGTTGCAACAGGCCTGAATCAGCCGGTCGACCACGAATTGCTCGTTGAAAATGGGCAGCTGCAAGGTGACCGTGGGAAGTTCCACGAAGTGCGACTCCGGCCCGTGCACCGCATTCTTGCGGTTCCGGTAGTAGCGCCAGACCAGCTGGTAGCGGTGAATGCCGTAGAAGGCGAGGATCACCATAACCACGAAGTAGGGAATCAGGAGCGCGGTATCAAAGGGGTTGGAGTGATACAAATGCTCGAAGGTGGGATCCGCCAGGTGCTTGAAAAAATGCTTTAGACCATGCTGCGGAGCAAACAGCCATAAACCGGTAAAAAATTTATCAGCGATCATCGGCTGCAGGGCATCGCCTCCACTCGGATTAATTAAGGAAGAACGTTGTGTAGAGCGTGTCCCGCTGCACCGGCCGGAAGCCCGCGCCGCGAATCACATGGCGCAATTCTTCTTCCGTCGTGCAGTTTGAGGTTCCTGCGGCTTTCACCACATTCTCCTCGAGCATCACCGAACCCACGTCGTTACCGCCGAAGCGCAAGCCCAACTGCAGTACCTTCAATCCCTGCGTCACCCAGCTCGATTGCACGTTCTCGACATTGTCCAGGTAGAGACGTGAAATCGCCAATACTTTCAAATATTCAACCGAGGTCGCCTCGTCCCACTTGCGCCCTCCCAGGGCGGTGTTGGTGGGCTGAAAGCTCCAGGGAATGAAAGCCGTAAAGCCGCCGGTCTCTTCCTGCAATCGCCGCACCTGCTCAAAGTGGTTGACCCGCTGCTCAAAAGTTTCTCCCACGCCAAACATCATCGTGGCCGTAGTGCGCATGCCCAGCTCATGAGCTGTGCGGTGTACGTTGACCCAGTCCGCCGTGGAGCACTTCAGACGCGCGATGCGATGGCGCACATCGTCGTCGAGAATTTCCGCTCCACCGCCCGGAATCGAGGCCAAGCCAGCGTCCCGCAGGCGTGCGATGGTGTCCCGCACTGTGAGATCGCTGTACTCCGCGATGGCCAGAATCTCAGAGGCGGAGAAACAATGCAGCCAGATCTGCGGGAAGCGTTGCTTGATGCCTTTGAGCAAACGTTCGAACCAATCGATTTTGAGGTCGGGGTGGAGACCACCCTGCATCAACACGCCGGTGCCGCCCATCTCCACCGTCTCGGCAATTTTCTGGTAAATGGTCTCGAAGTCGAGAATGTAACCTTCGCTGGCGAGTTTACCTTTGAGCGGACGATAGAAAGCACAAAAGCTGCAATACTCGGTGCAAAAATTTGTATAGTTGATGTTGCGGTCAACAATGTAGGTCACTACACCCTCGGGATGCAGCTTACGGCGAAGCGCATCAGCCTCCATCCCCAGGCCAATGAGGTCGTCGGATCGGAAATAATCGAGAGCTTGCGTCCTGGTAATTGCCACAAATCCATTTTACGGATATAGCAGCAGACAATCCAGTGTTACGGGCTGATTGCGCTTTGTCATCATAAATTTGCAGTTCTAACGCCGCATCCCGGGACAAATTCGTGGCCGAAACTTTAACACCGTTGTGTCACGATCGCGGGCTAATCAAGTACCAGTTAGCGCTTCCCATCTCCTAGAGAAAGGTTTCGTCTCTATGTCTCGTTTTTTTGCGCGACTCCCCATCACCTTGCGCGTTATGTTGCCGGCCACTCTCAGTCTCGCCTTCGGGGTGCCCGCGCAGGCGCAGAGCGCCCCCGCCAAGCCCGCTGCGCCGCCTCCCGACGTCATTGTGTTCACCAATGGCGATCAGCTGACCGGCAAGCTCTTGCGCGAGGCCAACGGCAGCGTCACCTTTCACAGCGACATCGCGGGCGATGTGACGGTCAAATGGGACAAGATCAAGTCCATTCGGTCTGCGCAACAGTTTGCCGTGATTCAGCAGGGCCAGCACATCACGCGCAAGACTCCGGAGGCCGATGTTTCTCAGGGCGCGGTCCAGGTTGAGGACCAGCAGGTCAAGGTAACCCCCGCTACCGGTGGCGCCGGCAAAGACATCCCGGTGAAGAGTGCGCAATACATGATTGACGAGCCTACCTACGGGAAAGAAGTGCGGAGAAACCCGAGCTTTTTCTACGGCTGGGGTGGCTCGATCACCGCGGGCGCTACGCTGGTGGAGGCGACGCAGAACAGCCGCAACTTTACCGGCGCGGCCGCGCTGGCAAGAACCATACCCACCGTGAACTGGCTTGATCCGCGTAATCGCACGCTGTTTGACTTTACCGGGGCGTACGGGACGGTTACCCAGCCAGGCACCGCGGGTACGAAGACGAACATCATTCACTTCGATGCGGAGCAAGACTGGTACTTCTCGCCCCGCTTTTTCTTCCTGGTGGAGGCTTCTTTTGACCACAACTACTCGCAAGGCCTAAATCTGCAGCAATCCTACGGAGGCGGATTGGGTTACACGGTGATCAAAAACCCGAAGCAGCAACTGGATGTCAAGTTCGATATCCACTTCGAGAAACAGCAATACTTTGTTACCCCGAACATTGTGCCTCCTCCTCCGCTCACCCCCAGCAAGAACCTGGTCGGGGCCGACTTTGGAGACACCTACATGTTGAAGCTGCCCCACGGGCTGGTTTTCAACGAGACGGCGGTGATCACCCCCGCGTTTAACAACACCAACGCTTATTCGGCCGAGGCTACGGCGGGCCTCGTCTTCCCGATTTACAAGCGACTCGGGTTTTCCGTGGGAACGCTGGACGATTTCCTGAACGACCCGGCCGCGGGCAGTAAGAAGAACTCGTTCCAGTTCACCGCCGGGGTATCGTACACGCTGAAGTAAGCCTTTTAGAGCAGTTTCGCAATTACCGTGGACTGAAGGAGATCGCGAGGTGTGGTTTTCCTTGGGAGAAAACCACGAAATGGCCTGCGGCTCCGGTCTACACCACTTGCGAAACTGCTCTATTGCGGGGCAACCGGATCGAGGTCCAGGGGCTGTTTCAGTAGCGTCAGTACGCCCGGTGGCAGCGGCTTATCAGCATTGGCCAGCAACTGCGAGACTTGCCACATCTCGGTTTGGTTAAGTATGTGGTTGAAGGCGGGCATGCCTGAAAGCCGGATACCGTTGGCTACCTTCCAATATGTCTCCCCCGGTGGGTCGTCGCTGACGCCGACGACTCCATCGCGGTGCGGTTCCCAGAGTTGAGGCGCCTGGGGGTACATCCCCTTGGCGAAGGTGGCCGGACGCCCATATAGCCCGTGGCAGGCGGCACATTGCTGGCGGTAAATATGGGCGCCGATTTCCAGGTTGGTGGGACTGGCCGAGACCGGAGGCGTCTTCACCAGCTCACGGCCGATGCGCGAGTGCAGCGGAATGTGCACGATCGCTTTTTCAAAAGGAAAAGCAGCGTCGCTGGTGGCGACCGGCGGGCTACCGGCGGTGAGATAAATCCAAATCCCCAGTGGGAAAATCAGCAAGCCGATCAGCAGACCGAGGAGAAATTTCATTTCGCTTTTGCCTCTTTTTCTGTGTGCAGCGTCCTTGAGCAGGATATAGCAAGGGCAGAAATGCTCTAATACTAACCAGGACATCAAACTGTATTTTCATCGCCCATCGGGGCAGGCAGTGGAGGCTTTCAGGTTCATGCATCATAGCAAGCGTTTTGGATGCCACGTGTATCCGCTTATTTTTTTGTTTTCTCTCGCGATACCGGGGCTCATGGCGCAGAATCCGGCTCAAACCCAGCCGGAGAATCCTCAACAAAATCAGGTTCGTCTGGCCCAGGAAGCGCAGGCCCGGATCCGTGCACGCCGCGAAGAGCGCAAGCAGCGCGTGGTTCAGGACACCTACAGCCACAAGTTCGAGGTTTATGGGGCTGGCGGCTACACCCGGTACCGTCCCGGCAGCTCGCTCCAACACATCAATGAATCTGCCTGGAACGTGGGAGGCACCGATTTTCTTTGGGGCCGTCTGGGGCTTACGGCGGATATACGCGGGTATTATGGAGTCGCGTTCATTCCTCCCAATCAGTTCAACATTTTCAAGCCCAGTATTAGCGAGTACACGTTTATGGCGGGGCCGCAGTATCGCGTGGTGCGTAGGGAGCACTGGGCTATCAGTGGGCAAATCCTGGCGGGTGGATCGAAGGGGAACTTCAACGCGAATGGAGCCGAGCTTCCCGGGACATTCGTTGGGCTTTGGAGTAACGGCACCAACTTCAGCGCGGCGGCTGCGGTGCCGATTGACTACAACCTTGGTCCTGGGCTGGCTTTTCGGATTCAGCCGGGATATTGGTTAACCAGCTTCAGCAATACGCTGCAGGTGAAGAACCTGGGCTTCAATGCGGGTCTGGTGTTTCGGTTTGGGCGGCAGTAGGATTCGTGCTTTTGAAGGGTACGGACTGAACATGCAGCCTGTTCAGCCCGTACCCTTCAACTAGGCGGTGACGGCTTTGTCGCGGTCTTTTGCGGCGTCCAGTGGGTATTGCGGCTCTGTCATCCTGACTGGGTCGAGAATCTCGGCAATTTCTTCTTCGGTGAGCAGCTTTCGGGTGCGTGCGATGTCGATAATCGACTTTCCGGTGGCCACTGACTCCTTTACGATTTCGGCCGCCTTGGCATAGCCGATA
>Ga0302326_10033087_pt1 | contig 10281 bp, 6 predicted proteins | sample Palsa_T0_3_FD_202264 | JGI IMG/M metagenome (GOLD analysis project Ga0302326, IMG submission 202264) | Peat permafrost microbial communities from Stordalen Mire near Abisko, Sweden - Palsa_T0_3 | ecosystem: Environmental > Terrestrial > Soil > Palsa > Peat permafrost | place: Sweden: Abisko... | reverse complement strand
AAGGCGCGGTTGATGTCCTTGGTGTAGAGGGCCGTCGAGAGGCCGTAGTCGATGGAGTTGGCGATCTCGATGGCTTCTTCGAAAGTGCTGAATTCGAGGAGCGCGACGACTGGGCCGAAGACTTCTTCGCGGGCGATTCGCATTGCAGGTGTCACATTGCCAAAAACGGTCGGGGCGAAGAAGGTGCCGTTGGCGTAGGGGCCTTCGGTGAGGCGCTTGCCTCCGGTGAGAAGCTGCGCTCCTTCGGCGATGGCGATCTCGCAATATTTGGCGCTGGTCTCGATCTGCTGTTCGTTGACTTGCGGGCCGACTTCTATGCCTTCGCTGAGGCCGTTGCCTACGCTGAGCGCGGCGGCGCGGGCTACGAGCTTCTGCGTGAATTCTTCTGCGATGGATTTGTGCAGCAGGATGCGGCTGGTCGCGGTGCAGCGCTGGCCGGTGGTGCCGAAGGCTCCCCAGAGCGCGCCTTCGAGAGCCAATTCGAGGTTGGCGTCGTCCATGACGATCATGGCGTTTTTGCCGCCCATTTCGAGGGAGACTGGCTTGAAGTTGGCTGCGGCGCGCTGGGCTACGTGGGAGCCGACGGCGCTGGAGCCGGTGAAGCTGATGGCGCGGACGTCGGGGTGCTCAACGAGGGGCGCGCCGGCCTCGGGACCGAAGCCCGAGACGATGTTGACTACGCCTGGGGGAAGGCCTGCATCCATCAGGGTTTGGACGAGGTTGTAGGTGGAAAGCGGCGTGTCTTCGGCGGGCTTGATGACGCAGGTGTTGCCGGAGACGAGTGCCGGGAAGAGCTTCCACGAGGGGATGGCCATGGGGAAGTTCCAGGGGGCGATCATGCCGATGACGCCCACGGGCATGCGGATGGACATGGCGAATTTGTTGGCCAGCTCGGAGGGCGCGGTGACGCCGAAGAGGCGGCGGCCTTCGCCTGCGACGTAGTAGGCTTCGTCGATGGCTTCCTGGACGTCGCCGCGGGTTTCGGCGAGGACTTTGCCCATCTCGCGGGTCATCTGCCTGGCGTACTCTTCTTTGCGCTCGGCGAGGAGCGCGCCGGCGCGATAGAGGATCTCGGCGCGCTTGGGAGCGGGGACGAGACGCCAGGTGGCGAAGGCCTTCTTGGCGGCGGCGACGGCGAGGGCTACGTCTTCGGAATTGGACGCGGGGAAGATGCCTACGATGTCGCTGTGGTCGGCGGGGTTGATGTTCTGGAGGGTCTGGCCGCCGACGGAGGGCAGCCACTGGCCGCCGATGAGATTGTGATAGAGCTTGCTTGCCACGGAGTTCCTCGCTTTGATTGCCTGAGATTAGATGACGTTGCCGCGCGGCAAGGCGCAACCTTCCAGCTTATCGCAAGTCGCGTTTGGGCCGCTTTGCGCGGGGTTCCAGCCGGTCCCGAAATTGTTCCACGCGGAACAATTTTTGGTGAATGGGAGGGGCTTGGCGAGGGTTGGTGGAAGTGGCTTGTTTTGTTGGGGTTGGATTTGCAGAGAATTATGGTGTTTTGTGCCTGTTGCAGCGAATGGGGATTTAGCTTTGTTCCACGGTTGTGAGACACGTCTGGCGGGGGATGGTAATCGTCGATTTTGCGAGTGTTCACTGGCTAAATCGGCAGGAACGAGAAGCGAATCTTCATGCAGAGGGTGAATTAGAGAATCAGCGCACGGAGCGGTGGAACCTTCATCATGATTGGATTCAATTCACCCAGTAGCTGGGCGGCTTGTTTGGCAGCGGCCAGCGTCGGATGGTGGGCTACGATGCGATCGCGGTCGTAGGAGAGAGCCAGCCACTCACCTATGGGGGTGTCTTTGAGAAGGTCGGTTAGGTCGGTTGGGGTCACTCCCTGCTTTTGATTGAAGGACGTGCCTTTTCTGGATGCTTGTCAACGGGTCGATGGTTATAGGATGGCCAGCAAGTGGAGCACCGAGAGCTTTGCTGGAAACAGTCTCAAAGCAAACTACTTATATCAATCTTGGCATCAGCAAGAGTCTAGGCTATACTTGGCTGAAACTATCCTCTGGAGCCTGCGCATGACGCGACTTTGGCCGGTATTGTTGTGGCGTTTACCATCCTCTTTTCTATTGCTCCCGGTCATTTTTGCAGTTAGCTTCGGAGGCTGTATCTTCAGCGCCGGCGCGCAAGAGATGCAAAGTGTGACGGTGGATGGTTACGTTACGGCGGTCCATGCCCCGGATGGCTTCGATGTCAATGGGGAGCATGTGGCTATCCGGCCCGAGACCGTTTATAGGCTTATCGGCGATAAGTCCGACGATGGCGACGGTTCGTTGCGCGACGCATTGCGAATAGGGGCATACGTCCACGTCCTGGGAAACTCTGCGAAGGGCGTCAAGCTCGTGACTGCGGCATCGGTGCTCTTTCGCGATGACTGGGATAAGAAGCTGTCGGGCTTTGGCGTGATCGATAAGGTGATTGCTACGGGGGCTGAGCCTGTCTTTCAGGCGGACGGTTATCGCATTCAAATCACGCCGGGCACTGAGTTATCGTATGGCGGCGGGCTCAAGTCACTTGCGGATGTGGGAACCAATACGTGGATACGTTACAAGGGCAAGCGCGAGTTGGATGGGGCTCTGGTGGCTGCGGAGGCTAAATTCGTTCCGGCCAGGTCCCACAAACGCCAGCCGGCGTCGGTTTCGACGAAGCAGGAGGCTGTGCCCAGGCAGGGAGCTCTTCTAAATGCGGATGGCAAACTTGTGAGTTTGCACACCAAGGTGAGACTGAGCGATGCAGGCGGCGAGTGCGGGTGGCACAAACTGTCCGTGGATGAGGCCATGCAGGAACGGGTCTATCGTGTGGGGATGAGCGTGGTGCCTGCGTATCAAAAGCAGCTGGCGCTGGACGATTCTTCCAAGATCCAGTTCCGGTTCTATGCCGTGGATGAGAACGAGATTCGCTCCGATCTTTTCTGCAACGACGGTCTGGTGCTGATACCGGCGCAGGTGCTGGCGCGGCTCAAGAACGACAACCAACTGGCTGCGTTACTGGCTGACGGGGTTGCCTTCAACGTGCAGCGGCAGTCGGCGGTGCTCATTGCCGAGTACCGGGAGCTTTTGGGGGTGGAGATTGTAACTACTGCAACTTCCCTGGCACCCGGTTTTGTAGCAGCCGAAATTGGCGACGGAATCGTGGAACACAAGATGCTGGTGAAGATGGAGGAACAACGCGGACGGTTGGCTCTGACGCTGATGGCCGATGCGGGGTACGATCCCCGACAGGCGCCGGAGGCGTGGCGGTTGCTGTCGAAGAAGAACCTGCCGAAGGATCTGGATTCGCTGAAGTATCCCAGCCGCAGCGGTTATCAGCTGGGAATTCTCAGGCTTCAATATTCCGGCGAGAAGGCTGAGGCCAGTCCGAGCGCTGCGCCGGTTGGCTTGCGTTAGGAGATTGAGTTGCTCGGGTGTCAGCGGGAGGGCCTTCTTGGATTCAAAGAGGCTGTCGTTGAATCGGGAATTTGGTGACATCCATGCGCAGGATTTCGAGCAGGTTGAGCCAGCTGCGCTCGGGCAAGAGTCTGATGTCCTCGCCAAAGGAGGTAAAGGTGCAGCGGGTGAGGAATTCGGCGACCACTTCGCGTGCCCTTGGCTGGGTTGGGATTTGCTTTCCTGTGGCGTTGCCCCAGGCTGGGATGATGCGGACCTTCGGCCCTGGTTCCGTGGCTGCGGAGCTTGGGAAGGGGGTGAAGCAGATTCCCTTCGGGAATGACAGGCAAGAAAAGCAAGGGCAACGGCAAGTACAACAGCAGGTCCTTCGACTTCGCTACGCTTCGCTCAGGATGACAATTGCTGTTGCTCAGCGATGGCAATTGTTGTTGCTCAGCGATGGCAATTGTTGTTGCTCAGCGATGGCAATTGTTGTTGCTCAGCGATGGCAATTGTTGTTGCTGCGAGATAGCCCGGGCTTTCAGCCCTTGATTTTTGCTTGGTCCGCTAACCCAGGCCGATGGCCTGGGCTGGTATGACGGCGCGCCTTTGGCGCTATGGTGGGGATTTGCTTTCCTGTGGCGTTGCCCCAGGCTGGGATGATGCGGACCTTCGGTCCTGGTTCCGTGGCTGCGGAGCTTGGGAAGGGGGTGAAGCAGATTCCCTTCGGGAATGACAGGCAAGAAAAGCAAGGGCAACGGCAAGAGCAACAGCGGGTCCTTCGACTTCGCTACGCTTCGCTCAGGATGACAATTGCTGTTGCTCAGCGATGACAATTGCTGTTGCTCAGCGATGACAATTGCTGTTGCTCAGCGATGGCAATTGCTGTTGCTCAGGATGACAATTGCTGTTGCTCAGCGATGGCAATTGTTGTTGCTGCGAGATAGCCCGGGCTTTCAGCCCTCCCGGGGTTTCATTGACTCCGGTTACCCAGGCCGATGGCCTGGGCTGGTATGACGGCGCGCCTTTGGCGCTATGGTTGGGATTTGCTTTCCTGTGGCGTTGCCCCAGGCTGGGATGATGCGGACCTTCGGTCCTGGTTCCGTGGCTGCGGAGCTTGGGAAGGGGGTGAAGCAGATTCCCTTCGGGAATGACAGACAAGAAAAGCAAGGGCAACGGCAAAGGCAACGACGGGCGGGCTTTTGTGGTTTCCCACCCTTCACACAAAACGTGAAGGATGGGGCACCCGGCAACAGCGGGTCCTTCGACTTCGCTACGCTTTGCTCAGGATGACAACTGATTGCGGCTGGGTGCACTTGGCGGGATGGTGGTTGGGTTCCCGCGATTTGAGATGGTTTTCCATGCTGCGCACGCTGCGCTTTATGGCCGTACAATAATCTAGAGTCCATCACAGGCCCAGCGGCGTCTGGCGCTAGAGAGTTTATTCAAGAATGTCATTGAACGGTTATCCTTCGCGTCCTTCGCGTTCGCACGGTTTGCGCTCTTTGTTCAGCATGTTTTCGAGCGACCTGGCGATCGATCTTGGCACTGCCAACACACTGGTCTATGCGGCCGGCAAGGGCATCGTGGTCAACGAGCCCTCGATTGTGGCCATCAATAAGAATACCGGTGAAGTGGAGGCCGTGGGCAAAGAGGCCAAGGACATGCTTGGCCGGACGCCGGGGAATATTGTGGCCATCAAGCCGATGAAGGACGGGGTGATCGCCGACTTCAAGGTGACCGAGAAGATGCTGAACTACTTCATCCAGAAAGCGCACAACCGCAAGATGCTGGTGCATCCGCGGATTGTGATCGGCGTGCCTTCGGAGATTACGCAGGTGGAAAAGCGGGCGGTCGAGGACTCGGCCTATCGCGCCAAGGCCAGCGAGGTGTATCTGGTGGAGCAGGCGATGGTGGCGGCGATCGGCGCGGGATTGCCGATTACCGAGGCCTACGGCAATATGGTGGTGGATATTGGCGGCGGAACGAGCGATATTGCTGTCATTTCGCTGTCGGGCATTGTCTATTCGCGGTCGGTGCGGATGGCCGGCAACCAGATGGACGAGGCGATTACCAACTACCTGAAGCGCAAATACAACCTGCTGATCGGCGAGCGGACGGCGGAGCAGATCAAGATCGAGATCGGCTCGGCGTATCCGCTGGACAAGCCGCTGACCATGGAGATCAAGGGGCGCAACCTGATCGAGGGCGTGCCGAAGACGATCAGCATCGACGATACGGAGATTCGCGAGTCGCTGGCGGAGTGCATCTCAGTAATTGTGAATGCGATTCGCGTGGCGCTGGAGCGGACGCCGCCGGAGCTTTCGGCGGATATTTCGGACCGCGGCATTGTGCTGACGGGCGGCGGGGCGCTGATCAAGAATCTCGACAAGCGCATTCGCGAGGAGACCGGGCTGCCGGTTTCCGTGGCCGACGATCCGTTGGCTTCCGTGGTGCTGGGGACGGGAAAGATGTTGTCCGATTTCCGCCTGCTGCGCAAGATCAAGATTGACTAGTGCAGGGAACAGGGATCAGGGAACAGGGACCAGTTTACGGCGCGGTTGAAGCGGCGCCCTTTCAAGACAAATCCCCTGGATCGTTATGGAATTCTTTCTCAGCCGCTATCGCAATCTGATCGTGCTGTCGGCGGCGCTGCTGCTGCAGGTGATCGGGCTTGCGGTGCAGGTGCGCAGGCCGGTGGCCGTGGCTGCGGATGTGGCCGGCGGTCCGGCAGTGCATGTGTCGAAGGATGGCCGGGGTGTGCTGCTGATCCGGCTGTGGGCGGCGAGTTTGGTGACTCCGTTTGAGCGGGCGATTCATGGCTCGGGCGAGGGGCTGAATGGGCTTTGGATCGATTATGTGGACCTGCGCCATACCAAGGACCAGAACAAGGAATTGCAGCAGACGATCGACCGGCTGAGGCTGGAGCAGGCCGAGCTGCGCGAGGATGCGCTGCAAGGGCAGCGGCTGCAGGCGATGCTGAAGTTTCGCGAGAGCTACATCTACCAGACGGAGCCGGCGCAGGTGATTGGGACGAGCGGGAGCAGCCAGTCACGGCTGATCTACCTGGACCGTGGCGCGGAGGATGGGCTCAAGCCGGATATGGCGGTGATTACCGGCGACGGCATTGTGGGCAAGGTGCGGGATGTGTTTCCACATACGGCGCAGGTGCTGATGATCAACGACCAGACGAGCGGCGCGGGCGTGGTGCTGGAGACGACGCGCATTCGCGGGATTTTGCGCGGGAACGCGGCTGGGCAGCCGCAGGTGATCAATATTCTGGCAGATCAGCGGATTCAGAAGGGTGAGCATGTGCTGACGGCGGGCGGAGATCAGATTTTTCCGCGCGGGCTGCCGGTGGGGGTGGTGGACAATGTGCAGCGCGATCCGGAGCGAGGCTCGTTTATCAATGTGGTGATCAAGCCGGCGGCGGATTTACAGCATCTGGACGAGGTGCTGGTGATTACTTCGCTGGATGCGCATCTTTCCGCTCAGCAGCAGGCGGATCTTGCGACCAGCGAAGAGCTGAAGGGCGCGGAGGCTGCGGCAGACGCCGAGCGCAAGAAGGCTGCGCTGGAGATGGAAGAACGGCTGCCGGGGTTGAAGGACCCGAATGCGCCTGCGACGGCGCCAGCGCTGGGGCCGGATGGGAAGCCGGTGGTGCCTGTGCCGGTGGCTCCCAAGCCGATTCCGGCGCTGCATCCGGATCGTTTTTCGCCGGGTGGGGCGGCCGAACCCAGTCCTGGCAGTGGGACGGATGGGGGAAGTGCGAACGATGCTCCGGGCTCCCCGGTTGACGCACCGCCGAAGCCGGCTGCTCCCAAGGCTGCTCCGGCCAAGCCGGGAACGGCGCCCGCAAAGTCAAATACTGCGCCCGCAAAGCCGAATACTCCTGCGCCGAAGACGCCGCAGTTGGGGAGGGCCCAATAGCGGTGGAGACGCTTATCCCCGATTACCGGCGCGATCTGGAGATTCGCCGGTATCCGCTGTATATCTATGTGCTTGTGCCGCTGGCTGCGGTGGTGTTGCAGGCCTGGCTGCCGCGGCTCTTGGGCCGGTTCGCGTATATGGACCTGCCGCTGCTGGTCACGGTTTACTTTGCGCTGAATAGGCGCAGTCCGATTCATGGAACGCTGCTGGGCGCGGTGCTGGGGCTGGCGCAGGATGGGCTGACGCAGGGGGCGGTGGGCATTCACGGGATCGCCAACACGGTTTGCGGGTTTCTTGCGGCTTCGGTGGGAATTCGGATCGTGGTTGAGAACAACTTGATCCGGATGGTGATGAATTTTGCGCTGACGCTGCTTTCGAGCGCGATTGTGGTCTTCGTGATTCGCGTGCTGCTCGGCCTCGCGTGGCACTCGAACTGGCTGGATGAACTGCTGCGCGCGGCGGGCAATGGGCTGATTGGGCTGGTGCTGTTTCCGGCGCTGGACCGGACGCAGATTCGGGATTGAGGGGCAGCTTTCAGCTTCTAGCCGCTAGCTACCAGCTCTTGGCTGATTCGTCCAAGAAGAGGGCGTTCGCAACCAGCAAGTTAACAGTGTTTGTCTGGAAAAGGGTTAAGCTGGAGGCTAGCGGCTAGAAGCTAGCGGCTGAATTTTATGGCTGTCGATAAGGTCAATCGCGATGAAAAGCTGCCGTCGCTGAAGCTGACGGCGGTGCAGTACGGCATTTTGATCATGATGCTGGTGCTGATCGGCGGGCTTTGGCGCTTGCAGGTGCTGGGGGTCGATACCTACCGGGTGCTGGCCGAGCAGAACCGTATTCGCAAGGTGCCTGTGTTGGCCGCGCGGGGCAAGCTGCTGGATCGCGAAGGGCGGCTGATTGTCGATAACTATCCTTCGGTTTCGTGCTTCCTGGTGCGGGAGCAGAACCGCAATATCGATGCCGATCTGCCGCTGATTGCCAAGGGGCTCAATCTCGATCTGGAGCAGTTGCAGGCGACGCTGCATCGCTTCCGCATGGCGCCGGGGTATCAGCCGATTCCGATCAAGCAGGATATTTCGCCGGATGAGCAGGCGTTTATCGAGGCGCACCGCAATGAGCTGCCGGAGCTGGAGACGATCGACGAGGAGCGGCGGCTTTATCCGCGGGATGGTTTTGCGGCGCATTTGATTGGGTATGTCGGCGAGGTGAGCGAAGAGGATTTGAACAATCCCAAGTACGCGTACTACGAGCCGGGCGACGTGGTGGGCAAGGCAGGAGTCGAGGAGACCTACGACGAGATCCTGCGCGGGACCGATGGCTCGATGGATGTGATTGTGGACAGCCATGGGCGCGAGGTGGGCAGGCGCGGGATTCAGCTCTCGACGCCGGGGCAGGATTTGAAGCTGACCATCGACAACGATATTCAGCGGGCTGCGGAATTGGCGCTGGGCGACGCCAATGGGGCGGTGGTGGCGATGGACCCGCGCAACGGCGAGATTCTGGCGATGGTTTCGCATCCCAGCTACGATCCCAATGCGTTTGCGGTCAAGATTGGCCGGTCGGACTGGAACAAGCTGATTACGGACCCCAACCATCCGCTGATGAACAAGGCGATCCAGGATCAGCTTGCGCCGGGGTCCACCTTCAAGGTGATTATGTCGCTGGCCGGGTTGCAGGAGGGGATCGCGCAGAACCTCAAGGTGATGTGCAACGGCGGCGCGGACTTTTACGGGCATTTCTTTCACTGCGATCATCATCATGGGCTGCTGAGCATTCACGAAGCGATTCCCGAGTCCTGCGACACCTATTTCTTTACGCTGGCGGAGAAGCTGGGCATCGACACCATCGCCAAGTATGGGACGGCGGTGGGGATCGGGACGAAGACGGGCGTGGATTTACCCAACGAGATGGCGGGTGTGATGCCTTCGACCAAGTGGAAGATGAAGACCTTTCATCAGAAGTGGTACGCGGGCGAGGTGATTTCGGTTGGCATCGGCCAGGGTGCGCTGGAGGTGACGCCGATTCAACTGGTGCGCGCGTTGAGCGGTATTGCCTCGGATGGGCACCTGGTGCGGCCGCATGTGGTCGATCCGGGGCAGCTCCCGGCGCAGTACCGGCAGGCGGTGCTGGATACTTATCCCGGCGCGGGGGTGAAGCAGGTTGAATTGGATCCGGACACATGGATGACGATCACCGAGGGCATGGCGCAGACTACCCAGCCGGGACCGTATCATACGGCCGAGGGGGCGCACCTCGATGGCATCGATTTTGCCGGCAAGACCGGCACGGCGCAGGTGGTGGGCGGCGGCGATACGCACAATAAAGGCGGAGCGCGGACGCCGAATGCGTGGTTTGTAGGGATGGTTCCCCGGCGCAATCCGGAGTTTGCGGTGGTGGTGTTGCAGGAGCATGGGGATTTTGGATCGGGTTCGGCCAAGCTGGCGGCGCAGATCATTACCGCGTATGTGAACAAGAAGCGCAGGCAGGATGGCAACCTGATGCTGCAGGCGGACAAGAAAGCCGCGCCGGTGGAAGTGGGGGCGATCTGGTCGGCTCCGGAAGGTCTGGAATCCCAGTCTAGCCACAAAAGCGTGGCGAGGGTGGGGCACCCTGAGATCGCTGGGATGGGCGCGGAGACCGGGATGTGGGCGGGTCATTTCCTGATTGCAGCGGATGACCGGCCGGAATTGTCCGCGGGCGGTGGACCGCTGTTTTCGAGGCCGGCTGCACCCCAGCCGAAGCCGCAGGCTCCTGCGGCGATGCAGGCTGAGGCCGGCGTTGCGCTTCCGGAGCGGTTTCGCGAGGTGATTCGCTGATGCGGCGGGCCATGAGCTTTCGCGACTTCGATTGGCCGCTGCTGGGGCTGATGTTGATGCTCTGCACCATCTCGATTTTTGAGATTTACTCGGCTACGCAGAACACCAAGTTCCACGGGTTTGCCGGCAAGCAGGTCTATTGGATCATGGGCGGGATCGTG
>Ga0302326_10033083_pt1 | contig 10282 bp, 8 predicted proteins | sample Palsa_T0_3_FD_202264 | JGI IMG/M metagenome (GOLD analysis project Ga0302326, IMG submission 202264) | Peat permafrost microbial communities from Stordalen Mire near Abisko, Sweden - Palsa_T0_3 | ecosystem: Environmental > Terrestrial > Soil > Palsa > Peat permafrost | place: Sweden: Abisko... | reverse complement strand
CACCAATCCCCGATTAACTATATCGAGTCTTCGTTGGCAGTCTATCAAAAATTTAGAGATGTTCGGGAGAGCAGAGCAATGGTACGGAGGTACATGAGAGCAAGAAAATGCCTAGACGTGGATAATGAACGAATTACACTCACGTTCTGCTAATACTGCGCCAAATGAAAAGCCATCTCGCAGGAAAGCGGAGTATTGGACGATGGAATCTCCAATGAGGAGGAATTGCGGGTATTTCTTGCTCGCCATGTCTTTGGGTTGCACGAGAACAGTTTGTGCAACGTGAGGTTCCCTGTCTGTGGTGATGAGAAGAAGGTGGCGGGAAGTCGGTCACAGCCGTTTTCTACAAGTATTAAGTCCGCATTCCTCAACTCGTGTTCTACATGTGGCATTACCCAACGGTCAGTAGACTCAGTACTTCAGCAACTTGAAAGTATTCACCGGTAATCAGGACGTTCATTTCGCCGCAAAGCAGCACGATAACAGAAGATGATTTTGCAGCATGCCAGCAATGCTGTACTTCGTATGCAGCCAGCCTCACGGCCTGCAGGAGCTGGGACCCTGATGGCGCACCTCAGCAGGGCACTAATCCACGCCACACAGGCTGCATGCAGCCCATCTCGGAGCGGTCTCCTGTGGAATTTGGATGCCGTGGGCCCTTTTGCTTTTTCATGGCTGTGGTGTTGTATCAAATTATACAAAGTATTACTGTATTCGGACTGCGTTTCGTGGAATATCTGTGGAGATGGCTGCGAGCACCAAGCACTTCCTCTGATGGAGGTGTTCAGGACAGGGAATGCCTCGTGAACAGATTCCATATTCGTACCGCTCCCGCTCCCCGTGATGTCGCACAGTAATCATCATCATGGGGACGGGTGTCGCGAGGGTGTGCCATACGTTGTCAAACACCGTGTCACGCGCATCTTATTCGATCTCACTCAGACACTTCACTCCTCCACGCCGTGACCTGCGTAATCCGATGCGGCCTTTGATTCACACAGCTGCGCGTGGCTCTGCTTTTTACTGTACTGTAAGTACTGTACAGCACTGTAATAAGACATAGCCTCTTAGAGCCCTGACGGGGTGTGAATCAAAGACTCGGTGAGTCGGCAGGTGGCTGCCACCTCCTTCCCGTGATTGTTTTCCCTCTCTTGACGAGGTTGGCAGAGACCTGGCAGAACTTAAATATCCGCTCCCACCCCCCCGGGTGGTCCTCCCCACTCTTAAGCGGCTCTACCCTTCCTCTTGTACTCCCCAATACTGGACCCAGCATGTAACACTCGCCTTCCACCATGACGGCGCGTCAAAAGATTCGGTCTGGCCGTTCGGGTCGTACAGCGGCGGAGGACTTGACCATGACACCAGCCTTCCTTGGGTCCGCCGACTCCTCTGGCCCGCCTTCACCGACGATGCTAAGAGCTGACTTGACTCGCTCGCAGAGCAACCTCTCCGATGAGAGGACGCCGCTGCTGCAGAGTTCGGGTCGATCCCGAATTCGAATCCAGTCTGGCGTCGACTCGGGGAAGACTAGGTTGTCAAGACACCATAGTTTTAGTGGTATGCCCGTTCTCTCGAGCTCAACCTACACTTGCTATGTTCTAAAAAAACTGACAGCTTTTATTGCAGGAAGCCTGAGGAGTACTCGACATCATAGCCGTGCTGGGTCATGGGGGCAACGGCTTGTCACCGCGTTAACACATAATGATTCGATGAGAGAATCAAAGGGATCTCTCCCCGGGGATGATACCCGAGTCTGGTACGATCAATTTACGTCAACGGACTGGGTGCATGATAGCATTGCGGACGCATACCGTGTCAAAGCTCTGCGAAGTCGGACAGATATACGAGGCCGTATCGAAGCATTCTTTGATGGCACACAAGGCTGGATATTGAGTGCACTTGTGGGCTTCCTCACGGCAATACTAGCCTATATCGTGGATGTGTCCGAAGCTCCTGTCTTTGATTGGAAAGACGGATATTGCTCAGACGGCTTTTTGATCAATGAAAAGGTAAGTTGGCCCTCGAGTCTTTTCCTCCACTGTCCATGTTCAAGGGCTCCGAACTCTTGATTTCCAGTCACATCAAGTTATGTATGAGGTACATCATCTTTCACAAAGACTAAGAACAGATCCTCCTGCTTGACAATTTCATTCTACATGACTTTCAGAAATTCTAGCAGGCCACGAGATCAGTCTTTAACCTCCCTGAGATCAAATTTCAACCCGGTAGGACACATTATGACTGACTGAATATTTAGTTGTGCTGTCCGGGAGGAGGTCGGTGTCCGGCTTGGAAGTCCTGGTCGAATTTCATCAAAATCCCCGGCATCAGCGAGAACTTCGTCGAGTTCGCAATCTTTGTTTGTTTAGTAGTGGTATTCTCCACCTTGTCTTGTCTGTTAACGCTTACCACCAAAACCGTCGTTCCCTCTACATATCACATGTCCACCCTGGATGAAAACCTCGGAGCTTTGGCTCTACGCCCTAATACTACCCAGGATGATGGCGCCACCAGCCCAAGGCATATCGTAGAAGAGAAGGATCTCCCACCACCCATGATCTACTATTCTGCTGCTGGAAGTGGTGTTGCAGAAGTCCGGGTCATACTGAGTGGATTTGTTCTCCACGGATTCCTTGGAGTGAAAACTCTCGTTACCAAAACAGCTGCTCTAATTCTGAGCGTCGCCTCTGGACTAAGCTTGGGGAAAGAAGGTCCATTCGTTCATATTGCCACTTGTGTCGGTAATATTGCTTGTCGATTATTTTCCAAGTATGACAAGAACGATGGAAAGCGTCGAGAAGTACTTTCAGCTGCTGCAGCTGCTGGGGTAACAGTCGCTTTCGGGGCTCCCATCGGTGGTGTTCTGTTTTGCTTAGAAGAAGTTGCATACTTCTTTCCAGCAAAGACTCTTTTCAGAACATTCTTCTGCTGCATCACCGCAGCTCTTACCTTGAAGTTTCTCAACCCGTATAATACGAACAAGATTGTCATATTCGAAGTTAGGTATCTCACAGATTGGGAGTTTTTCGAGCTCGGCGCTTTCATTATTGTCGGTGTGCTCGGCGGTGCTACTGGAGCCGTCTTTATCAAAGCCTCTCGATCATGGGCACGATCCTTTCGAAAGATAACGATCATTAAGAATTACCCACTAGTTGAGGTTATGCTTGTCGCGTTGCTCACAGGACTTGTCAGCTATTGGAACCCTTACACAAAAATTCCAGTCGCAAAGTTACTGTTCAACCTAGCAAGTCCTTGCGATCCCAACAAGCCAGATGAAATGGGTCTCTGCCCAGACGATATGGATGAAATATTCCCCGTTGTTGGGAACCTGGCGCTTGCGTTTTTAATCAAGGGAATCCTCACAATCATTACTTTCGGCATAGTAGGTCTTCTCTTCTCGAAAGACTCATTCTCGAGTTGCACAACATATACTGACCCAATTTTTGCAGAAAGTTCCAGCTGGAATATATGTGCCGTCCATGGTTGTTGGCGGTCTAGGTGGACGACTCATTGGCCATCTGGTGCAATGGATCGTTCTTCGATTTCCCACTTCGCCTCTATTTGGCAATTGTGCTGCATACGTTACTGGCCGTTCATGTATCACTCCTGGGGTGTATGCTCTGATTGCAGCAGGTTCGACAATGTGTGGTGTAACTAGGTTGTCAGTGACTTTGGCCGTCATCCTGTTCGAATTGACCGGAAGTCTTGATTATGTTCTCCCATTTTCGCTCGCTATTCTTGTGGCGAAATGGACAGCTGATTTCATGGAGCCCCTCAGCATATACGTAAGTTTTCTCATATTGAGGAAGCATTTCAAATGATTAACACGAGATAGGACTTGCTGACCAACTTGAACTCTTATCCATTCCTCAACAACAAGCACAAGCCAATATTTACATCGGATCTGGCTGATATCGTCCCCCGAGTCCGTCGTGAGCGAGTTATTGATATTTCCAATTCACCATTGGTTGCAGCAACCGGTCTTCGGCAAAAGTTGGAGATTCTTCATAGAGCCGGAGAACTTGATGGCGGTCTCCCGATTATCCGGGAAGACGTTCTGGTCGGTATAATATCAGCTCCTGATCTTGAGTTTGCCCTAGACTCTCTCCCGGATGAGCCAGGTAGCTTGTGTTTAATGGCCAAAGTCGCGAGCGTTGACGACTCAGACACGGAAGCTTTTACTGACCCGACAGATTTTACAGAGTGGATCGATCCTGTGAGTTTTTCCTAGTTGATTTTAGTCTAAGATGGAGGCTAACAACTTAGGCACCATTAGCACTTGATATTCGATCCCCCATGGATTTGGTCTATGAGTGCTTCGTGAAACTTGGGCTGAGGTATGTCTGCGTGACGAAGGAAGGGCGGTATGCGGGAATGGTGAGTTTTCTAACCATGATGCAACATTACTTTGACTAATTCCACTTGTAGACGCACAAGAAGACATTTGTAAAGTACATGCGGGAATTAGAGGAAAAGGAAGGTCACATGTAGAACGGTGTTCTGGATCAGCATCTGCATCGGCATCGGCATTTTGCCTCGGGCACTAAGAAATTGCATACAGTCGCATGCAGTTTTGGGTTGGCAGGAGTTTTACATCTGAACATCCATACCCCCGTTCTTGTGGCATAGCATTTGGATGCATTGGGATTGCATCGATCGGCGTTTCACCATTGGGTTTTTAGTCTGGCCTAAAGGTAAAGAAGAGATATAATCAAGAGCATCACTGCACTATTACCGATCTCATCACCCTATCATACATCGTACCTTACAGTCCATGTAAATGCCCGCTCAACCAGAAAATGCACCAGCTGCTAATTACTAATTACCCAATTATCGACCAGTGAACCTCCAAATATACACGCTTCCCCAAACACCCGAAATCACAAATAAAGTACCAACTTGTCCTCGCACATTCACTTGATACCTGGGATCCCAACCCGAGTCCTCCGCCTGTACACCACGTACTCATTTCCGAAAAACCGCACAAGCAATTCCTCCTCGCCTTTAATCCTGCGGTCGAAAAACCTCCAGAGCACAACTGCATATCCGAGTAAACATATCGTATTCCCGCACATAAGCTGGGTCCCTATTCCCCACCAGAAGAACCCGAAATAGCTCGGGTGTCGAAGGATAGAATAAACTCCTGTGGTGACTAGCTGGTGAGAGCTAGCCTTCGTATGGCGCACCACATGCGAGAAGTTCGTTCCAGCCGTAAGCATAGCCAATGCCCTCGTAGCCTGCCCTATCACTATCAACGCCAGGCCGACAAACAGTAATAGCTTACGCGGTAACGGTGGTAGGATCGACGGCAAGAATATGTGTGAAAGCAGGGTCTCGAGGAAGGAAGCAGAGTGCGCGATGTTGTATGCGGAGCCGTTGCTCGAGAGGAGAAAGGAGGAGATGGTTGCTGAGGCGCTGTTGGCGTAGGCTGTGGTCCAGAACTCGAGGAAGTGGAAGATGGAGAGGGTGGTGAGGAAGAAGGGGGCGCGCCAGAGGGGGTTGTCTGCGTAAAGGAGGAGGAGGAGGGCGAGGGTCAGAGAGAGGGCGAGGACGGTGCCGAGGAGGAAGGAGCGGAGGGCTATGCCGGAGAGGGACTTGCTTTGGTGCGGGAGGAATTGCTTGTCGTAGCGGTCGAGGGCTGCTAGGATGTCGTTGGGTTGAGCAGGTGGTTGTGGTGCTGGATTATGGGCGGCATGGCCTAGGCCGCCGCGGTTGATGAGGTTTGCGGCATCGTTGAGGACGTTTCGTCGAGGGGGTTCCCAGGCTTGGGGCTCGTAGTCGGAGAGGTGGGCTGAACCGTTCGCGGAGCCGTTTTCTGAGGTCGACATGGTTGAGGTTGTTAGTTTTGTGTTTTTTTGTTCATAGTGAGTGTAAAATGTAGATACATGAAGAAACGAATGGCACGGGAAGCAAACGGGGGCTGTCAACAGCCTCTGGTGTGGCCAGGTGAGTCTGTCATTCCGCACGAGGCTATCTCGAGGTCTCGCAACCACACCCACACCTCATGTGAGTGAAATTAATGACGCCAATTCGGCAGAATTTGGAGCTAGTCTACATCTGTCAGGCTGCATACACCGCCTCGGTCTAGTCTACCTCGAGTCCAGATCTTGGCATAACTTGTCCTTTCTACACAGTATTTTGAAGGAAATTCGGAGAAATGGATAAATTGGATGAAGCAGAGAATGAGGCTCGTATGCTTAGGGGCGAGCTTTATCATGCTTTTCTGCCAAACCTGACTTCTAAGCGGAACCGGTGTCATCACGCTTGCCACAGGTTCAACCAAGAGGGCGAGGCTTCTAGAAGAAGACTTGTTGAGCTATGGAGAGAGTAAGGATCACTGAACCTGTTTTGCTTTGTTTCACTTGAATTGATCAATATTTGGACGTTTATGATTTTTTAAATCTGGATTTTGACAAGTGACAGTATTGTGGATGATCATTCTCCAATCCCTCCACCTGGAGCCAGCGATGAGGAAGATGCCGTCCTTCTCCGAGACGAGCCGTACATAGATGGGCCTATCAAAGTCGACTACGGAACGAATTTGAGGTATGTCCGTTAAGACCTGTGATCTTTCGACAATGCTTTGATTGTCCCAGTCTGGCCCCGGACATTTGGATCAAGCTCATTGTCTTAGACTCGGCAAGGGAGTCTATATCAACTTCAATTGCACCTTTTTAGACACATGCCTCATCAGTATTGGTGCCCGGACCCTCATAGGCCCCAATTGCTCCTTCTTCGCTGCCACACACCCTCTCGACCCTTTTCTCCGTAACGGAATCAAAGGTCCTGAACTCGGAAGCCCGATAACAATTGGTGAAGATTGTTGGTTCGGAGGCAATGTCACAGTCTGTCGTACGTCTAATTCTCATACTAATTTGCTGATTTTTCTTGTGGGAGCTGAGAGCCTGGGAGCCTTCTCGGGAGCCCGCATAATTCGTTTGCCCTTGTGTCTTACGAGCCAAGATAGCTCCGAAGCTCTCAGTTCGTTCATACTTTCCAGCAATTTACAGTGCTAATCCTTTTGGGCAGCGGGCGTCACAATCGGCCGGGGCGTTACCGTAGGTGCTGGAAGTGTGGTTACGAAAGATGTCCCAGGTATGTGTTGAACATTCTCGGGATTTTCTCCCAAGAACTGTATCAATTCTCCCGAAACATTCTGGAGCAGTTACTGACTCCCGTTACCAAAGCATTCCATGTTGTAGCCGGCAACCCCGCTCGGATCATCAAGAAGATTGAGTTGAAGGAGCCTGATCCAACTCTGGCAGCTTCAGAAAAGAGCGACATTGTAGTGGCTGCAGCTGAACGGACGTGAAGGATGACAGAATGTGTCGCAAATTATGGGACATCCAGAGAAGGGAAGACTTTGAATGTTCCACAAATTGCGAGTCTTTCGAGGGGCAGGACTCTGATTGCATCGATACAAACACTCCGTGTAGTTTGACAGGGTAGAGGGTGTTCATAGACCGCCTTGAATAGAGAATGATGATAGAATCAAGACCAAGACATTGACCAAGGACCATATGAAAGGGATCCATGTTGACATCTTGAAGTATCCCGCATTATAAACCGCCCCAAGACTTGAAAATGTCAGTTGTGGTTGTTTCGTGACCATGAAGAAAGGGTACAAGACGGGTATCTCAGAATGAACAAAGACTTACATTAAGCCAACAATACTTCCAGCTATCAGAGCTTCAATACCGCCAATTAGGGCATACAACAAAGGGATAGCCCAGACATATTGCCAGGCTTTCTTGCCTTTCCCAATCTGCATCAACACTGCAAATGCTGCCACGGCCACATGGACTACGGCAAAGATGATAAGTGTCCAGAGAAGCGTGTGGCGCCAGATGTCATAGGAGTAGTAGAGATAATTAGCAACGCCCGGCTTTGCCTTGTAGGGCCAGTATAAAGACGGAAATGGAGGCGTGGAGTAGCCCAGTGGTGCGGTAATGGAGGTATGAGTGCTGGAGAGCAGTTAGTACTAAGAGTAGCCGAATAAAACGACTATACTGACTTGGTTGCCATGACAGCTGAGACCCCCCTCGGTGGGAGTTGATCGATTTCAGCCTCGTTGACGTTGAGTTGTCGTTGACTGAGGGTTGCATTTCACGCGAAAGGCTGAAGATGCCTCGGCTAGAAGAGCTCACAACCATTCAACCTCGCGACGGGAGAAACAAAACACACCCAACATCGATGACATCCCGATAGCCATGCCGGCGGATCGCCTTCTTACGAGTGTGCTTCACGAATTTCAGGGCCTGCCTAATCCAGAGCAAAACGACAGAATCCTTTCACGCACTACGTCACTGCTTACTACTCTCTCCAACCCTTTGAACGTTACTCTCCTCACCTCACATCTACTTACCGCGCCGGCAATATGGAATCAAGTCGATGGGCTACGGGCATGCTTTCGAATAATCAGTATCTTCAATACTGCGGCCATCACAGTTCACAGGCATCAGCTTGAGGGCCACCAGAAGCCATACGATGCATATCAACCAAGACAAGGAGGCGGAATAAGCTGCGATGACTGGGCAAGAGCTGTAGTCAAGGGCCTGGATGACCGGACAACGAGATGGCAACATATGCTCGTTATAGGAGGGGTTCTGCTTGGAATGGAAGGCCAGGAGAGACAAGGACTGTCGAGAGGATTAAGAACGACACTTGAAAATGCCATGGTGACAGCGGCAAATCTCGCCTTGGACAATCTCGCAAGTGGCGGGATTCTAGGAGCAGAATCTATTGTCCTGACTCTCAATCATACATTTCCTCTCTTGTCAGATAGTGTCAGACGGGAGCTGAATTATGATGCTCTTGTTATGATTATGGTTCCGGCCATCACATCCACGGAGGGCTACCAGGATGAATACTTTCTGGAGGCCATTGACTACGATGTTAGACCAGTATCAGGGAACAAGTTCGACTGGTCACCAAAATCGCCGTCGTTTCTTCAGCTACAAAAATTGGCCTCGAAGCCTTTAATTTCTTCAATGGGACCCATGTCAAGACTTATTGCTCACGCAATCGAGAATATGAATGGTTCGTTGAAACTGGTAGAAATTAGAGAGCATTTACTCAAATTTACCGGAAATCTTTTGGAAAAATGGCAGAGGAATAAGTTATCTGAGATTGACCCCTCAGAGGAGGATGCTTTCCTAACCCCTGACACACTTCGGGTTACGTTTCCTGTCCTTTGGCAAACATTGAAAACTGCCATGTTTGCAACCGTCGTTATCCTACGAGCAGTCATAGGAAGAACTCTCATCGATCCTGTTCTCGCCTCTCCCCAGCAAGCGCCAGTGACAGCGTCTCAGACCCTACTCGTCCTCAAGAATATACACTTTATATCCTCCCGCTTAGGATCAAATGCATTTTCTGCCTATACCTTCGTCAACCTTACCTCAATCGACATCCTCACCCGCTTTCCGAGCTCGTCGCTATCATTTCTCCGTTCAATATACCCTGCCCAAGCAGGGCAAATACCTGCCCATCCGCTAGAACGTAACCACGACCTCTTCTACCTAAACACTTCTGAGCATTTTACTCCATCGCTTTCACCAGCGGACGCTGAATCACTGATCGTAACGCCTTGTACACCATATCTCAACCCCGAAGCCAACGCCCACCTGCTCGAAATCTTTGAAGCGGCACACAGTGCCATGTTGTCTGTCCTTGCAGCACCGCAAAACGCAGATCTAACAGCAAAAGTATTACCATTTTATGTGGAAAGTCTCTTTGCCTCGTTCCCAAGGAATTTAAGCCCAAGGCAATTCAGATTTGCGTTTAAAGCTTTAATGCAAATATCCACGCCTCCAAATCAACTATCCTCTTCTCAGCCGATGATGGCGGAGACGTTGCTGGAGCTGTTACACCATCGAGCCTTAAATGCACCCACGACACCGCTTCCCTCATCTCTAGCTATCAAAGGCCAAGCGGACGCTCAAACCCAGGAAATGCCACTCTCAGAACAAGCTGTCTTACTCCTGACACTACTGGACGCATTGCCCAACGTCACTTTGAGCGTCCTTGAGGAGTGGCTTCCTCTCGCTGCCGATCTACTAAATGTGATTCAAGATAGAGGTATGAGAGAGCATTGCAAGAAGAGATTTTGGGGGGTGTTGGAGAGTGGAGAGATGGATGTTGAGAGGAGTGCTGTTTGTGTTTCTTGGTGGAGCACCAGGGGGGGAAGGGAGAGGGTGTTGTTTGGTGACCAGGGAGCAGGGCCGTTTATGAGTGGTGGTCTTCGAGTAAAAGATGATAGTAAACTCTGATTTTATGAGAG
>Ga0302326_10033081_pt1 | contig 10282 bp, 10 predicted proteins | sample Palsa_T0_3_FD_202264 | JGI IMG/M metagenome (GOLD analysis project Ga0302326, IMG submission 202264) | Peat permafrost microbial communities from Stordalen Mire near Abisko, Sweden - Palsa_T0_3 | ecosystem: Environmental > Terrestrial > Soil > Palsa > Peat permafrost | place: Sweden: Abisko... | reverse complement strand
CAGCCAGTCCTGGGCGATGCTCTGCATCCACGTGCCTGTATTGGCGAGGCTCTGGCCCATGAGGTAGATCCGGTAGCTGCGCGAAGAGAGGGCCGCGAAGGCGCCTCCCGGTGGCCGAATCGTCTCGGCGGTAGTCACTGAGAGGCCTTCCTGGTCGCCTTGTTTGTGCATTCAGACAAATTCTTCAGCAAACGCGACTTATATGGAAGTACAATGATTTGCCTAACAGTTATTATGAAGTGTTATGACCGGCTTTGACCCCCAGCTGCTCGCCACCTTCCTCGCCGTCGAGCAGACCGGCAGCTTCACCCGGGCGGCGGCCCGGCTCGGCATCCAGCAGCCGACGGTCAGCCAGCACATCCGCCGCCTAGAGCGGCAGGCCGGCCGGACCCTGATGCAACGGGATACGCACTCGGTATCGCTGACTGCCGACGGCGAGGCGATGGTCGGCTTCGCCCGCAACATCCTGGCCGCGTCCGAGCAGGCGGCCGCCTACTTCAGCGGCGACCGGCCGAGCGGACGGCTGCGGATCGGCATCTCCGACGACCTCGCCCTCACCCGGCTGCCGCAGATCCTGCGCGACTTCCGCCGGGACAACCCGCTGGTCGATTTCGACCTCAGGGTGGACCAGAGCGGGCTGCTGCACCAGCGGCTCGAAAGCGACCGGCTCGACGTCTTCATCGGCAAGCGCCCCGGCGGGGAGCAGCGCGGCCAGCTCGTCAAGCGAGACCGCCTGGTGTGGGTCGGCACGCCGACGACCAGGCCCGACCTGAGCAAGCCGCTGCCGCTGGTCGTCTACCCCGCGCCCAGCATCTCGCGGACCGAGATGCACCGCGCGCTAAACGGCGCCCGCCTGCCGTTCCGCAGCGCCTGCGTCTGCCGTGGGGTCAACGGCCTGATCGGTGCGGTAGCGGCCGGCATCGGCATCTCGGCCATGGCCGCCACCCTGGTGCCCGCCCAGCTCACCACCCTGGGCACCGGGCACCGGCTGCCCGAGCTCGGCACGATTGACCTGGTGCTGCTCACCAATCCGCGTACCGACCAGCGGCCGGCGGTCCGCGCGCTCATCGCCACGGTGCTAGCGAGCGGCTCACGGTCGCTGACCGCCTTCCGGGACGACCCGACGGCCACAGAAGACCGCTTGTGATGTCTCAAGACATCGAGGACATGGTGAACCCACATTCGAGTGTCCCAGGATTTTTGGCGGCGCCCCCGCTGCGCCGGAATGCCGGCCGGGTGCGGTACGGTACCCGCCGGATGCACCTGGGCGGCCTGATCAACGAATACTCGCTCGCCGCCTGACATCCCAGGGCTACGGACAAAGTAGTTTCCCCTGTTCAGGGGCTTGCTGCGTAGCTGCGTGAATGCTGTCGGCGGGGGTGTCCCGGGCTCCGGACGGGCTGCTTCTGCCTGTAATCCGGTTACCGGGAGTGAATGGCAGGGGCGGGCGGGTCGGCATAGCGGTCGTGACCGCGCGTGATGGTTTATGTATCGGTTCAGTTGCGTCCCGGGCGGGGCAACGGGGGTCCCGGATAGGACGAAGGGATTCTCTACGTCTCTTCAGCCACTCGGGAGGCCCCCGTTGCACGCCTATTCTTCCATGCCAGCGCCCGCATCCGCCGGTGCCGCCGAGGTGCTCGCCGAGGCGGAGCGGATCGTCGGGGAGGAGCAGGACCGGGAACTGGCACGGGGCCGGCGTGAGGCCCGGCGGAAGGCCCTGAAGGCGGAAAGGCAGCGCCACGTCCGGGAGCAACGGGAACGGAATGCCGCTGAGCAGCGGGAACGGGACGAGCAGCTGCGCGCGGCAGCCGACGGGCAGCGGCTGGCGATGCTGGAGCGGATCCGGGAACGGGGGCAGGGCTGCGGGGGGAGCGTCACCGGCAGGGTCTTCGCGGGCGTCCCGGATCCCCGCGATCCGCGCGGCGTGCGGCATTCCCTCTCATCGGTCCTGGCCCTGGTCCTGATGGCGGTGCTGCGCGGGCACGCGAGCCTGGCCGCGGTCACCGCGTGGATCGGGCGCGCGGACCAGGAACTGCTGGCCGCGGCCGGGGCCCGGGCCCTGCCGGACGGCACCCGTGTGCCGCCGTGCGGCCGGACCGTGACCAGGGTCCTCGGCCAGGCCGACCCGGACGCCGCCGACGACTGCGCCAGCCGGTACCTCGCCGACGGGGAGAGGGCGCTGCAGGCCGCCGGACGCGACGATGAGCAGCAGGAACAGCAGCAGGAAGAAGAGGAAGAGGAAGAGGAGCTGGCCGTGATGCCGCAGGTCGCCTCCGACGGGAAGTACCTCCGGGGCGCGCGCCGCGATGACGGGACCACCAGGATCCTGCTGTCCGCCGTCACCCCCGGCGGGGTCACCCTCGCCCAGCGCGAGATCCCCGCGAAGACGAATGAGGTACCGGAAATCGGGCCGATGCTGCGGGAGCTCAACGAGTACTACCCGCTCGCCGGACACGTCCTGACCGCCGACGCGCTGCACACGACCACGGCCTTCGCGAACCTGGCCGCCACCGAGCTGAGGGCAGGCGCCGTGCTCACCGTCATTATCTCTAGCCTCAGCTGAAGTGTCTTTAACGTCCATCACGAGCGTTTTCACCTGCCCGGATGAGGGTTGATCCGTGGTTATCTCCTGCTCTGTCCATGACGCAGTTCAGGGAGGAGAGACGATGCTCGTGCATCCGGTGTCGGTCCCCGGTTCGGGGACGCGATCGTGGACCGTGCTGGGGGACGACGACGTGCCGGTCGTCCCGGTCGACCGGTTCCTGGCCTATCTCACTGATGTCGGCCGGTCGCCGAATACGGTGAAGGCTTACGCCTTCGATCTCAAGGATTACTGGTGCTACCTCGGGTGCCGCGGCCTGGACTGGCGTGAGTCCCGGCTGGAGGACATCGGCGAGTTCGTGGCCTGGCTCCAGCTGCCGCCGGCGGGCCGTGCGGGCGAGGTCGCGGTGCTGCCGTCGGTGACGGCGCATGTCGGTGCTTCGACGGTGAACCGCAAGCTCGCCGCGGTCAGCGCGTTCTACGCGCACCAGGCGCGGAACGGCGCCGAAGTCGGCGACCTGCTGGCCGTCTGGAGGACGGGCGGGCGGGGCGGCTGGAAGCCGTTCCTGCACCACGTCAGCAGGGGAAAGCCGTACCGGGGGCGGGCGATCGCCCTGAAGGCGCCGAAGAAGCTGCCGCGGGTCCTGACGGTCGCGGAGATGCAGGCGATTCTGGATGCCTGCACGAGGCTGCGGGACCGCTTTTTCTTCGCCGTTCTTCACGAGAGCGGCTGCCGTGCCGGTGAAGTGCTCGGGCTCCGTCATGAGGACATCGCGGCTGCCGAGCAGGAGGTCAGCATCGTGGCGCGGGAGAACGCGAACGGCGCGCGGGCCAAGTCCGGCGGCCGGACGGTCCCCGTGGGGCCGGACCTGATCCGGCTGTATGCCGACTACCTGCACGAGGAGTACGGCGGCATCGACAGTGACATGGTCTTCGTTAACCTGTGGGCGGAGCCGAAGGGGCACGCGTGGACCTATCAGGCGGTCTATGACCTGGTGCTGCGGCTGCGGGCCAGGACCGGGATCGACTTCGACCCGCACTGGTTCCGGCATTCGGCGGCGACTAGGTGGCTGCGTGACGGCGTCCGGATCGAGGTTGTGTCGGCTCTGCTCGGGCACTCTTCGGTGACGGTGACCGAATCGGTCTACGGGCACCTGACGGCGGAGGACGCGCGGGCGGAGCTGGAGAAGGCGGGCTGGTTCACCGGGAAGGAAGTGTCCTGGTGACCGGCGGCTGGATCACGCAGGCCGACCGTGCCCGCTGGCAGCGGGAAGCCGCAGCCCGGCTGGCCGCCGTCCTGGAGGCGAACCCGGAGCTTCCCGTTCTCGCCTGGACCGTGACCGCGTCCGGCGGGTCTTTGTCCGCCCAGGTCCTCGCCCCCGCCGCAGTCCGGCGTGAGCTGTTCGCGCAATGGCGGCAGGCACTCGGGCTCGGCGAGGCCACCGAGACCCCGTCCGCGGCCGGGTCGCCTGTTTACCTGCATGCCCGCGGTGTTCTCGACGGCGTTACGGTCAGCGTCACCGCGACCGTCTTCGAAGGGGAGGACAGCCGGTGAGCCGCCCGGGAAACCCGGGATCCGGGCAGCATCCTGCTTCTGCGGTGCTGCTGGAGAAGCTGCTGGCCGCAGTCCGGCCGGAATTCCGCCATGACGTCCTGGCATTCGCCGCCGATGACCCGGTCTTCGGCGGAACCGCCTGCCGCGCCGGCAGTTGCGGCAGGGTTTCCTTCAGCAGCACGGGCCTGTGCAACGCCCACTACCAAAGATGGGCCAAGCAGGGCAGGCGGGACCTGGAGGATTTCTCTGCCGCGACATCGCCGCTGACGGGCGCGCGGCTCCGGGGCGCGCCCGTCAGCGGGCAGCCGGACGCCGCGTCCAGCGTTGACCTGCATGAGCTTCCCCGGCAGTTGCGGCTGGAGATGCAGTACGCACTGCAGTGCCGCCGGGACGAGATGGCCGGCAAGGCCCGGCCCCGGACCGCGCAGAAGATCGTGCGGTTTCTTGTCCGGAGCCGTGCGCACTCGCTGCTCGACAAGACCGTGCAGGAATGGTACCGGTATGCCGCTGCCCGGCCCCACAGCAGCCAGCGAGGACTGCTGTCCTACGTTTACCGCGCGGTCGAGGACCTGGCCCGCGGGCACGGCTGGGACGCAGAGTACCCCCGCGACACCTGGCGGCTGCGGGCGCTGGGATTCAGCGGGCCGTATGCCCGCCTGCGGTTCGACCGCATACCCCAGCAATGGCTCAGGAACCTGGTCAAGCAATGGACGCGCAGCCGCCTGGTCACCGGCACCAGCCCGTCCCACGCCGTCGGCGCCGTGGCCTCCATCACCCGCTTCGGCCAGTTCCTCCAGGCCGCAGGAGAAGACATCCAGCTCAGCGGCATCGACCGGGAACTGCTGGAACGTTACCTGTCCTGGCTGGGCACGGCTGTCCCCGGCACCGGGGACCGCATCAAGCACATCGGGCAGCTGAACATGTTCCTGCAGGCCGTCCGCCGTTACCAGTGGGACGGCGGGCTGCTGCCGGCCACGGCCCTGATCTTCCGCGAGGACTACCCCCGGATGCCGGAAGCGCTGCCCCGGTTCCTCGCCGAGCAGGTCATGGCCCAGGTGGAGAACCCGGCCAGCCTGGGCAGGTGGACGGACCCGAACTGGAAGCTCATCACCGTCATCCTGATCCGCTGCGGCCTGCGGATCTCCTCGGCCGTCTCGCTGGCCTTCGACTGCGTCGTCACCGACACTGCCGGAGCACCCTACCTTCGCTACTACAACACGAAAATGAAACGCGAGGCCCTTGTCCCCGTCGATGACGAGCTCTGCCAGATGATCAGGGACCACCAGAAGGAGGTTCTCTCACGCTGGCCCGGCAAGACGATCCCGGTGCTGTTCCCCCGCACTAAGGCCAATGCCGACGGCAGCCGCCCGGTCGCCGGCACGAGCTACCGCGTCGCGCTCTACCGCTGGCTGGCCGACTGCGACGTCCGGGATGAACTCGGCCAGCCACTGCACCTGACCCCGCACCAGTGGCGCCATACGCTCGGCACCAGGCTCATCAACCGCGACGTTCCCCAGCACGTCGTGCAGAAAATACTCGACCACGACTCTGCTCAGATGACCGCGCACTACGCCAACTCTCAGGAATTGCATCAGACGGGCGAGAAACCGCAGGTCGCCTGATCATCCCTGGGTCGCGATAGTCGCAGGACTGCGGTCGGCGATACTGCCTGACCTGCATGAGTTGCGAGTTGATCCCGTCTAGTACATGATTCAGCCCTTTAACGGATGTGATTTTTGGGGCTGGAGGGCGGTTTGGGACGGGGTGACCTGGCCGGCGCGGCGCACCTGGAACTGGTGTCCGGGGTCGTGCCGCTGCGTCCGGAGGACGCGATGACGGAGGCGATGCTGCACGGCTGGCGGGCGCAGCAGAAGGCCCGCGGGCTGCAGGACGCGACGATCGAGCCGCGGGAGCGGCTGGTGCACGCGTTCATCGAGTTCACCAACGAGTACCCGTGGAACTGGGGACCGGGCCACGTCGAGGAGTGGACGCTGTCGCTGGCCGCCGAGCGGCGGCTCGCGCCGTCGACGATCCGCGGCTACCAGACCGACCTGCGGCTGTTCAGCGAGTACCTCTGCGACGGCCGCTACGGGTGGGCGGCGGAATGCGAGAAGGCGTTCGGGCCGGGGGCGCACCCGGTGCCGGTCTGCCATGAGTGGAACACGATCGCGCACCTGAGCGAGTACGAGGGCCGGCCAGAAGCCCGGCCGTTCACCCGCGAGGAGCTGCAGCGGTTCCTCGTCTACGCCGATGACCAGGTCGAGCGGGCAGCCACGTCGGGACGGAAGGGAGCGCTGGCCGCCTACCGCGACGCGACGCTGTTCAAGGTGATCTACGGGTGGGGGCTGCGCCGCACCGAGGCGTCGAAGCTGGACCTGGCCGACTGGGGCCGCAACCCGGCGGCTCCGGAGCTCGGCCGGTTCGGGATGCTGCACGTCCGTTACGGCAAGGCGGTCCGCGGGCAGCCGCCGCGGCGGCGCAACGTCCCGTCGGTGATGGCGTGGGCGGTCGAGGCGGTCGCCGACTACGCGGAGAACATCCGGCCACGGTTCGGCTGCGAGGGTCATCCGGCATTGTGGGTGACCGAGCGGGGCGGTCGGCTCCGCCCAGCCGAGATCAACTCCCGTTTTGTCGCCTACCGGGACGCGCTGGGCTTGCCGCCCGGGCTCTCACCCCATTCCCTGAGGCACTCGTGGGTCACGCATCTTACCGAGGACGGGGTGGACCGGCGGTTCATCCAGGAGGCTGTCGGTCACCGCTGCGACACTTCGACCGCTATATACACGCACGTCAGCGGCGACTTCATGAATACTGCGCTGCGCAAGGCACTGGAACCGGCGCTCGGGCAGCCGGGCTGAAGGACGGGAGAGGCTCATGACGCGCAAGCTCGACTACCGGTGGAACCTGCGGCAGGTGATGGCGAACCGCGGAATGTTCCAGACCACCGACCTGATCGGCCCGCTGGAGGACAGGGAGATCAAGCTGTCGTCCAGCCAGGTCTACCGGCTGGTCACCGAGCGGCCCGAGCGGCTGAGCCTGAAAGTCCTGATGGCGCTGCTGGACATCCTGGAGTGCACGATGGAGGACCTGATCGAGCCCGCCGCCGCTGCGAAGCCCGCCCGCAAGGCGAAGACCGCCAGCGGCGAGGAGGCCGGCGTCGGGAGCCTGCGGCCCCGAAGAGCCCGGATCACCGGCACCGGGGAGTAAACAGTGACCACCGTGACCAGCCCGGATGCGCTGGCAGACCCGGTCGGGGTCATCGTGAGCCTCGTTGCCAGACGGGAAGCCTCACTGGACCGTGCCGTGATCGCGGAGGTGACGGAGAACGTGGCAGGCGGCCGGTCCAAGCGCCGCCGCCTGGCCCAGGCACTGCTGGACAACCCGGAAGTGCTCGCCGACGGGCGGTCTCCGGCGCCCCGGGCGGTCGCGGACCTGCTCATCTCCCTGCGCAAGGCCGGCGCGGTGAACATTTCCCCGCCGGCCTGCGCCGAGTGCGGCAAGCAGCTGCGCAGCTACCAGCGTCGCGGCGAGGACTGGTACTGCAGTGTCTGCGGCCCGGCCCGGGAACCGTGCTCGGCATGCGGCCAGCTGAGGTGCGTCAACAGCCGCGACCGGGACGGGAAGCCGCGCTGCGCCCGGTGCCCGCCGGGCGGCGGCGACCCCGTCGCCCTGATCACGGAGGTCGTCACCAGCGCCGACCCGTCGCTGGATGCCGGGACGGTGACGGCGGCGGTGCTGGCGGCAGTGCCCCGGGCCGGGCAGCGCCGGCCGCTCGCCTGGGCACTTCAGGACCAGCCCGGACTGCTCACCGGGGACGGGGCGGAGGCTCCCGTTCCCGCGGTCCTGCGCCTGATAGACAAGCTCTGCGACGCCGGCGCGCAGTCGATCGTCCATCCCGCCTGCCCCGGCTGCGGGCGCGTCATGCACCTGCGCCGGCCGATCGGCGGGAAATGGCTCTGCCGCAACTGCACCGCCAAATCCAGGGCCCGGCCGTGCTCTCGCTGCGGAGCCGTCCGCGAGGCCGCCGCCCGCGACGAGGACGGCCGGCCGCTGTGTCCGCACTGCCTGATCACCGACCCGGCCAACCAGGAAGACTGCATCAAGTGCGGCCGGCGGCGCCCGGTATCGGTCCGCACGCCCGGCGGGCCGCTATGCCAGAACTGCCGCCCGCTCCCGGTCACGGCATGCTCGATCTGCGGCCGCCAGGCCCCGTGCGAGACCTCCATGGCCACCGGCCAGCCGTGGTGCGGGGCCTGCCAGCAGCGGTGGGCGCAGTGCTCGGCCTGCGGGAAGACCAGGCCGGTCCGCGGCGGCACCCTGGCCCGGCCGCTCTGCCTGGCCTGCCTGAAGCCGGAAACCTCATCCTGGCACGCCTGCCCGGCCTGCGGCGAGGAGGCGAGGATCCGGCCCGGCCGGCCCTGCAAGCGATGCGCGCTGCGGCGAAAGCTGGCCGGGCTGCTCGCCGACGGCTCCGGGGACATCCGGCCCGAGCTGCGGGCGCTCCACGACAGCCTGGCCGGCACCGGCCGCCCGGCAACCGTGCTGAGCTGGCTGGACAACAACAAGGACTCCACCGTGCTGCGCCAGCTCGCCACGGGCGAGCGGCCGCTTACCCACGCCGCCCTCGACGAACTGCCCGACGGCAAGCCGCTGCGGCACCTGCGCACGATCCTCGTCGCCACCGGGACGCTGCCGCCCCGCGATGAGCAGCTGACCCGGCTGGAGACCTGGATCTCCCGGACCACCGCCGGGCGCCCCGATCCCGAGCAGCGCCAGCTGCTGAACAGGTACGCCGTCTGGCACGTGACGCGGAGGCTCCGCAGCCGGCTGGCCGGGAAAGACGCCACTCACGGCCAGGCTCTCGCCGCCCAGCGGAACATCAAGGCCGCAATCGCCCTGCTGGACTGGCTCACCGCCCGCAGCCTCACCCTCGAGACCGCACGGCAAGGCGACCTGGAGGCATGGCTCGGCGAGGCTCGGCCTTCCCACCGCACGGACGCCGGCAACTTCGTCCGCTGGGCACGCAGGGACAAGCTCACCCCCTTGGACTTCGCGGCCGTCAGATGGGGCGGCCCGTCCGGCGTGATCGACACCGAAACACGCTGGCAGCAGGCCCGGTGGCTGCTCCACGACGACAGCCTCAAGCCCGAGGACCGCCTCGCCGGCCTGCTCGTCCTCCTCTACGCCCAGCAGTCGTCGGCGATCAGCCGCCTGACACTCGGCCACGTCCAGGCCGCGGACGGGCAGGTGCTCATCAGGCTCGGCCGCGAGCCCGTCGTGCTTCCCGGCCCCCTTGACGCCCTTGCCCTGCAGGTGGCGGCGACCCGCCGCGGCCACGCGGCCCTCGGCGACGACGGCACCTCGGCCTGGCTGTTCCCCGGCGGGCGGCCCGGCCATCCCATCAGCGCCGACCAGCTCGGCGAGCGCCTGCGCCAGATCGGCATCCGCTGCGGCCAGTCGCGGTCGGCCGCGCTGTTCCAGCTCGCCGCCGACCTGCCCGCCACGGTCCTGGCCCGCATGCTCGGCATCCACATCAGCGTCGCCGTCCAGTGGCAGCGGGCATCCGCCGGCGACTGGACGGCCTACGCCGCCGACGTCAGCCGCCGGACCAGGCAGCAGCTCGTTCCGTCACGTCACGAAACGCAGGGCCAGACGTGACCGACGGCAGCCGGTGCCCGGTATGCGGCGGGCAGCTTCCTCCCCGCGACCGCCCGCACGGCGGGCGCAAGGCCCGCTACTGCTCCGGCGCCTGCAAGGCAAAGGCCTACCGGGCACGCCAGCAGGCCGGCGGCCCCCCGCCGGACACGCCGCCGGCCTCGCCCGCCGCCCGGCACGCCCGCGCCATCGAGATACGGCAGCAGGTCAGCGAGCTAACCGGCATCATGACCGACACCGCCAGCGGCCAGATGGCGCTCTTCGCGTCACCAGGCACCGCCCGGCGGCGCATCCGTCCAGCCGAGACCGCCCGGACACTGCACCGCCTGATCGCCGAGCTCACGGCGCTCGCCCTCGCCGCGACCGTCACCGAACGCGCCACGAAACGCCAGGCGCCAGACGGAACGACGCCAACGATGCCCCTGTTCGACGAAGGCGGCAACGATGGATACGTCCTCGCCGCCCCGATCACTCGTCCGGGACAGGGCTATTCCAGCGGTTCTGATATCTGACTCCGCCAGAGAGAGCCTC
>Ga0302326_10033079_pt1 | contig 10282 bp, 11 predicted proteins | sample Palsa_T0_3_FD_202264 | JGI IMG/M metagenome (GOLD analysis project Ga0302326, IMG submission 202264) | Peat permafrost microbial communities from Stordalen Mire near Abisko, Sweden - Palsa_T0_3 | ecosystem: Environmental > Terrestrial > Soil > Palsa > Peat permafrost | place: Sweden: Abisko... | reverse complement strand
CAGCGCCGGCCTGGCGATCTATGCGATGAACTGGCTGTACCGCGCGTCGGTGGAGGGCGATCGCATGCGCGACGACGAGGAGGCCGCGCGAACCTATCTCGACGCACACGGCCACTGGCCTGACGAGCCTCCCCGCGACTAGGCGGTCACCGGGCCACAGCCGCATCATGCTGGCGCTTGATCAGCGCAGGGGGGCGCACCGATCGATCGGCCCGGTGACCAGACTCCAACGTAAAGGTATGGCCTTAATACCTACTAAAGGCTCGTTGCAGCTCGCCGCTGGCGCCGGTCGAGCATCGTCGCCAGCAGCAGACTGACCTCGAATAGCAGATACAGCGGCACGGTCTCGAGCACGAGGGTGATGGCATCGCCCGGAAGAAAGGCGGCGACCGCCCCGCAGGCGAGGATCGCGTAACGGCGGTTGTGGCGGAGCTGATGCGGCGTGACGACCCCTGCGCGCGTGGCGGCGAGCATCCCGACGGGCACCTGAAAAACGAGCCCCATCGCGAGCAGCGTGACGGCCACGAAGTGGTAGTACTGATCGGCCTGCACCAGCACGTTGAACTCGCCGCTGTTGAAGTTCTGAAAGAACCGCAGCGCGGATGGAAGCACGACGAAGTATCCGAACATGACGCCGGCCACGAACAGCAGCGGAACCGCCAGCATCAGCGACGTGGCGATGCGTTGCTGATCGGGGCTGAACGCCGGCAGCAGAAAGCCATAGAGCTCATACAGGATGATCGGCAGCGCCAGGATGAAGGCGAAGATCAGTGCCACCCCCACCGTTGTGGTGAACGGCTCGCCGATCCCGAGCGTGACCGGCCTATCGCCCGAGGGCTGCCTCGACAGGCCCGTGATCGCGCTCTGCAGGCGCGGGGCCACGCCGCGAAGGGACTCGCGGGTGGCCGCCGATGCGCCACTGCCGGGACGCTCCAGCGCACCGACCACCAGCTGGAGCTGGCTCGCAACGGTGCGAGCGCCCTGCTGGACCGAGTAGGTGGCTCCGAGCGGGCCATTGCCCGCTCGGACCTGTTTTTGAGTCTGATGGGCGAGCGGCTTGTTGATGATCTGAAGCAGTGCGTGGTTCTGCCACATGCAGAAGCCGAACGCAACCGCGAGCGCCGCCAGCGAGACGATCAGCCTCCCGCGCAACTCCTCGAGATGGTCTACGACATTCAGTCGGTCTTCATGACCGATGGGGGCCACCGCGACTGCCATCGTCCCAATCTCTCAGCTCGTCCGCGCCGGCCTCGGCCGTCAGGCCGCCGGTACCTCGGGCGTGTTCAGGGGCACAGGGACGGGCGCAACCGGCGTTGCCGCCTGGGCGTTGGCGCTGGTGGCAGCCGCAGGCTGCTGCTCTGCAGTGAGCGTGTGCTGCACGCCCTCGCCGCTCAGCGACTCCTTGAAGCCGCGCATGCCGCTTCCCAGCGACCGGCCCATCTCCGGCAGTCGCTTGGCTCCGAAGACGAGCAGAAGCAGGATGAGAAGGAAGGCTATGTGGATTGGATTGTCAAGACCCATTGCGTGGTTCAGCTCCTTGGATAGGGCGCCCACGCCTTACTGGGTGGGCTTATGGATTGATCAAGCGCCGAAGCGCCGACCGGTCATCGGGGCGATGATCCGGGTCCTCTGCTACTTGATGAGCGGTCCAGCCTTGGCCAGAACTTCTGCCTTGGTGAACGGTCGGTCGAAGCCCTGGTTGGGGGTGGGGCTCATGCCGATCAGCAGGTCGATCGCCGCAGCATGCCGTGCCTCGGTCTGAACGATGCTGCCCGCGGAGGCGAGCACCGCCTTGCTCTGCAGCGACGGCGCGGCGCCGTTGTAGGCGCCCACACCGGTGTTCTCGAGCACCGACGCCAGGCTCAGGAACGAGCTTTCACTGGTCGCCGGGAACACAAACGTCGGTTTCGCAACGGGCGTGGCGCCCAGCGCCTTGATCGCGGCCGTGAGCGCCGAGACGTGCGCGACCTCCTCGGCGCCGAACGTCCTGGCGTAGGCCTTGGCCTCGCCGCTCAGCCCAACCTGCTTGCCCTTGACCGTATAGAAGTCGGCCTCCAGGTACTCGAGGGTGAGGGCGAAGTTGAGAATTTCCGCATCCCCTCCTCCGCTTTGGGCGAGCGCCTGCGACACGAACGGGGCCACCGAGGCGGTGCCGTACAGGGCGCCCGCGGCCAGCGCGCCGCGCAGGATGAAGCTCCCGCGCGTCATGCCGTGTACCTCGCAGGCGGCCAGGTCGGGGCTTGTTAGTTCGTTGACGGTCATCAGTGTTCCTCTCTATGACGGTTTGAAGGGCTCAGGCCAGGAACGGCTTGACCGCCGCCAGGACCGTTGACATGTCCGCCGGAACAGCAAAGGCGCCGTCCGGCGTGACGGGCTTCTTGACGAGCGTGCCGAGCGTCGCCGCATGGCGGGCCTCGACCGTGTGGATCGCCAGCGCCGAGGCCAGCACTTCGGCGTTCTGGATGTGTGGGGCCTGGCCGAGATAGGCCGACGCGCCCAGATTCTCGACGGTGTAGGCGAGCTCGGCGACCTGGCTGGCGCTGCTGATGGGGAACTTGCCTTCGGGCTTCGTCGCGGCTGTCCCGCCCAGCTTTTCAACAGCGCCCTTGAGCGCTTCGACGTGTGTCATCTCCTGGCGACCGAAGTCCTTGATCAGGCTTCCCACCTTGCCGCTGAAGAGCCCGGACGCGACGACCTTGCCGTAGAACTCGGTCTCCAGATACTCAAGGGTGAGCGCGTAGTTGAGGATCGCCAGGTCACCGCTGGAGCTCGACGCCGTGCTGGCGGTGGTTGCCGGAGCAGATGCCGTCGAAGCGCTTTTGCTGCTGCTGCCGCAGGCGGCGATGACGAAGGCGCCAAAGCTCGCGGCGCCGGCGCTGCCCGCCATCTTCAAAAAGCGCTTGCGGTCGAGATCGTCGCGCACCAGTCGCTCGACGATCCCGGTCGTGCGGGGCGGTGACTCGTCATTCGTTGGACTTGACATCCTGGAGAACCTCCGATTCAGGGTGAGATGCGCAGAGCGACTGGACGCCGGACTGCGAATGAGCATCTGCTCGTTGCCGGTTGGCATGTACTACGCGATCCCGGATGCGTTGGATCACTACGCACCGCCCGTGAAGGCGCGCAGGTGAGTGGGCGCCGTCAGCGGCCGACGCGCTCCGGCATCGCTCGGGTCAGCCGGGCACGTTGCAGAGCCGCCCGCCGCCGGGGAGCCCCCGCCCCGCCGATCGGCGTCTCCTCAGCCCGGGGGGATCGGGCCGCGGGTCGCTGGAGCGGCTGCCGGGACGCGACCCGCGACGGTGAGATCGTGGCGCCGGCAGAGCACCGGCATCTGCCTCAGCAGTTGCCGCTGAGCGCTTCGGTCGAGAGGTCGCCGAAGTAGGACGGCAGTTCGCCATAGCTCGTGCCGACATACACGTAGCCGATGTTCTGCGTGGCCAGGGAGCTGCATGCCGAAGCGGGCTCGGGCGCCATAGCGCTATCAGGCGCGCTGTGGATCAGCGCCGCGAAGTCGTCGGCGGGGTAGCCATGCTCCCAGGAGGCCTGCGTCCAAGACGTGAACGGGTTTTCACCGGGAGTGTCATATGACCCCTCGAAGGTCACCACGATGTCCGCATTTTCAGTGTTAGTCCCGTTCAGCATCCAGTCCGAGGACGGATTTTCACCGAAGTTGAATACGACCTCATCGTTGTTGCCCTCGTGAGAGTGGACGTAGGACGCCAGCGTGCGGTAGAAGCCCTGATTGCTCGTGGTCGCACCGGGGACTTCGTCTGAGACGCCGTCGAAGAAGATCCCGGCGATTTCTCCCGGGTAGTACGCATACCAGGCGTCGACCTGGGCCTCCACGCTCGCGATGCTCGCCTGACCGTAGTCCGTCCACACGTAGCCGATGACCGAGGCGCGATCGTAGCGGTAGCAGTTTTCGATGACGCTCGCCCACGCCGGCAGGGCCGCGTCACCGGGCCCTCCTCCGTCTGACGCCGCGTCGGCGACGATCCAGGAGCCGCCGCCTGCTCCGCTGGCCTGCGAGCATGCCTGCGTCCAGTCGGCCGTGTTGGCATTGTCATACAGTGGGATCAGCTGATCCTGACCGCCGCGCTGACCGTCAGCGGGAGGGGCCGACGCGAGAGCCGGGCACGCAGATAGGCCCGCGATCGCGAGGATGCTCGCGCCCAGCAGGCTCAGTGAAATTCGGTCGTGCCTTGATCTCATCGTGGTCTCCTTGAACGTGGACGCAACGCTCACCGACACCGCCGATGAAAGACTCGGTCGAAGCGACTGGAATAGGGTTGAATCGACTGGAATGGGGTTGAACCGACTTGACCAGTCTCCTCGGCGCGAGCCCGAACCGCAATGGGTCGTCCGTCCCGGGGTCCGTTCAGACCCTGAACGCCGGCGAGCGCGCCACTCCCCCCCAACGCCCCGAAGCGCAATGTCCGCGCCAGATCGCGGCCGATCTACGTGTCGTGGCTTGCGAGAGCTCGGATACGCTAGCCACGGGCTATGAGCATCGGAGACACGGCAACGGGCGACTCTGCCGGTGCGATACCGACGGGCTCACGCCACGGGGACGCAGCGGACTCGTCTCAGGAGGGCGCCGCGGCTGCCCCGGCGGCAGAGCCGAGCGCGCTTTCGGTGGCGCGGCGAGCGAGGCCTGCCTGGCGCTGGAGACCCTCGAGGGTCGCTTGGATCGCGCTCCTGCTCGGACTGGCGGTGACGGTGGCGTTCTCGTTGACGTCTCTGGCGCTGTATGACCAGAACGAGAATCGCCTGCTGCGCCTGCGCGCACGTGAGGTCGGCTCGGTGCTGACGGCGGTTGTTCCCTCGATTCAGACTCCGCTTGCATCCGCTGCCGAGCTTGCCGACGCGACAGCGGGCAACGCGCAGAAGTTCCGCGTTTTCGTCGCGCCCTACGTCGGTCCCGGACGTCAGTTTGCCTCAGCTTCGCTGTGGCGCCTGGGAGTGGCGAAGGCGGCGCCCACGGTCGTGCTCGGCAGCGCTCCGGTGTTGGCGTCGCTGCCCGCGCGGGCACGGGCGTTCTTCGCCGCTGCCGAACGCTCAGCGCAGCTCAACGTGACCGGGATCCTCGGCTCGACTACCCCGAGTCTCGGATACGAGTTCAGCACACCGGGCGTCAAGAGCGGGTTCGCCGTGTACGCGGAAACGCCGCTTCCGCAGGACAGGCGATCAAAACTCGAGAGCAATTCGGCGTTCTCCGATCTCAACTACGCGCTGTATCTGGGTCATGCCCGCAGCGCGGCGGATCTGCTCGTGACCAGCCTGCACCGGTTTCCGATAAAGGGGCGCCAGGCCGCGGAAGTGGTCCCGTTCGGGGACTCCGCATTTACGCTGGTGGTGACTCCGAAAGGGCCGCTCGGCGGGACGTTCTTTGAGGATCTCCCTTGGGTCATCGCAGCGGTCGGAGTGCTCGTCTCGCTCGCGGCGGCGCTGATGACTGATCGCATCGCACGACGCCGAGAGCTCGCCGAGCAGCTCACCGATGTCCTCGATCGTGTAGCGGCGGAGAACCACCAGCTGTACACCGAGCAGCGCAGCATCGCCCAGACGCTTCAGCACGCGTTGCTGCCCGAGAACCTTCCCGAGCCCTCGGGATTGCGGGTAAGCGCACGCTACGTCCCCGCCGCTTCCGGTATCGACGTGGGGGGCGACTGGTACGACGTCGTCGTCATCGACAGGGGTCGGGCACTTCTTGTGATTGGCGACGTGTCGGGGCACGGGCTTCGAGCCGCCACCACGATGGCGTCACTGCGACATGCGACACTGGCATACGCATCGCAGGAATGGCGTCCCGCAACGGTGCTGGCCAAGTTGTCGGACTATGTCAACAGCGGCGCCCACGATTACTTCGCTACGGTGCTATGCGTGCTGATCGACGTGGGCGCCCATCGGCTGACGGTGGCCAGCGCGGGTCACATCGCTCCGTTGCTGATCGACCGCGATCGCGGCCGCTTCCTAGAGGTGAACACGGGTGTTCCAATCGGTGTTCCGCGTGGTTGCGAATATTCCGAGACGACCGTCTCCGTGCGGCCCAACGCCACGCTGATAGCCTTCACCGACGGCTTGGTAGAGCGTCGTGGAGAGATTCTCGATGCCGGTCTGGCACGGTTGCGAGACACGGCCACCGAGCACGACCTGTCGCTTGATGCGCTGCTGGCCAAGCTCGAACGCGACCTCGCGTCCGAGGACCACCATGACGACACCGCGATAGTGGGAATCAGATGGAAGCACTAGACGGCGAGCGCGCCTCCGGGATCGTGATCGACACCGATGTCGATGCCACCGGTGGCCCCGTCGTGAGCCTGTCTGGCGAACTCGACAGCTCCAACGCCGGCTCGCTCGACGCGACCCTGACCGCGATCACGGCGCAGCATCCCGAGCGGCTGACCTTCGAGCTCAGCGGTCTGCGGTTCATGGACAGCGCCGGTATCGCCGTGCTGCTTCGCGCCGCGGCCAGGGTGAGCGTCGTCCACCTGCGCAACCCGTCCCCGATCGTGCGACGTGTCGTAGAGGTCACAGGCCTCTCGGACGTCCTACCCATCGAGTCGTGACCTCGGCTCGAAGATTCCCCGGTCGGCCCGAGTCGGTGACGGCCGCACGCCGGTTCGTCCGGGCGGTGCTGAGCGACCAGTCGCGTGAGATCGTTGACGCTGCCGAGCTCATGACCTGCGAGCTGGTCACGAACTGCGTCCAACATGCGCACTGCGACTTCGAGCTGGCGATCCACTCCCACGAGGAGATCCGGATCGAGGTGCGAGACGCAAGCCGGGGCATACCCGTGCGCCGGTCTCCCGCGCCACAGGACCCGTCGGGGCGCGGGCTGCGCATCGTCGAAGCGATGTCGGACACCTGGGGGATCATTCCCTCCGAGACCGGCAAGACCGTGTGGTTCGTTCTGCAGCCCGGTGCGTCGCATGACGACCCTTCGTCGGCCGCGTCCCGCGAGCGACTGGTTGAGGACGGCGATCGTCGAGCGCCTGGATCCGCGCTCAGCCCTCCTCGACAGGGTCAGTCGAGTCCTCGACCAGGCGGGCATAGACGGCGGGGCGACGGCTGCTCAGAAATGGAAACAGCTCGAGCCAGTCGCGGCGCTGGTCGAGGTCCAGCTCGGCTACGAGCACGGCTGCCTCGCCGCGCGGCGCCTGCACGAGCTTACGTCCGTACGGATCGCAGATGAACGAGGAGCCGTAAAAGCGCAGCGGCGGCTCTTCGCCGATCCGGTTGATGGCGACCATGAACACGCCGTTGGCTATCGCGTTACCGATGATCACCTGCTCCCACAGCGGCTCGGTGTCGAAGTCGGGGTGCTCTGGCTCGGAGCCGATCGCCGTCGGGTAAACAAGCACGTCGGCGCCGTGCAGGCTGTATCCGCGCGCAACCTCCGGAAACCACTGGTCCCAGCACGTGGGCAGGCCGAGGCGCGCGTCCCCGAGGGCCAGCACCGGAAACGGGTCGCCGTCGCCCGGGCCGGGCCGGAAGTAGCGGTCCTCGTGATAGCCCGCACTCGCCGGTATGTGCAGCTTGCGCGTGCGCGCGACGATCTCGCCGTCCGGCGCGACGATGATCGCGGTGTTGAAGCCCAGACCGTCATCTGCGTCTGCTCGCTCGTACAGCGAGGCGTGCACGTACGCCCCGGTGTCGCGCGCCATGCCGGCAACGAAGCGGTAGGTGGGCCCGCCGGGCAGCTCCTCGGGTTCGACGCCCGCCGCCCGCGGCCCCGCGGGGTCGGTGCCGAAGTAGCGGCTGAGCGTCAGCTCCTGCAGGCAGACAAGCTGTGCGCCCTCGTCGGCTGCCCGCCGGATCCCGGCGGCGAGCGCGTCCGCGTGCTCGTCGGGATCGGGATGCCAGCGCTCCTGCACAGCGCCGATCCGGAACGGCCGCCGCCGGGGCGCGCGCTTGCGGGCCGGTGAGGTCTGCGGTGCGGAGGCCGCGATTAGAGGGATCGTCTCGGCCACCTGCAAAAACTGTAGACGCTCAGGCAACGCGGAAAACCCGGAGCTCTAGTGTTTGTCGTGGTTTGAGCGCGACAATCGACTCCATACCGGCCGTCGACGGCTACCGCGCTCCCGGCGAGTTCGAGCCGCATTGCGGTTGCTGGATGGCGTGGCCCGAGCGCCCGGACAACTGGCGCTTGGGGGCGAAACCCGTACAGGAGTCATACGCCGCCGTGGCCGAGGCGGTCAACGTCTCCGATCCGGTGAGCATGGCCGTCTCCGATGGTCAGTTCGAGCACTGCCGCTCGATGCTCTCGCGCTCAATACGCGTGGTCGAGATCTCAACCGACGACGCCTGGATGCGTGACATCGGCCCGACCTTCGTACTCGACGGCAACGGCGGGCGACGCGGCATCGACTGGCACTTCAACGCCTGGGGCGGCCTTGAGGGCGGCCTGTACTTCCCCTGGGACCGCGACGAGCGTGCCGCACGGAAGGTGCTCGAGATCGAAGGCGCCGACCGCTACCGCGCGCCGATAGTGCTGGAGGGCGGCTCCATCCACATGGACGGGGAGGGAACCGTGATGGCCACCGAAGAGTGCCTGCTGAATCCGAACCGCAACCCAGGGCTCTCGCGTGAGCAGATCGAGCGCGTGCTGTTCGACTACCTGGGCGCGGAGAAGATGATCTGGCTCGGCAGGGGCGTCTACGGCGACGAGACGGATGGGCACGTGGACAACCTCGCGTGCTTTGCCCGTCCGGGAGTCGTACTGCTGACATGGACCGAGGACGAGGCCGATCCACAGCACGCGATCTCCCGCGACGCAAGGGAGAGGCTCGAGCGCGCGACCGACGCCGCCGGGCGCACGCTCGAGGTCGTGTGCCTGCCCGCACCCGGCCCCATCACGATCAGTGAAGAGGAGGCAGCGGGCGTGGACGTCGTCGAAGGAACCCTGCCGCGGCGCGCCGGCGACCGCCTGGCAGCCTCGTATGTGAACTTCTATCCGGGTACCTCGCGGGTCGTATTTCCGCTCCTCGACGGCCGCTACGACTCAACGGCGGCCAAGCTGCTCGGCGACTGCTTCCCCGGTCGCGAGGTCGTGGGGGTGCCGGCGCGCGAGATCCTGCTCGGCGGCGGCAACATCCACTGCATCACACAACAGGTTCCCGCCGTCGCCTGAGGCTTACGCCGGCGGTCGGGTCACGCCGAGCCGTGTTGATCGCGAGCTGAGGATTGCTCGCCCGCCTGTGCCAGGAGCGCCAGCACTTCGCCATCGTGCACGGCCGTGAAGTCCCGATACCACACTCCCACACTTCCCAGCCGCCGAGGCACGGTCAGGCAGACGACGCTGTCAGCCTCCTCGGCGAGCCACGAAACGGACTCCCGGGATCCCACGGGGGCCGCCACGATGATGCTCGAGGCGCCGCGCCTTCGCAGAGCGCGAACCGCGGCCGCATCGGTCAGACCGGTCGCCAGCCCGTCGTCGACGACGATCACGGTGCGCATGCCCACGGGGATCGGAGGGCGCCCGTCGCGATAGCGATCCACCCGGCGGCGCAGCTCGCGCGACTCTCGTGCGAGCGCCGCGTCAAGCGCAGCCTGGGTCATCCCAAGCATCCGCGCGGACCGCCGGTCGAGCACTCCCGTCCCGTCCTCGGCGACCGCCCCGACCGCCAGCTCGGGGTTGTGGGGAGCGCCCAGCTTGCGCACCGCCAGGATGTCGAGCGGTGCGCCGAGCGCACGGGCCACCTCGACAGCGACCGGCACACCGCCGCGCGGCAGCGCAGCCACCAGCGGGCGCTGATCGGCCAGCGGCATGAGCTCAACGGACAGCCGGCGACCGGCGTCGCGCCGGTCGCGAAAGAGCACGCGCCTGCTCTCTTCATTCTCATGCACGGCGCGCCTCGCCGACCATGGAGCCGGGTCCCGAGGAGAGACCTCGTCGAGCCTGCGGCGCTCCATGCGTCCACTCCGTCTGGGCATGGTTGAGGCGACGATTGACATGTCCGAATCTAGCGGATGTCGGCGCCGAGCCTTGGCTGCCGGCGAGTACGAGCGGCGCCATTGGCCCTCAAAGCCGCGTTTGCGGGAACAGCACGTGGGGACGACGCACGTCACGCTGCAGGTTGCAATCCTGGCGGGGATGCAGCTCGGCAAGATAGGCGTTTGGACCTCCTCCCGCGCGATCGGTGCGGAGAACGCCGGCGAGGCGGCGAAGCTCGTCGAGGATCTCGGTTTCGCGACCTTCTGGTTGGGGGGCTCGCCGAAGCTGCCGACGGTTCGCCCCCTGCTGCAGGCCACCAGCAGCCTCATCATCGCGACCGGAATC
>Ga0302326_10033078_pt1 | contig 10282 bp, 11 predicted proteins | sample Palsa_T0_3_FD_202264 | JGI IMG/M metagenome (GOLD analysis project Ga0302326, IMG submission 202264) | Peat permafrost microbial communities from Stordalen Mire near Abisko, Sweden - Palsa_T0_3 | ecosystem: Environmental > Terrestrial > Soil > Palsa > Peat permafrost | place: Sweden: Abisko... | reverse complement strand
TCACGGGCGGCTCGCTCGAGGGCTCTAACGTGGACATCGCCACGGAGTTTACCCAACTGATCGTGCTGCAAAGCGCCTACCAGGCCGACTCCAAGGTGATCACGACGGTGAGCGACATGGCTCAGGAGACCACCAGTTTGATCACTTCGTAGGAGCGACTGGAATATGACACCCATGGAAGAAATCGCCGGCTTCGCGGATGTGCCGGTGGACATCGAGGCCGAGTTGGACCGCCGCATCCTGACCGTGCGCCAGATCCTGGATCTGGAGCCCGGCAGCCTGATCGCAATGAAGCGCTCGGCAGGAGAAAACATCGATCTGTACGTGGGCGGGACCTTAATAGGCTGCGGGGAGATCGTAGTTGTTGAGAATACCCTGGGGGTCCGCATCACTGACTTTAAGGCCGAGGTCTGAAGCGGCCGCAAGGAGCGTTACATGGAATGGATCCGGCAAGTATTGGCGGTCAGCGGCGTTCTACTGCTGCTGGGAGCCGCACTCTGGTGGCTGCGCCGCAAAGGGCTGGCCCAGTATGGGATGCGCCCGTCGACAGGCGCCCGCAAGCGAACCCTGGAATCGGTGGAGCGGTTGGCGCTTGGCCCGCAGCATTCGCTGCACCTGGTGCGGCTGGCTGGGCGGGCGCTACTGGTGGCGACTTCGCCAACGGGATGCGCGGTGCTCGAGAGCTTCGAGTGGGCGTCGGTCGAATCCCCACGCGCCCCGGAGGTCCGATGATGTCTTGCCGGTTTGCGTTTTTGTGCGGTCTGGCCCTATTCCTGCCCCTGGCCGCGAGTGCCGGTACCGTTACGGCGGGCTCCCTGTTCGGGAACGCCAAGGCGGGAACGCTCAGCATGCCCATGCAGACGGTTCTGATGCTGACCGCCCTGACGCTGCTTCCGGCCGCGCTGGTGTCGGTCACTCCGTTTCTGCGAACCATCATCGTATTGCACTTTCTGCGGCAGGCGTTGGGCACGCAGACGGCACCATCCAATCAAGTGCTGGTGGGGCTGGCTTTGTTTATGACCCTGCTGACTATGGGGCCGATCACCAGCCAGATCTATGAGAAAGCCTGGACTCCTTTGCAAAACGGTCAGATCACCGTCGAACAGGCCGGCCAGGAGGCCGCTCTACCGCTGCGCCAGTTCTGGAGCCGCTTCGCCAAGGAGAAAGACATTGCCTTGTTTCTGGAGGTCTCCCATTCGCCGGCTCCGCGCACGCCCGCGGATGTGGACCTGAAAGTCCTGATTCCGGCCTATATACTGTCGGAGCTGAAGGCTGCCTTCCAGATCGGCGCAGTACTCTACCTGCCCTTTCTGGTGATCGACCTGGTGGTAGCCTCGGTCACTGTCTCAGTAGGCATGATGCAGTTGCCGCCGGTGATGATTTCCGCCCCCTTCAAGATCCTGCTTTTCGTCTTGGTGGATGGTTGGAACCTGGTAGTGGGTTCGCTCATGAAAAGCTTCTCGTGAGATAAGCCGATAGATACCCATGGTTAATAATGACCAGTGATACTGTTGTCGAAATCTTGCGCCAGGCACTGATGATGGCTTTCTGGGTGGCAGGGCCGCTGTTGATGATCGGCCTCGCCACCGGAATCCTGATCAGTCTGACGCAGATCGTGACTTCCATTCAGGACACGGGCTTCAGCACCATTCCGCGGCTGGTCGTCTTTCTCGTCGCCATCCTGCTGCTAATGCCCTGGATGATCCAACGCATGACGGTCTATACCACGTCGCTGTTCGGGGATCTAGGCCGCTATGCCCGCTGAGCTTACCCTGGGGCTCCCCACGCTTTACGGATTTTTGCTAGTGCTGGCGCGGGTATCCGGAGTTTTTGCGTTTGTGCCGCTGCCCGGAGTGCAGAACAGCCCGCCGATGGCGCGCATTGTGCTGTCGGTGCTGATCACGCTGGCGCTCTATCCAAGCTGGCCACAGCCAGCCGGGGGCGAGGTCGACATCGGGCGCATGCTGATGTACGTGTTACCGGAAATCGCAGTGGGTGTGGTGATCGGCCTGGCGGTCAGTTTCATTCTGGAGGCCTTTACCATGGCCGCGCAGGTACTCAGTTTGAACGCCGGGTACAGTTTCGCTCAAACCATCGATCCCAGCACGCAGGGCCAGTTGGGCGTCTTGGTGGTCTTCGCGCAGTTGGCTAGCGGGCTGATCTTTTTCGCCCTGGGCTTGGACCGCGAGGTGATCCGCACGCTGTCCTATAGCCTGCAGGCGCATCCGGCGGGCGCCTGGATCGCACAGACGGCGGCGGAGCCCATGATCCGCCTGGGCGCGGACATGCTTTCGCTGGCCTTGCGGCTGGCCTTGCCGGCCGTGGCTCTGCTGGTTCTCATGGATCTGTCTCTAGGTCTGGTCGGACGTCTCAATCAGCAACTGCAACTGTTGAGCATGGGCTTCCCCGTCAAGATGCTGGTTGGCCTGATGCTGCTGATCTGGATCACGGCACTTGTTCCCAGGCTGCTCGGGACCTACGCCGGCGAGGTTTTTGGCACGCTGCGCCACGCGTTGCGGTACTAGTACATCGTTCCGAAAGTTCTTTATGATATTTTGCCTGCCCTGTGGCGCGCGCTTTAGCGTGCAGCGGCGAACTTCAGCTCGCCGGGGGCCCGTTGAGCGGCGCGGTGCGCGAAACTGTGGGCTGAAGCCCACAGCGGCACGCTGAAGCGTGACGCTACAGAGCTTCTGATTCTATAAAGAACTTTCAGGACGTTGTACTAGAAAACAGAGGAAACCGGTGCCTGACAACGGACAAAAGACCGAAGAACCGACATCTAAGCGCATGCTCAAGGCGCGTACCGAGGGGCAGTTCCCCGCCGCGCGCGAATTCGTGTCCGCCATGCAATTCCTGACGTTCGCCGCCGTCCTGCAGGCCTGGGGCGGGCAATGGTTCCTGGAACTGCGTCAGGGCATGCGCCATGGGCTGGAGGCGGCCTTCGCGGGGGGCCCGCCGGCCGCTTTGGCGATGGAGGTAAGCCGGTATCTGCTGCTGCGAGTCTTGGTGGTGCTGGGGCCCGCCGCCGGCGTGCTACTGCTGGCCACCCTGGGCATGCAACTGGTCGCCACACGCTTGGGAGTGAGCTTGAAAAAGCTGATGCCGGATCTCAAACGGCTCAGCCCGCTTTCGCATCTGAAGCAATTGCCGCGCCAGAACCTTCCGGCGCTGGTGCGCGCGATGATCATGCTGCCGGTGTTCGGGTTTGCGGTATACGGGATCGTTCGCGATAACTTGTTGGCGTACATGAACCTCCCGTATCAAGGAGTGGAATCGGGCTTCCGGCAGGCCTGCAGCTCCTTCGGCACTCTTATCTGGAAAGCCTCCTGGGTCTTCCTGCTCTTTGGCTGCGTGGATCTGATCCGGCAAAGGCGCCGCTACCGCAAGGACCTACGCATGAGCAAGCAGGAGATGCGCGACGAAAGCAAGGACTCGGAAGGCAATCCGTTGATGAAGTCGCGCATCCGTCGCATCCAGCGCGACCGCCTGCGCCACCAGATGATGAAGGAAGTCCCCAAGGCAACCTTGGTGATTGTCAACCCGACGCACTATGCGGTGGCGATTCGCTATGCCCTGGATTCGATGGCCACGCCTGTGGTGGTGGCCAAGGGGAAGAACTATCTGGCGGCGCGCATTCGCCAGCGGGCTATCGAGAACCAAGTCCCCATTATTGAAAACCCGCCGCTGGCACAGGCTCTTTACCGCTCGGTGGAGGTCGGCCAGGAGATCCCGGCACACCTGTACCGGGCCGTAGCCGAGATCCTGGCCTATGTTTATCGGCTCATGAACGGCCGATTACCTGGATAGTGGGCAAATGGAGAGGACTCCTAGGAGAACGATAGACTGAATGGCTAACGCGACGGCAATAGCAAAGAGCGGTTTCAAAGAGTTTCTCACCAGCGGAGGCGCGGCGGAAATGGGCGTGCCGATTGCGGTATTGCTCATCGTCATAGCGCTCATCACGCCACTGCCCGGTTTCATACTGGACCTGCTGCTGGTGGTGGACATCATGGTGTCGGTCATCGTCATGATGGTCGCGATGTACATTACCCGTCCCGTGGACTTCAGTGTCTTTCCCACTACCCTTCTGCTGCTAACGCTGTTTCGGCTGGCGCTAAACGTTTCATCGGCGCGTTTGATTCTGTTGAACGGCAACACCGGGACCTCGGCCGCGGGACACGTCATCGAGGCCTTCGGCAGCTTCGTGGTGGGCGGCAACTACATCATCGGCACGGTAATCTTTCTAGTGCTCATCGCCATCCAGTACATCGTCATTAACCACGGCGCGGTGCGCATCTCCGAGGTCACCGCGCGCTTCACCTTGGACGCGCTGCCAGGCAAGCAGATGTCCATCGATTCAGACCTGAGCTCGGGCCTGATCGACGAGACCGCCGCGCGTCTGCGCCGCAAGCTACTGGCCGCTGAGGCCGAGTTCTACGGCGCCATGGACGGCGCTTCCCGCTTCACCCAGAGGGACGCGGTGGCCAGCCTCCTGATTACCGGTATTAACATCGTTGCGGGTTTCCTGATCGGCGTGCTGCAGCACGGCATGGAGCTGCGCCACGCCCTCGAAACCTACACCGTGCTCACTATCGGCGACGGACTGGTGACGGTCATCCCGGCCCTCATGATCTCCATTTCGGGAGGCCTGATCATCACCCGGACCAGCTCCGATGCGCGCATAGGGGCCGATTTTCGCAAGCAGCTCTTCGGCAGCCCGCAGCCGCTGTTTCTGGCTAGCGGCGTATTGGTGGCCCTGGCGTGCTTTCCGGGTATGCCCGCGATCCCTTTTCTTCTGCTTGGCGGCGGCCTGGGCACGGTTGCCTGGCGCATGCGCTCGCGGCCGGTTGCTAAGGAGCAGGCGCTCACCGCGGCCAAACCAGCCCGCGAGAATCTGGAAGCCCTGTTGCGCGTCGAGCCGCTGGCCATCGAAGTTGGTCTGGGACTGGTAAAGATGGTGGAGGGTGCCCAGAACTCCCCGCTGCTGCGCCGTATTTCGGGAATTCGTAGGCAACTCGCCACCGAGCTTGGCTATCTGCTGCCGCCGGTGCGCGTTGCCGATAATCTTTCATTGCGCGCACGTGAATACGTGGTTTCGCTGAAGGGCGCGGAGATCGCCCGATATGAACTGCCCCAGGGTCGGCAGTTAGCCGTTCCCTCCGGGCGCGCGGATCCGCCGCCGGACGGTACGCCAACCAAGGAGCCGGCCTTCGGACTGGCTGCCTGGTGGGTTCCCGACGAACGTGCCGAGCAGGCCCGCTCCGCCGGCTACACTCTTGTGGATTCGGTCAGTGTGTTGGGAACGCATCTTGCCGAGCTGGCCCGGCGGCACGCCTACGAGCTATTTTCACGCCAGGATGCCAAGAAGATGTTGGACCTGGTAGCGATCGAACAACCCAAGGTGGTAGAGGATCTGGTGCCGAAACAGCTTCCGTTGTCGATGGTCCAGCGGGTACTACAGAATCTGTTGCGCGAGCGTGTTTCCATCCGTGACACGGGCTCCCTGCTCGAGGCCATGGGTGAGGCCGCACTTTCCACACGTAACCTGGTGCTGTTGAGCGAGTACGCCAGGCAGTCGATCCGACGCACGGTGGTGCAGCGCTATTTGGATGCCTCGGGCAACCTGCCGGCTTACTTCGTAGACGCCTCTATCGAGCATGCTGTCGAGTCGGCGGTAGAGCATGGCGAGCAAAATAGCCACTTGAGCATGGCGCCGCAAACCATCCGGGACATCCTGGATCGTATTCAACGCAAAATCGGCTCCCCGGAGGGGCCGGTGGTGGCGGTGACCACCTCCGGCGCCCGCTATTTTCTGCGGCAAATTGTCGAACCTTCAATGGCCAATCTCTTCTTTCTGTCGCACAACGAGATTCCGGCCGGAGTGAAGATGGTTTCGCTGGGCGTGATCCAGTAGAGGAAAAATATGCGAATCAAATCGTTTTACGCAAGTACGGTGGAAGGGGCGGTGGCGCTGGCCCGTCGGGATCTCGGATCGGAGGCGATACTGGTGCAGACCCGCAAAGCTCCTATCGAGGCACGGCACTTGGGAGAGTATGAAGTCGTATGTGCAGTCGTGCCCGAGACCGAGCTGGCTAAGCCGATCCAGGCCGCGGAGGATCAGGTCCCGCATAACGGCCGGCTCTCCCACGAGTTGGCGGAGTTGCGCAAGCAGTTGGACGTGATGGGCAAGACCATTACCCGCTCGGCCTGGAGCGGCCCACGCTGGACGTCGTCCAACCCCGCTTTGTGCGACCTGCACGCCCGCCTGATGTCGGCGGACATCGCCGGCGAGCTGGCGCACCAGATTCTGGACGCGGTGCACCAGCGGTCCGCGGGACCGCCCGTCTCGAGCGAATCGCTCGAGGCTGCGGTACGCGTGGAGATCGAAAAGAGGATTTTGGTGAACGCCGCCTTAGGGCCGGAAGGAAGTCCGCGTGTTGCAGCGCTGGTAGGGCCTCCCGGAGCAGGCAAGACCACCACTATCGCCAAGCTGGCGGTGCAGCACGGTTTGACCGCGCGCCGTCCTGTGCAATTGCTTTCCATGGACGATTACAGAGTGGCTGGGGCCGATCAACTGCGCTCCTACGCCGCGATTCTGGGCGCCGGCTTCCAGTCTCTGGATACCGTGGGTGCCCTGGCGCAGGCCCTCGCCGAATATCAGGGTAAAGGGCTGATTCTCATTGATACTCCGGGCTACGGCCCGCGCGATATCGATCGAGCTACCGAACTGGCCGCATTTCTTTCCAGCCATCCTGCCATTTCAACTCACCTGGTGTTAACGGCCACCATGAAATCGGCCGATCTTACTCATGTGGTAGAACGATTCGACATCTTCAGTCCGGCAAGCCTGTTATTTACCAGGCTGGACGAGACGGACTCCTTCGGTACGGCATTTTCGGTGGCTGCGAGCCGGGGGAAGCCGATCTCATTTCTTGGAACCGGCCAGGTGATCCCGGAAGATCTGGTACCCGCCACCAGGGAACACATTCTAGGTTTACTGTGGCCTGAGACTTCTGCTTGGGCGATCGAGTCAGCCGCATGAAAGGAACCTTTCACCCGTGATGTCCAACGCTTATTCCATCCAAAGTTCGGGTGAATCGGGCGCCGAGGAGCGCGAGCGGCTCATCCTGGAGCACTTGCCACAGGTGCGCCTGATCGCGCGCCGGATCCACGGCCGCCTGCCTGAGAACGTCAGCCTGGAAGATCTGGTCTCGGCCGGGATTGTCGGCCTGATCGCAGCTATCGACCAATATGATCCCAGCCACCAGGTCAAGCTCAAAACCTACGCCGAGCACAAGATCCGGGGCGCCATCCTGGACGCACTGCGGGGTCTCGATTGGGCGCCGCGCCAAAGACGTAAGAAAGCCAAGCAGATCGAATTTGCCATCGCCAAAGCCGAGCAGCGTCTGCATTGCACTCCCGCCGAAGACGAGATTGCCGCCGAGATGGGATTGGATCTGGAAGAATACCATCGCTGGCTGGTCGAAGTGCAAGGCTTGAATCTGGGCAGCCTGGAATATACCTCCGACGATGGTGAGGGGCAGGGCCTGCTCGAATACATCAGCGACAATCAGGACCTGCTGCCTTCCCGCCTGTTGGAGAAGTCCGAACTGGAAAAGCTGCTGGCAGAGTCCATACGGAAGATGCCGGCCATGGAACGTACGGTGTTAGGTCTCTACTTCACAGAGGAGCTAACGCTGCGGGAGATCGCCAAGGTCGTGGATCTGCACGAGTCGCGCATCTCCCATTTGAAATCGCAGGCGATCCTGCGCTTGCGTGCGGACATGCAGAAGGTCTGGCCTCACCAGGGCGGAGGAGTGGCGTGATTCAGGATCAATCGAAGCCGGGGAACTGGTTCGCCGAGGAGTGGACAGCCCTGCTCGGCGGAGTGCTCGAATCGCTTTCTGGTAAGCGCCCCGCGATGACATGCAAGGCTCCGGCGGGCGATGCGACGCTGGATTCCGTCAGCACCCAGATCGGCCAACAGCACGGCGCCATCCTATGGTGGAAGCAGGCCTTTCCTCTGCCTGGCGATCCGGTCATTTGGGTGGGTGCGCCGCAGACTGGCTGGTCTCAGCTCGGAATTCACGTCTTGCGCGCGGTCGGAGAGGACGATCTATCCAAGGCGCGCGAAACTTATCTTGAAGTGTTGCAGCAATCGCTCGGCGAACTCGCTCGCAGTGCCAGCCGCCGGTGGAAGCGGGAAGTTATATGTTCCGGCGGAGCGGAACAAGCCGGACCGCCGCCGGCCGCCGAATTCCGCCTGGTCGAAGCGGCCTATCCGGACGCTGTCATGCCGCCTCTACTCCTGGTGATCGCCGGCGCGCCGGAAGACCCTCCCGAGGAATCGGCCTTGGAGCCGGGACACGCGCTGACCGACATATCTCCGGGTAAGCCCGCTTCCTCTCAATCCAAGACCTTCGACCTGCTCATGGGAGTGGAACTGCCAGTGAGCGTATCATTCGGACACGTGCAACTCCCGTTGAGGGATATTCTGAAGCTCACCGCCGGGTCTATCGTGGAGTTGAACCGCATGGTGGATGAACCGGTCGAAGTGATCGTCAACAACTGCGTAGTGGCCCGTGGAGAAGTGGTGGTCATCGAAGGTAATTATGGTGTGCGTATTCACCACATCATGAGCCGTCAGCAACGCCTGGAGAGCCTGCCATGAACCCTGTTGTCCGGCTTGCCGGCAGCACGGAATATCTGCTGCACCCGCTGCTCAGTTACATCCTGATGGCAGTGGGCCTGGGGCTCTGTTTGTATCTCTTTATGACCCTCAAGGTGGAAATACGCCGTCTGCTGCCGGGCCGCGTCGAAGACCAGCAGCGGGTCGAGGCGCTTGAGAGCGCTTTGGCAGAGGCGCGCCTGACCGTCCAGCAGTTGGAGAACGATCTACGCGAAGTGGAGCGACAGACCGGCATGCTGGTGGCGCCCGCGCCCGCCCGATCGGGCTTGAACCTGAGCAAGCGCACGCAGGTTCTGCGCCTGCATCGCTCGGGTGAAAGCTCCGCCGCGATCGCTACCTCGCTGGGATTGCCGCGCGGTGAAGTGGACTTGCTGATCAAGGTTCACGGCATGGTATTGGAACAGATATAAGGGTAGCCTTCCTGCAAAAGTACTAGCCAAGGTACTAAAGGTTCCATGCGCACCGGTCGATTCTTACCATAGCCATGGATAGAGTCGAACGAGCCCGTGTGTTGTGGATTACGACAGAGGACCACTTGCCGGAGCATGCATGTGCAGCCGCAGCCCTCGGTGGATTCGTTCTGGAGCACGCGCCCGGTATTCCGGAAGCGGTGGAATACTTGAAGCGGTCCCGGATGGATGCCGCGGTGGCCTGCTTTCCCATCCCGGAGTGGACTCCGGCCGACGCCCTGGAGGAACTCCAGCAGGCAGGCAGCAACGTCCCATTGATTCTCTGGGACATCCAGGGCGGATTGGCCGATGCTGTTCGCTTGACCAAACTGGGGGCATCTGACATATTGGGCGCCGACGTAACAATTGAGGAGATTGCGAGCGCCGTCGAGGCCGCCACAAACGACCGGCGCAGCCGCCCGGAAAGCAGCGATACCTCCGATGAGCCGTGGAGACGCAAGTTAGTTGGCTCCAGCGGCCCGTTTCAGGACGTAGTGGAAATGGTGCGGCTGGTGGGCAACCGGCGTTGCACGGTGCTGGTGACTGGAGAAACCGGCACAGGTAAGGAAATGGTCGCACAGGCCGTGCACCAGGCCGGACCGCGCGGACGGCTCCCCATGGTGTCGGTCAGCTGCAGCGCGTTGCCGGAGAACCTGCTGGAGGCCGAATTGTTCGGTCACGTTCGGGGAGCCTATACAGGCGCTCTCAACCAGCGCGTGGGTCGCTTCGAACAGGCCAACGGCAGCACCTTATTCCTGGACGAGATTGGCGACATGCCTCTCGAGCTGCAAGCCAAGCTACTGCGGGTACTGCAGGAGCGCGAGTTCCAGCGCCTCGGCAGCTCCGAGACCATACGAGTAGATGTGCGCGTGATAGCCGCCACGAATGTGGATCTCCTGGAGCGGGTCCGCGAAGGCACCTTCCGCGAAGACCTGTACTACCGCCTCAACGTGGTCCCTATCCATATGCCTTCCCTGCGTGAGCGTAGAGGCGACGTAGCGGCCCTGGCGCTGCATTTCATTAAGAAAATCTGCAACCTGGAAGGCATCCCGCTGAAACAGATCACCCGCGAGGCTTTGGAGCGTCTGGCCAGCCACTCCTGGCCCGGTAACGTACGCCAGTTGGAGAATGCGATCGAAAGGGC
>Ga0302326_10033076_pt1 | contig 10283 bp, 6 predicted proteins | sample Palsa_T0_3_FD_202264 | JGI IMG/M metagenome (GOLD analysis project Ga0302326, IMG submission 202264) | Peat permafrost microbial communities from Stordalen Mire near Abisko, Sweden - Palsa_T0_3 | ecosystem: Environmental > Terrestrial > Soil > Palsa > Peat permafrost | place: Sweden: Abisko... | reverse complement strand
ACTGCAGCCCCCCGTAGGAGTCTGGGCAGTGTCTCAGTCCCAATGTGGCCGGCCAACCTCTCAGTCCGGCTACGCGTCGTCGCCTTGGTGAGCCGTTACCTCACCAACTAGCTGATACGATATCGCCTGCTCCCAGAGCGGATTGCTCCTTTGAGAACCCTGCCATGCGACAAGGTTATGTCATCTGGTATTACCTGACCTTTCAGCCAGCTATCCCAGAATCCGGGGCACATTAGCGATACATTACTCACCCGTTCGCCACTGGTGTATTGCTACACCCGTACGACTTGCATGTCTTAGCCACGCCGCCAGCGTTCAGGCTGAGCCAGGATCAAACTCTTCAATTAATTTCTTGGCACGAGACAGTCCCGATGCTTCGCGTCACAACCCCGCATTTGCATGCGGAGCTACTTGCGAAGACTAACACTTTTCCGTCTCGCGTTTATCCTCGAAACGAGTCTGTCCACCCCGCGAATTAAGACAACTCGCGGAGCTGTTACTGCCCGCCGGCGGCTGGCCGGCGGGTCAGTCCCGATCCGTCTCGCTTGCGCTTGACGAACCGGGAATTTGCAAGGCTCAAACATCTTCGATGGCTTCAGTTCCCGGCAATAAGACTATCACCGGAAACCATACTCAAACATAATGATCAAGGAAGATCACTTACTTGCGTGCACCACGAAGATGCTTGAGTTGGCCCTCGGTTGATTCGGAGCAAGCTCCGAACGTCTCCTCGGGCCGCAGTCAATTCGTCCGGACAGCACCTGTACACAGGGCTTCCGAACACACATCCTCGCGGCGTCCGACTATTCACTTGTCAAAGAGCAACCGACAAACGCACGCGACAACTTTCGTCATCGTCGCCGTGTTTTCTTCGCCTCAACGGCAAACCCGAGAACGCATCATCGGCAAAAGGCCAACGGTGCAATTCCCTCGACAGGCGTTACGGCCACCTGTCTGATCGATTCGCCATCACTTCAAAAGAGTGTTTGCAAACCGCAATACGCGACCCAAATCGTCTAACCGCCGCAGTTCAGTCACCGCAGCCAATCTGGGCCCTTGGTAGGTGAACGAGCGAAGGAATAATATGCAGACCCAACCCCCTCTTGTCAATCCCGGCAAGATTATTTTTCTGTGACGCAACGGGGCTGGTCGTTTCGATTCTGATAAGTCTTGTCGTATCCTTCGCTTAAGCCACGGATGTATATCCGGGGCTCCCAACGGTAAAGGCGATGTTTAATCAAGCACGGCTGCGGGGAGTCTTGATTTCAAAATGGAACGGGCAGCCGCAGCAGCGCGAATCGCAGAATTGTCAGCGCCATCTTCGCGGCACGATCGCGCACCATCTCGCGATCGCCACCGAAGACAAATCGGCGGGCGCTGACGCTTTCGGGGCCGGCCAGGGCAATCCACGTGGTTCCCACGGGTTTGGCTTCGCTGCCGCCATCGGGACCGGCGACTCCGCTGATCGCCAGGGCATAGTTCGCGCCGGAGTGGCGGCGTGCCTCGACGGACATGGCCAGCACAACCTCCTCGCTTACCGCGCCGTGCTGTTGGATCAATTCCTGCGGCACCCCGAGCAGCTCGTCCTTCGCCTGGTTCGAATATGTGACCCAGCCATAGGCGAAATAATCGGACGAGCCCGGCACGTCGGTGATCATCTTTGCCAGCAGCCCGCCGGTACACGACTCGGCCGTCGCGACGGTTGCCTTGCCGCGAAGCAACTGGCCGACGACCTGCTGAATCGTCTGCTCGTCCTGCCCGAAGATGAGCTCTCCCAGCTTCTGCCGGCAAGCGCGGTCTGTCTCCTCGAGCTTCTCGGCCGCTTCCTGGCGCGAGGAAAATCGCGAATTGATTCGCAATGAGACGATTCCGTTGGCGACGGTCGTGCCGACGGAGGGGTTGCGATCGCGCTGCATCAGCGGCCCCAGCTTCTGGGCCAGCGAGCTTTCGCCCAGCCCGAAGGTATGGAGCGTGCGCGAGAGGATGACCGCACCGTCGGCGGCGGCCGTCATGGGCGGCAGGACCGTCTGCTGAAACATCACCCGCATTTCCTTGGGAACGCCGGGCAGGACGAAGACGCGGCAACCGCCGATCCGCGCGGCAATGCCCAACGCGGTGCCGGCATCGTTTTGCAGCGGCGTCGCGCCACGTGGGATCATCGCCTGCACGCGGTTGGACGGCGGCATCGGAACGTTGCGACCGGCGAAGAATTCGCTCATCCGCGCGAGCCACGCAGCATCGAGTTCCAGCGGCTCGCCCAGCACGTTGGCCAGCGCCGATCTGGTCAGATCATCCTCGGTCGGCCCCAGGCCGCCGGTGACAATCAGCCAATCGCACCGAGCCGCGGCCTCGGCGATAGCGCGCTCGATCTGCGGTTGATCGTCGGCCACCGTGATGTGCGCAGCGACGGCGCAGCCGATGGCCGCCAGTTCGCGGCTGATCCATGCCGAGTTGGTGTCGATGGTCTGTCCGAGCACCAACTCATCGCCGATGGAGAGAATAATTGCCTGCATTGCACACCATCATAGCCACATCGCAACGGAGTGCGTTTCAATTGCCAGGATGGGAGTCGACCAGCAGGCCGATAGCATCCATATTCAATCCCTGACGGCCGAAGGTTCCGATGATACGTTCTCCGTGGCCCGCCAACTGGATGTGATTGGAGCCGTCGGTGTCGCCGAACCAATCGCTCAGATAGCTATCGTTCACATCAACGCCACCGGAGGTCAGCTTCATGAAAATAATCTGAATACCGTCGGCGCCGTCGACTTTGTTCACGACAATTCCACCGACTCCGTAACCGTGCTTTGCCAGACAGACTGTAGCGCCCGGCGGGGCTGGATCGGTTGATTCTGTCCAGAGCGGATCGCAATGGCCGATCGTGGGATGACCGGACCAACTGCCGATCTGAATCACGAAACCGATGACGATTCGCTTGTCCGAATCCGCTTTCAGATAAGGAGAGCCGCCGTTGCCGCCGACCCTATCGGTTTTGACGATGCCATCGGGCATTCCCAATGAGCTATCGTCCTGGGGTGGGGACGGGGGCTGCGAAATGATCGGCGCCCACATCGGGGTTTGTTGCGTGTGTTGACTTGATTGAGCATTGGTCGTTTCGGAGCTGGCGCTTTGGTTGGCACTCGCATCGATGATCTGCTGCCCCGCCGGATTGGGCATGAATTTGACCGAACCGTCGCCGAAAAGAACGTTGATGCCGTCATGATGATTGCTCATCGGCTCATACAACAGGATGCGATCACCGCCGATCTGTACTCTCCCATCCGTCAGGACATAGCTCTGCGAATTGCCGTCGGGGCAGATGAGAGTGGCGGCGGGGAGATTCTCTGCCTGGGCCAGGGCATCCAGTGATGGGGGCATCGCGTTTCCGTTGGCATTTTCGTACGTCTGCAGCGCCAGACCGATCATTCGCATGTTGCTCTGGCACTTGATGCGGTTGGCTTGCTCACGGGCGCGATTCAGCGCCGGAAGAAGGATTGAGATCAACAGGCACATCGGCACGAAGAGCAGACCGACGATTCCAAAGGTCAGGCCGGTGATCGCCTGCTTGCGGCCGCCGACGCCGGGGTGCTTCGATTTCGAGAGGCCGATGGCCGAAAAGACGATGGCAAGGATGCCGCAGATGGGAATGCAGATGATAAACCCCAAAATCATACCGGCGGTCGCCATGGGGTTTTCGCCAACGGCGGCCGGCGCCGTATCAACGGCCGCATACGGCACGGCCATACTCGGCGCCGCCAGCATTTCCAATGCCACGCCCCCTCCCGCGCCGGCAGCAGAATCGACGCGATAGGTGAAGCCGAACTCTCCAATCTGAATGGTGTCTCCATCAGCCAGATCGTGCTCGCTGACGCGCTGCCGGTTGACGAACAGACCGTTGGTGCTTTTTTCGTCCACGATGGTCCACCGCGACGGCCCGAAATCGACGCGAACGAGCTTGCAATGGCGGCGGGAAACGAGCTTTCCCGCCAGCACAATGTTGCACTCGGGCGACTTGCCGATCGAAATCTCAGTGGCTCCGCCCAGAAGATAACGGGCGATTGGCAGGCTCGAACCCTCGTCAGCGACCAACGCCGCGTCGAAATCTCCCGCGCCGGCGCCTTCGGGAAGCGATTCGCCGGCGACAGGCTGTAGAACCTTGCCGCACTGCGGGCAACGAACCGACTTTCCCGCGGAGGCCTCAGGCACCTCCGTCCTTTCCGCAGAGCAGCAGCCGCCGATCTCGATCATGGAATACCCCGCTTGGATTGAAGAACTGGGCAGAAGAATACCAACGCCGCGATTGCTCAGGCAAGCAGCGAAGGAGGAATAGCCGCCGGCGGAACTCGTCGTGATCACTTCTGCGGAATGACGGCGGATTCGCTCAATCCCTCTCCCAATCTGGAAAGCACCGTCTCCAGCCGCCGCTGCTGTGCGGCGCTGAGCCGTGCCCGGCCGAAGCGCACGCGATAAAATAATGCGGTCAGCCGGTGAATGGTGTCATACAGATCGCTGGGAAGGAAGTGCAGCGATTGGCAGAATTCCATGGGGGTGAGATGTTTGGGGCGGACCAGGCGGTGGCGGCCGAGCATGAGCGTCAGGTGATCGTAGAAGGCCAGCTGGCGGGCCAATCGCTGTTGTTCCGCGGCGGGCAGGACGTTGATTCCCATCCGGGCGGCGCGGCGGCGCAGCTGCCAGCGCTCGCCAAAGAATCCGACGAATGCCGCCAGAAGGATCAGCACCATGACCCAGACGCTGGCTCCCAGAAACGTGGTGCTGAAATTCCAGAGCGCAGCGGAGGAGAAAGCCCAGGTTCCCAGTTTGCCGAACGCGTCGTGGCTGTTCGTCGCGGCGCCGACCATGGCCGACTCGGCCGTCTGAATGAGATTGGCCCGGTCGTCATTGTCGTAGGCGATGACGTTGTCGGCGTAGGTGTATTCGAGGTAATCCACCAAATGCGTCGCATCCTCCCAGAGTCCGCCCTTGCCGCGCGTGGCGAGATCGGCGGCGGTGCCGCTGGTGGGATCGAACGATTTCCATCCGCCGGCGGTGCGCACTTCAACCCATGAATGCGCATCGGACTGGCGCACGATGTAATGGCTTCCGATGTTGCTGAATTCGTTGCACTTGAACCCCACGACCATCCGCGCCTGCATGCCCAGGCTCTGGCACAGCAAGGTCATGGCGCCGGCAAAGTATTCGCAATGCCCGCGCTTGAAATCGTAGAGGAACGCCACGATCGGATCGCGTCCTTCGATGCTGCCGGCGTCGGTCAGGTCCAGGGTATAGGCGTAATGGGTTCGCAAATACGATTCGATGTTGGAGGCGATCTGCTCATCCAGAGCATCGACATGGCGCGGGAACCGGGCCCGCTGCGCCGCCAGCGGCCCGGCGGCGTTTCGACCGGATACTTCCGGGCGGCTGGCGAACGCCAGCACCTGCGGATCAATGCGGGAAATAAAAACGGGGCCGTCATCCTCGGCGGCGGTATCGGGGGCGCCGGCATCGGGCGGGGGATCAAGCGAGTCGGACGAGCAGACCTCATAATCAATCGGCTCGACCAGCGGCGAAAGCGTGCGCAGCGCGCCGGTGGCCGGCAAAAAATCGATGCGATAGGGCTGGCGCGTCGAGATCGACAGCGGGCCGGCCATGGCGAACAGGGCGTTGGTTCCGGTCGGGCGCAGCGTGATTTTCTGTCGCCAAACGTCTCCTCCACCAACGGTCGGCGCCGCCAGTTGGGTCACCGCATCGTGGGTGGTAAGCAATGAGACGGGGTCGGTTCGGCGATGCGTCCAGGTCCAGCGCCGCGAGTCCGGCGCGTCGGCGCCATGATAGCGCTCCAGGGTGAGACCGCGCAGCAACAGCGTCTGGCCTCCGTTGACGGGCGTGTCATTCTTCCAAAGTTGCACAAACGCCACCACCTCGCTGCTCTGAGCGATTTTGGCCACTTGCTGGAAGCTGACCTCGGTGTTGAATCCGGTCAGCGCCTGCTCGGGGCGGAATTGCCGGGAGCCGAAGATCCCCTCGCCGCTGCCGCGGGGAAAGAAGAGGAAAACCGCGACCGCGAAGGCCAGGGCGACGGCCGCCACCAGGGTGGTGATTTGCCGCATCGAGCGGGTCATGTACCGCTGGTCCTGCCGCAGCGTGGCCGGGTCCAGCTTCTCCTCGGGAATCGCCAACGCGGCCTTGGCCAGGTCCGCCTCGACCTTCAGATGAAACAGCAGCGAGCAATACAGCGACAGGAAGAGATAGAGGATCAGCAACGCCCCGAACGCGAGACTCGCGGTGTCGATCGCGGCGGCAACCATCAGCAGCAGGCCCAGCACCAGCAGCTGCGCGTAGTCGCGATTGCCGCGTTGCTCGAAGAGCTTGACCACTTGCAGCAGCACCAGGTATTGACCGATCCAGACGACTTCGTCGGCGAGCCCCGAAGCGCGGGTCTGCAAGAGAACCCAAGGCAGTCCCGCCAGGGTCACGAGGTTCGAGACCAGACGCGGGACCGGCCGAAAGCGCCCCGTCTTCACGAGCCAGGCATTGACCGCGACCGCTCCGCCACCGAGCACGAACGTCGCCGGCGAATTCGTCGCCAGCGCAAAGCCCCCGATCCCCATGAACACCAGGAGATACAAGGCGGATTTGAATTGGCGGATGTTGTACATCGTTCGACAATCAGTTGGGGGCCTGCTGCTCCACCACGTCGGGCTGGCGCGGCATGCAACTTCGGAAGTCGATGTTCTGCTCGAAGGAAAACCAGGCCCGGGCCGAGGCGATCGCGGAGGAAACGATCAGCGTTCCGCCGCGCGCTTCCTCGCTGAGCCCCAATTGCAGGTTCTGCGGCGTGAACAGGACCGGCGTGACGCCCGGCCTCACCAGGGCGTGAGACTGTTCCATCAGATTCACCAGAATCATCTGGCGGTTGGCCGGCAGCAGCGCCAGGGCCGAGAGCAGTTCGCTGCGCTGCTGCTTGCCGCGCGCGGGCGGGAGCACCACCCAGCAATGTCCGCCCCAGGCGACCAGCCCGACGGACATCCCCTGCTCCAGAGCCGTCGAGGCCAGCGAACCCGCCATGGCGATCGCGCGCTCCACCAGCTCCGGAGCGTCGCTGGAATGGGACGACATGAAGGTGTCGACCACCAGCAGCAGGCGGGGCGGGGCGACGCGAGTCATCTCCTTGGACACCAGCGCTCCGGTGCGGGCGCTGCGACGCCAATAAATCCAGCGGGGGTTCTCCCCACTGCGAAAGTCCTTCACTCCATAAAACTCGTCGGTTCCGCCCGGCTCGGGCCGCACGGTGGCGCCGGTCGTTTCCGCCGATCGGCACATGGAAATCAACCGCTGATCGACCAGGGCCTGCGCCGGATAAATCAGCACCCGGTCCGTGCGGCGGGTGACTGTGGCCCGTTTGATGAAGCCGAAGGGAAATCCGCTCCCCAGCTCATAACGGTCCAGCTCGTGCAAGCCGCGCCGCTTGGGAACCAGATCGGCCGGCACAGACGCGGTCATGCCCGCGGCGGCGTGAAGCATGTAACACTGCGGCTGCCGCTCGAATCCATCGACGCCGTCGAGCTCGGCCAGCGAAACCGAGAGGCTGGGCCAGTACCGTTTGTTGTTGGTGATCTCATAGACCGCACGCATGGTTCGGCCGACCACGCCGTGCTCGGGGTAAACGCGTCGGACATCCAATCGCCGCAACACCAGCCGGCTGATCAATCCGCTGACGATCAGAATCCCAATCATCAGGCCGAAGATTCCAAACAGCAGGTTCACGCGATTCTGAACCGCGGCGAATCCCATGAAGAGCATGAGGGCGCCATAGACGAATCCCGTCAGCGAGAAGTCGAGGCTCGGCCGCGGCCGCAACGACGTGACGGGCCATTGACTTTCCCTCGGCATTGCTTTGGCCCGCAGCCAGCCCATGAGCTCTCCGAATCAACGCGGCGCCGGCGTCTCGTCGAGAATCTTTTTGAGAATCACGTCGATTCCTCCCCCGTCGCCGTTTTGAAGATAGGACTTGCCCAGCACGCGATGCCCGCAAACGGCATTGAAGATCGATTTGACATCGTCCGGCGTGACGTAATCGCGGCCGTCCAGCAGCGCCGAGGCCTGGGCCGCTTGCGCCAGCGCCAACGCCCCGCGGGGCGAAACACCCAGCCGCAGGTCGTCGCTTTCCCGCGTCGCCTCGACCAGATCCATGATGTAATCGAGGATCGCCGCGTCCAGCTTTACGCTGGAGAGGCTGTCTTGCAGTTCAACCACGTCCTTGCCGCTCATCACCGGCTTCAACTGCTCCAGCGCCCCGCGGCCCGGCTGGGTCGTCAGAATTTTCTGCTCGGACCTCCGGTCCGGATACCCCACCTGCACCTTGACCAGGAACCGATCCATCTGGTTCTCCGGGAGGTGATAGGTCCCCTCAAACTCGAACGGATTTTGCGTTGCCACCAGCATGAACGGCCGCTCGAGCACAAATGTCTGGCGGTCCATGCTCACCTGCTCTTCGCTCATCGCCTCCAGCAGCGCCGATTGCGTCCGCGGCGTGGTGCGATTCACCTCGTCGGCCAGCACGATGTTCGCAAAGACCGGACCGGGCTTGAAATCAAATGTCTGCGTCTGGTTATTGAAAATGGAGACGCCCAGCACGTCGCTGGGAAGCAGGTCGGGCGTCAGTTGGATGCGGCTGAATTTGCAGTCGATGCTGCGCGCCAGCGCCCGGGCCAACACCGTCTTGCCCACGCCCGGCACGTCTTCGATCAGCACATGCCCGCGCGCAATCAACCCCACCAGCAGCAGATCAACCGCCCGCCTGTCCCCCAAAAACACCTTCCGGATGTTCTCCCGAAGGCTATCCAGTTTTACTCGCGACACGCACAACTCCAGCGCCGCCGATTGCCCTGTTGCGAACCTGTGACGTCATTGAATGTTAGCACGACACCGGATGATTCAGAAATCCAACGGTCCCAATTCGACTCAGTTGACCAAAATCCCACCGCCCAACAGCTCCAGACGGCAGAAACGCGGCTCCTCGCCTCGTTTGCTCCAACGCTCGACGCGGCCAACTATTGCACAGTCCAGCCAGTGCACCGACAACAATGAGAGAATTCTTGGGTAGGGCCTGCCCCTAGCTATGGAACGCCCACAGCCGATGAGGCCAATTCGGCCGCGGCACTTTCGCTGACCGGCCGGCATCGGCTATAAAATACGCCATGAAAACCACCCTCGCTCTCCCGACCGCTCTGCTCGCCCTGTTCGTGCTAACCGCCTGGTACGGGTGGGCCCGGGCAGACAGTCCCTCGCCGGTTCAGATCACAACCGCCGACAACCATTTGCACGTCGAAATGAACGGCACCCCGTTCACCGATTACTGGTTCGGAACGCGCCCCGATCGTCCCTACGTGCGGCCGTTCTTTCTACCGGTCCTGGCATCGGATGGAACGCCGGTCACCAGCGATCAATACACCGTCAAAGGCGGCGATCACCCGCATCACCAATCCATGTGGGTCGCCCACGAAGACGTCAACGGCGTGAACCACTGGCTGCTCACAGGCAAACCCCCTGCTCAGCAGCATCATATCAAATTCGAAAAAATCGACGCGGACGGATTTGTCGAAGACCTCGTGTGGGACGACGCCAAAGCCCAGCCGATGCTTGACGAAATCCGCACGGTGCGGTTTATCCCCTATGAAGACGGCACTCGCGGCATCGACGTGACCGTGGCGCTCACGCCGGCCAAGGAGGCGGTGACGCTCGAGGACGCCAAGGACGCGGGTCTCTGCGCGGTGCGGGTCATCAAGGCCATTTCCGACACCAGCACGATCACCAACTCCGCCGGGCAGCAGGGCGAGAAAGCGTGCTGGGGCGCGCCCGCCGACTGGTGCGATGCCTCCGGCACGATCAACGGCAAGCCCTACGGAGTCGCCATGTTCGACTCCCCCGCCAATCCGCGCCATCCCACGCGCTGGCACGTTCGCCAATATGGCTTGCTCGCGGCCAATCCCTTCGGCCTGCACGAGTTCGACCCCAAGCAGTTCCCCAAAGGCGCCGGCGACCTGAAGATCGAGCCGGGAAAAACCGTCACGTTTTCCTACCGCGTGATCATTCACCTCGGCGACGCCAAAACCGCCAAGCTCGACGACAAGTACAAGCAATATGCCGCCCAATAAGTCAGTGCAGCCGCGGGTCGGAGAGATCGAGTCGGTACATGATGACGTTGTAGTCGTATCGCGGCGTGGCGCCGCCGTCGCGGGAGAACGAGGTGGCGTAGGTTCCGTCGAAAAAAATCAATTTGCCGC
>Ga0302326_10033075_pt1 | contig 10283 bp, 6 predicted proteins | sample Palsa_T0_3_FD_202264 | JGI IMG/M metagenome (GOLD analysis project Ga0302326, IMG submission 202264) | Peat permafrost microbial communities from Stordalen Mire near Abisko, Sweden - Palsa_T0_3 | ecosystem: Environmental > Terrestrial > Soil > Palsa > Peat permafrost | place: Sweden: Abisko... | reverse complement strand
CGCCATCCCCAGCCCCGCCAAGGAACTCGTCGTCCTCCCCAGCACCACCCACATGGTCCTCTACAGCAACCTCACCGCCCTCGAACTCGCCGCCCAGGCCGCCGCCCGCTGGTTCACCACCACCCTCATCCCCTGATCCGACTAGCCAGGAGTAAAGCCATGTCACTTGCAGCCCCCCAGCCGGAGCGGAGCGCCACCTCCGGGCTGCGCGCCCGGCTGAGGGCGCCAGGTCTCCGGTGGCGTGCCATGCCGGTGGCGGCGCCCTGGGCGGTGGCGCTGCTGCTGCTGGTGATCAGCGTGATCCTGTACCCGGCGACGATCCACTACGGCGGCCTGGCCACCGTGACACCGCTGCTGGGCGTGCTGGTGATCGCGTCGCTGGGGCAGTCGCTTGTTATCGGCAGCGGCGGCATCGACCTGAGCGTCTCCTCGGTGATCACGATTGTCGGCGTGGTGTTCGTGCTCCAGGGCGGCACTCACGGCGGCTCGGTGACGCTGGCGATCGTCTACGCGCTGCTGGCCGGGCTCGCCTGCGGCGTCGTCAACGGATTCCTGGTCGAGTACCTGCGCCTCAGCCCGCTGGTGACGACGCTGGCGACCGGCGAGGTCATGGCCGGGCTGGCCAGCATCTGGTACGGCGGCGGCACGAACAACCTGGTCGTGCCGAAGAGCTGGCAGCAGTTCACCGGCGATGCCTTCGGCGACGGCATCAGCTACGTGCTGGTGATCGCGATGGTCGCCGCGCTGCTGCTCAGCGTCGTGCTCAGCTACACGGCGCTCGGCCGTCGGCTGACCGCCGCCAGCACCAGCTCGCGCGCCGCCGGATACCAGGGGATTTCCGCCCGGCGCTACCGAGCCGCCAACTACGTGGTCGCCGCCCTGCTGTACAGCGTGGCGGGGATCTTGTTCGTCGGCGATATCGGCACCGCCACCCTTTCGCTCGGCAACGTCTACCAGCTGTCCACCATCGTCGCCGTCGTTCTCGGCGGGGCCGCGCTGAGCGGCAGCCGCCTGCACCCGGCGGCAACGGTGGCCGGAGCGCTGTTCCTGTCGCTGATCAACCAGGACGTCGCGGCGTCCGGCATCGCGGCCGGCACCCAGGGAGTCATCCAGGGCGCCGTCCTCGTTGCCGCGATGGCCGCGACGGGCCTCGGCACCTTGCGCGGCATCCGGCGGCGGAGCGTGCGCAGGTCCGCCGCCCCGCCGCCCGCCTCGTCCCCGCTCGCGGAGACCGAGGCGGGATCCCCGACCGACCTGGGTCCGTCGGCGCCCTGAGGCCCCGCGCCCTGATTCGCATCGCTCAGTCCTGCCAATTCGAAGAAGAAAGGCAAGTCATGGTCATTAGAGGAGGCCCGGCCAGACGCCGGGCGCGCATGCTGGCCGCGATCGCGGCCGCGGGCATGGTCGCCGTCACCCTGGCCGCGTGCAGCTCGTCCAGTTCATCGGCGGGCTCGAGCACCAGCGGCGGCAGCAGCAGCTCCAGCAGCTCCAGCGCGAGCTCGAAGTACGCGCCGACGCCGGTCACGCTCTCGGCCGCGCAGGAGACCGCGGTCATCGGCAAGGCGTTCCTCACCACTTCCATCAGCCCGTCGTCCCTGAACCCGGACATCCTCCAGGGCCTGGAAGAGGCGGGCGGGAGCTACACCGCCGCCCAGGTCAAGACCGCCTGGTCGTGCCAGTCGCAGACGACCTGCACGATCGGCGGCGGTTCGCAGACGCTGGCGATCCTGGACGGCGACGGCGGGAACTTGTGGCGGCAGATCACCCGCGCCGCGATCACCATGGAGGCGTTCGCCTACCCCAACATCGGCCACGTCATCTACCTGCAGGCGGGCGGGAACCTGCAGACCATGCAGGCCGACCTCAAGTCGCTGATCGCGCGCCGGGTCACCGGCATCGTCACCTACGACGACTTCGGCGCCGCCATGACCGCGGCCTACCAGCAGGCCACCGCGCAGGGCATCCCGGTCGTCGCCTACGGCGGCACCCCCGGACCGGGCGCCGTCAGCGCGGTCGTCTCGCAGGTCCAGTCGAGCTTCTGCGCCGACGGTGACCAGATGGCCCAGACGACCAGCACGATGCTCGGCGGGAAGGGCAACGTGGCGTTCTTCACCGGCACGCCCGGCAACCCGCAGGGGGCCGGCTGGGAGACCTGTGCGCAGTCCTGGTTCGCCAAGAACGCCCCCGGCATCGCGGTCGTCGACAAGTCCAACACCAGCTGGACCGGGCCGGGAACCGTCTCCGCCACCTCGGCGCTGATCGCGACCGGCAAGACGATCAACGCGATCCTGTACGACTACGCGAACCAGACCGTCAACATCGTGCAGACCTACCAGCACGCGAAGCTGAACGTCCCCGACCAGATCACCTGGACTTCGGACAATCAGCTGCTGCAGCTGTGGCAGCAGGATCAGACCTCATCCGACCCGTGGAAGCTGGCGTACTCCAGCAGCATCAACTTCGAGGGCAACATCGCCCTCGCCGCGCTGATGAACCACCTGTCGGGCAAGACCGTGACCAGCCAGCTGATCTTCCCGCTGCCGTTTGTGCAGGCCAAGACCGGCGACTACAACGCGTCCCAGCCTGCCGACGCGCCCGGCCCGACGTTGCTGCCGGACGCCCTGCTGACCGATCTGCTCAGCGCCAGCTGAGCCCGATACCCGAGTTCGCGGAGGAGCTAGTGCCAGACTTCGACTCTGATCAGGCCGACCGCTTGCGGACCGAGCCGCCAAGCTCGGTCCCGCCGGCTGGCGAGGGCCTGGCTGTCCGGGGCCTGACCAAGACCTTCGGCTCGACGATCGCCCTTGACCATATGGACGCCGCGTTCGCGCGCGGCACGGTGCACGGGCTGATCGGCGAGAACGGCTCGGGAAAGTCCACCTTCGTCAAGGTCGTCGCCGGCGCCCATCGAGCGGATCTGGGTCAGGTCACGCTCGATGGCGCCGCGATGGCGACGGGCAGCGAGGCGATTGACCCCGCAGCCGGGAAGACACGGGTGGCCTGCGTCTACCAAGACGGCTCCCTGATCGGGGAGCTGACCGTCGGCCAGAACCTCGACCTGATCGTCGGCCCGGAGTTCCGGGTCGGCAAATCGTGGCGGCGGGCGCTGCTGGACGACTTCGGGCTCACCGAGGTCGATCTCGGCAGCCGGGTCGCCGACATACCCAACAATGAGCAGCGTCTGGTCGAGATCGCGGCCGCGCTCGCACGGCGGCCTGACGTCGCCCTGTTCGACGAGTCGACGGCCGCGCTCGACGAGCGCGGCGTCGCTCGCGTCCTCGACAGCATGCGCAGCGCGGCGGCGGCCGGAGTCTGCGTGATCTTCGTGACCCACCGACTCCACGAAGTGCTGGCGGTGGCAGCCGACATCACGGTGCTGCGGGACGGCCGGGTCGTGGGCGAGCTCGCCACCTCCGGCGCGTCGACCGACGAGCTGGTACGGCTGATGGCCGGCCGCGAGGTGGCCGCCTTCACCCGGCGGGAGCTGCCTGAGGCGGCCGCCTCCGCGCCGGTCCTGCAGGCCACCGACCTGCGGGGGCGTGGCCTGGGACCGGTGCAGGTAACGGTCAGGCCCGGGGAGATCGTCGGCATCGGCGGCGCGGCCGGCAACGGCCAGAGCGAGCTGATCCGCGCGCTGTCCGGGGCCGGGGTCACCGGCGGGGAGGTCCTCGTCAACGGCACCCGGCTGCGCCGGGTGGAGCAGGCCGTCGGCCTCGGCGCCGTCTTCGTGAGCGGTGACCGGCGCACCGAGTCGCTGTCGAGCCTGCTGTCCATCAGGGAGAACTACACCCTGGCGGGCCGCGCGGCCACCGAGCGCTGGTGGACCTGGCTGCCGCGGCGGCGCGAAGTGGCCGAGGCGACCCGGCTGGCCGACCAGTTTGACCTGGCCCGCGGCTCGATCGAGCAGCCGGTGAGCTCGCTGTCGGGCGGGAATCAGCAGAAGGTCGCCATCGGCCGCGCGATCGCCCGGCAGCCCGCCGTGCTGCTGGTCGAGGAGCCGACGGCCGGGGTGGACGTGCGCTCCCGGCTGAGCATCTACCGCGCCCTGATAGACGCCGCCCGGCAAGGCGCCGCCGTGATCTTCACCTCCAGCGACGCCAGCGAGCTGCGCATGCTCGCTGACCGGGTGCTCATCCTGGCCCGCGGCCGTCAGGTCGCGGAGCTGGCCGGGGAGCAGGTGACGGAGGAGGCGATCGTGCACGCCTTCTCTACCGCCGCCGACCGGCGCGAGACGGTATCTGCGGCCGACGGCCGCCCGCCGTGGCGCCGGCCGGTGCCGCTGCGCCAGCTCACCTGGAGCCCGGCCACCTTCGCGCTCGTCATCGTCTTGCTGCTGGCGCTGGGCGGGTACGCGACGGGCAAGGACGGCGACTTCGCGACCATGGGCAACGTGGGGTCCATCCTGCAGTTGGCGCTGCCGCTGACGCTGGTGGCGATCGCGCAGATGCCAGTCCTGCTGGTTGGGGAGATCGACGCGTCGCTCGGCTCCATGATGGGCCTGATCGTGGTGCTGCTGTCCTTCCAGCCGAATACCCCGGTCCCCGTGTTGTGCCTGATCGCGGTGGGCGGGGGGATCGCCTGCGGGGTGATCAACGCCGTGCTCGTCGTCGGGTTCAGGATCAACTCGGTCATCGCCACCATCGCCACGCTCGGCGCGTTCCTTGGAATCGGGGAGATACTGCGGCCGACGCCGGCCGGGACCATCAGCCTGCAGCTGTCGACGGCCGTTGACAAGGCGATCGGGCAGATCCCGGACGTCTTCATCGTCGTGGTCGTGCTCGCGCTCGCCATCGATATCTACATCAACGCCACCCGCACCGGCCTGCGCGCCCGGGCGGTCGGCTACTCGGCCGAGCGGGCGGCCCAGCTCGGCGTTCGCTCTCGGGCCTTCAAGGCCGCCATGTTCATCGTCGCCGGGCTGCTGACCGGGCTGGCCGGGGTGGTGCTGGCCGCCCAGACCGGGGTCGGCGACCCCAGCGTCGGCTCCACCTACACGCTGCTGTCCCTGGCGGTGCCGGTGATCGGCGGCGCGATCCTGGCCGGCGGCCGCGGCTCGGCGCTCGGCTGCGTGCTCGGCGCGCTGTTCGTCGCCGAGGTCGAGGACTTCGTCCCGTTCATCAACCTGCCCAACGGCGGCTATCTCATCGCCGTCGGCGCGCTCACCGTCCTCGCGCTCATCGTCGGCAGCTGGCGGTCCGGGCCGTCGGTCAGCAACGCGATGAGCCGCATCGTCTCACTCAGGAAGTAGGTAGCAGCATGGCCGATCTCATCGGGAAGGTGGCGCTCGTCACCGGTGCCGCCCGCGGTCAGGGCCGGGCGCACGCGCTCGCCCTCGCGGCGGCTGGCGCCGACATCGTCGCCACCGACATCTGCAAGCCCATCGCCTCGGCCCCGTACGACCTGGCGACACCGGACGACCTCGCGCAGACCGTCGCCGAGGTGGAGAAGCTGGACCGGCGGGTGGTGAGCATGGAATGCGACATCCGCTCCAGCGCCGCGCTGGACGCCGCCGTCGCGGCCGGGCTCGACCAGTTCGGCAAGATCGACATCCTGATCGCCAACGCAGGCATCTGGGCGCTGGGGCGGCTGTGGGAGCTGACCGACGAGCAGTGGCAGGACGTCGTCGACACCAACCTCACCGGCGCCTGGCGCAGCGTCAAGGCGGTCGTGCCGGCCATGATCGAGAACGGCGGCGGCTCGATCGTCCTGACCTCCTCGGTCAACGGATTCGAGGCCGGCGCCGGGATGGCCCACTACGTCGCGGCCAAGCATGGCGTCCTGGGCCTGATGCGCAATGCGGCCCTCGAGCTCGGGCCCTACAACATCCGCTGCAACGCCGTCTGCCCCGGCATCGTCGACACGAAGATGAACGACTGGCAGGGCGCCTACGACATGATGGCCGGCGCGCCCGGCGGCACCGCCGAGGACCGCCAGCACGCCGCCTACAACTGGTCCGCGTTGGCCGGCCGGGGCCTGCTCAACCCGGCGTCGATCGCCAAGGCGGCCCTGTGGCTGGCGTCCGACGACGCCGCGGACGTGACCGGCGTCGTGCTGCCGGTCGACGGCGGGCACGCCATCTTGCCCGGCAGCAACCCCGACCCGGTTCGCGGGCTCTGAGCTGTCTGCCGATGAGCCGGGCCAGTCACCGCCAGCAGGCGCCATGCCGCTAACCCCGACCTGGCGCTCACCGCGGCCGTTCCCCGAGGCCGACGCGATCAGCGACGCCACGCCTGAACTGCTGCGGCGCTACGTCGCCGCGGATCCGGGTCGACCGGTCGTCGCCGACGCCGAGTACCAGATCACCGCCGACGAGCTGATCTCCGCCATTGCGGCCCAGCAGCGGCGGCTGCGCGCGGCCGGGGTACGGCACGGCGACCTGGTCTGCGCTCAGCTGCCGAACTGGTGGGAGTCGGTGGCGATCGCGCACGCGGTCTGGGGGCTCGGCGCCGTCCTGTGCCCGGTCCCGGTGAACCACCGAACGGCCGAGATAGCGGCCATCCTGACCGCGGCGCCGCCCGCCGCTTACCTAGCGCCGACCCGGTACCGCAGCACCGAGTACGAGCCGCTCGTCACCGAGGCCATGCGGCGGGCCGACGTGGCGGTGCCCTGGCTCGCCATCGGCCGCGGGCCGTTCGCGGCCGACGGCGAGGCAGCGGCCGGCCAGGCGGAGCTGTCGGGGGACCTCGACGCCATCTGCATGCTCATGTTCACCTCCGGCACGACCGGCCGGCCGAAGGGAGTCCTGCACAGTCACCGCAGCCTGCTGGCCGAGGCGCGCAGCATCAGCGACCTGTTCGAGCTGGATGGTGCCCGGGTCTACATGCCGTCGCCGATCGGGCACATCACCGGCCTGGTCTACGGGGTGCTCATGCCGCTGCTGATGGAAGGCAGCGTCGTGCTGCAGGCGGAGTGGGACCCCGCGGTGGGACTGCGGCTGATAGAAGAGCACGGCTGCACGTTCTCCGTCGGCGCGACCCCGTTCCTTCGCGGCCTCACCGACAGCTACCGGCGGGCGGCGCACGAGTCCCGCCTGGCCGCGTTCGTCTGCGGCGGCGCAGACGTCCCGTCGTCGCTGGTACGGGAGGGCCAGCTCGCTCTCGGCGCCGTCGTCGTGCGGGCCTACGGGCTCACCGAGATGCCGACGGTCACCTGCGGCGGTCCCGTCGATCCCCCTGCGGTGCAGGCAGAAACCGATGGCCGGCTGACCGGCACGTCGCGGGCCCGGCTGGCCCGCGAGACCGACGGCGTGGGCGAGCTCGAGGTCTGCGGGCCGGAGCTGTGCCTCGGCTACCTCGACCCGGCCGACACCGCCGCCGCGTTCACGGCCGACGGCTGGTTCCGCACCGGAGACCTGGCCCGGCTCGGCCCGGGCGGGACGGTCACGATTGCCGGCCGGGCGAAGGACATCATCGTGCGCGGCGGCGAGAACATCAGCGTCAAGGAAGTCGAGGACTATTTGATCGATCATCCGCAGATCACGGATGTCGCGATCGTCGGCGTACCCGACCCGGTGCTGGGCGAGCGCGCCTGCGCGTTCATCATCGCGCCCGACGCCGCGCCGTCCCTGGCCGACATCACCGCCTTCCTGATCTCCCGCGACATCGCCCGGCACAAGATCCCCGAGCGCCTCATCGTGGCCTCTGAACTGCCCCGCACGCCGAGCGGGAAGATCCAGAAGTTCGTGCTCCGCGACCGGGCGGTGGCGGCCTTGGCCAGCGGACAGGGCGAGCGCCGGTGAACGCCGACCTGCTGCTGGCGGCGTACGCCAAGATGACCTTGATCCGGCAGCTTGAGGACCGCGTCGCCGTGCTGTACCGGGACGGCGACGTGCCCGGCTTCGTGCACACCTCGGTCGGTCAGGAAGCGGTGGCGGTGGGCGCGCTGTTGCACGCGCGGCCCGATGACGTCATCACCTCGACGCACCGCGGCCACGGCCATGTGCTGGCCAAGGGCCTGGAACCGCGGCGGATGCTGGCTGAGCTCATGGGCCGCGAGACCGGCGCCTGCCACGGCCGCGGCGGCTCGATGCACGTGGCGGACCCCGCCATCGGCATCTTCGGGGCCAACGGCATCGTGGGGGCCGGCCTGCCGATCGCCGTGGGGGCGGCGCATGCGCTCCGGCGGCGCGGGGCCGGGCAGGTCGCGATCGCCTTTTTCGGTGACGGGGCCATCGCGGCGGGCGCGTTCCACGAGGCCGTCAACCTGGCGGCGCTGTGGCAGCTGCCGGTCGCGTTCGTGTGCGAGAACAACGGCTTCTCGGAGTTCTCCCGGGCCAGCGATCAGCATCCGGTGCCGGTGGAGAGCCGGGCGGCCGGCTACGGGATCCCGTTCCGGCGCGCGGCCGGGAACGACGTGGCCGACGTCGCCGACGTGATGGAAGCCGTGCTGGCCGAGATCCGGGCCGGCCGCGGGCCTTATCTGGTCGAGGCGGTGACCGTGCGGGTGCGGGGCCATTACGAGGGCGACCCGCAACGCTACCGGGACCCCTCGGAGGTCGCCGACGCCAAGCTCGAGGACCCGCTGATCATCGCCCGGCGGCGGCTGGCCGATTTCGGCGTCGACCCGGCCCGGGCGGACGAGCTCGACCGCGAGGCGGCCGAGGAGCTGGCGGACGCCGAGCGATTCGCCCGTGCGTCGCCGGCTCCCGATCCCGCGACCCTGCTCGACTTCGTCATCAAGCCGCGCCTGCGGCCGGCCGCAGGCGCGCCGCGAAGCTCACGGGGAGCCGCCGCCGACTCTGGCCCGGGCACCGGTCCGATCGCGCCCGCGCCGCCGCTGTCGGTGGCGAGAATCATCCGCCAGGCCCTGCAGGACGCCATGGCCGACGACGACCGGGTCTTCCTGGCCGGCATCGACGTGGGCGGCGGCAACGTCTTCGGGCTCACCCGCGGCCTCAAGGACCGCTGGCCCGAGCGGGTGCTGGACACGCCCATCTCGGAGACGGCGATCATGGGGCTGGCGGTGGGGTCGGCGATGGCCGGCCTGCGGCCGGTCGTCGAGCTCATGTACCTGGACTTCCTCGGCGTGTGCCTGGACCAGATACTCAATCAGGCGGCCAAGCTCAGGTTCATGACCGGCGGGGCGGTCACGCTGCCCCTCGTCATCAGGACCCAGTTCGGATCCGGCCGGTCCTCGGGCAGCCAGCATTCGCAGAGCCTCGAGGCGCTGCTGGCCCACATTCCCGGCCTGACGGTGGCGATGCCGTGTGATGGCGCGGACTACTACGGCTTGCTGCGGACGGCCATCGAAGATGACAATCCCGTCATCTTCATCGAGAACAGGCTGCTCTACGACGGGAAGACCTCCCCGCCGCCCGCCACCCACCGGGTGCCGTTCGGGCAGGCCCGCATCGCGCGGCCGGGCACGGACCTGACCATCGTGACCTGGTCGAGAATGGTGCAGCAGTCGCTGAAGGCGGCAGACGAACTCGCCGCGGACGGAATTGCCGCCGAAGTCATAGATCTTCGTACTATTGTGCCGCTTGACCGCCAGTGCATTCTGAGTTCCCTCAGCCGGACTAACCGCCTCGTCATTGCGCAGGACGCCGTTAACGATTTCGGGGTCGGAGCGGAGATTGCCGCCCTCGCCGTCGGGGAGGGATTCTGGTCACTGGACGCGCCGGTCGCCCGGGTGGGCGCGCCAAGATCGCCGGCGCCCTATGCGCCGAGCCTCGAGCAGGCGTGGCTCCCGAGTGCGGCCGGCATCGTTAAGGCCGCGCGCGATGTGCTCGGCAGCTGAAAGCAAGTCTTTACACCAGGCCATACGATCGCTACTAAACGCAGGTAAGGGACACTTAGTGACACAGGATGGGAACGCAGACGGCCCGGCCGAGCCTATCGTCGGCATCGGCCAGCAGCTGCGTGAGGCACGGCTGGCCGTGGGCGTGTCGGTGCGCGAACTGGCCCGCCGGGTCGACGTCTCGGCCAGCTTCATCTCCCAGCTCGAGCTCGGCAAGACCATGCCGTCCGTGGGTACTTTGTACTCCATCGCTTCCGAGCTCGGCGTTTCGCTCGATACCCTCATGCGCACCGCTCAGCCGGGCGCAGCGGAGCAGAGCGAGCCCGAGCCTGTTGCCGCCGCGGCGGGCGATGCCCCGGTCGCCGGGAGACGCGCCTCGCAGGTCAGTCCCTTTCAGACTGCCCCGGTGCCACGGAACTTCGGCGCCCGGGCGGTGGATGACTGCCCCGTCCAGCGGGCCGACGGCCGCCAGGAACTGCATATCGGCGACGCGATCTGGGGCAGGCTGACCGCGGATCACGACCGCGCGAACGACTTCCTGCATG
>Ga0302326_10033072_pt1 | contig 10285 bp, 9 predicted proteins | sample Palsa_T0_3_FD_202264 | JGI IMG/M metagenome (GOLD analysis project Ga0302326, IMG submission 202264) | Peat permafrost microbial communities from Stordalen Mire near Abisko, Sweden - Palsa_T0_3 | ecosystem: Environmental > Terrestrial > Soil > Palsa > Peat permafrost | place: Sweden: Abisko... | reverse complement strand
CGGGCGAAATCCCGTCGGCGCTTCGACAAGCTCAGCGTGACAAGCTTCGACAAAACTGAGCTGACAAAGTCCGACGAGCTCCTAGTCGCCAGGATGCACCTAGTGTTTTCCCAAGTGCGTTTGGAGGGAGATGAGTATGGGCGCGTCCGGTACTGATACGTTCGATGACGACGACGCGATGGATTGGATCGGAGCTTTTCTCGATGCTCCGTCCGAGGAATTGATTTACGAGACTTTGGAACGAGCGCGTCCATATTGCGAATCGGGCGCGGCATCGCAGGCCCTTGCAGCAGCTGAGGTCGTAGCTTTTTTGCGCGGCGCACCGTCATCAGGCTTGCTGCAAATGCTCGAAGCCCACGGCACAGAGACCTTTCCGCTTAAGCGATCCCCACGCCACGAGCGGCTCGCGATCGATGCGATCGATAATATAAGCGCGGCTTCGGAGCTCCGGAATCTATGGGAAGAAGTTGAAGGCTGGCTCCCCGAATGGCTGGCAGCACTAGAGGATCTCAGGAACAGACTTACGGCTCCCCCGACGATCAGTTCCTAAAGATCCCCGCCGCTCGAGCAAGAGTTGCCAGACTGAAGCCTCAACGAAACGAGCTAGAGCATTGTGTTCGAGCGCTCGTGTGTTGAAGCCATCGCGCCTGCGCCACCACGCGACGGGAAGCGCAAAGTCAGTTCGGCCGGGGTAGTCGTTAACTTTCGACCGTCGTTGGTAGGGAATGAATGCTTCCGAAAAGCCGCGATGCTCCTCCGTTTCGAGAAAACCAGAGAGACCCAAGACGTTGAGGAGCTTCACTCGTTCGTTGGCATCGGCGGGGAGTACCCGTTGCAATGCTTTCGCTGCCTGTGGTGCGCCGTCTCGGTCGTCCAGACCGGCGAGGGTGGTTAGTATATTATTGAAAGTCGCTATATCGGTGGCCGAAGGCTGGCGCTTCGTCTCCGAAGCAAAGCATTCAAGATCGTAAGCGGCATAGATTAGCGACGAAGCGAAGTGAGTGCCGCCACACGCGCGCTCCTCAACCAGCTCTTCAATTGCCCGGTCACGCACCGGATTGTATTGCCCACATATGTCGCACTGTCTCCCTGCGTCCGCTTTGAAGGGGTGCTCTCGAAAGTGCTTGCCGAAAGCAAGGCTTCCGAATGCGGAACGCTCTTGAAGATTTCTGTCGGCGAGGCTTGCCACAAATACTTCCGCGGTCTCTCGAGGGTTTACGCTGCGCACCGCGGCTACGAGTCGCTTAGCTACGAGATCGTGTGCCGTGCCCATTACATCTGAACCTAGTTCGGGTCGGTACTCGGGCGCGGGTTGAAGTCTCGGGGGATCGTGGTTTGTACGCCGCGCGTGCGGTCGACGGGCACGATGCCGATCGAGTCGCAGTTCATGCCGGATCGCGCAGGAAGCGTCGAGACGTACTGGTCGTCGACGGTGACGTAGGCGGCGTCGAGCGCGGGCTTGTTGCCGGACACGCGATCGGGATCGAATGCGCCGAAAAGATCGGTCGTACCGGAATCGGGGCCGTCGGTCGGGCCCATGCCGGAGCGGCCGAATTCGCGCAAGCCCAGATCCCGCGCGCGGCGTTCGTCGGGCAGATCGGCGAGCGCGGTGCGGCCAAAGAGTTCGTCGACGAACTTGACGACGGAGCCGTGATCGCCGACGGAATGGTCGATAACACCCGTCTTGGCATACGGCGAGATCAAGAGTAAGGGAATGCGCGGTCCGTCGCTCGTGACACTGCCGTCGGGGCCGAAGGAACGTAGCGGCGGCGGGACGTGATCGTAATCCCCTTCCGAATCGTCCCACGTCACGACGATCGCGGACTGATTCCAATACTTACTGTGCGCGATCGCGTTGATCTCTTGCGCGATCAGCGCCTCACTAATTTGCGCGTCGGAGTAGCCCGGATGATCGTCGTCACCTAAGAACGCCATCTGCACCTTGGAATCGGGAAACGAAGGCCGCAGCTCGTAGATGTTGTGCATGCCGCCCTTGACGTAGTAGACGCCGCCCTCGGGCAGCGTGCCGCCCGAGAGCGAGTCGAAGAAGTCCTCGAGGCCGTGCAGGTTCGAACGTTCGTGCGGATTGTTCGCGATGTACCCGAAGTATTGCGGGCCGTTGTGATGCGTGACGTAGGATGCATGGCTGCCGTTCTGGACCGCTGCCCCGCCGTCGGTCGGCTCGGAATCGTAGCCTTCCTGAAACCAGCCCCACGGTACGCGTGGGGCTCCGTCGGCGACGATGGCGCGGATGTCGCCGTTCACGTCGATCAAATCGTAGGCGGGGTCGGCGTCGAACTGGACGATGGTCGCAAGCGTACCGCCGGCGAGCGTCAGCGGAAGCGTTGCATACGTCAGATTATCTTGCACGGCGTAATTCGGAAAATCCGCGGGGTTCGCGGGCACGTGTGGGCGCGCGGAGACGTCCTGCGGCGAGCCCCAATGGGGATCCGCATCGTCTTGGACCGGCAGCCCCGCACCCTTTGAGCCGTCGCCCGGAGCGGCGAACTCGGGATGCAGCGCGAGTTCGGTGTCTCCGGCTTGCGCGCCGATGATCGCGAGGTTGCCCGGGGTCGAGGGGCCCGTCATCGATTGAAAGATATGGTCGAACAAGACGAATTTCTGCGCGTAATCCCACAACAGCGGCACGGTATCGCAATCTTCGTAGGCCATCGTCAGCTCGCCGTACTCTAGTGCCTTGCGCGATGGAGTTTGACCGGCTTGCGTGCGGCGCGATTCCTCGACTTGCGCGAAGCGGTCCATGCGGGCGGTGCCGTCTACGACGTGCATCTTGGCGACGATCGCGGGATGCGAGTGATCGACGTCGTCGGTATCTGCGGCCCACTCTTGCGGTCCGATGCGGAACGGTGAGATCGCTTCCAAGACGCCGTCGGTATCGGTGACCGTCTGCACGAAACCGGGCGTATCCCCGGGCGAATTCGAGAACAGACCGTCGGCGCCGGGAAACGTGCCGAAGTACGAATCGAACGAGCGGTTCTCCTGATAGAGCACGAAGACGTACTTGACGTGCGCGCGCAGCGCTGCAAGCGACAGCGCCGCTCGGGCGGGCACGGAGGTCGCGAGCAGCGCGACGACGAGTGCGAGCGCGAGCCTCACGATGATGAGTGTAGCCGTCCGCGCAAGAACTTCTCCGCATCTTCGATCGGCACGCCGAATCCGATCGCTTTTTCGTCGTCGAAGCGCGACTCGGCGAGGCCGACCACGACGCCCGTCTGCGCGTCGAACACGGGTCCGCCGCTTTCGCCCGGGATGACGGGAACGTCGAGCTCGAGCGCGTCCGGGCGCAGCGCGGAGACGCGGCCCGCAAAGAGCGACGTCTTCGTTCCTAGGTGCTCGTCGTCAAATTCATCCGGGATCGGGTAGCCGGCCACGCCGATCTGCGTTCCCGCTTCCAGATCCGCCGATGCGCCGAGTTGGGCGACGGGGCGATTTGGCACGTCGATCTCGACCAGCGCGATGTCCGATTTCGCATCGGAGGCGACCACGCGGGCCGGCACGCTGCGCTTGTCGTCCAAGGTAACGCGCAAATTGTGGGCGCCGTCGATCACGTGCTGGACGGTGAGAATCTGCGATCCCCATTTGCCGCTCGCAACGATCACGCCGCTTCCGTATGCATCGTCGAGGTCGCCCTTGCGCTTCTTGTCGTCACTCGGAATCTTCATGGTGAACAACACGACCGTGGGCTTGAGCGTGCGAAACGTACGGACGAACGGATCGCCGCCAGGCGGATCTGCAGCGCGCCCGCACGCGGTCAGGGAGACGAGCGCGGCGAGCGCCATGGTAACGACGGCGGTATGGGTGCGCGTCACGGCGAGTGCGCGAGCGCTCCGTCAATGCGGCCGGCGATCGCCTCGCGCAGGCCTTCGAGCCCTTCGCCGGTTCGAGCGCTAATCGCGAACGAGCCGGCCGGAAGGGGCTCTGCGTCGGGCGGTCGCGCATCGACCTTGTTGAACGCTAAGATCGTGGGCTTCGCATCCAGTTCGAGCTCGCGCAAAATCTCTTCGACGCTCGCACGCTGCCGCGGCCAATCCGGATTGGACGCGTCGAGCACGTGCACGAGCACGTCCGCGCCCGAAAGTTCTTCGAGGGTCGCGCGAAATGCCGCCACGAGCTCCTTCGGCAGCTCGGTGATGAAGCCGACGGTATCCGCCAAGCGCACGAAGCGCCCGGGGCCCAGGTACACGCGCCGCAAGGTTGGGTCGAGCGTTGCGAAGGGCTGATCGGCGACGAATGCCCCCGCTTCGCCCGCGTGCGAGAGCCGGTTGAGCAGCGACGACTTGCCCACGTTCGTATAGCCGACCAGCGCCACAAGCGGCTCCGAACCGTCGCGTCCGCGTCGCGTCGCACGCGAGCGGCGCACGTCGTCGAGCTGTTCGCGCAGCAGCGACACACGAGCTTGAATCTTCCGGCGATCGACTTCGAGTTTCGTTTCGCCGGGGCCGCGCGTTCCGACGCCGCCCCCGAGCCGCGAGAGAGCGGCGCTCGAACCGATCAAGTTGGCTTGGCGATGGCGCAGCTGCGCGAGCTCCACCTGCAGCTTGCCTTCGCGGCTGCGCGCGCGTTGTGCAAAAATATCCAGGATGACCATCGTGCGATCGACGATCGGTAGCGGGACGATCTTCTCGAGGTTCGTGCGTTGCCGCGGGCGCAAGTCGTTGAAGACGAATATCTTCGTTGCCTCGAGCGATTCGGCAAGCGCGGCAATTTCGTGCGCTTTCCCGCTGCCGACCATCGTCGCCGGATCGATGCGGTCGAGCCGCTGGACGACGCGGCCCACGAGCGCGCCGCCGGCCGCTTCGATCAGCGCTTCGAACTCCGCAAGTTCGGGCTCGAGCGGGCGCTTGGGATCGTACAGATCGACCGCGACCACGAGCGCGCGCTCGGCGGGAGGCGCGACGGTATTAGCGCTGCGCGGCATGCGAATGCAGTCGAGCGATGAGCCACGCGAGGCCCTCGTTGTATCGAGGCCCCGGCCGTTCGAGAATGTCGGCGTCGGCCAGCACGTACACGCGTCCGGCACGGACGGCGTGCAGCGCGCTCCACGGCGGGCGGTCGAGCGCACCGCTGAGGCCGCTCTGACGATCGGCAACGATCGCATCGGGTTGGTCCGCAACCAGGGCCTCAGCGCTGTAACGGGCGTACGGTTCGCTCACGCCGCTCGCATTGGCGGCACCGGCCAGCGCCAGGAGATGAGCGATGTACGAACCATCGCCGACGGTGAAGATCGTCGGCGAGACCTCGAGCACGACGAACGTTTTCGGCTTGGGCCCCGGGGGAACGGACTTCACGAGCTGGGCCGTGCGTTCGCGTAGCGATCGTTCGAGTGCGGCGGCTTCCCGTTCGCGGCCTGCGAGCGCGCCGAGCCGTTCGAGTGTCGAAAACAGATCGTCGAACGACTCGTCGCGCAACAGCTCGACGTGCAAACCCGCGCGCCGCAGGTCGCCGACCAATCCCGCCTGTGCGGGAATTCCGACGACGACGGCGGGGTGCAGTTCGACGATGCGTTCCGCGTCGAGCGAGGCGAACGAAGCGATCTGCGGAAGACGCGTCGCGGCGGCCGGATAGTCGGTGAACTGCGAGGTGCCGACGACTTGCGGCCCGGCACCGATCGCAAACAGATCCTCGGTCAGCGAGGGGATCAGCGAAACGATGGTCGGACTTGCGCTCGCAAGCAAGAACCCGGCAACCAGGGTGGGCAGGAGCATCCGCGAGTCTTCGCGTCAGTCTCCCGCCCTACCCGGGCGGCCGGGGTGCGTACTAGAGCAGCGTCAGGGGAATCGTTGTTTGCGAGGTGCCGTCGTTGACGGTGAGAATCGCCGTCGAGGGGATCGCGACGTGAGCCGCTACGCTAAGCGCGAAGCTATTGTTGCCGATCCCGGTCACCGTGACGTTGTTGTTTGAAACGGTCACCGTGAAGTGGGTCGCCCCGAGAATTCCCGAGCTGTTGGCGAGCGACAGCAGCTGCAGCGTGCCCGGCAGCAAGACCGCGCTCGAGAAGTTCGAGCTGATCCCGTTCAAAGTCGCGTTCGGTGTGAGCGCGAGCGGCGAACATACCGCCGGCGTCTTCGCGGTCTCGCAAATGTCGAGCACGGTTCCGTTCGCATCGAGCAGATGCAAAAGCAGCATGTTCGCGAGGTTGATGTCGAGGACGTCATCCGTCCCTGGCTCACCCATCAGCACACCGTCTTGCAACGACAGCAGCGTGTCCAACACGTCGGCCGGCAGCGTTTGCCCCTGCACCGAGATCGCAATCGGACCGCTGTAGTTGGGATCGAGGATCGCGATCTGCGCGGAGCTCCCGAGCGTCGCATCGATGCCGTTCGGCGTAACGCTGAGCGTGTTGAGCGCGCCGGGATTCGAACCGCCGCTGCTGCCGGATGCCGTGCTCGTCGCCGTCGGCACGGGGGTTGGCGCGGGCGAACCGTTGCTGCCGCCCGAAGCGGGCGTGGCCGTCGGCGTCGGTGTTGCGGAGCCGCCGGTCTTCGTGCCCGAGCCACCGGTCGTACCGCCGCTCGAATTTCCGTTGAGCGAGACGCCGGGGATTCCGGTTGCCGTTCCGCCGCCGCCGCACGCCGACAACACGGCGCCTGCAAAAACAATACACACCGCAGTCCGCAATGTGCGAAAAGAGACGCTTCCATCCATAGCGCGTGAACTCCAAAATTGTGCAGCAGTAAGCAAGGGGATCGCGCTACCACCGGCTGCCCAACAACGCGACGTATTGAAAGCTATCGACAAGCAACTCGGGAGACGCTATTGACAGTGCTCACAATTCGCCGACGGGCCGTCCGATCGTCTTCAAATCGATGGCGAAACCGGCCACGACGAGGTACGCGGCCGCAGAACCGGCGGCCAAGCGCTGCTGCGCGCGGCCCAAAACATCGCGAAAGAGCCGACCCACCGGCGTCATCGGAACGATGCCCCACCCGATCTCTTCGCCAACGACGATGGCGTGCGCGCTTGTCGCAACGAGGGCGCGAACGACATCTTCGGCGCGCGCGTCGAGCGCCGCCGGATCCGACTCGCGCAGCATAACGTCCGCAAGCCACGTCCCGAGCGAATCCACGATCAGCGTCTGCGCCGGGGTCGCTTCGGCGACGAGCGACACAAGCGCGTCCACGGGACCCGAGCCCCCTGACGTTTCTACGAGCGCCCACTCCGCCGGCCGCTGCGACGCATGCACGGCGATACGTTCGGTCCACTCCGCATCGTCCGGGTCGGGCCGTGCCGTCGCTACATAGACGACCTCGCCGCCCCGATCGCGCGCGAGCCGCTCCGCAAACCGGCTCTTCCCCGAGCGCACGGGGCCCGTAATAAAAACACAAGGCACGCCGCACGGGCTTGTCGAGAGCCCACACGCGCGCCTTGTTTGTGCGAGGTTGTTTCTTATTGACCGTCTTGCAGAGACAAGCGGCCGAGGGAACGCGGGAGGGGCCGCCCCGCGGAGGGCCCCGTGTTCCCTCGGTCGCGGGCACTATATCGCGCCCACCGCGTCCGAACAGAACACGGGGCCCTCCGCAGGGCGGCCCTCCCGCGTTCTGTTCGGCCGCTTTTCTCTGCTGTTCTTGCGCCGATATTTCGTCTAGGGGAATTTCACGACGGCTTCGAGGCCGATCGATGCCTGGTGGTCGCGACCGACGCCGTTGTTGTTTGCGAACGTGAACGAGTTCGCGGAGGAGCCGTCGAGGCGATACTCGGCGCGGAAGATGTAGTTCGTACCCGGCGTGTAGTTAAACGTCGCCGTGTTCGACTGCAGCCGCTGCGGGATGCCGGTGCGGAAGCCCTCGGGATCGCCGAACGTTTCCTTGCGCAGCGAGATACCGTAGACCGGCGTGAACGCGTAGTTGGCGTAACCAGCCAGGCCGTTCCAATGCGCGCTCGCGGGGAAGAAGGCACCGTTGTCGGCCAACTGCGTGCCGTTGTCGTAGTTTGCGATCAGGGTAAGGGCGCTCGTGGCCTTCACCGAGAGTTCGCTGTCGTACAGCATGCGGTTCGTGTAGGTCGGCGCGAGCAGCAGTATGCTGTTGCCGCTTACCGCGAAGTCGTTGCCGTTGTAGGTCTGGACGTTCCAGGTGACCGCGGGCGAGAGCGTCATCAGCAACGCGCCTTCGATCGTCTTCTTCTTGCCGGCGAACTTCCAGTCGTCCCAGCCGTTGTTGCCACCGGCAACGACGGTGAACTTCGGGTTGATCACGTACGTGAGCCGGGCGCCCGTGTGCGTGAACGGGATCGCGTATCCGAAGAGATACGACCGCGAGTAGTTCGTGTTGAGCGGCGCTTCGATGTACTCGGCACCGGCCAAGGTTTCGAACTTTCCGACGATCAGCGTGTAGTTGCCCTTGACGGCCTGCAGATAGGCTTGGGTGAGGTTCGTGCCGTTACGCGATTGGCCGTTGGAAGCGATCACGTCCGCGTCCGAACCGAAGCTGCCCTCGATCTTGCCCGATATGAACGATCCGTTCAGGGTCGCGGAGAGGTTGAGGTTCTGGAGGTCGAGGGTCTTGTTGAAGTCGTTCGGGCCCGCGAGTTGGCGCCCGCCGTTGGCATCGAAGAACGGACCGGTCGACACGTCGAACACGCGGCTCGGGCCGCCGGTGACGAAGCGCGCGGCGTTCGTATTGTTGACCGAAGTGTAGCCGCCGTCCCCGGAACCCTGAAGCGTGATCAGCTTATAGGGGGTGGGCGAAGGCGTCGGGGTAGCCGCCGGGGTGGCCGAGGCGGCAGGCGCGGGCGAGCTCTTCGGCGCGGGCGTCGGCGACGGACTGGCCTGCGCGAACGCGGCGGCCGTAGAGAACCCTAAGAGGCCCAGGGCGAGGATTGCCCCGGCGAGGGTCGATTGTTTGGGCAACGTGTGCTTTCTCCTTAGCAGAACCGCGTGGCTAACTTGACCCCCTTCTTAAAAGGGCGGGCGTACGCGCCACGCGGGGGGCATCAAGCCCCCGATTGAACGGCGTCCTCGCAGTGTAGGGAAGCTCTGCCACCCAAAGCACTAACCAAATGGAGCACCGTTTCGCATCTGTTCTCCGTTACTACGCAGATACATGCAAATCGCCTATCCCAACGGCGAACCAGCCAACCCAACCGCTAGCCAAAAGGCGAAGGCAGCCCCACTTGCCGACCGAAGCCCACCACTTTCACTCAGAGAGCGGCCAGGCGGCACGCTCGTGGACAGGCGCGGAAACCCGCGCCCGGGGGCTGCGGGGGTCCCTCATCTACAATGAAAAAGCCAAGCGACATCGTCGACTTCATCAAAAAGAACGACATTAAGATGGTCGACTTCCGGTTCGTCGACGTTCCCGGCACGTGGCAGCACACGTCGGTGCCGGCCTCCTCGATCGACGAAGATTCGCTGACCGGGGGTATTGGGTTCGACGGGTCGAGCATCCGCGGATTCCAGTCGATCCACGAGTCGGACATGATTCTGCGTCCCGACCTCGATACCGCGCACATCGACGGGTTTCGGGCGGTTCCCACGCTTGCGTTCATCTGCGACGTGTTCGACCCCATCAAAGCGACCTGGTACGAAAAGGACCCGCGCTTCATCGCCAAGCGCGCGACGGAATACCTCAAGTCGACCGGCATCGGCGACACCGCATACTTCGGGCCGGAAGCCGAGTTCTTTATCCTCGACTCGGTCGCATACGAAAACGAACCGCATTCGACCGGTTATGCGATCGATTCGAGCGAGGCACATTGGAACTCGGGCGAGCCCGCCGCCAGCTACCGCATTCGTAATAAAGAAGGCTACTATCCGCTCCCGCCGTCGGATCAGTTCATGGATCTGCGCTCCGAAATGGCGCTGGAACTCGAGAACTGGGGACTGACGGTCGAGATGCAACATCACGAAGTTGCGACCGCCGGCCAAGCCGAGATCGACTTCAAGTTCGACAATTTGCTCAAGACGGCCGACAACTTGATGATCTTCAAGTACGTCGTCAAGAACGTCGCGATCCGCAACGGCAAAGTCGTGACTTTCATGCCCAAGCCCCTCTTCGGCGATAACGGCTCGGGCATGCACTGCCACCAGTCGATTTGGAAAGACGGCAAGCCGCTGTTCCACGACCCCAAGGGCTACGGCGAAGCATCGCAGATGATGCTGTATTACATCGGCGGCCTGCTCACGCACATCAACTCGGTGCTCGCGTTCGCAGCCCCGACGACGAACTCGTACAAGCGGCTCGTGCCGCACTACGAGGCGCCCGTCAACGTCGCGTTCTCCGCGCGTAACCGTTCGGCCGCAATTCGTATCCCGATGTTCTTCCAA
>Ga0302326_10033071_pt1 | contig 10285 bp, 6 predicted proteins | sample Palsa_T0_3_FD_202264 | JGI IMG/M metagenome (GOLD analysis project Ga0302326, IMG submission 202264) | Peat permafrost microbial communities from Stordalen Mire near Abisko, Sweden - Palsa_T0_3 | ecosystem: Environmental > Terrestrial > Soil > Palsa > Peat permafrost | place: Sweden: Abisko... | reverse complement strand
CTGAATAGCCAGTTTAAACGGGATCATTCCACGTGCGCAGGCTTCGAGCGCTTTCTGGTAAATCGACTTGCCGCCCTGTGCGATTTGTTCCTCCAGGATGTCCCAGGAGGGACTCTTGTTGGTGATGAGTTGCCGCAGCGAAGGGGTGACGACGAAGCTTTCGGCGAGCAATATCCGGCCCCGATAACTTGTGTAATTGCATTGCGGACATCCGTTAGCATCCCTGAAATGGGGCCTGGTGCCAAACCACGATGGGAAGATTCCGTTGACCTCCAGATCCTCCGCGGTGGGAGGGGCGACCGGAAACGAACAGTTCGGGCAGAGCCTCGGAACGAGCCGCTGGGCTATGACCGAAGAAAGCGTGTCGGCAACCATATAGGGTTGGATACCAAGGTTAATCAACCGGTGTGGGGCGCTGGCAGCGGTATTGGTGTGCAGAGTGGTGTAAACGACGTGACCGGTTTCCGCAGCGCGAATAAGCTCAACCGCAGTTTGTTCCGTTCTGGTCTCCCCTACCATAATGTAGTCGGGATCCCGGCGGAGAGCTGCTGCGATAAATTGATCAAACGTCAAGGGCGGACTGACCTCGGTTTGGATGACCAATGGTATTTCTCGCTCAACCGGATCCTCTCCGCTCATCACCGAGTATTTGGCCCGGTCGATCCCGAAAAGCGTCGCGTAAAGAGTGGTGCTTTTCCCGGATCCGGTCGGACCGCAGACCAGCGTCAGGCCGTGATCGTTGTCAATCGAGCGCTGCAGGATATCGATTTCATGCTGCTCAAAGCCCAGTTCGCGAATGGTCTTTTGAGCCGCGTTGGCCTCCGCCAGGCGCAAGGAAACGTGATCGCCGTGAATGGTGGATTGAGAGCACACCCGCACCTCGATCATTTTCGCTCCGATTTCGACCGAAAACCGCCCATGCTGCGCGACCGACGCGGGCTGGATATCGATTGTCGACATCAACTTGATCCGGTTACAGATCGCCTGGTAAATCGCTTTGGGAATCGGATCGGGGAAATCGTGCAAAAGGGTGTCTGTCCTGAAACAAACCCGTACACTGCTGCGGAACGGGATCAGGTGAATATCAGTCGAGACGGTCTTATCTGCGTGGGTCAGCATCGTGTTGACGAGATCGATGACGGTGGCGTCCTCGCTGAAGATCCGTTCCTGGACCTGGACCGTATCGATCCGGTTGATTTCCTGGGACTCGCTCTTGGCGTAGCCTTCGGCTGCTTCGGCCAGGCGCTTGGTCAGCGAGCCCACTTCCATGACCGCGTTGCCCTTGATGGCAATTTCGAGTTGGTCCAAGAGAACCTGGACAAAACGGGCTGTAATGCGGCCCCCAAGCTCTGTGGTGATCCGGCTGATTTGCTCCGAGCGCGGCCGGTCCCCGGCGATCGCGACCGTGACCTGTTTCTCGTGAAGATGCAGCGGCAAGACTTCGCATTCGCTCCTGGTCTTGGCTGAGATCATCTCCGAAAGGTCTGTCGGTATCTTGAAGCTGCCCAGGTTGAGCAACGGGAGGTGCCGCCTTCTAGGCAGGGCAATCTCCTTGTCGGGCTCGACGAAGTCATAAAACGATTCTTTCAGGATCTCCTGACTCTTCAGCTTGGCTTGGTAGCGCTTGAAGTTTTCAGGCGTGCAGTAAACCAGGTTCAGGGTATAGCCGCCGAAGAGGGTGGCAAACAATCGCAGGTAAACCTTACTGGGGCGCAGCAGCGGCAGAGGACAGACCAGGGTCGCAGCTTCCAGTCTCGTGTTAAACGCCAGCGGGAGGAACAGACTCGCCTCCGTCAGTTGCCAATCTCTCTCTAGTTGCGGGCTGGGCAAGCTCAATGGGTCAACCAGCACATCACCGCGCGAGTATCTGAGGGCAATATCGAATATCGTTCCCGGGTCCTGTTTGCGGGCCAGGTCATAGGCGGTATAGACATCAGCCTGGGCTCCGTAGACGACGGCAAAATCTTTCAAGTCTGACCCCAGCCAAGTGACGATGCCTTCCAGATCGTAAAATGGCCACCCCTTGATCGCTATCGGATTTACGATCAGCGGTCTCTCTGCGGCGATCTTGCCGTGGGAATCGCCCGGGTATCGTTGCTCGTCTTGTCCCACAGGTTCGGATCTCCAATATTCATTCAAGAGGCTTCCAATTGCGTGCGGTCGGCTGGGTAGAATTCACGCTTCTCCAAGGTGGCGGCCGAGTTCACTCCCCGGCGAAAAAGATACGATTCTTTGTCGGAGATCGACCTAAAATCCAGCCGCCGTTGAACGCGCTGCTCGACATATTTCACCACCTCCGCAGGTGCGCATCCCCGGTAAAGAATCAATGAACCAAAGTTCGGCAAAAGATTCCTGACCTCTTCGGGGGCGCCGAGTTTCTTATCAAGCTTCTCCGGGTTTCTGACTCCAAGCAGGGGATGAAGCTTCAGGCTCTTGGATGCGCTGAAAAAGGCGATGTCCTGAGGGGCTGCAATCTCCGAGTAATCCTCGCAGACAAAGAGAATTTTCTTGGCGAATTCCAGTTGGAACGACCGGACCCGGGTCTTATCGCGCACCACCGCTTCAAACTGCCTCTTGAGAGCGAGAGCGCTCAGAATGTTGTGATCACCCACCTCGAAGATGACGTATTTTGATTCTTCAAAGATCAGATTCCAATCCAATGTCGCGTGTTCGATGCGAGTCAGGGGGTCGAGTATTCGCATCAGAGTTTTCTGGTCCTCTTCCTTGTAATTGGGCTTCGGATCCAGCCAGCTTTCACGGACGGCTTTTACTTCTTCCGGAAACTGTCCACTGGCCGCTTTGGAAGAAAGAAATTTTTCGAGGGAACTGTCGCTGTAGATGATCTGATAAAGTTGGACGATATTTAGCAGACGGAGCTTGGCCAGAAGGTCGAATAGGTTTTCCAGGAACTGAAAACAATGCAACTCCCGGTCCGGTCGCAGAAAGTTGATATTCTCAATCAGCTCCTGAGCGACCTGCCTCGGCTTTAGGGCCAGGCTGAGCGGGTCGAATCCTTCGATTCGCACGATTGTCTTGCCTTTGAGGGAGAAAATCCTTTCAAAAGGGGCAGGATCAGAAGCAAAAACCAGCCCGAGAGAATCTTTTACTGCCAACTGCAGAACGCAATCCTCGAGCAAACGGCTTTCGTCACAGTAGACAAGGACCCCCTGTTCGACTTCAGAGCGGCTAATCGGTGTTAAAATGGTCTCTTGATAAGCTTCAGCCCACTGAAACGGCAACATGCGCTGGTCTGCGGGGATTTTCTCGAGCAGTGCCGCCAGAAGAGAAATCTGGCCCAGCTCAATTTCGCCATTCTTGTACTTCGACAATGTGCTCGGCGTAATGCCGAGATCGCGTGCGATTTCCTTGTCCGTGATCTGACGCCCGTTTAGAGAGCTGTACAGATTAATCGCAGAATTGATGATGAAATTGCCTTTTTTGATCGTCTTCCCGCTGTATCTGGTAATCCCGGTCATGTTAAGCTGCTTTTTTTAGGAACCCTTGTCCGTTTCTTGATACGCCACGGAGCCTGACTGGCAAACTTTTCTTGGCAGTGCCGCCCGCGCCATCTCAACTGTCGTCGAAATCCGAATGCTCTATCCTGATCCTCCTCCTTTCATTTCAGCGATCTGACTTCCCCTAAACGCAAGCTGACAAAATCGAAGAGATCTCCGATAATACCAAACAAAGTTCTGAAATGGCCAATAAATGTTACAATGTGCACCTTTTTTGGCATAAATGTTGAGATTTCTTCTCCCGCCAGACAATTTCCTCCGACGCATTTAAATTTCCCCTGCCGGCGCAAAACCCCGTCCTAGGCACCTTGTTTCAATCGCTGCAGGGCTGAACAGGCCGGCCAATAGCCTATTTAAAGCGTACAAAGCTTGGCAATGAGGCTGACCAAGGGGAAAATTCAGGCAGGGAATTTAAACGGTCTCTCCAAATGAGAGCAAAGAGGAGGGCTAAGTAGAGCAAAGAGGAGGGTCAGACCCCAAGTAACGCGTCGGACCTCCAAGTATTGGAATCAACATATGAAGAGGAATTATAGAGCGCGAGCCAACAGCGGCTTTACAATCGTTGAGTTAATCGTTGTCGTGACCGTCATCGGTCTTCTGGCCGCACTCGCGGTCGGCGCTTACAATACGGTTGTGAACCAGGCCAAGACGACAAAGAGCCTGGCTTTGGTCAACACTCTGTCAACAGCCAAGTCTCTTTTCGTTGCAGATCCTGCAACGACCGAGACGATGATACAGGCGTTCAACGCAGCCACCGGCGACGCCCAATTTGCCATGATTGCAAAATATATCAGGGTTAATGGGGCTATACCGACCGATTCGGCCAATTTGCTGGCGTTATCTGGATTTCCTGCAGCTGGCGTTGCCTTCACGCTCGGCCAGGTGGATGATACCAATGCCGCCCCGCCAGTTACGGATTCGCCTCCGGCGGTGACCGGGTACCCCTAGGGCTATTCCCGCAATGCAGAACAGATTTGGCGACGCAGGAATCCTAAATCAGGGGCATATTAGCGGCAATCAGTTGGCCAAATCGTCCTCGATCGTTGTGTCCAAAAGCGGTAGGATTTTCGCCTACCGCTTTGCAATTTGTGCCGCCAATCGCGCTCGCGATCGTTCTCGGTCTCCCTCTTATTCCGAGGCCCTACTGGTTCGATCCTTCGATCGAATCCGATTTCTCCCGGATGCTGAAACTTCGCAAACCGACTGTTGGACATTTCACAGAGCTAAGACCCTCGGCACGACGAGGAGAGCACACTTTGGCAGGTGTTGAGCGTGGTTCCCGCGGCCTGTGCCCCGTCGGGGCAGTATGTGTTTAGCGAAGTCTTCGACCTCAAACCAACCAGTGGTCCGTACCTGCAAAACTCGGCTCATTTGTCCAACTTTTGGAGGCCACAAACGGTTAGCGTCATACGGCGCAGAGGAGTTTGGGCGTTTCCAATCTGTGGCCCGAAGTGGCCGAGAAAACATAGCCCAGGGTTTACCCGGGGTTTACCCTGGGTATTCGCCCCCACCCCAATTGGCCTGAAGGGGCCACCAGGTACTGCGAGAATCGACTCCGAACGTTTGAGCCGGATCGCGTGCGCATTTCTAGCCCCGTCAGGGCGAAACTTTTATATCGGCTTACCCAGGGTAAACCCTAGGCTAAGCTCTCTTGCCCCTTCGGGGCGAGCCTGTCGGGCCGTATGACTAGCGCTAAACGCATACTCGCAACTCAGCGACATACAGCCCTGGTTGAAACCCATGGGCCTTTTGCATAAATCGGAGAAGAGGGCGGATATTGGAAGTCTGCTTATGGTACCAACGGGTCCAGGCTGGAAGCCTATGCTACGTTAGGCCGTCGCGCCTCGCGACCGGTCCGCTTAGAGATGGCTCCCGCAGACCTCGAGTCACCGCTCGACGCTCAGAAGAGCAATGTAGCATTTATTAAGAAAAAAACTTAGCGCGCGGGCGCTTGTTTCGCCTCGTTACCTCAAAATTCCGTCAGCGGAATTTAAAATTCCTGCGTAACCATTCCAATCGCGCCAGAGGCCTGCGCTGGCAGCCGTGAAACCGCTGAGATTGGCTCCCAGAGCCAATCTTTGAGACGAAAATATTGTCATAAACGGTTTATCAAACGAAATATGTAGTGAGAAAGACGACAGAGGGACAGAATAGTTCCGACGCGTATTTAGCTAGCCTATTAAACCAATCGACTACCCTGATCCGATGATCAATCCGTCTACCATATGTTCTTCAGGTCCAGAGGAGGATAGTGTCTTTCAAGAGCTTCTTGAAAATCATCTCCCACTGGTTCGATCAATCGTCGACCGGATGAAGCGTAAACTGCCGAGTAACCTTGAAACTGAGGATCTCTACAGTATCGGACTGACCGGCCTTGTCGCCGCCGCCCGAAATTATCGTCCGTCGCAGGCGCGCACTTTTGTCGCCTATGCAGCGATTAGAATCAGCGGAGCCATCCTGGACGAGCTTCGCAGGACAGACTGCTTGAGCCGCGCCAGTCGATCGAAAGCCAGGCGTCTCAGTTCAGCCAGGTCCAAGCTGGAACAAGAACAAGGTGGGAGCGTCAGTGACGACTCTCTTTGCGCTGAAATGCAAATGACTCCAGGCGAATTAATCGATCTGATGAAGGAAGTCCGAGCCGTGACATTCATTTCCATGGATGACACCGGTGAAGAGTCTGACCTGGAGAATTCATCGATGCACGAAATCATACCGGATGATTCCTGTGACCCGCCTCTGGAAGTTTTAGTTCGCAAAGAAGCTATCTCGCTGCTAGCCCAACGAATGGCAGAACTTCCAGACACGCCAAAGAAGATTTTGGCGATGTACTATTACGAGAACATGCGTATCTGCGAAATTGCGACCTCCTTCAAATTAACCGAGTCCCGGATCTGCCAGATTCACACTCAAACGATCGGCTTGCTCCGAGATTTTCTCGCTAAGCAGTTGGCCTAAAGACAGTTCTTGTCCGCAGAGTTTGTTAGTTTATTTCGTTTCCAATTGTAATAAGTCCGATCTGATTCTTTTATAGATTCACCTCTGTTAAAAGCATGGGCGCTTGACTAACATGCGCTCCATATCAGTTCGTTGGCCTTCGGTAGCCCTGCCAACCAACATCGTAAATACCTTCGGAACTCTGCCTAGCACTTATGGGGTTCAAACCGCTCCAGAAAGAGAGCGAGTCGGTCCGGATCGATGCCGTCATGACGCCATGCGATGTGTCCGTCCGGGCGGATCAACCAAACCATTCCTGAGCGCGCGTGATAGACCTGTTGAAAAGAACCGTCACTATCGAGAATGACGGGAATCAATTCGGCATCGACGAAGTGCGTATTCGGATCGAGAATTCCGATTCCGGTTGTTGCACGATCCAATCGGCGGCGGATCATGCTCAATAGATCGGCGAAAACTCTCTGATCGGACTCAGTCTTTTCGCCGCCAAAATAGCCAATCAAGACGTGATAACCACGCTCGAGGCGTTCTCGAAGACGGGATCGATGGGCAACAAACGGTCGACTAAGCCCAAATGCGTCTGGAGCTCGATCTCCGGCGCAAGGTGCTTCTGATTTGTCTTGGCCAGTCGGGACGTCATCCTGGACCCAGGCACTCGATCGATAGTGAATAAAAAGTTGAGACTCGCGTCCTCGCGTCAACTGTTGCCGCCACCCTGCCTTGACAGCCTCATCCATCGCGCGACTGGTCTCTTCGACCACGTCCAATCCCACGGGATGCCGCTCTGCTGAGTAGCTATCAAGGAGCCTGGGTCCAGCCATTCCGTGGGCCACCAAAGCTAATTTCCAGCTTAGATTGTGGGCATCTTGCAGACCCGTGTTCATCCCGAGACCACCAATCGGCGGGTGGATGTGCGCGGCATCTCCGGCCAGGAATACATTCCCAACCGAATAGGTCGGGACGATCCGATGGCTGATTCGGTAAAAAGATGACCATCGAAGATTGAACAAACGGGTTCCTGGGGGCAGCATCGGGTCAGCGATTGCCGTTAGTTCCTCTAGGGACGGCGGGGTAATTGCCTCAGTGCCGACCTCCTCAGGAGGCTCTCCGGCTCTCGGTTCCGGATAGCCCATGGAAAGGCGGTAACGCCGGGTCGAACCACGGACTGGTACGGCAACCATTCCGTTTCCCATTTGGCCTTTGACGGTCTGGGTAAAACGATAGGCGTGGCCGCGCGGTCTGTCCCAATCCAGTTCGACATCCCCAAGGGCAAAGCCGATCGGGTACTTCTCCCCTTCGAACTTTTGTTTGATCCCCTTTCGCACCGCGCTTCGAGCGCCGTCGCATCCCACCAGCCAATTGCATTCAATCCCCTGACTCGCGCCGCTAGCGTCTTTCACCCCGGCTTTTATTCCATCTCCGCATTCAACAAAGTCGGTCAACGTCACTCCGCGCGAGACGCCACCGCCATGACGCCTAAGGCAGGCTTCAAGAATGCGCTCCGTGTCGTATTGAGCCAGCGCGAGAAATCCGTAGGGCAAGCCCTCCCAACTCGAATCGTGCGATCCGTTCTCCACGCCATTCTCAAAAGATGTCCAGCCAGTCAGCCATACCCCACAGTCAATGGCTTCCTGAACCATGCCCAGTGCCTCAAAAAGCTCCAGCGTGCGGGGAGTCACCCCTAGAGCCTTGCAGAAATAAGAGCGTTGCGGGCTGCGTTCGATGAGCAAGTAGTCCACGCCTTGGCGCTGAAGCTCACAAGCCAGCAACAAGCCAACCGGACCCGCTCCGACCACCATTACGTCAACGGAAGCGCGCATAAGAGCCTTCTATAATTTCACGGATAACGATTGGAAGCCCTGGCCGGTATTGGTCATAGAGATCTGCGAATCTGGTAAATCTCTGAACATTTGGGTCCATGGCAATTTTGACTCATTATCTGCCCTTTCCACTTGGGGTCAACGAAAGCCTGAAAGCGGATCTTGCCCGCAGAGTCATTCGCAGATTTTCAGCCCCCATTCCGCGGCACAGGCTGGAAGCCTATGACAGTTTTCGTTCGGTCTCAGCGGCACGCACGTCGCCAGGCCCAGATTTTCAGCTGGCATGACAGAACACAGGCGGGACGCCTATGATACTTTTCGCTCGGTCTCAGATGGAGTCAAAAAGTTGATCGAGCCACTGCCGCCAAAAGTGTCTGCCGACAATCTCCAGTTCAGGACCGAAAGCGCGACTTTCTTCGCGCAAATCGCGGGCCGGATGCCCGTCTGCGCGAGTTCGATGGCGTGCCCAACATGCCAGCGCTCCAGTCCAAGCACGGTGATCTCGGGATGAAACTGAAGTGCCAGGGCAAATCTTCCCACGACGAACGCCTGATTGGCATAGTCGGCGGTTTCCGCAAGCCGCTCGGCTCCGTCCGGTAAGTCGAAAGTGTCACCATGCCAATGGAGGACGCGTAACCCGGGACTAAGTAAGGGCCGAAACCATGACGGTGTACTGCAGTCTGGAGGCGCCTGGATCGGGGCCCAACCCAGTTCCTTGCCGCGGCTACCCGGATAGACGCGCGCCCCCAAAGCCGCCGCCATCAACTGTGCCCCGAGACAAATACCTAACGTTGGCCTTTGCGCGGCAAGCCGCGACGCTAACAATTCGACTTCGGCGTTGATAAAGGGGTAGTCGTCGCGGTCATAAACACTAATCGGCCCGCCCAGCACGACCAAAAGGTCTGCGCCGAGACTATCGATCGAACCTATGTCGGCAGTGCAAGCGTCAATTATTTCAATGTTGAAGCCGGAATGCGTCAGTTCGATGCCCAATGATCCCAAGTCTTCGAACGCGACGTGCGTGATGGCCAATACGGTGCGCATGGATTACCTCTATCCGATGTCATCATGCGGTCTAAGGGCACGCGGCATGGCCCCGTGCCCCGGTCCCCCTGAGGACAATGTATGCCACAATGCTGGCGCAATCCTTTCTCTCAAGGGAATACGGCTTGGACTTTTCAATGTGCCCGAGGCTGCCCCGATTGACAAATGCCCCGGCACATCGTCCAAGGAAACTAGAGGAGTAACAATTCCCTAGTGAGGAAGGAGTGTTAATTTTTAGTTGCATCAAGCCGCACGCGGTAGTCTTGATAAAGTTCGGCATAAGGTTCGATCCAGGCCTCTACCGGTTCGATCTGTCGCAGATTCAGTCCCTTTCCAAACGGGCACGCGACGCCTGTGACACCCTCCCCCGCAATCAGAGCTGCACCGATGGCCGTAAGCTCAGGCTCGTCGACCACAGTCAACGGCTGGCCGAAGATGCTGGCGCGCAGTTGGATAAAAGCCTGCGAACGTGCCCAACCACCGGTCGCGAAAATTGGTGCAGGCTTGGCCCCCATCGCCAAAATCTGATCAAACATCCGCCGCGCGTAGAAAGTGGCAGCTTCTAGCCCGGTTCTGACATCCATTTCGGTCGGTTCGTCGCCGGACCGTACGAGCAGCTCGTTGGAACCGGGGATTGGCATTGGACGGTCCCGAGGATTGCCCGTAATGCTTTCCGAGGCCAGTAACCGCCGGACGAGATCGGTCGGCCTGCGTAGCGGTTGGATTGCCGCCGCTAATTCAAAGACGCCGAGGCAGGAGAGACCGGCATTGCCCATCGCTGGCACTGAAAAAGCCAAGTAGGGATCGAGCCTCGGTTTGGTCACCTCTGTCGTCTCGCCGTAAACCAGGTTGGCCGTTCCCATCGAATCCACTAGAGCGTCGGGATGTAACCGCCGGATCGTCGTGGCGGCGATCGGATGATCGTGTCCGCCGGCCGTCACTTTCGTCGCTGGG
>Ga0302326_10033070_pt1 | contig 10285 bp, 4 predicted proteins | sample Palsa_T0_3_FD_202264 | JGI IMG/M metagenome (GOLD analysis project Ga0302326, IMG submission 202264) | Peat permafrost microbial communities from Stordalen Mire near Abisko, Sweden - Palsa_T0_3 | ecosystem: Environmental > Terrestrial > Soil > Palsa > Peat permafrost | place: Sweden: Abisko... | reverse complement strand
GGACTACGACCTCGTGGTCTTTCACGACGACGGAGAGCGCTGCCTGTATATCGGCGGCCAGAATGGTCCCGGTGTCGCCGCCGCCAAACAGCAAGGCCGCCGAGAGGATGCCAGCGACGTCAGCAGGCTGAGCTACGTCGCAATGACGCGGGCACAGTCGCAGGTAGTGGTGTGGTGGGCGCCCGCCCGCGACGAACCCAACGGCGGGTTGTCGCGTCTGCTGCGTGGCCGTCGCCCGGGTGACCCACTCGTACCCGACCGGTGTGATCCCCCGAAGATCACCGACGACGACGCGATGGCGCGGCTGCGGGAATGGGAGGCCGCGGGCGGCCCTGTCATCGAGATGTCGGTGGTGGCCGCGGCACCGCCGGTGCCGGCTAAGCCGAAGCCAACGGATTTGGAGATGCGGCACTTCCACCGCAGCATCGACACCGGGTGGCGGCGCACGTCCTACTCGGGTCTCATCCGGGTCGCCGAGACAGTTGGGGTGACCAGCGAGCCGGAGGTCACCGAGCTCGATGACGAGACTGGCGATATCTCGTTGACTGAGAACGCATCCGGGCCTTTCGCGGTATCCCCTATGGCCGCGCTGCCGAAGGGCGCGACGTTCGGATCGCTGGTGCATGCGGTGCTGGAGAAGGCCGATCCTTTTGCGGAGGACTTCGCCTCTGAACTCGAGACCCATGCTTTGCGCGAGCTCAGCTGGTGGTCGGTGGATGTGACCGCCGCCGACCTGGCCGCGGCGATGGTACCGATGCACGACACATCGCTCGGTCCGCTGGCGGGCGGCTTGACGCTGCGACAAATCGGTCTGCCCGACAGGTTGCGGGAGTTGAACTTCGAGATCCCGCTGGCGGGCGGCGATGTGCGTGGTGCTGCGCCGAATGTGTCTGTGTCCGAGGTTGGCGAGCTGTTGCGCGCTTTTCTTCCGGCCGACGATCCGGTGGCGCCCTATGTTGATCGCTTGACCTCCGCCGCGCTGGGCAACCAATCGCTGCGCGGGTATCTGTCGGGCTCGATCGACGCAGTGCTGCGCCTGCCCGATCAGCGCTACCTGGTGGTGGACTACAAGACCAACTACCTCGGAGACAACGCGGCCGACTACGGCCACGCGCGGCTTGCCGAAGCAATGCTGCACTCCGACTATCCGCTGCAGGCGTTGCTGTATACCGTTGTGCTGCATCGCTTTCTACGGTGGCGAGTGCCTGGTTACGATCCTGCTTTGCACCTCGGTGGGGTGCTGTATCTGTTCGTGCGGGGCATGTGCGGTGTCGACACGCCGGTGATCGACGGGCGGCCATGCGGCGTGTTCAGTTGGCAACCACCCGCTGCGTTGGTGGTCGCGCTCTCCGATCTTCTCGACGAGGGAAGGCAGGCAGCGTGACCGTCAATGATGTGGAGCTGGCGGTCGGCGCGAGCGGCTTGTTGCGGACGTTCAACGAGGCTGGCGTGTTGGACATCTCGGACGTTCGCGTCGCGGACCGGATTTGCTCCCTCGGCAAAGACGCTGATGAGCGAGTGGCTTTGGCGGTCGCGCTGTTGGTGCGTGGACTTCGCGGCGGGTCCGTTTGCATCGAGCTTGCTACCATCGCTTCCGACATCGGCGTCGACGACGTGCCCTGGCCCTCGTCCGAGGCTTGGCTCGCGGCGGTACGGGACAGTCCGCTGCTTGGCCAGGTCCTACATCTGTACGACGAGCGATTGCTCTATCTCGACCGGTATTGGCGCGAGGAGAAGCAAGTCTGTGACGACTTGTTGGCGTTACAGGTGTCCAAGCCGGGAGGCGATGTGCCCGCCTCGGAGCGACTTTTCCCGGCCGGTTTCGAGGAGCAGCGCGAAGCAGCGGAAATTGCTCTGGCGCAGGCGGTCACGGTATTGACCGGTGGTCCCGGGACCGGCAAGACCACGACGGTTGCGCGGCTACTGGCGCTGCTCGCCGAGCAAGCTGGTGCATCCCGACTGAGAATCGCACTGGCAGCGCCGACCGGAAAGGCAGCGGCCCGGCTGGCCGAAGCCGTGCAACTCGAAGTAGCCAGGCTGGACGAGCCCGATCGTGTGCGGCTCGGCGAACTGCAGGCGATGACATTGCACCGACTGCTGGGCAGCCGGCCGGACACGTCGTCGCGTTTTCGGCACGACCGCGGAAATCGGTTGCCGCACGACGTGATTGTCGTCGACGAGACGTCGATGGTGTCGCTGACGATGATGGCGCGACTGCTGGAGGCGGTGCGACCGGATGCTCGGCTGATCCTGGTCGGCGACGCCGATCAGCTCGCGTCGGTGGAAGCCGGCGCTGTGCTGGCCGACTTGGTGGACGGCATTTCGGCGCGCAGCGATATGCGGGTGGCGACGCTGAAGACATCGCACCGATTCGGGAAGACGATCGGCCTTTTGGCCGAAGCGGTCCGAGTGGGTGACGCCGACCGTGCGGTGGAACTGTTGCACGCCGGCGGCGAGCACATCGAGTTCATCGACGCCGACGATGCGTCTGATGCTTTGCGTTCAGTCTTGTTGCCGCACGCACTGCGGCTGCGCGAGGCAGCGTTGTACGGCGCCGACGATGTCGCGTTGGCGACGCTGGATGAGCACCGGCTGCTGTGCGCGCACAGGGAAGGTCCGTACGGTGTGCGGCACTGGAATCGGCGAGTTGAGCAATGGATTTCCGAAGAGACCTGCCAGCCGCCCTGGTCAGAGTGGTATCCCGGGCGTCCTTTACTGGTGACCGCCAACGATCACGGGCTGCACATCTACAACGGCGATACCGGTGTGGCCATCGCTCGCGCAGACGGTATCCGGGCCGTGATCGCAGGCGTCGGCGGGCCCCTGGACTTCGCGACCAGCCGGCTCTCCGACGTCGAAACGATGCATGCGATGACGATCCACAAGTCTCAGGGCAGCCAGGCCGACGAGGTGACTGCGCTCATACCGCCTGAGGATTCGCGGTTGTTGACGCGCGAGTTGTTCTATACCGCGGTGACCAGGGCGAAGAAGAAGGTGCGGCTGGTCGGGTCGGAGGCGTCGGTACGGGCCGCGATTGAGCGAAGAGCACTGCGAGCTACTGGGCTTGGGCTGCGGTTACAAAGATGACTAGTTCCAGGGTTCGCGCTCAGCGCATAGTGCGGCGGGACGGGTTTAAAAAAATTTGCCCAGTGGGGCTTCGAGGCTGACTTGACCCGGTGGAACTCGCAGGCAATCTCGGATGCTGCGCGCCGCTGGCCTGCCCAACTAGCCTGCAATAGTGCTGAACATCCCAACCCTCAAGATCAGCTACGGCAATCTGCTGTTCGCCCGCCTTCGCGAGCTTGGCTCGGCCACCACTGAGGAACTCCTCGGCGACGATCCAGCGCAACGCTTCAAGTCCGAGGGTCCGTTCGAAAACCCGGAAAGGCGGGCTCGTGACTGCCTTCGGTTCGCGCGGATGCTCGATCTGGTGGTCGAGACCGAGCGCAATTGGCAGCTCACTACGTCGGGTATCACCTACGCCGAACAGGTCGATCTGAGCAATCCTTGGATTGTCAATCAGGTTCAGGCTGACGTCCTTCGTGACCGACTATCTGGTGGCAGCGCCGAGCTGGCTGAGGACGTCCGGATCGCTCTTCGGATTGTCGGTGACATGACTGCGGGCTGGTCCAACGACGAGCTAGGGCGCGCATTAGCGGAGCGTTCAGACTCCGACCAATGGCAATCGGACCGGACCTTCGAATCGCAGGGTGCTCGCTACCGAGAGCTCCTCAGGGACAGCGGGCTCATCGATAGAAGCGGTGAACTGACCGAGCAAGGGGTCACCTTTCTTGGACGACAAGCTTCGGTCTGGTGGGTGAATCAAGGAGCCACTTACGCGAAGGAGCGCGATGGCGGGTTCCTGTGGGCACCGATGGTCAATAAGGCGGGGCGCCCGCTATACCACTGGGACACCATGGACGAGGTTCGCGAAGGTGACGTCGTTCTGCATTACAGCAATGGTTCGTTGCGAGCCGTAAGCCATGTCAGTGCAGCTGCGAAACCGGCACCGAATCCGCTCGGCGACGAAACCTGGGAAGAGGCGGGCCGGCTGGTCGAGACGCAATATCAGGAGCTGAATGAACCAGTCGCACTTGCCGCTATCGACGAGGGCGCCCGAATCAGGCAGGGTTCGCCATTCACAACCGCTGGATCCGTCCAGCAGGTCTATCTCGTTCGCCTCCAGGGAGACTTCGTGAACGAACTGACCCAGCGATTCCCCGAGCTCGCGGCGCACCTACCTTCGGTTCCAGCCGCTGCTCGTTCAAACGCAACACCGTCTGAGGCGCCGCAGCCGGACGATCTGTTTCGTGACTTTGCCAACGCAGTGAATGCCTCAGGACTTCGCTTCCCAGCAGGCTCGAACCTCGTTCGATCGTTCTTGAGCAGTCTGCTTGCCAAACCGTTCGCGATCCTCACTGGACTCGCAGGTTCGGGCAAGACTCAGCTCGCGATGAGACTCGGGGAATGGTTCGGCACAGATGAACACGGACGTCATCGCCACGTCGTCGTACCCGTGCGGCCCGACTGGACGGGCCCGGAATCCATATTTGGGTACGAGGATGCGCTACGTACGTCCGCGTCTGGGGCGCCGGTGTGGTTTGTCCCGGAAGCGTTCGAGTTTGTTCTGCGCGCGTCAAACGATCCCGGGCACCCGTACATGCTGATCTTGGACGAGATGAACTTGGCCCACGTCGAGCGGTACTTCTCGGACTTTCTCTCCGGGGTCGAATCGCGACGCCCAGTCTTACCGGATCTAGTCTTCGATCAGCCATCTCGTCAGTGGGTTCTGCGCGATGCAGAAGCGCAAAGGCTGCCGTTGCCACGGAATCTCTTCGTTGTCGGCACAGTCAACGTGGACGAAACGACTTACATGTTCTCGCCGAAGGTTCTGGACAGGGCCTTCACCTTCGAGTTTCGGGTGACTTCCGACGAGCTTGACGCCGAGCTCCAGCGGCCCATTGCTGCGCCAGCGGGAGAGGATCAGCGAGTGCGCGCCTTCGCATCGCTGGCGGAAAGGGACGACTTTCAGCGAGAACGTCCCCATCCGGCTCGCGACGAGATTGTGTCGACGCTTCAAGCGGCGCACACGATCTTGGCTGGTGCCAACCAAGAGTTCGGCCACCGAACGCTCTATGAAATCCTGCGGTTCTGCGCGTTCTACGCAGCCACCGGAGACGCCGATGTTCATACCGCACTCGACCTCGCGATAATGCAGAAGGTTCTGCCGAAGGTGCATGGGTCGCGACGCCGAGTCGAGCCAGTTCTCTCTGCGCTGGATGCGCTGGCCATGGGGGCCGGTCCGGCCCCGCGGCTGCCTGTCACGCACCACAAGATCGTCCGCATGGTCGAGTCCGCTCGGGCGAACCAGTTCGTCAGCTTTGCTGAGTAGCCATGCCGCAGGAATCGTTGCAGTTGGCGCTTCGAAATGACGAAGGCCAGGTCGTCGGTGAGCTGCTGGTCGCCAACCTTCCGGGTCGGCAGGACACGACATCGTTGCGCGGAGACGCCGCGTTGCGTGAGGCAGCGATCTACCGCTACGAAATATGCAGCGATGCAGAAAATGTCGAAGTCGAGCCAAGCGAGTTGTTCGATCCTGACGATGCGAGTTGGAAACAAGGGCGGTTCCGTCCAGGGCAAGCCGTTGGACGTCTCCGGATCCAAGTCGTCGATCGCACGACAGGGCAAACAGGGACGACCGATGTCGACGTTATAGCCGTAAAGCTCGACCACGAGACGGAATATCGCCAGATGCTCACTGACATCTCCTCGTTTGCTGCTGAGGCGGTGCTGCAGGGATTTGCGCCGAGTCTGGTAGATCTGGCGCCAAACGAGCAGCCTGCCGAACTGCTGTACCTCCGCTTCGCGATGATCGCGGCGTATTTGCAAGATCCAGCGTTCGAGGCCGCGATTGCGCGTGTCACCTCACAGCCACACCGCACATGGGTGTCTGAGCAAGAGATCCGTCCGATTGGGTCACCGTTCCCAGCGGGGGGCGCATTTCGTCGCGCAGTTTGCGCGCCCGGTCGGCGGGTGCCGTGGGGGGAAGGCACGGCCGCACTCGCATCGTTGCCTGCTGCTCTAATTCGTGATCGCACCGAAGCGAGCGTTGACAACTCGGCCAACCAGTTCGTTAAGTTTGCTTTGGAGCGATGGCGGGTCGTCGCGCTGGAATTGCTGGACAGGCTATCGCTAGCCTCTCAGAAGGTCGGGTCGGGGCCGCTGCGCCGCGGTCTGCAGGTCGCTGCTGATGTCGGTGCTCAACTCGATGAGTACCTTGCGCACCCACTCTTCCGTGGGGTCAGCTCTCTACGGAGAATGCCCACGTCGGACCAGGTGTTGCTCAAGCGCGCCGGCTACCGCGAAGTTTTCCGAACGTTCGCAACGACTGAGTCAGGCCCTACAGTGCGCATTGACCGCGACGACATGGCCGACGTCTTCGCAGCTTCGCAACGCAACATCGCAACGCTGTATGAGTTCTGGTGCTTTCTTGCGGTAGTAAATTCACTAGGGCGAGTGTGCGGGGAAGACCGGACGGCGCGTGCGTTCACTGTCGCGTCTGATGGCACCTCCATGACAATGCGGTCAGGCAGCGCCTCGAAGTTGTCGTGGTCGATCAGACGCGGAGGCCGTCCGCTTCGTGTCGAGGTCTTCTTCAATCGAACCTTCGCCGGAAGAGACGATCGGCGGGGCTCATGGAGCCAAGCGATGCGTCCTGACTGCTCGGTACGCATTCGACCAGAAGGCAGCACACCCTTACGCGTCTCCACGCAAGAGCTTGAGGTTTGGCTGCACTTCGATGCGAAATACCGCGTCGAAAATCTCCTTTCCCAGCTGACACAAGCCCCGGATTCGGACGAGTTACGCAGGGAGTCAACGACTTCTGTCGGTGCTAAGCGGGACGATCTGCTCAAGATGCACGCGTACCGAGACGCGATCTCGCGAACGGCGGGAGCATACGTGCTGTATCCGGGATCAGAGATCAAGGACATCCGACGACATCCGGGCTTCAAAGAAGTGCTGCCTGGCCTCGGCGCATTCCCACTCAGGCCAAGCAGCGATGGTTTGCCGTCGTCATCAGAAGCCCTCGACCAATTCTTGAACGATGTGCTCACACACGTCGCCAGTCAGGTCACGCGCGACGAGCGGCATCGCTTCTGGTCCGCGACCGTAAACCGATCCGGTGAGCCAACTCTCGCGTCATCGCTGACAACGGAGTTTCTGGACGAACCTCCCGCCGATACGGATGTACTTCTCGGTTTCGTCCGAAATGCTGAGCACCGCCGATGGATAGAACAGTTGCAGCAGTACAACATTCGGGCGGGCGATAGGACTGGCGCCGTCGAAATTGGCGGCCGAGAGCTCGGCGCCAAGCTGCTTCTCTTGTACGAGAATCGGAACAGCGCCCTGCGTGTCGCCCGCGCCGCGAGAGTAGTGCGCTGGCAGCCAGCAACGGGAGCCGACCTATTGGCCACTGGATACCCCAACCCCCGCGGTGATCTTTACTTCGTGGCCGACGTCGAGTTCGTTGAACGTCTGCCCACGTGGGCCGACTCGGTCGACCTGAAGGTTTTGACGGCGAACGTCCGTAACGGGACGCCACTCGTCGTGACCTGGTGGGACGTCATTCGTGCAGCGTCGACCGTCGAACCTCGAGGCGATGGGGCGACGGCGACACGAAAACCCAGTGGGTGATTTCGACCGCGGCCCTAATTATTCGCGATCATCCGTATCCCAATGTGTCTGTTTTTTTCTTGAGTTCTGAGATCGCGAAGCGGCACATCGGTTCGCTGGGTTCTTGCCCAATAAGGCTGTTGAACTGCTGCTCATTCACTCGTGCTGTATCCCGGTTAGTCGAGAACCTTCTTCGTGCCCTCGTGCCTGGTGCACGTCTCATCCATATCAGAGTTCTCGCTGAATGAATAGCAACCGTCATTGCATTGAGCAGTAGCCCCTTGCGGCGGCGAGGACACTCCGCAGACCGGGCGGTGCACGCAATCGCCGGAGGCGGCCTTGTAGTAACCACTATGGCAACTCGTCTCGGCGCTGGCCGGTGATGCCGTCCAAATCATGCCGACGCCGGTGACCGTGCAAAGGATGAGACGAACAAGCATGGCGATGACCCCCTACTAAGACGCTTGCCTGCTGTGGGCATCGGTAGCGTAGGCGAGGCGAGACCATCATCACTGGCGTTTTAGATAAAGAAACGCGCTCGTCCAGAAGTTCATTTACCAGGCCGAGGAGGGCATCGGTCGGCCACCCTCACGTCACACCAGGCGAATAGCGGCCAGCAACCCCAACTCACTGTCGATAGTTTCCTAGTCACGCATGGCGACGAAGCGTAGCCATTGCGAAGTATCTTGCAACTCACATACCTGGACGCTGGCGCTGTTGTAAAACAATCGGTTATGTCCGACGGAGGTAGCTACACGGTCTCGGCCAGACGTGAATTGAAGCGCGGACAGACGTATTTCACACCGCGATGATCCAAATGGGCCGTGATCCTTGAGCGGGGTCGACTCCAAGCCCTTTAACCTGCTAATTTGTCGTTCACGCGGTCACCTGGACTCACCCTCGGTGTAGCCCGCTGGTCCAATTGCTCTGCGCCCGTTGCGAATACCGTCAAATTTCGGAGACCCCGCAAGACCCGTTTGGTCCCATTTCCCCAGGTAGGACGCTCTCATAATCCGTTGGTCGCCAGGCAACTCCGCCCGACCCCCGGTCAGCCACCCGTCACGTCGCCTGCACCCCCCACAATGTTGAGCAACATAAATGTCCGTTCGCCCTTACCCGCCTTGGTGATCAACACCAACGGGTAGTACCCGTCGCGGACCGACTCCGCCACCTTGATCGAGACGGTCGAAGTCCCAGACCCATCGGCACCGAACTTCCCCGACACGGGCACCACGGAAATCCCTGCGCCCTCGGACTTTCCGCTGATCGAATAGTCGCCCGGCCCGTCGACCATCCGCTGCACATTGACAGTCACATCCGTCGACGTCCCCTCATCCATCGCAACGACGGCCGGCGAGACGTTGACGGACAGAGCCAAACTCCCCGCACCAAACGATGGCGGCGCCGACGACACAGCGGTCCCCCAACTCTTGTTCGGCTTTGAAGCAAGCGAGAACGCCACCTCTCCACCGTCCGAAACGACCGACGGTGGAAGGAAAGTCTTATCGAGAGACCGCCCGTCGACATGCAACCCACCGATGTACTGCATCCGGTGATGCCCGGACGCCCCGGGCACAGAAATTCGAATGGATTTGCCTGCAGGAAGGGCGATTTCGACCTTGTCGAACAGCGGCGTGTTCACCGTCAGCACCGATGTCCCCGGAATGCTCGGATACAAACCCATCGCCGCCCAGACGTACCAGGCCGACATCGCGCCCAGGTCGTCGTTGCCCGGCTCGCCGTCGGGCGTCGGACTGAACAACGTGCTGCGGATCCGGTCGACCAAATCTTGTGTCTTCCAAGGCTGCCCGATGTAGTTGTACAGCCACGGCACCAGGAAGTTCGGCTCGTTTCCGGCCCACAGATACGGGTCTACCGGGCCGACGTTGAGCTTCGAGGTGAACTTGTCGAGCCGCTCGGCCACCGCCTGCCGCCCGCCCAAAGCGGTCACCAGGCCGGCGATGTTCTGCGGCACGTACCAGACGTACTGCTCGGCATTGCCCTCGTCGAACCCGGCCTGGCTGAAGCAGCCCTCCCCCGGCTTCACCACAGCCGGGCCATCGGGAAAGAAGCCGAGTGCATTGCGCGGAGAAATCGAATGCGTCGTCGGGTTGAACAAGTTCTGCCAATACTGCGCCCGATCTTGAAACTCGCCCGCCGCATCTGAATCGCCTAGAGCAGAAGCGAATTGCGAGATCGCAAAGTCGTCGACCGACCACTCCAGCGAGATCGACGCCGCCGGGAACGAGCCATGACAGGACGTTGACGGCAAGGGTAGATAGCCGCGCTCTAGATACGTCTCGATCTTCGGCCGCTCCACGTAACCGCGACGGCCGACACCGCCTTCAGTCGCCGCGTCGAGCATGAAATGCAACGCCCGATGAACGTCAAAGTCCTTGGCGCCGAAAGCATAGAAGTTCGCGATCAGCGGCACCACGCTGTCACCGGTCATCTCCGCGGTCGCCGTATTGGCCAGCGCCCAACGCGGATACGACCCACTCTGCTCGGCGTCGTTGACCAACGACTGCGCCATGTCGCTGGCCTGGTGCGGGAACACCATCCCCTGCAACGCGGCCACCCCGCGGTAGGTGTCCCAGTCGGAGAAGTCGGC
>Ga0302326_10033069_pt1 | contig 10285 bp, 8 predicted proteins | sample Palsa_T0_3_FD_202264 | JGI IMG/M metagenome (GOLD analysis project Ga0302326, IMG submission 202264) | Peat permafrost microbial communities from Stordalen Mire near Abisko, Sweden - Palsa_T0_3 | ecosystem: Environmental > Terrestrial > Soil > Palsa > Peat permafrost | place: Sweden: Abisko... | reverse complement strand
GGCGACCGGAAAGAGTTTGCGGGTCGCGGCATTGACGCTGCGGTCGGTGGTGTGGGCCGAGAGCATCACGGCCGCGAGCAGCTCGAACGGCGAGTCGTGCAGGAGTTCCGTCGTCGGGTGCGGATTGGCCGCCTGCAGACGCCTGAAAATGGCCCTACGCCGCGCCGGCTGCATGCTTCTTGGCCGCGATTAGCGCCGCCTGCGCGGTCGCGCGCTGCAGCAGTCGGTTATTGTGCGCCGCGAAACGGCTGCGATTCTCGGCGGGCGTGGGCGCGTCGCTCGGATGCGCCAGGGCGCTGCGCGGCCGCATCTCGATGCAGTCCACCGGACACGGCGCGACGCACAACTCACACCCCGTGCACAGCTCGGCGAGCACGGTATGAGTCAATTGACGCGCACCGATGATGGCATCCACCGGGCAGGGTGGCAGGCATTTGACGCACCCGATGCAGCGCGCCTCGTCGATATAGGCAACCAGAGCGGGACCTTCGACCCCATTTGCTGGGTTGAGCGGTAATGGCTCGCGACCCAGGGCCTGCGCGAGTCGCGCGATCGTGGCAGCGCCACCCGGCGGGCACTGATTGATTTCGGCCTCGCCGCGCACCAGCGCCTGCGCATAGGGCCTGCAGCCCTCATAGCCGCAACGGGTGCATTGGGTCTGCGGCAGCAGCGCATCGATGGCGTCGGCGTTCATCGCACTTTCATGCCCGGCTCAGCTCCGCTGTCCGGAGTGAGCAGAAAAATCCCCGGCTTCTCGCCGGAGGCGGCGAGGACCATGCCTTCCGAGATGCCAAATTTCATCTTGCGCGGTGCCAGGTTCGCCACCATCACGGTCATGCGCCCTATGAGCGCGGCCGGATCGTAGGCGGACTTGATGCCCGCAAAGACTTGGCGCGTGCCGAACGCGCCGATATCGAGCGTGAGCCGTAGCAGCTTGTCGGCGCCTTCAACGTGTTCCGCGTGCGCAATGCGCGCGACGCGCAGATCGATCTTGGCAAAGTCATCGATGGAGATGGTCGCGGGGGTGGGCACAGCGGCCGGCGCGGTGGCTGCGGGAGGCACGGGGGCGGGCGGTGGGGTTGCGGTGGTCACGGTGGATTCCTTGGCGGTGTCAAAGAGTGCGTCGAGCTGTTTGGGATCGACGCGGGTCATGAGGTGCTGGTATGGCCTGATACGTTGCGGCAGGGACGCGGCATCGGACCACTCGAAAGAGCGGCCGAGTTCGAAGAACTCCCGTGCCACCCGGGCAGTCAGCGCCGGCAGCACCGGGGCGAGCATGACGCTTAGTGCCTTAAAGCCGTACAGTGCGCGCGAACACACATCCTGCAGCTGCGGGAGATTGGCAGCATCTCGCGCCAGCACCCAGGGTTTAGCCGCATCGAAGGACTGGTTGATGGCATCCGCCATTGCCATGATGTCTCGCATGGCCCTGCCGGTGTCGCGCGTTTCGTAGCATTCCTGCACGAGCAGCGCCGTCGCCGCGGCGGCTTGCAGCATGTTCGCGGTGTCGCCGCAGTAGCCGAGCGCGCCGCTGAACTTGCCGATGATGAAATTGGCGGCGCGGCTTGCGATGTTGATGTACTTGCCGATGAGATCGCTGTTCACGCGCGCGATGAAATCGTCGGGATTGAAGTCAAGATCCTCGACATGGCCATTCAGCTTGGCTGCGAAGTAATAGCGCAGCCATTCCGGGTTCATGCCGATCTCAAGGTAGCGCAGTGGACTGATGCCGGTACCGCGCGACTTCGACATCTTCTCTGCCGACACGGTCACGAAGCCGTGCACGTACACATGGTCCGGGACTCTATAGGGGGCGCCCGCGAACTTGAGCATCGCCGGCCAGAACAGGGTGTGGAAATAGATGATGTCCTTGCCGATGAAATGGATCTGCTCGCAGTCAGGCGCTTCGAGGAATTCGCGAAAACTGCGCGCCTCGCCGTTCGCGCGCGCCTTGCCGCTGTCGAAATAGTTCTTGAGTGACGCCAGATAGCCAATCGGCGCATCGAGCCACACATAGAAATACTTGCCCGGCGCACCGGGGATCGGTATGCCGAAGTAGGGTGCATCGCGCGAGATGTCCCAGTCGCCGAGCGCCTTGTCGCCGGCCCCGTCGAGCCATTCTTTGGCCTTGTTGGTCACCTGCGGCTGCAGGCGCTGCGGCGCATCCAGCCAGTGCCGCAGAAATTCCACGCACTCGGGTGCGGATAGCCTGAAGAAGAAATGCTCGGAGGTGCGCAGCACCGGCACCGCGCCGCTCAGCGTGGAATGCGGATTGATCAGGTCGGTCGGCGCGTTGACGATGCTGCAGACCTCGCAGGCATCCGCGTACTGCCGGAGCGCATGGCAGTTCGGGCATTCGCCTTTGACATAGCGGTCGGCGAGGAACATGCCCTTCACCGGATCGTAGAACTGCTCGATGGGCTTCGAGTAAATGAGTCCCGCGCGCTGCAGGCGCGCGTAGATGTCCTGCGACAGCTCGACATTCTCGGGCGAGTCGGTGCTGTGCCAGTTGTCGAATGCGATCTGAAAGCCCTGCAGGTATTGGGGGCGCTCGGCGCTGACGCGCGCGACGAGCTGCTGCGGGGTGACCCCTTCGGCCTCCGCCTGCAACATGATGGGCGCGCCGTGGGCATCGTCGGCGCCGATGAAGTGCACCTGATTGCCGCGCATACGCTGAAATCGCACCCAGATGTCCGCCTGGATGTATTCCATGATGTGACCGATGTGGAGCGGCCCGTTCGCGTACGGAAGGGCGGTCGTGACGAAAATGCTGCGCGCCATCGCCCTAGTTTAGCGCAGGCGGTGCTTTACCCCTGATCCTTTACCGGCTCGAACTTGCCCTTGTTGATCCCTTTCTTGTAGGCCTCTTTGCCCGTGACCAGCCGCTGATCGAGGAGCTGTTGAATCGCGCTGTCCATGGTGCGCATCCCGAATTGGGCGCCCGCCTGCATGGTGTTCTCGAGCTGGTCGAGCTTGCCCTGGCGGATGAGGTTCGATGCCGCCGGCGTGTTCACGAGGACTTCGAGCGCGGCCACGCGGCCCTGCTTATCGGCGCGCTGCAGGAGCTGCTGCGATACGACGCCGCGCAACGAGGTCGAGAGCATCGTGCGCACGTGCGATTGTTTGTCGGAGGGAAACGCGTTCACGAGCCGATCGACGGTCTGCGCCGCGCCATTCGTGTGCAGCGTGCCCATGACGAGGATGCCCATCTCGGCCGCGGTGACCGCGATGCTCATCGTCTCATGGTCGCGCAATTCGCCCACCAGAATCACGTCCGGATCCTCGCGCAAGGCCGAGTGCAGCGCGTGCGCGAAGCTGGCGCTGTGCACGCCGATCTCGCGCTGGCTGACGAGGCAGCTTTTCCTCTGGTGCACAAACTCGATCGGATCCTCGATGGTGAGGATGTGGCCCTTCAGGCGGGTATTGATGTCATCGACCATCGACGCGAGAGTCGTCGATTTTCCCGAGCCGGTCTTGCCCGTCACCAGGATGAGGCCGTTGGTCGCGCGCGCCATCTCGCGTACCGACTGCGGCAGTTTCAGCTCCTCCATCGTCAGCGCCTGCGAGGGGATGACGCGGAACACGCCGCCCATGCCGTTCAGCTGCCGCATGACGTTGACGCGAAAGCGCCCCCGGTCGAGGAGCGTATAGGCAAAATCGGCGCCGTCCTTTGATTCGAAGCGCTCGAGGGCCGTCTTCGGCATGATCTCGTAGAGCGCTTCCTTCACGAACGTGCCGTCGAGCCGATCCGGCCGCAACGGGCCGAGATCGCCATACAGGCGGATGCGCGGCGGATCGCCGGCGATGAAGTGCAGATCCGAGCCGCGCTTGTCGATCACCTCCGCGAGGAATGAATCAATGGTCGCCACGCGCAGCGCCTTCTAGGATGCAGCGGACGCCGGCCCGGGGCCGATGCGGGTGGTCATCGCGGTCACGTCGAGCTTCGGCAGCAGGCTCGTGTCGGTCACGTACTTCTGGAACAGGCGCTTCTCCGTGGCGTAGGCATAGGCGTCGTCCGGGTCGATTTCCTTTGCCGTAATGGCGGCAAGCAATGCCTGGTCGAGCATCTGCATGCCGTAGTCGCGCCCGGTCTGCAGTTGCGTCGGGATCTGATGCGTCTGATCGCTCTGGATGAGCTTGGCAATCGCCTTGGTCATGACCATGACCTCGCACAGCGCGCGCCGTCCGCGCGCGTCGGCTGACTTGACGAGGATCTGCGTCACGACGGCGAGCAGGCTCTGCGCAAGGAAGCTCTTGGTCTGCTCGCGCTCTTCCACCGGCAGCGCATCGATGATGCGGTCGATCGTCTTGACCGCGCCGGTCGTATGCAGGGTGCCGAAGACCAGATGCCCCGTCTCGGCCGCCGTCATCGCCATGCTGATGGTCTCCGCATCGCGCAACTCGCCCACCAGGATCACGTCCGGGTCCTCGCGCATGGCCGCGCGCACGCCTTCGGCGAAACTTGGGATGTGCGTGCTCAGCTCGCGCTGGATGACCTGGCTTTGCTTGCTGCGGTGGACGAATTCGATCGGGTCCTCGAGGCTGATGATGTTGACGCGCCGCGTCGTATTGAGGTGATCGATCATCGCGGCCAGTGTGGTCGACTTTCCCGTTCCGGTTGAGCCCGTGACGAGCACCATGCCCTGGTGGTAGTCGCACAGCTTGGTCACGATCGGTGGCAGCGCGAGTTTCTCGAGGGTCGGCACTTCGGTCGGAATGGTGCGGAAAGTCGCGCCGATGCCGGTCTCCTTGCGGAACACGTTGACGCGGAAGCGCCCGCCTTCGGCGGACACGTACGAGAAGTCAAGGTCGTTGCCGCTCGCGAAGACCTCGGACTGCGAGCGCGTCAGCACCTCGGCGATGTAGCCCTCGAGCTCCGCCTGCCGCAGCTCGCGGAACTTGATCGGCAGCAGATCGCCGTGCACGCGCAGCATCGGCGGCACGCCGACGGCCAGGTGAATGTCAGAGCATCCTTGCTGGGTGCCCAACTTCAGGAACGCGTCTATTCGCGCCACAGAGTGCGCCCCCTCCTTAGATGTCTATGCTGTGTAGCGCGACCGGGGCCGTGGAAGCAAGCCGCCGGGGCCAGAAATTTGAACGAGCGCACGAAGTTTCGCAAGCGCGGCCTGCCGGCGGCGCCGCGGAGCCCTACATGTGCTGCTCAAGGGCGGTGCGCAGCTCCTCCATGGTCTGGTAGCGCTTGGTCTTGTCGACCGCCATGGCTTTCATAATGAGATCGCTCAAGGCAGGCGGTAGGGCGCTGTTGACCTCCCTGGCCACCTTCGCCTTGCCCTGGACGTGCTGGTACATCACCGCCATATGATCGCCGCGGGAATACGGCGGCACGCCGGTCAGCATTTCGTAGAGGATGACGCCCACGGCATAGATATCTGCACGCGCATCGACCTTCTTACCAAGGATCTGCTCGGGCGCCATGTACTTGGGGGAGCCGATGACGTAGCCCGTCTTGGTGAGCTGCGTGTCGCCCTCGCGCTGGGCGGCGGCGACGCCGAAGTCCACGATCTTCAGGAGCCCTTCCTGATTGATGAGCACGTTGGCCGGCTTCAGGTCGCGATGCACGATGCCCACCTGATGCGCCACGGTCATGCCGGTTGCCAGGTCGATGCCGAAGCCCACGGCGCGCTTGAGCTCCATCGGCTTCTCGTTGACGACCTCGGCACCCAGCGTATGCGACGGGAAGTACTCCATGGAGATGGCGTAGTTGCCCTGGATGTACAGAAAGTCATAGATGCGGATGACGTTTTTGTGGGTGATCTTGCGCGAATAGCGCAGCTCGTGAACGAAGCGCTTCATCACCTCTTCATCACCGGAGACGTTGGGGTTCAGGAATTTCAGGATCAGCCGCTCATCGACCACCGTGTCTTCCATCAGCAGCACCGTGCCGAAGGCGCCTCGGCCGATCTTGTCGATGTACTTGTACCGGCCCTCGATGATGTCGCCGGGTTTCAGCGTCGAGATATCCAGGCGCGCAGCTTCGGCCTGCTTCGCGGCCTGGGCGACGGCGACGTCCGAGATGAGCAGCGTGCGCGCCGCCTCGGAGGGCGACGGCGATGTCAACCCGCTTTGCGAGGGGCGCAACGTCGGGGGCAGCTGCGACGGGGTCGGCGTCAGACTGGTACTCAACATGCGCTTATCGAGTTCCGCAATCGTTGCGGCGATCATCCGACCCATGGTCTGGTCGGCGGCTGAAGCCTGTTGCTGCAGCTCGGCACGCAGCTGGTCGACGCGGCGCTCGTCGACGAGCTTGCCGAGTGCCTGGATCGCCTCGATGCGGATCTCGCGCTCCGGGCGCGCCATGAACGGCATCAGCGAGTCGACGAGCTTCGCATCGCCGATCTTACCGAGCGCGCGCAAGACCACCGGCAGCGCCTTGGCGTTGCCCGCCTGCAGCATCTCCTGCAGGCGCGGCAGCGCGCGCTTGCTGCCGATTTCCGCCAGCGCATCGATGGAGCGTTCGCTCACCCACCAGTCCGCATCACGGGTGGCGCGGATGAGCTCGTCGACCGCGCGCTCGTCCTTGGTCTGGTTCAGAATTTCGATCGCGGCGCGCCGTATGTCATCGTCCTTGTCGCGCACCAGCTGAATCACGGCCTCGATGACCTTGGGTCCGCCAATCTTGCCGAGCGCATCCGCCGCGCGGCTGCGCACCCACCAGTCGCTGTCCTTGATGGCGGCAAGCAGGTGTTTGACCGAGACGGCGGTACCGACCTCGTTCAGCACCTCAACCGCCGCGCGACGGGCGTTTTCGTTCTCGTCCTTCAGGATATCAATGAGATAGCGCATCGTCTCCGGATGGTTCGCCTTGATCACGAGATCGATCGCTTTGTTCTGCACGTCGATCTCGGGGTCGCGCAGCAAAGCGCAGACACGCTCGACGTCGATCGGGCCCTCGGTGCGCTGCAGCGCCGAGAGCACAGCGCCGCGAATGAGCTTGTTCGGATCGCTGAGCAGCGACTGCAGTGCCGTCTGCACTTCGCGCGTATTGAAGCGCGCGAGGATGTTGATGATATGGACCCGCGAGATGGGATCCTTGCCATGCAGCCGGCCGATGAGCTCGGAGATCGCATTCGGATCGGCAATCTCGCCGACCAGGCGGAACAGCGCGGCTTTCTCGTTCGCTTCCTGGGCGTAGGCGGCCTGCAGCAGGTCGCGCACGCTGAAGCGCTGCTTCTGCGCCGCGATGATCTCGAGCACGGCGGGCTTCGAGACCCCGGGGGTCGCGAGCGTATCGATGAGCAGGTGCGGCGGGTAATTGCGGCTGCTCGTGAGGGCCCAGGAGATGCCGGCGACCACCCGCGGGCTGCCCTCGATGAGTCCGCGCACGAACAGCGGAAACGTCTTTGGATTGACGAGCCCGCTTAACGCCTCGACGAACCCCACGGTTGCATTCTTATCGGCGTCCGGGAGGGCTCCAAGAATCGGCGCAATGGCGCCTGCGCCCAAAGACTTAAGTTTCGCCACCGCCTTGTGTGTGGCGGGACTCGCAGGATTCGAGGACGAGCGGATCTCGGTGACCAAGCGGTCGGCGCGAAAATTCGTGAAAAAGCTCATTCAGCCTTTCCGTTGGGAGTGATTCCCGCGCAAGTCCCTGCCAGCCGTCAGAATTATCGGTCCGTACGGCATGGTTTTCAGGATCAGGACGGGACCTATAGAGCGCAAACGCCTGCGCCACATGCAAAGCGAGAGCCTGAAGATTATGCCATATTCGCGGGCTCCGCCTGCCAACGCGCTCACATGTCTGAGAATCCGAATCCGGTAAGCCTGCGCGCCGCCCTGGAGCGCTACATAGACCCGTACCTCGGGGAAGCTTTCGGCAGCGCGGGAGCGCTGCGCGAGGTGAGCGCTCGCGGCAGCGGATTTGCGGCCGCCATTGACCTCGGGTTCCCCGTCGGCGGCTACCAGGCGGAGCTCGAAGCCGCTCTGCAGCAGCACCTGCACAAAGAGGGAATCGACGTGCCGCTGCAGATTGAGCTGCAGGCGCAGATCCGTGCGCACGCCGTGCAGCGCCATCTGCAGCCCCTGACGGACATCAAGAACATTGTCGCGGTGGCCTCCGGAAAGGGCGGTGTGGGCAAGTCGACCGTGGCGGTCAATCTCGCGCTCGCCTGGGCCGCGCAGGGGGCACGAGTGGGCATCCTGGATGCGGATATCTATGGTCCGAGCCAGCCACTCATGCTGGGGCTCGAGGGGCAGCGGCCGACCTCCCCGGATGGCAAGCGCCTGAAGCCCCTCGCAAGTCATGGCGTGGTGGCAATGTCCATCGGTTTCCTGGTCGATGCCGAGCAGCCCATGGTGTGGCGCGGTCCCATGGTCACGCAGGCTCTGACGCAGCTCCTGTCCGAGACCGACTGGGGAGCCCTCGATTACCTGGTGGTCGACATGCCGCCGGGCACCGGCGATATCCAGCTGACTCTTTCACAGCGCGTGCCGGTCGCGGGGGCCGTCATCGTCACGACTCCGCAGGATATTGCCCTCGCCGACGCGCGCAAGGGTCTCAAAATGTTCGAGAAGGTGTCGGTGCCGGTACTCGGTATCGTCGAGAATATGAGCGTGTTCGTGTGCTCGCAGTGCGGGCACGTGGAACATGTCTTTGGCGCGGGCGGCGGCGCGCGCATGGCCGAGCAGTACGGCGTACGGCTCTTGGGTGAGCTGCCGCTCGATGCGCACATTCGCGAGGAAACCGACGCCGGCTGCCCGACGGTCGCCGCGGCGCCGGCTGCGGCGCGCGCGCGGCCCTATTTCCAGATGGCACGGCGTACGGCGGCGACGCTGTCGCAGCGCGTACGCGACCGCAGCACCGTGTTTCCGAAGATTGTGGTTGAAGACAGCTAACGGCGTATGAGGGGCGCGCAGCGATGAGTATCAAATCCGATCAATGGATTCGCCGCATGGCGCGCGAGCACGCCATGATTGAACCATTTGCCGCCGAGCAGGTACGCGAGGTCCGCGGTCAAAAGATCATGTCCTACGGCACCTCGAGCTACGGTTACGACGTGCGCTGCGCGCCCGAGTTCAAGATTTTCACCAACATCAACTCGACGATCGTGGATCCGAAGGCTTTCGATCCGAAAAGCTTCGTCGATTTTCCCGGCGACGTGTGCATCATCCCGCCCAATTCCTTCGCGCTCGCGCGCACGGTGGAATACTTCCGCATTCCGCGCAGCGTACTGACTATTTGCTTGGGCAAGAGCTCGTACGCGCGCTGCGGCATCATCTGCAACGTGACGCCGCTCGAGCCCGAGTGGGAAGGCCACGTCACTCTTGAGTTCTCAAATACGACGCCGCTGCCGGCGAAGATCTACGCGAACGAGGGCGTCGCGCAGATGCTGTTCTTTGAGTCCGACGAGATCTGCGCAACCTCGTACCGCGACCGCGGCGGCAAATACATGGGCCAAAAGGGCGTCACGCTGCCGAAGGCCTAAGGAGCCGCCCGCAGCTCCCGAATGACGAGGCTGAAATCGATCTTGCCGGCGCGGCTGCGCTCCGCGCGTATGGGCAGATAGCTCAGGGCCGGCGCGAGCCACAGCCGCGTCACGCGGTCAGAGCCCGCATGCTCACTGCGGTACCGCAGGGTCTCGAGTTTGCCGAGCGGCGTGTCGAGCGTTTCCGTGCCTTCGCGCGTGTACCGGTATTCCTTGACCTCGTCGTCATCGATGAGCCAGAAGCCCTTGGGTGAGCGGCCGGCGGCCACCTCGCGCATGAGCTCGATCTGCACGGAGAGCGAGTCCTGTGTGCCGCTCGGCAGTGCGAGGTCGATGGGCTTCTTCTCGGCAACGCCCGTGACGCGTCCCGACTCCCAGTCAAAGCGCAGCGTCACCGCCTTGTCCGAGTTGGGGTCGCCGTCGTCGGCGTGGTAGCTCGTGGGTCGGACTTCGCCGTTGACTACCGAGAAAGTGCTGGTCTGGCTGATCGCATCCGGGAAGGCGAGTTTGAAGATACCGCGCGCGACGTTGCGCGATCGATAGGTATAGGCGTTGGCTGCCGTGCGCGTCAGCGTGAGCGTCGTGTAGCCTGCCGTGATGCCCTTCCACTCGATGGCAAATTTGGCAACAAATTCGGCGGGTGCGTCCGCCGCGGTGCCGGCATGCAACCCCGCTGACGCGAACAGGAGAGCGCTGGCGAGCAGTAGAGCGCTGGCGAGCAGTAGAGCGCAGCGTGGCGGCTGATGCATGCGACGTCTTGGCACGTGGCTCCTAGTCTTTAGCCTATGGCAATGGCTCGCTACTGGCGCGTGGCGCCGCGGTGCGCCGGGTGGACTTCCAAC
>Ga0302326_10033068_pt1 | contig 10285 bp, 9 predicted proteins | sample Palsa_T0_3_FD_202264 | JGI IMG/M metagenome (GOLD analysis project Ga0302326, IMG submission 202264) | Peat permafrost microbial communities from Stordalen Mire near Abisko, Sweden - Palsa_T0_3 | ecosystem: Environmental > Terrestrial > Soil > Palsa > Peat permafrost | place: Sweden: Abisko... | reverse complement strand
CTTCGCAGGATCGTATGGGTACGTTTTCCCGCCGACGTAGGCCCACATGAATGGCGGATGCTCGTCGTCGGCGGCCAGCGCCGTGCCAAAGGTGACCTTATTGACCAAGGCTTGTTTGTCGATCGCGTATGCAATCGCACGCCGCACGGTGGCATCCGAGAGAATCGGATTCCGAGTGTACATCAACAGACCGAGATACTGATTCTGCTGAACGAGCAGATTCTTGATGTCCGGAATCGTCTTGAGCTGGCCGTAGAGCTGCGGCGACGCTTCGAATATCCAATCGATCTCGTGGGAGCGCAACAGGTTCATCGACGTGTTCTCATCGGGAATGATCTTGACGACGATCTCTTTCAGTTTCGGCGTACCCATGAAGTAGTCGTCGTTACGGACGAATTCTAAACGATCGCCGCGGATATACTTTGAAAACTTGAAGGGACCGGTCCCGACTGGACTTACGTTTTGTGGAGCGTTGTTGACGTTCGGTAGCGCGCCAAGAAGGTGCTTGGGGATAATGAAGATCGGCGAGTCGCTCTCAGCGAAGAACGTGTTTACGGCCGGCGAGAATTTTTGCTTGAGATGGAAGACTGCTGTGTAGTCATCCGGCGTATCGATCGAGCGGACGAGATTGTAACCGGAGCGAGTGCCGACGTTGTTCGCCGGGTTCATGATGCCTTGCCACGTAAACTTGACGTCCTGGCTCGTGAACGGAGCACCGTCGTGCCATTTGACGTTATGGCGGAGCTTATAGGTGATCGTGAGCCCGTCTTTGCTGATCCCGCCGTTTTCCAGCGTGGGCACCTGGGTCGCAAGAATCGGAATCGGCGTTTTGCCGTTGGCGCTGACGGTGATCAACGGATCGTAGACGAGACGGTCGAACATAACGTCCGTCGTGTTGCCGCTCAGAAGCGGCTGCAGATTGGTAGGCGGGCTCTGCACGGCGACGCGCAAGACGCCGGGAATCGACCACGAGTGACGCTGGACGGTTGTCGACCCGACCGTGACGCTTTGTTCGGTTGCGCGCGTGCACGCAGACAACAAAAAAAGAACGGCGAGTAGCGCGCGGATCCGCACTACCGGCGCTTGCCGGCCTTCTTCGATGATTTCTTCGCGGGCATCGATCGCTTGGGAGCCGCCTTCTTCGCAACCGTTTTCTTTGCGGGCATTTTCTTCGCCGGCGCTTTGACTGCGGGAGCTTTCGCGCGCTTGGGCGGGGCCAGTTTTTTCGCCGCAACCGGGCGTTTTGCCGCTGCCTTTTTGGCGACTTTCTTGGCGGGTGCGGGCGGCTTTTTCGCTTTCACAGGTTTCGGCGCTGGTTTCGCGACCGGTTTTGGCACAGGCTTTGCGGCCGGTTTTGTGGCGGCCGGTTTTGCAGGCGCCTTGGCGGATTTGCGCTCGGGCGCTCGCGCCGGCGTCGCCGTCTTTCGGGTGGGTGCGGCGCGCGGACGTTTTTCCGCAACCGGAACGGGCGGGGGCTCGGGCTGGACGACGCGCAGTGCAACGCGCGCCATGCGTCCGCCGAGCGGGAACGCTATCTCATTGATGTCGAGCTCGTCGAGCAGATCGAGGACGATGTCGAACGCGCCGCCCTGGTCTTTGGGGCTGTGCGCATCCGAACCGACCGAGATCATCACTCCGGCGTCGCGGCACTTGCGAAGCAGCCGTTTGTTGGCTTCGAGGTAGCGCTGCTTTTCCTCAGGAGCGTGATCGCGATAGAGGAAGCGCGTATTGAATTCGATCGCCATTCCTTTGGACTTGGCCACGGCGACGATCTGATCTTCATATTTCTCGAGCGTTGTGCGGTCTGGCCAATGGCCGAAGACTGCAGGGACGTAGAAGTGCCCGACGATCTGTCCGGGCTGCTCTTCGATCGCTTTGAGCAGCGCTTCCATATAAAGCTGCCAGGTGCGCTCCATGCCGACGTGATCGTAGAGCGCGATGAACTCCGGATTATCGAAGTTCCAGGTGTAGTTCGGTCCCGCCGTCGGATGTTCGATATTCAGGAAGTGCACCGAGCGGATCATGGCGTCCGGGCGCATCGCATCGACGATATTCTGTGCGTCGGGCCGGCTGCGGGGATCGTTATCGAGCTCCGCGCCGATCGAGAAGTGCATCCCGCGGCGCAAGCCCTCCGAAACGACGGCGGCATGGGCGACCTCGACGCTGGCGGTCTCGGCTGCCCCGTACAGGTCGCCGGCCTGTGCGAGTTTGAGCGCGCGGCGGACGAGATTGACGGCGGCCGGGTCTTCGAAGGTCAGGTAATTCATGTGATCGGTGACCATCATGAATCGCGGGAACCCCCGCCGGCAGGCATGGTAGAACCAAAGGAACAGCATCCGCGCTGAGTACGGGATGGGCCGCTCCTCCGCGAACGCCTTGTGTTCACCCTTGGCGTGACCATGCGTGTCCGGGATCGCAGCGATACGCGCGTCCCGGCTCTGATTATCGTTCAAGCTCGGGTCAATTCGTTAGCCGTGCCTGCCTGTTCGCCTTCTTGAGAGTGCCGGGCCTGGGAGCCGGCCAGGGGCAAAAAAAGAGCCGACGTCCGCGCCGGCTCGAGTCGAACTGAGTTTCGAGTGTCTGCGACTAGGTCGCAGTACCTCCAATCATCGTGTGATTTCGTTTATTTCCGTCGCTTGTAACGATGATCACCTCCTCTGTCCGACTGTTCACCTTCATTGTTCTCTATCTGAAGGAACCGCGGACGTTTTCTGTTTGGCGTGTTCGCAAACGCGGAGGTTACGCCCTGCCCATCGCAGCGAAACGCGACGCGTTCGCCGGCACGTAGCCTTCCATTTCAAGGAGGCGCGCTTTCAACTCGAGGCCGTATGCGTAGTTATGAAGCGCGCCATTCGAATCGACGACGCGATGGCACGGATACAAGAGTGGTACGGGATTGCGTGCCATGGTGCGACCGACAGCGCGCGCGGCGGACGGTTGCCCAATCTCGCGCGCGATCCAACCATAGGAGCGAACCTCGCCAGGCGGAATTTCGGCAGCCTTTTTCAGCGCCGCTCGTTCGAACTCGGTCAAGCCCGCGATATCAACGCGTGACCCGTCGGTTTTGAACGTTCGAAAATATTGATCGACGGTGTCCCGCACCCATTGCGGGGCTTGAGCCGGAACGAGACCCCGGTGCAAACGTTTGGCGATCGCTTCGCAAAGTGCACTCTCAACGCCGTCGGCGCAGATCACGATTGCTGTGATGCCGCTTTCGCGAAACGCGACGAGCAAATCGCCAACTGGGCTCGTCAATCTGGCGAACATATCCGGCGCGGCCGGGCGCATCGACTTGAGATGGTCGAGAATCTTCGGTACGAGGCCGGACGGTGGCTCGACGACCGGTAAGCAATTCAGGCAGTACGCGACGCCTTCGTACTCTTGATAAGCTTCTTGACAGTCCGCGCACTTGCGCAAGTGCGCCAGAACCTCATCGCGGGATGGAGCAGAGCCGCCTTCGCGCAGCTCGTCCCACATTCGAACGAGATCACAGCACCGCATGATTCGGTTCTCCTTCCTCCGCGTTCGTGGGGGCAACGCGCCCGACTTGTGGGCCGAGTATCCGCCGGAGGATGCGGACCGCTCGGTGTACGTGGGATTTAACAGTTCCTATCGGTTGATCGAGAATCTCCGCGATCTCCGGATGGCTGCGCCCCTCGATAAATCTTAACGTTGCCGCCGCACGCAAATGCATCGGCAATTGCAACAGCGCTTGCTCGACGAGCACCATGTCGGCGCCGCGTTCGACGATCTGCTCGGGTTGATCGGGTCCCTCTTGCGTTTCATTGAGTAACGCATCCGGATCCGCGAGCGAATCTAGCGCAACGTTCGTCGGCCGCTTGCTGCGAAGACGGTTGCGCGTGACGTTCAGCGTGATCGTGTAAAGCCACGGCTGCAAGCGAAGCTCGGCCCGTTGCTTCGGATCCATTTTAACGAGGGCTCGGTAGGCTCGCACGAACGCATCCTGGACGATCTCCTCGGCGTCTTCACGATTGCCGGTCATACGCAGCGCAAAGCCATAGAGTCGCCGTTGATAGTCGTCGACGATTCGTTCGAAATTCTCCGGTGCCGGAGCCGCCTCCGACCGAGTGGGTGCCGACGCCGCGGCAGGTTGGGCCAAACCATACTCCCGTCGGAGCGGGGCGAGAGCTGCCATACGCGCCCCCTGACCGCTCGGACTACTGTGAAGGTTTCGCGTTTTGGTCGGCACGGAAGGTGCTCCTTCAGCGGACTACCGAAGCCAGCACCATGGTTCGCCTCGCGCCTACCTCGCCTCGCTCCGGCACATGCCGAGCGGGGTTTTTTTGTTTGACGTAACGAGGTTCTCTGATGTCGTTACAGATGGGTCCTAACGAGCTTGCATTCGATGGGTACACGTTGTGCAGCTTCGTACCGCGTCTCCCGGATGGGACGCAACGCACAGCACACGCGATCCCGCTCGTAATAATCGGATACAACGACGGATGCGATCCGTCGTTTGTTTGGCTCGTTCCAAGGGCCGGCATCGATCCTGAGGGGCTTACGAGCGATCCATATTATGCCGGCCTCTTGCGCGACCCACATAGTTATTTCAGGCGCAAAGTCAGCAAATACGTCGGTAAGACGGGCAGCGTGAAGCGTGGCATTCAAATGCTGATCGACTGTCATCAAGAACATTTGTCGTTCAGCAATTTCATCGAGCTGGGAGATCGCGTCTTGGCGCACCCACTCGAAGTAGATATCGCTTCCGAACTAGCCCTTACATAGCTTCTACTTCTACTGGGCGCGGATGATGCGCCGGTAGAGTATCTTCACCGGATCCGAGGCGTTCGTATCGGCGAGCGTCCCCGCTATTTGCAATTTCGCGTCGAGCGCGAGCAGAAGCGCGGAGGCACTGGTGTAGTAAGCGCGTCCCGACATCCGGATCGTCCCGTGCAGCGAGATCTCGGGATGTTCCGGAAGGCCGCCCCGCATCGGGCCGCTGGCGTCAAAGCCGATCCCGACGACGGCGTGCCCGGCGATCAAGCCGTCGGTGATGTGAAAGAGCGTTCCGCGCAGCGTCGCGCCCGTCATCGCCGAGGTGAACGTAAATGGCGATGGCTCGCGGAGCTTGCGCACGTCGCGTAACGTTTGCTCGTCCAGCTGGACGGCGAACGGTTGGTTGAGTACGGTCAGGAAATCCGGATCGTCGCCGGAGACGTCGCGCTCTTCGCCGTCGCCAAGCACGACCGACTCGAAGGTCGCGATGCTCGTGCGGCGTCGGCCGAGATCGGTCTTAATGTACGTCGCACGAGCGCTATAATGTGTCAGGCCCGCCGCCTTACGTATCGTTAGTCTCTCATTGCCTGCGTACGATGTGTCGCTTCGCAGTTCACGCGAGCCGATTTGATAGCTGTCCGTGCCGCTTACATGATACGTCTGATGGCTTTCCGTCGACCCAGCGGCGAGTAGCAGCGCGAGAATGGCCATCGACGACCGGGCGACGAACACGATTGAAGATCTTCCTCCGGTTAAAAGTTAGTGAAGACGTGAATAACGTCAAGAATGCAAGAGGGAGAGTGCGCGGTTATTTCCGGAAGACGTGTTCACTCTTGAACACATCGCGTCGCCGTCTTCTTTTTGGAATCGCCGCTACGCTCGCTCTCGGTTCACTATGGCCGAGACGGGCCTATTCTGCTGTTTCGACGGATCCATTGTATCTAACTGCGTTCGATGAAGCGATCAATCGCCACGCAACGATCGAGAGCGACGGCACGACGTACGTCTCTAGCGGAGACATCCCGGCGATGTGGTTGCGCGATTCGGCGGCGGTGGCGTTACCGTACATCGAGCTTGCGGGCAAAGACACGTCGACCGCGTCGTTGCTGCGCGGGCTCTTGGCGCGCCAGGCAAAATGCATACTCAAGGATCCGTACGCGAACGCGTTTACGGCCGAATACGAAGTCGCTGAAGAGAAGTTCGAAGTCGATTCGCTTCTGTATCCCGTCTGGTTTGCGGCGCTCTACTACAAACAGACCGGTGACAAGTCGATCTTCACCACCGATTTGCGTCATGCGTTCGATCTGGTCCTCAAGACGCTGCGCAACGAACAGCGTCATGGCCGGCGCTCGCAATACCGGCATCCGCAGTTGGCCAATAACGGCCGCGGCTCGCCGGTCGCCTACACGGGCATGGTGTGGACGGGGTTCCGTCCATCCGATGACGCCGCGCGCTACCAATACAATATTCCCGTAAACATGTTCGCATCGGTCGTCATGCACATGCTCGGCGATCTCGAACGCGACGTTCTCGAGGACATGGATTCCGCCCGTAACGCGTGGGGACTCGCGGTCGATATTCAGCGCGGAGTCGAGCAGTACGGCTACGCTAATCTCGATGGATTCGGTAAGATCTACGCTTACGAAGTCGACGGATTCGGCCACGCCAACCTGATGGACGATGCCAATATCCCGTCGCTGTTGGCGATCCCGTATTTCGGATATCTACCGGTTACGGATTCAGCCTATCAGCGCACGCGCAGTTTCGTGCTCTCGCCGCGCAATCCGTACTACTTTGTTGGAAAGTACGCGCAGGGCGTCGGCAGCCCGCACACGCCCAAGGACTACGTCTGGCCTCTCGCGCTCGTCGTGCAAGCGCTGACGAGTACGGATGAATCCGAGGTCAACCGCGTCCTCGAATACATCGCAGCCTCCGACATCGGCGATCACCGTCTGCACGAGTCATTCGACTCCAACGCGCCGCATGAGTACACGCGTGCTGATTTTGCGTGGCCGAACGCGCTGTATGCACAGCTGGTTCAGAATCGGCAAGTCGCGGCCGAGCACGGTTAGGTCTCGCGCGCCATCAAGTCCATATAGAGATACGTGAAGAAGGCTTGCGTCGGGCCGAGCACGAGTGCGTCGATCACAATATTCGACCAGAAACTGTTCTGCGCGATGGGGATCCCGCGGTGCGCGAGAGATTGCTCGATTAGCCACTGCAGCAGCATCGGGACAGCGATGGTTGCGCCGCCGATCATCAGTCTCCAGACGTTTGCCCACGTTCGCGCGAGCAGTAGACTTCGCCAAAACGCAAAACCGGGTTGTGCATACCAGGGACGCGACGTATCGAGGCATGCGATCACGGTCGCCATGTAGATGGTGCCGAAAACGATCATCGTCGGAAGCACGCCCAGCCCGTACATCATCTCGTCTGCAGTTCCGAATATCCACGGCGAAGACGCGATGATCACGATCTGAATCCCGAAGTAAACGATCGTGACGACGGGGGCGCGCCTGAGTGCCGCGCGGGCTATCTCCCCTGCGGATGCCTTCACTTCTTGGCGCTGGGCTGCGATTGCAATCGTGAAAAACGCTGTCGCGTATCCATCGACGATGCAATTCGCGATCAGTATCGTGACAACGTCGAACCGCGCGATGTATGCGATGGCAGTTTGGATGCCGATGCATGCGATGGCGATTGCAAGATAAAGCGGCCAGCGTGCGCCCCAGGCTTCGAGAGCAGCGTCGACGACCGCCACGAACCGTTCGGAACGCGGTCTGCGATTCTCGTCCAGGATCACTCGATCGGCGTAGTAACGCGACGGTGCGCAAAAAAGCGCAAGGTTGCGGAGCCGCCGCTACAGACGATGACGGCATCCGGATCGCTGATGCGGCGTCCGTCGATATCAAGTGAGAATGAGCCGGAGCGTAATCCCGCCAGCGTCGTGTTCATGACGCGCGCGCACCGATCGGCCGGCGCGCGGCGTCCGAGTGTACGCGCAATCGCAAGCTCGATTAGCGTAGCAACGCGAATCGGTGTAACGAGCGCGAAGGCTGACGCGCCTGCGGTTATCGCGGTTCCAAGATCGATCGGCACGGCCACACGGATCATGCTGCCTGTCGATTCGCTTCGCTGCGCGTTCGCCCATCCAGGGCGAGACCTTCGCGCGTGGAACGCTGCGAGGAGATGAGTTCCGGATCAGGTTCACCACGCAGACGCCGTTCTTCAAGTGACGACGAAGAGCGGGGAGGTTTACCGATGGTCCCGCTTTTTGCGGGCGTCATCATCGCAGGCTTGGGAATCGGCGCTCTCCTTTCAGCGTTCGCTGCACGACACGTACCCGCACCGGTGCAGAGGAGCACGCCGCTGGCAGTAATGCAGACGCTGACGCCGGCACCGGTCGCCTCCATTGCACAAGCGACCGCGACGCCGCGGCGCACGGCGACGCCTAGCTCTACGGCGACCGCGACCGCATCCGCGAAGCCGGCGTCAACATCAACGCCGTCGTCAACGCCAACCTCTAAACCAACGGCAACTCCGGCCGAAACGAGAACGCCGAAAGCGTCGCCCACACTGACCGCTACGACGCCCGCGCCGACCGCTACACCTGCGGTGCGAACGCCGCCGCCGACGGTGGCTCCGACTGCAGCCCCGGTCGCGGCGCAAGGTTCGCCCGCCGAGGCGCTCGTTCGTAAGTTCTTGGAAGCAGTCGCGCACGGCGACGATGCAACGGCATATAGCACGCTCCCCGGAACGGCCACGCCTCTTGGCGAGGCGCAGTTCCTCGATCCGACGATGCGCATTACGTCGATGACCACCGGTCACGGCCCCGGCGGCGGGACGAACGTACAGGTCGAGTTCCGGACCTCGCGTGGCGAGTATTTCGGAACGTTCACGGTCGATAGCTCGGCCTCAAAGATAACCCAGCGGGAGGTCATACCGGTCGGAGGGACGACCGCTCGTTAATCGGTGAAGACGGGTAAAAGCGTCGCATGCTTACTTCCTTACGCTTCATCGGCCTCAGCGTCGCAGCGGTCCTCGCATCCACGCAGATCGCGCTCGCTTCGCCACCGTCACACTACATCGCCCCAATCTTCAATGCCGGCGGACAGCAAGTCGGCAGCGTCAACTTCGTCCCGCAAAATACGGGTGGGATCGAAATGGTCCTCACGTCGACCGGCTTAGAGCCGGGCGTTTACGCGATGCGGATCAGTACCTCGACGGCATGCCCCGCGAACGATGACATGATCGCCGCATTGCCGGACCTGCTCGTCGATTCGCGCGGCAACGGTGCCGTCACCGCATATCTGCCCTCGCTCAGCATCGCCGGCGCCAACGCGATCCTGACGCATTCGATTGCAATCGGCTCCCCAGCCATCGCGTGCGGCGTCATCGGTAGCCCCTAGCCTTAACAATCCGGCGGGTACCGGCTGGACCAATTCTGAGCCGGTACCCTCGCCTGACGAAGGGGGACGGCGGGCGCGAGACCAAACGACCGACCACTCCGCTGTTTTTTTGCATAGTTTGGGAGGGGTATCCCGTGTCAGAAAAATTCGAAGGCCCGCAGAGTGCGGGCCTGTCGCGTGGCGCGATGCTTGCCGGCGGTGCCGGGCTCGCCACGGCGACGTTATGGCCGTGGGCAATGGTCGGCGCAGCCGGCGAGGCACCAATCGGCACATGGCCGGACGGCACATCCGGTAGTACGATTACTATTGGTGCGGCCGTGCCGCGCACCGGCGCCTATGCGGTGCAAGGCGAGGACGAACTCAAAGGCATGCAGCTCGCCATCGAGCACATCAATAATGGCGATCCACTGATCAAGAAGATCGCACCTAAAGTTACGAAGGGTGTACTCGGTAAGCAGGTGCAGCTCGTCGTTGCCGACTCCGGCGCCAAGCCGAACGACGCAGTTCAAGAGCAACAGAAATTCATCACGGACAACAAGATCATCGCGATGACCGGCTCGACGTCTTCAGCGGTCGCGGTTGCGCTCAACAAGTTCGCTCAGCGTGAGAAGGTGCTTTACCTCGTCGCGATTTCGGGCTCGAATGACACGACAGGCAAAGACTGCGCGCGCTACTCGTTCCGCCAGTGCTTCTACGGCGAGACGGCAGCAAACGCGATCGGCCCGGTGATCGTCAAGAATTTCGGCAAGAACCGGAAAGCCGCGTTCATGACGCCGGACTACACGTACGGTCACACTGTGACGAAGTCGGTGAACGACTATCTTACCCAGAATGCCGGTTGGCAGCAGGTAACCGACCAAGTGTCGCCGCTCGGTACTCAGGACTTTAGCCAGTATCTCACCAACATCGCGCATTCCGGCGCCGAGTTTATCATCAACGTGAACTGGGGCCGCGATGCCGTGCTATCGATTCAGCAGGCGAAACAGTTCGGCCTCATCCCCAAGATGTCGCTGATCATTCCTTATCAGATTCCATTTCTCGCCCCGCAGGTCGGACCGGAACTGACTGAAGGCGTTTTGGCGGCCACCGACTTCTGGTGGACGCTCGAGGACAAGTATCCGCTAGCCAAGATGTTCGTC
>Ga0302326_10033067_pt1 | contig 10285 bp, 9 predicted proteins | sample Palsa_T0_3_FD_202264 | JGI IMG/M metagenome (GOLD analysis project Ga0302326, IMG submission 202264) | Peat permafrost microbial communities from Stordalen Mire near Abisko, Sweden - Palsa_T0_3 | ecosystem: Environmental > Terrestrial > Soil > Palsa > Peat permafrost | place: Sweden: Abisko... | reverse complement strand
ACGTGCTCAACTGTTGGTGGCTCTTGGGAATCGGAACTCGTGGCGGTGGGAGGCGCAACCTCAAGAGTGCCCGCATCCTCCCAAATCTTCTTCAGCTCTTCGGCTTTTGGCCATTTCACCTCGCCGGTAGCCTTGCGGACGAAGCCGTCGATGCGAAGCGTGCCTCCGGCGTGGATCGGACAGGCGCAACGGCGGTATCCGCGATCCGCCCGGAGTTGGCCGAGGGTCTTTCCGACTCCCTCTTTCCGCCGGGCTTCGGCGCACTCGGCGGAGTGGCGTTTACGGGGCGTGAGCGCTGTTGTAAACCTCTTGTCCAACACTACACACCAACTACAATTCCGTGTATATTGTTGAAAGCAAAGCTGGTGAGCCGGGCGGGACTCGAACCCGGAGTACACTTTGACTGCACGCAACTTGTTGATTCGAATAAGCCACAGAAACGCCAGAATCGTTCCTTCCGCCGATTAGAGGTACACGGCAGGTACACAGCCAAACAACACGAGCCGAGATTGTCTTGGCGATGGGGCGTTTGTGAAGGTCTCCTGTACTGGCCCGCTGACCTCGTGCCGGTTTGCAGATGGCTGGCGGCTCCCGGTCAAAGCACGGATGCATATCGAGGCACGGCACTCACGGTCGTCCTGCGTGGCGCGAGCCGTCGCGTCAACACGTCGACTCTAGTCGGGCGCCCCGAATTGAGATCATCCCCCGGGGCGATCTTAGATCGCGCAGCGGAATGGGCGTGGTCGGGCGGTCACGACGATGGTTGGACTTCCCGGAGGCCGCGTCAAGTGATTGGTGGGAAGGGGAGGGGGCGCTCTGCCATCCAATTGCGGGAGCCAGCTCCTAAGTCTGAGCCAACCGTAGAAGCCAGTCGAAACCCAATAGACACGGCTAATCCAGAGTGCCGGGGCGCGCGAATTGTACTGGATTTGCGTCGTTTCGGCTACAAAAATGGTTACCGCGCGGATCACGAAATCGACTTCGGCCATGATCCGTGCAGCCGAGGGGAACGACAGCATACACCACTTCACCCTCCGTTCCGCGTTTTTCGCGGCCCCTATGGCCATAAACAACGATGGTTCGCGTTCCAGCGCGAGCCATCGACGCATAGGGGTGAAAGTTGATTTGTCTCAGTGAAAGTGTACGCTATCGCATCCCGCTAAGGCCAGCGGGCTATAACAGCCGGTTGGTAGGGCTTGCGCCCGTCGCTAAACGAATGCCGCGAGTTCCGGCGAACCGATTCGGAGCGCAACTGGGTGCCACGGATCCACTTCGGCCTGGATGCCCGCTGGTTCGACCAAGGTATCGCCGACCACGTGGAGGTGCCGCATGCCGTCCGTAGCGGCCAGACATCCGAATGGGGAGGGCTCCTTGCGCGCCATTCAGGCCCTGATGTGCGAGTTGGGCGCCGATCCGCCGGGTTACTTCGATCCCTTCCCGCGGCAGCCGTTGCAGTCGGCCATCGTAGATCCCGGCTTGCCGCCCATGCTCCGCTGTCTGGAGTGGGTGCGCTTTCACACCATGTGCTACGACGGGGTACCCAAGAACGCGCAGGGGGATCCGCAGAGGAGCCCTTACTGCGTCGGTCTGGACGGCAAGCGGCTGAACCGGCTGGACTGCGCCCGCGAGACCGAGCTGTCGACCAGTGTGGTGAACCGCCAATTCGCCTCCCTGGAGCGCCTTGGGTACATTCAGGTGAAAAAGGATGGCAGCATCTGGTACCGTGGCAAAGTCGAACCGCGCGCAGAAGCCGCTGTGCGGCAGAGCGTGGCAGAGTGTCTGCAGGGTCCGCGGACTCAGTCTGCCGAACCGGCGCAGCCGGCCCTACAGCGCCTGGTCGCGGAACGCGTGATTCCGGCGTCCTCATGCCGGAAGAGTTGGACAGCCTTTGCCGTCAAACGGTTTGTTCGCTATCTGATCGAGCAGGGTGCAGCGCCATCGCTGCTGCCATCTCCAGATGACACCGCGCGGGGGCAGCTCAGACACGAGTACGAAGAATATCTGCTTAATCAGCGAGGCCTCAGCGAGAGGACGATTTATCACTGCTGGCGATTTGCCGACCGATTCCAGCAGTTCCGACTGATTGGTCTGGTTTGCCGGGATGTGGCGCTCGGCACGGGCGCACATGTCCGTTGCGAAGGAACAGGGCGCAAGCAGCGCGCAACACCGTTACGCAAGGATACCGCGAAGATCATTGGGACGTGGCTCGAAGAGCGTGCTGGCCGCGCCGATGAACCCGTATTCAACACCATCCGGGGAAGCAAACTCAGTCGCGACGCGGTCGAACAAATCGTTCGAAGGCATACGACAGCGGCGTCCAAAGCGTGCGCCTCGCTGATCGGAAAGCGGGTAAGTCCACATGTGCTCAGGCACAGCACAGCAATGGAACTGTTGCAAAATGGCGTCGACCGATCAGTCATAGCGCTGTAGCTCGGGCACGAGTCGGTCGAAACCACGCAAATCTACATTCACGCAGACATGCGTCTCAAAGAGAAGGCCCTGGCACGTGTAGCTTCCACGAATGCTCAGCCAGGGAGATATAGGCCTGACGATGCTCTACTTTCATTCCTCGAAGCTCTCTGATTATGCCGCATCAACGCGCCGATCCGACCCGTTTCCACAAGGAAACGGTGGTCGGCGCGGCATAATTCGAAGTGCCGCATTGGAGTGGACACCCCTCCCGTCTGAACCGGACTAGGCTCACAGAGTCTTTCCATTTCGGGGATGCCAACTATGCTCGGGAAGAACTGCGAGCGGAGTTGGCGAGTGTCTTTCTGGCAGCCGAACGCGGCATTCCTCACAATCCCGAGCAGCACGCCGCCTATGTGGAGACCTGGATTCAAGCGTTACAGCAGGACAAGCACGAAATATTCCGCGCCGCACATGACGCTTCAGCCATCACGGACTACCTGCTGGCGCTGGAGAGAGCGCGCTCAGTCGATGCAGAACGGCCGGCGGCTCCTTTGGTCCGCGCCGACGCGATCATTCCTGCTGATATTCCAAACCACGAACACGGAAGAAGCGGACCGCAAAGCCAAGGCGACCCAGTTGCGGAATCGCTCACGGCCGCGAAGTCCCTCGCCGCCAAAATTCTCGGCGACACTGCGCGCCTGCTGCCGGCACAAATCCAGAGCGGCATCTACCGCGGTCCCATCGTGGGCGAAACCGATTATCACCTCGTGCAGCGACAATCGCCGCACTCCTGCATAGCACACTTGAAAGACTTCCTCGATCGGTCGCCGCAGGTGGGCGAGCAGGTGCGCATCCAGTACACGCATGCGAAAGGCACGGTGCGCGAGTGCCGCGAACATGCCCGGAGCGAGGAACGCGGCCGATGACGGATGGCTGATGAGCCAGCCCGCCAGCGTCGTTCCGGGCGGGAAACACTCGAGGCGCTTGCCCTGGTATTCGGCGACCAGGACCAAGAATAGCCGCGCGCCGGCGCTGAGGCTCGGGTCCTTAAGGATGGCGTCGGGAATCAAGGCACGGTCGAGCGGAGTACTCGGCTGGACCGGCCCACGGGACGTTCCATGCACAATTAGGTCACACCCCTTTCGCGCGCGCGAAAAAGCCCCGAAAAGTCTTCAGGACCGTCCGCCGCGCGCCGCCGATGCCTTTCCGGCCGAGCGCACACGGCGGCGTGAACGCAGCGCACCGGTGGCGATAGCCTGCCTGGTCTCGTCTACCACTCGCGCGGCGTCGTAGGCGAAGCTGGGGCGCGCGGGCTCGTCTGCGCGTCAGCCATGGACCGATGCGTAAAGAATTGCGCATCGCACGGTGGCGGGCCATCCGTTATGGCGCAGGCGTCTTCACTGGGAAAGGCGGCAGCGTCAGTGCATTTTTGCGTGCTGCCTTCGGAAGCATCCGCAAAATATTGCGCGTCGCCTCCATCAGCCAGACTGGCTTCTTCGGCCCCGCTTCCGCTCCCGGACCGATGCGCAAGGGATTGCGTGTCGCCCGGTGGTATACCGTCCGGTGATGCAGCGGCAGTGCATTGCGGGCTGCCTTCGGATGCATCCGCAAAATATTGCGCATCGCCACGATCTGCCGGTTGCGGTTCTGTGGCCCGATTTGGATCTCGGCTAACCGCCGGGAACGGCCAGAGGAGTTTATAAATGTTCCTGGTCTTTCCGTCGTTCTCCACCAAGACCCGCTTCACTTCGACCAAAGGAGATGGCTCTGGCGGATCCCCGCGCGTGTAGTTCGCGAGCTCTTTGATATAGTTTTTGAGCTGACGGAGCTTCACGCCGAGCCAGCCCGCCAGCGTCGTTTCGGGCGGGAAACACTCGAGGCGCTTGCCCTGGTATTCGGCGACCAGGACCAAGAATAGCCGCGCGCCGGCGCTGAGGCTCGGGTCCTTAAGGATGGCGTCGGGAATCAAGGCACGATCGAGCGGAGTACTCGGCTGGACCGGCCCACGGGCTTTAAGTTCTTTCATTGGTATGTATTCCGCTACTTCGGGACGAATTACCTAGTGCTTGCAGGCGCGCGAACAGAAGTGTTTTCCGGTGGTTCGCGCTGAAGAAGACAATCGGGCAGTTTGGGCATGTCTTTCCCCTGCTGGCAAGGGCCTCCGTGAGATGGGACGGAATAGTTATTCCGTCCCGTATCCCTTCGTTTTGGGCATCTAAGTCGTTGATTCGAGGCTCGGGCACACTGGTACTTTCCTTTTGTAACTGTCCCATCTGAGGTGTTTTGGACCGTTTTCTAACCGGTTTGGGGCGGCTGATCCAAGCATGCGCTTTTGCGCGATTTTGCGCAATGATCGATCGGTTATTCGCGCCAAACACGCGCCCAGCGCGCGTATCCCGCTAATCCCGCGTTCCACCCACCTACCTTCAAGTTGCTGATTCCAGGCGCCGCGGCACCGCGAATGTCACCAAGCGTCACATCCCCATCCCTTTTTGAAAGACGGCTTTTGATGCTCGATGCGACCGACTAATCGGATGGCACGTGCCTGAAGTGCCCTGTTGACAGGCTCGCCAAACACTTTTGCATCTACAGATCGTTCGCGCCCCGGGTGCCCATGGAGTCCCAGGCAATAGATGGTGAGATAATGGAGTATGAGGAAGCCAGTAGCCGATCTTCGTGGCCGACGCTTCGGACACCTGCAAGTGCCCGACACGGTCCACCCTACCAGAGCCAGCCCGGGGGCAGATATCCAGTGGCCGTGCGTCTGTGACTGCGGCACCCAGACGCTCGTGTATGCGTTCAACCTGACCAACGGCGGAACGGTGTCTTGTGGCTGCTGGCGGGCGAATCCGCGCGTGCGCGCGGCGGCCACCATGAAACACCCAGAAGATCGACAGCAGGCGATCGCGAAGCTGCGGAAGCCCCGGGATGAAAGTCAGGAGCCGGCCGCCACACCAGCGCAGCAGCTTTCGGTGCTGTTGGAGCAGCGTGTGCAATCCGCGGGCCCCCCAATCTGGCAAGGCTTGGCCGATCTTCCCCTGGATCCCGACCACCAGTGGCCGCGGGAAAGCAGGAAGCGGTGCTTTCTAGCTGCGTTCTCGGCGAGCGGTGGCCATCTGTCCCGCGCTGCAATTGCGGCCAATGTCAGCCGTCGGGCACATTACCGCTGGCTGAAAACTGACGACAAGTACAAGCGCGCGTTCGAGTCGGCCGAGATGGAAGCATCAGCAGTGCTGGAAGACGAAGCCCGCCGGCGGGCATTTGAGGGTGTAGTGGAAGGCGTCTACTACCAAGGCAAGCTTGTCGGCCGCGAAATGAAGTACTCCGACCGTCTGCTGGTGCAACTCCTCAAGGCACATCACCCGGCGCACAAGCCAGCGTATTGGTTGCGTGGTACGAGTGACCAAGCCGCCGCTCCGGCGTCTTTCATCCGCGATGAAACGCTGGCCAAGCTGCCCGAAGAAACAGTGCTGGACTGCGTCCGCGTCCTGCGAGAGGCTCTTGACTACGTCCGCCGCGCTATCGAAGGCCAGGACACTGTTTCGCATGCGGGCTGAGGAGTCCAGCACCCGTCCGCTGCTTCAGCCGTCAGCCGCGCGCCGGCATGGCCTTCTTGCGCCGGCCCACGCGGCGTGAACCCAGCATCCGCGGGCTACACTACACCCTTCCTGTCCACCACTCGCGCGACGTCGTAGGCGAGGCTGGCCACGCGGACTTCCGGCAGCATGCGCGCAATTTTGCCACGGCCGCGGGACCGTGGCACATCGCCAGACGCACGGGGCGGGGCCTAGGCGGGCCCAAGGCGGCGGCGCAGTGGCCGTGCGGGGCTGTGTGAACGTCAGAAAGGCACGGCATGCGCGTTACAGGCGTCAGCGGTGTCAGCGACCGGCAGTCAGCCGGTCGCCCGGTGTCGCCTCCCGGCATGCGCCCTGGTTTCGGCTCGGCCGGTCGGGCAAACCCGTGTACGTCTGGCGCGTCCCTGGCGCCCCGCCGCTCGAATGTCGCCTTATGGCACCACCCCTTTCGCGCGCGCAGCCCATGCCTTTCCGGACGGCCGTGCGGCGCCAATGCGGCGCTCGCCGCAGCTGCAGTCGAGTCGCACGCCTCAAATCGCCACTTCGGCTCCCCGGGGACCTGCGCGGACACGGCGAATCGCCGGCCGAAACGATTTCCCTTGAGTCATCTCCCAGAACGCCGTATGCGGGGAGTTGAGATGTAGAGTCGCTCGCTGTCGTTGTCGCCGAGACTTCATGGGTCCGCGCGTAGCAAGCGGTGGACGAAGGCTATTCGTCGCGTAGCGCTTCGAGCGGGTCGACGCGAGTGGCCCGGTGCGCCGGGACCAACATCGCCAGCAGCGCGGCCAATATCAGGCCAACCAAAATGCTGCTGAAAACCAGCGGGTCTGTGGTGCTGATCTCGTAGAGAAGGCTTTTCAGATACCGCGTCACCGCAAAAGCGCCGCCCATACCGCACATGAGTCCGGTCGCCACTGGTAAGGACCCCTGTAGCAGTACCAGGCGGACGACATCGCTGGCCTGTGCGCCCAGCGCCATGCGTATGCTCAATTCCCGGCGGCGCTGATCGACCAGATAGGCGAGCACGCCATAGATGCCAATGCCTGCAAGCAGTGCCGCCATGACCGCGAATACCGCCATCAGTTGAATCGAGAAACGCTTCCGGGCCAGCGAACCGGCGAGAACCTCGTCCATTGTCATAGCGGAAAGCGGCAAATTCGAGTTCAGAACCGCGACTTCGTGGCGCAATGCCGACGCCAGAGCCATAGGATCGCGTGCCGCCTTCACCACCAGGCTGACCTGTGGAAACGGCATTCGCGACGAATAGTAAATCCTTGGCAGCGGCGTCGCGGACAGGCTCCGCGATCTGGTTGCGCCAACGACACCTACGATCGTGCACGTTATTTTAGGAATCGGAAGCACCACTTGCATCCCCATCGGGTCCCAATTTGCGAAAAACTCCTTTGCGACCGTTTCATCGATGTCGCAAATGGAAGCCGCGCCCAGATCGTCCGAGGAACTAATACGGCGCCCCCGCAAGAGCGGAATCCCCATCGTTTCCAGATAACCGGATGAAGAAGCAGTCTGGTACACCACCCGTGTCGGCTCATTCGGGTTTTGCGGGTGACCAGCTATTTCAATGTGGCTCCCTGCATTGCCACGGAAGGGCGGAAAATCGATTGCTCCGGCGGAACTCACACCAGGCAGCGCGCGCACACGTTCCAGCAGCTCGCGTTCAAACGCTATCCTCTGCGCCAGCAGGGGGTAGTCCGTTACTGGGAGCGGGATGTCTGCCGTTAGAACGTTCTCCGGATGAAACCCGGGATCAGTGCTCTCCAGGCGAACGAAACTGCGTACCATCAGGCCTGCGGCGATCAGCAGCACCAACGACGCAGCCACCTCGAACACAACAATAGATTCACGCAAGACACGCCTTCCCCCACTCGATCCGCGCGAACTTTCCTTCAAGGCGTCATTGACACCGATGCCCGATGTTTCGATCGCGGGCGCCAGCCCGAAAACGACGGTCGCGGCAATCGACATCAGCAACGAAAACGAAATCACCCAGCCGTTGATCGCGGGTTGTTGACCGGGAATCAGATCGCGCGGACCAAAGTGGGCATAGAGATGCAAGCCGTCTAGCGTGAGCAACAATCCACTCACGCCCGCGAGCACGGCTAGCAATAGGCCCTCTGTCAGCAACTGTCGAACTAAGCGGCCGCGCGCAGCCCCAAGCGCAAGGCGAACGCTGATCTCTTTGCGCCGTATCATCCCGCGGGCCAGCAGCAGGTTCGAAACGTTGGCGCATGCGATCAGCATCACCGCACCAACCCCGCCGATCAGCAGCCAAAGGGGTTTGCTTAAATCGCCCACCGCTTCTTCAGCCAGAGGGTTCAGCTCGATCGAAAATCCAAGGTTTTTCTTGTCTTGGTTCGGGTATAGCTCGACCATGCGAGCCGCGATGCGACGAAATTCATCTCTGGCCTGCGGTATGGTGATGCCGGGCTTCAACCGGCCGATGACTTGGATCGCGTGAGGCCCGCTCATTCCCGGTGCCACCTCTGCGGGCGGAAATGTGAGCGGCCTCCACAGATCAGCCTTGAAATCGGCATCCTGCATCGGCCGGATCACGCCGGCCACACGGTAGCTCTCCCGGTTGATTTGGATATTCTTCCCCACGATGGCCCGATCTCCGCCATAGCGCCGTTTCCACAAGCCTTCCGAAAGAATCACGACGTGGTCTTTTCCGTATTGTTCATCGTCGGCGGTGAACAGACCACCCAGAATTGGCGTGATTCCAAGCATCGGGAAAGCGGCAGAGGTGACGAGCTTGCCGTCAGCGTCCTCGGGTTGCCCTTCACCTGTCAATATCCCGTCTCCGCCCGTGACCGCCGTGACATCGGAAAAACAAGTCGCCAGTCTGCGGTATTCGAGAAACTCGGAAAACGACGGCTGCAACCCCGCCAAACCGTAGTGCGGGAGGTTTTCGGTGACGACCATCAAACGATCGGGATCGGGATAAGGCAAAGGACGCAGCAATAACGCGTCCACGGCGGAGAAGATCGCGGTACTGGCACCGATCGCGAGGGCCAACGTCAACACGGCGACGATGGTGAAGCCCGGGCTCTTCAGCAGCTGGCGGGCAGCGAAGCGAAGGTCCAGAAACATGCTGTTGTCCTCCTATGATCAACGATGCGGATCAGCGAAGCTGGTCGATATTTGTAGTTTACCCAAGGCGCTGGGCGGAACTCGAGCACAAACCCTCGCATTCCGGCCATAGCGAATGTCACACAATGTCACCACCCCTACGCGCGCGCGTAAAACTTTTTGTATTTTGTACCTTGCGACAATGAAGACCGGGCGCGCCCGCTAAAGGAGGCGAGCGCCGAGCCGCGCGCCGCGTCGCCCGCACGGCAAAGTCCTGCTCCTATCTGATGGTGCGGCACTGGATCGACGAGCGGCACCAGCGCGGGTTCGCATCGAGCGCATACGCACGATAGGACACACCGCTTTCGCGCGCGCGTAAAAGCCCCGAAAGTCTTCAGGACCGTCCGCCGCGCGCGGCCGATGCCTTTCTCGGCCGGCCCAAGCGGCGGCGTGACCGCAGCGCATGGTGGCGATTGCCTTCCTGGTCTCTTTTTGCCGAGCCCGCAGCACGGCGGCACATCGCCAGACGCACGGCGCGGGGCCTGGGCGGGCCAAGACGGTGTCGCGACGCCCGAGCGGAGCTGTGGGCGTCGGGACGGGCGGCATGCGCGTTAAAGGCGATCAGCGGGGTCTGCGATCGGCATCGGCCCGGTGGCGCGGTGTCGCGTCCCGGCACGGGCCTGGTCGCGGCTGGGCCGGCGCTGCAAACCCGGGTACATCTGGCGCGTCCCTAGCGGCCGCCAGATCACCGCGCCGGCAGGCGCGGGACGCAATGCGGCAGGGGAGCGGCGCTGAGCGGCGCGTCGTGCAGCGCGAGTCGCCAAGTTGTGCATGTGATGGGGTCTTCGCCTTTTTCGCCGCCAGTTGACGTATACGGGACTTCACAGGAGTAATCCTCCCTTCGCACGCGAGCGCTGCTTTCTCCGAGTGCCCGACGATACCCTCCGCGCCAACTGGCGGGCACCGGGCCACCGGTATCACCTCCAGTTGGCGTCAATCCGCGCGGGTCCGGACAGGCCGCAACCCTGGCCACGCGGCGGGGCGGGGCGCCTCGTTCGATCGACGATGCGTGCCCTGCCATAACAGCCGCGCCCTAGTTATGGCTGTTCGGGACCGCCAGGTACCCGTGAAAGTTACCGCTGCTGTCGAGCGCCAAGCCGATGATCTCGCCGGCGGCATCGATTTTACATGCGGTGAACAGATACAAGGGA
>Ga0302326_10033066_pt1 | contig 10286 bp, 7 predicted proteins | sample Palsa_T0_3_FD_202264 | JGI IMG/M metagenome (GOLD analysis project Ga0302326, IMG submission 202264) | Peat permafrost microbial communities from Stordalen Mire near Abisko, Sweden - Palsa_T0_3 | ecosystem: Environmental > Terrestrial > Soil > Palsa > Peat permafrost | place: Sweden: Abisko... | reverse complement strand
GCTGTCCCTCCGAATCCCGATGCAAGTAATGAAACTCGCCCACGGTCGTGATGCCGGCGCGCAGCATTTCGAGAAACGTGAAAGCGCAAACCTCCTCCAACCCCTCCGGGCTAAGCCGAGAGACCACGCCATACATGTGCTCGCGCCAGGCCCAGAAGTCGTCGCGGCCTTCGGCCCGCCATTCGGTGGCCCCGCGAAGCAGCCGCTGAAAGGCGTGGGAATGGGCGCTCACCAGGCCGGGCGTGATGGCCCGGCGGGGCAGCCGGATGACCTCCCCAGCCACCGCCGATCCCACCGACTTGATTCTTCCGCCCTCGATGACGATCGAGAGCCCCCGGCGGAATTCACCCTCCCGGTAGGTCAGCTCGGCTTGAACCGTCAGGGGCACGTGCCCGCTCCCCATCGGCGACCCGGGTGCTACAGCGGCGTGATCTTCAGATTGTCGTAGAAGGCGTCCACGTCCCAGGTGGAGAAGGCGAAGCGGTCATGCCCGCTTCCTCGCAGGGGCTCGTGGTCGATGATCTCCAGAACCGGCTGGCCGTCGAGCTGCCAGGCCAGGTGCTCGCCCTGGCGCCGGATGGTCCAGTGGTACATCTGCCCCTGCACCACCTTGAGGTCCCGGCGCTCGACGCGAACCCGTCCGTCGTTGGGGAGCGGACTGGGGAAGTTGCCGGTCACCGGGACGCCGTGCTCGTCGAGCCGCGCGATGGCGGTGATGTTGTTGCTCCACCCACCGAAGATCAGGATGTAGCCCGAAGCGTGCGAGTAGCCGTCGCCGAAGATCTCGCACTTCACGTCCCCATCCGGGCTCTCCGATCGGGCGTCGAACTCGACCTGGACGTTCTCGGGCAGCGCCGCGCGCAGCCACAGCGGATTGTTCTTGGCGCCCGGCGATAGCAACTCGCCATTGACGATGCGCCAGTAGGCGCCGGTCGAGAAGTAGTTCAGCCCGAGGTCGGGCCGGTTGAAGTCGTCGGAGAAGCCGCCTGGCGCAACCGAGGCGCTGGTCGAGGCCGCCGGCCGGAAAGCCAGCGCCAGCACCGGCAGGCTCACCAGAACCACGAAGCCGACGAGCACCCTGAGGAGCTTCTTGTCGGGGAGATCGAAGGCTCCGGTCACCGAGGTCTTGGCTTCATCCGCCACGCGTTGCTCTCTTTCTCATCTTCTTCTCACCCCAACGGGGGGCCAATCCTACTCCTTGTCGGCCTTGTTCAGGGACAGTTCCTGGAAGGCGGGCAGCTTCGCGGCCATGGTTTGCCGCAACCGCTTCGTCAGCTCTGACTCGAGCTGCCGGACCCGCTCCCGGGTCAAACCGTACTTGTCCCCGATCTCCTGCAGCGTCAAAGGCTGCTCCGCGATCATCCGCTCCTCGAAGATGGTCTTCTCCTTGCCCGTCAGCCCCACGCCGAAGGCCTTCAGCTGCTCGTGGAACTGCTCCTTGAGCTCGGCGTCCGCCAGGGCGTCGTCGACGGCGACCCCCTCGGTCGGTATCCGATCGAGGCCGGTCTGCCTTTGTTCGCCGTCGCGGGTTCCCACCGGTGCGTCGAGCGAGAGCTCTTCGTTTCCCATGCGGACCTGCATCTCCTCGACGTCGCGCTCCGAGACGTTGAGACTCTCCGCGAGCAGCTTGGGCGCCGGGGCGATTCCCTGGGCCGCCAGCTTTTCCTGCTCCTTGCGCAAGTTGAAGAAGAGCTTGCGCTGGGCCTCGGTGGTGCCCAGCTTCACCATCCGGAAGTTGTCCATGATGTAGCGCAGGATGTAGGCCCGGATCCACCAGGCGGCGTAGCTCGAGAGCTTGATGCCCCGGTTGGGATCGAATTTTCGCACCGCCTGCATCAGGCCAATGTTGCCCTCCTGGATCAGGTCGAGCACGTTGAAGGCCGCGCGCCGGTACTGGTAGGCCATCTTGACCACCAGCCTGAGGTTGGCGGTGACCAGGCGATAGGCGGCATCGACGTTGGCTTGCGGATCCTTGAAATATCGCCAGGCCAACTCGTCCTGAGCCTCGCGGCTGAGCACGGGATGCCGGCCCACTTCGGCCATGTAGGAGCGCAAGGCATCCCGGGGCGCGAGGGGGCCCGCTGGGCTGACCTTGGCGAGCGCATCCGGCGGGACCTCGAGCGGGTCGTCCGCCAGAAGCTCGGGCTCGATCGCATTACCAGCCGGCGCCTCGCCAGCGGGCAAGACCGCCACCTCGCTCTTGCGCCGCCGGGTGGTCGGCTTGCGCTTCGAGCCCTTGGTGCTGGTCGGGCGCTTCGGCGATTTCTTTGGCATTTGTGACGTCTTCGGCGGCGGCACCCAACTGGCGCGCAGGGTGTTGTGTTATAGGACAGCCCCGGCGCTTTCAAGCCGGAGGCGCCAAGCTCCGCGCTCAGCACTGCCCCGGGCAACCAGCCGCGGTCTTACCACCCAAGGGAAGCGATGAATCCAATCACAGCCAGCGAGAGCATTGTAGAAGAGCAGATCGTTCCGAGCGACTACCGGAGCGAGCAGACCTTCGAAGAGCTGCGCATCTCGGCGGAGATCAAGCGGGCCATTGCCGAGAAGGGCTATCTGCTCCCCACCCCGGTGCAATCGGTCGTGCTGGAGCCCATCCTGCAAGGCAAGGACCTGATCGTTCGCTCCAAAACCGGAACCGGAAAGACCGCCGCCTTCGGCATTCCCATCCTCGAGCGCATCGCCACCGGGACCAACGAGGTGCGGGCCATCGTGCTCTGCCCGACCCGCGAGCTGGCGATTCAGGTCGCGGAAGAGATTCAGAGTCTCGGGAAATACAAGGGCTCGAAGGTGGTGGCCATCTACGGGGGGGGGTCGATGCCCCAGCAGGTCGAAGCTCTCCGGCAGGGTGGCGAGATCGTCGTTGGAACGCCCGGGCGGGTCTACGATCACATCCGCCGCGGTACGCTGAAGCTCGACCACGCCCAGATCGCAGTGCTCGACGAGGCCGACGAGATGCTCTCGATGGGTTTCTTCGAGGAGGTCACCCGCATCCTCGACGCGCTGCCCGACGAACGCCAGACGCTGCTCTTCTCGGCCACCGTCCCGCAGGACATCCAGCAGATCATCGAGAGCTACCTGCACGATCCGCAGACCATCCTGCTGTCGGGCGACGTCTTCACCGTCGAGGGGATCCAGAACGTCATCTACTACACGGTCGACTCCTACCCCAAGCCGCGGAACCTGCTCTACCTCGTCGAACGCGAGGAGCCCGACGCGGCAATCATCTTCTGCAACACCCGCGACGACACCTCGCTCATCACCGCGGTGCTCAACCGCAACGGCTACGACGCCGAGTACCTCAACGGGGACCTGCCGCAGAAGGAGCGCGAGCGGGTGATGAACAAGATCAAGGCCGGCGAGGTCCGTTTCATGGTGGCCACCGACATTGCCGCGCGCGGGATCGACATTTCAGACCTCTCGCACGTCATCAACTATTCGTTGCCCGAGGACCCGGCCGTCTACCTGCATCGCATCGGCCGCACCGGCCGCATCGGCAAGGATGGCGTCGCCATCTCGTTGATCTCCGGACGCGAGCTGGTCACCCTCACGGCGCTCGAGAAGCGTTACGGCATCAAGTTCGAGGAGCGCAAGCTCCCGACGCCGGAGGTTGCCAAGCAGCTCTGGATCGACCGCCATGTCGCCCAGCTGGCGGAGGGGTCGCAAGGTTCGGTCTTCGAGGCCTTCCTCCCGCTGGCGCAGGCCCTCCGGGAGCGGCCCGGCAGCGACGCGCTGATGGCCTTCGCGCTCAAGTACTTCTTCCACCATCACCAGATGGAGATCGCGGCGCAGCGGGCAGCCGCCAACGCCCGCGCCATGAGCATCGAGCGCCCTCCGCGCGAGCCGCGCGTACGCGAGCCGGCCCGTGAACCCCCCGCGCAAACCAGCTCAGAGGTGCGTCCTCGGCGCGAGGGGAGAGAAGCTCCCAAGCGACGGCCCGCTGCCGAGCCGCGGCTCGATGGGCATTCCACCGCTGAGCCTCGGCGCGCCGAGGTCGCCTCCAATCCGAACGAGACCAGGTTGTACCTGAACTGGGGCGACCTCGATCCCCTGCCCCCCGAAGACCTCGTCGGTGCGCTCGTGGGCGCAACGCAGCTCGACGCCGACCAGCTGCGAGGAGGCCTCTCCGTCGACGGCCGCAGGGGTTTTCTCTCGTTGCCGACCGCCCAGGCCGAGAAGGTTCTGGCCCTCAACGGCCAGGACGTCGCCGGACACAAGCTTCGTGCCGAGGTCGCGCGCGTCGCGCCAAGCAAGCGGCGCCGCCGCTAGCCGCGCACCTACCAAGTCTTCGTCGGTGCAGGCGATGGCGCCGGAGCGATGGCCGGCGGCTCGGGAGGGTGGGTGATGATGCTGGTGATCCCCTCGGCCTTGATCACCTCGGTCACGTGCTGCACGAGCTCGGGCTTGGCTCCCTGTTCGACCTGGAGAATGACCTCCAGGTCCGGGTTCACCGACTTTGCGGTGTCGACGGCCTGCTTGAGCCGCGCCTCATCCACCTGGGCGCCGTCGACCGACATGGTTCCGTCGGCCCGGATCGCGACCGTCAGATGCTCCACGACCGATCCCTCACTCGGGTGTCGCGGCTCGGTGGTCGGAGGGGTCGGATCGTCGATGACGTAGACGATTTCATAGCGAACGAGATCGCTGTCCTTGCTCACGATATTGGGAACCAGCACCACTCCAACGCCAACCTTCCTCACGGATGGTGAGCTGAGGGCCGCGGCATTGAAAGCCGTGTGTGGAAAGCGGGCGAAGTAGTCATTGGCGTAGTCTGCGCCCAGGGCTGCATACCAAACCGAGGTCGAGCGGAGCTCCAGCCCCGCCGCCTTCAGCCGATCGCCGAGATGCAGTCCCGCGATTGCCTGCGGAGTCCCGGAGTTGTCTCCCGCGGCTTCATCCTCCGCCTTCGCTCGCACCGTCGCTTCGCTCTTCGCAAATGCGCTCAGGTTCGCATCGATGGGCACGGCCGCAATTCCGTGGCTGTGGCGCCACTCGGCGATGGCCTTGGCCATCTTCTGCGCGAGCGTACGAGTGCCGTCGATCGGGGTTGCGTTGGGGTCCGGCGAAACGGGCCACGGCGTAGGCGAGATCCCAGCGAAGATCGGAAGGCTGATCGTCGCCGGAGTACCGACCTCGAGGGCGGCACTGAGAACATAGAGCCCCGGGGCGTTCGGAATGGTCATGCTGCTCGAGAAGTTCCCTTGCAAATCCACCGAAGCCTGGGTCAGCTGAACCTTGCCGTCGGGACCCAGCAGCCCGAGCTTCAGGCTGTTGATCCCTCGCACATACATGCTGCCCGCCACCTCGAAGGTCGACCCCGGAGCCGCGAAGCGCTGCGGTCCCTTCGCCAGGTCGAACTGCTGGTCTCGCATGGTCACCACGAACAGCCTTTGATCGGCATCGCCGACGGGCAGGACGACCACGCCCATGCGCAACTGCCCCGAAACCGACCAGGGCCGAACGCTTCGGATGACGACCTTGATCTGATCGTCGTTCAACGACGTCTGCGCGTAGATCGACTGCTGAATGGCGATCGCCACGTTCGACGGAATCCCGTGAGCGGTCATGTGCTGGCCGAAGTGCAGATGCTTGAGTTGCGTGTCGTCTTCCTCGTCCGTGAGCGACGCGAGACGACCATTGGCGACTTCGTGCTTGCCTTCGACTTTGCCCTCTTGGTCGCTGACCGCCGGAGCGATCATCGCCGGATCTTGCTGCGCAATCGCCCGACCCGAGCCGTGCCAGATCTTGGCCAACGCGGCATTGGCCATGATGGCGGCCACGTTCTCCTCATAGCTGCCAAGGGTGGCCGCCGGCAGTCCCAACCGCGCCATCTCCTTGTTGATCGTGTCGAAGAGCTTCTGTTCGTCGCCGGAAAGTCTCGGAGGATCCCCCTCGATGATGACATAGCTGTCGTTCGGCGGGAGGGTCGCCAATTGAGCGGCGCAGCCAGCAGCGGACAGAAGAAAAGCGAGCGCTAGGCGCTTCATGAGGGTCTCCGGCTCCACGATCTCGAGAAAACCGGAGACCCTAGTCGCAAGCGGATCGCCCTGTCAAACATGCTAAAGCTCGAGAATGCCATTCGATCTGATCGCCGCCGCCAGGGAGGTCATCGCGATCGACACCGTTTCGGCAAACGGCAACCTGGGTCTGATCCCGAGCCTCAAGAATTGCGCCGATCGGGTGGGACTCGAGCTGCAGATCTTCGAGGAGCAGGCCGCCGGAACCACCCAGGCCAATCTCCTGTTTCGCGTTCCGAGTGGAGCGCCCGGCGGGCCGCCCAGGCCATCAGTCGAAGCCCCGCTCCTGCTGCTGACCCACACCGACACGGTCGCGCCGGGGCCAGCCGACCGCTGGACCGAGACCAAGCCCTTCGAGCCGCTGCTCGTGGGGGACAAGCTCTACGGCCTCGGAAGCGCCGACGTGAAGGTGGACCTGCTGTGCAAGCTGTTAGCTGCCGAACGAATTCCACGCGGGTCGCTGCGCCGAGGACTCTTCATACTCGGGACCTACGGCGAGGAGATCGGCCTGTTGGGGGCCAAGAGCTTCGTCCAGCACGGAATCGTCAAGCCGCGCTTTGTCGTCTGCGGTGAGCCTTCCCAGTTGACGATCATCCATGCCCACAAGGGGTATCTGGTCGCGCGGGTCTCGCTCGGTCAAAAGTCGCGAGCTCAATCGTCCGTCACCGGAATAAGTACGCGTAACTTCTCAGGAAAATCGGCGCATTCCAGCACGCCGCATCTCGGTGAGAACGCGATCCTCAAGGCGCTGCGAGAGCCCCTGGAAGGCGTGGTTGCCATTCGCGGTGGACAGGGAGCCAACAGCGTCCCGGCCGAGTGCGCCGTCGAGCTGGCCAGCGATCCGACGAGCCCCGTCGGCGAACTTTTGCCATTGGCATCGGCGAGACGTCTGATCGCACGCTTCGCCGAACTCGTGGCAGCGCTCGCCCCCACCCGCGACGACCGCTTCGATCCCCCGCAGGCCGTCACGAACCTCGGTTACATCGAGGGGCGCGACGGAGCGCTCGAGATGCTCCTCGATGCGCGACTGCTCCCCGGTCATCGGCCCGACGAGCTGGCAACCGCCTTCGAGGAAGAGGTGCGCGCGCTGGGCGGAACGGTGGTCTTCGAGCGCGCCAATCCGGCCGTCTACACCGACCCCGCGAGCGAGCTGTGCCAGGCGGCGGTGCGCGTCAGCCGACGCCTGAATCTCGACGCCACCCTGCACACCAAGGCCACCAACACCGAGGCGGCGGCCTTCGCCGGCGTGGCCGAGGCGATCGTCTTCGGCCCCGGCCCCTCGGTCGGCAACGCCCACTGCCCCAACGAGCACACGCTCGTGTCGCAGCTCTTTCAAGCCATCGACTGGTACGAGGCGCTCATTCGCGAGCTGTGCTGCTGACGCCTCGCTCCCTCTGCTGATATGACCCACTCCGCCCGGTGACCCGCCATGGTCTTTCTTCGCGATGTGCAGCGCACCGACTTGCCCGCTTTGAAGCGCCTGGGGGCCGAGCTCGACAGCGTCAATCTGCCTGACGATGAGCGTGTTCTCGAGCAGCTGATCGACAAATCAATTCGCAGCTTCAGCGGCCGGATTCGCAATCCCCTCGAGCGCGCCTACGTCTTCGTCCTGGCCGACGCCAAGCACGGCGCCATCCTCGGGACCTCGATGATCATCGCGCAGCACGGCACGCTCGAAGCGCCGCACGTCTACCTCGAGGTCAGCGAGCGCGAGCACTACAGCCAGACCATCGACAAGCACTTCCGACACACCGTGCTCAGCATCGGCTACCACTACGAGGGGCCGACCGAGATCGGCGGTCTGATCGTCGGCCAGGGCTACCGCGGCCAGGGCAAACCCGGGAAGCAGCTCAGCTACGTGCGCTTTCTCTTCATGGCCATGCACCGCAAGCGCTTTCGCGAGCGGGTGCTGGCCGAGCTGCTTCCGCCGCTCCTGCCCGACGGCCGCTCGCTGCTCTGGGAGGCGCTGGGACGCAAGTTCACCGGCCTCACCTACCAGGAAGCCGACCGGCTCTCGCGCCAGAACAAGGAATTCATCAAGGAGCTGTTTCCGCAGAGCGACATCTACGCCACGTTCTTTCCCCCGCGCGTCCAGCGGGCCATTGGGCGGGTTGGAGCCGAGACCGAGCCGGTTCAGCGCCTGCTCGAGCGGATCGGCTTTCGCTACGTCGAGCGCATCGATCCCTTCGACGGCGGCCCCCACTTCGAGGCCGCCCTGGCGGACATCTCGCTCGTCCGCCAGTACCGCGTGGCCAGGCTGGCCGAGCCCGCCCTCAAGACCGATTTCGAAGAACACCTGGTGGCGGTCGAGCGCAGCTCGGGCAAGAACCGATTCCGGGCGGTGCGCACCGCTTGCCGTCTGGACGGCGAGACCGCGTCACTGCCGGCCGAGGCGCGCAAGCTCCTCGGAGCGCAGCCCGGAGACAAGCTGCACCTGATCCCGTTCGAATAAATCCCCGTGAGATCTAGCGACCAGGGCGAGCTGCGCGTTCTTTCCCCCGGCGACCTCGACGCTCCGGCGCGGATCGTCGGCTGGTCGCTCGATGCAGCACGCCAGACAGTGGATCGCGCCCGCGAGGCCCAGCCTTCTTGGGCCGGCCTGCCCAGCGAAGCGCGCCTCGCGCTCCTCCGGCGGTTGCGGGAGCGCTTCGTGGCTCACGAAGCCGACTTCGCGCGGCTCCTCGGCATCGAGGTCGGCAAGCCGCTCTGGGAAGGCGCCGAAGAGGCCAAGCTGCTGGCCGCCAAGGTGGATTCGACGCTCGACCAAGGGCTGCGCTTGATCGCGCCCCACCGGCCCCAGTCCGTCGACGGCGAGTGGCGCTATCGCCCGCACGGCGTGATGGTGGTCCTCGGCCCCTTCAACTTCCCGGTGCATTTGCCGAACGGCCACATCGTGCCTGCGCTGGCGGTCGGCAACAGCGTCATCTTCAAGCCCTCGGAGCTGACGCCTGCCATCGGCGAGCTGTACGCCCAATGCTTCGCCGAGGCCGGCTTTCCGGCGCACGTGTTCCAGGTCGTGCCCGGCGAGCGCACGGTGGGAGCGTTCCTGGCGTCGGAGGCCGAAGTCGACGGCGTCCTCTTCACCGGGAGCACCGAGGTCGGCGCCGCCATCACGGCCGCCAACGCCGGTAAGCCCGGCAAGATCCTGGCCCTCGAGCTGGGCGGCAAGAACGCGGCGCTGGTCTTCGCGGACGCCGACCTCGATCGGGCCACCTACCAGATCGCCTATGGCGCCTATGTGACGTCCGGGCAGCGCTGCAGCTCGACGTCCCGGTGTCTCGCGGAACGGAGCGTGGTCGATCAGGTGCAGAGCAAGCTGGCCGATCTGGCGCGGCGGCTGACCGTCGGTTATTTCGAAGACCCGCTGGCCTTCATGGGCCCGCTCATCAGCGCAGCGGCAAAGGAGCGCACTCTCGCCGCGCTGAAGGACACAGACGCGGATGCGATCGTACCGCCCGGCGAGGTCGTCGTGCCGGGAAAACGCGGGCACTACGTCGGTCCCTCGTTGCACCGCGTCGCAATCCGCACGGCGGGAAATCGCTACCAGGAGCGCGAGCTCTTCGGACCCGACATCGCGCTCTATGCCTTCGAGGACGAGGAGCAGGCGCTCGAGCTGGCCAACGACACGTCGTACGGCCTGTGCGCGTCAGTCTTTAGCTCCGATCGCGCGCGCTTCGAGCGGCTCGCCGGGGCGCTGCGGGCTGGGGTGATCAACTGGAACAGCCCGACCGTCGGGGCCAGCGGAAAGCTGCCCTTCGGCGGCATCGGGAGCTCCGGAAATCACCGGCCGGCCGGCATCTTCAGCAGCCTGTACTGCGCCTGGCCCTCGGCGGTGTCGTTCGGCCTCAGCGGGCCAACCCCCGACAAGCCCGCGCCAGGCCTGTAATTACTTCTCGACCGTCACCGTCGGCGGCGCGTGCAGCAGCTTCAGCAGATCGAGGCCCGCCTGAAAATCGCCCAGCGTCCCGACGCGCAGATGGCTCGCATCGGCCGCTTTCGCTCCCGCTCCGCTGGTCGAATCCACCGGCACCCAGTCCTTGCCGAGCTTCACCTCGACCCAGGCGTGGGGAAAGTAGTGTCCCTGGTCGAGCAGCAGCCCGCTCACCAGCCGGGTCTGAAGTTTCTTGGCCTTGAGGCGCTTGGCGAGCGCCTCGGCGGCCTCGCGGCAAGACTTCAGCTCCTGATCCTGCACTTCCGAGACCGCGTCCGCCACCGCCGGCGGCAAGGTGAGGGGGTTCCGTGTCACCGTGACCTCGCCCTCGGCGCCCTTGT
>Ga0302326_10033065_pt1 | contig 10286 bp, 12 predicted proteins | sample Palsa_T0_3_FD_202264 | JGI IMG/M metagenome (GOLD analysis project Ga0302326, IMG submission 202264) | Peat permafrost microbial communities from Stordalen Mire near Abisko, Sweden - Palsa_T0_3 | ecosystem: Environmental > Terrestrial > Soil > Palsa > Peat permafrost | place: Sweden: Abisko... | reverse complement strand
TTCGGGCAGCGCCATGCGCTTGTACTTGCGGCGGTTCTCCCGGATGCGGTCGAAGACGACGACCGTGTCGTTGATCGAATAGCCCGCCAGCAGCAGCAGCGCCGCCACCGAGTTGATCGAAAACTCCATGTGGAAGACGGAAAAGAGCCCCGCCGTCACGAACACGTCGTGACCGGTTGCGATCAGAGCGCCGACACCGAACTGCCATTCGAAACGCACGGCGACGTAGAGCGAAATAAGCACGATAGCGAGAATCGTCGCCTTGACGCCGTCATAGAAGAGCTCGCGGCTGACGCTGGGACCGACCACTTCCGCGCGACGGAAGCTGTAGCTCGGTCCGAGCTTTGCCTTCACCGTGTTGACGATGTCCTGCCCGGAATGCGCGGCGGTCGGCTGCACGCGAATGAGCACGCAGGAATTGACGGGCTTGTCGCATTCGCCGCCGCCGAAATACTGCAGCTGCGATTGGCCGAAGCCGAGACCGTTGATGGTCGAACGCATCGTTCCGATGTCGAGCGTATGCGCGGCCTTGGTTTCCAGGAGCACGCCGCCCTGGAAATCGATTCCGAGGTTGAAGCCCTGGACGACGATGGAGACGAGCGCGATCAGGAGCAGCAACCCGTCGGCCGCGAAGGCGTAATAGCGCCAGCCGATGAAGTCGACATTGGTGTCGTCCGGCAGGAAGCGGATATGGCGCATGGGTCGTCCCGAAAAGCGGCCGAGAGACATAGCTTCAAAGGCTGGGCGCGACAAGCCGCGGCCGCGCGGCCGGGTCCTAACGCGAGCTCAGGCGGCGCGATATTCGAAATCGACCAGGTAGACGTGCTCGCCGGGTCCGTGTTTGGCCACGTTCAGGAGGTCGACGACGCCCTGGAAGCCGGAGCGACGCGCCAGTTCGGGCGTGACATCGCCGAGTCGGATTTCGCGGATTGCCGTCACTTCGATATGGCCCGGACCGAGCGCATAACGCCCGCCGACCTTGACGTGCGGCCGCTGCCAGATACGGACGCTGCAGGTGATTTCACCCCGCATGACCGGCTCGCGCAGGCGCTTGGTGAACGTCATGGCGCCTTTCGAACCGGCGCGGGGACGAGGCAAAGATCGAGAATCTGTGGCGGCTTGCGGTGATAGAATTCCGGCGCCGGATTGAGCTTTGCCGCTTTTTTGGCGGCGAAGGCCGCACTCTCCGTGCGCATCACCTGATAATGCGGCCGTCCCGCCGGCGGCATGTCGGCTGCGAGGCGCACGCGCACAATCGCATCGCGAAGCTTCGGATCGGCGATCACGCCGCTGGCTATGTCGGGATTGCCGCGTGCGAGCTTCTGCACGAATTGCATCCCGTCGATCACCCGCCCGAAGGCGGTCAGGTTGCGATCGAGCCGGCGCGGGGCTTCGCCGATCACGATGTAGAATTCGGTCGACGCCGTGTCGTTGCCGTTGTCGCGGGCAAAGGCAAACGTGCCCGGGCAATGGACGATCCACATCCGGGCATCCTTCATGTCGCGAGCGGCCGGAAAGCCGTTCACGTGTCCCACTTCCGGCGCATAAAGATCGGGCGAACCGAGCGGCGTGAAGGCGACCTCCTTGCGGATCGGCGCGTCGAACTCGGCCTTGAGCTTGGGCCAGGTCGAATTCGCCCGCAGATCTTTCGGATAGCCCTTCGTCGAGGCCGTGCCTTCGCCTTCGCCGCCCTGCGCCACGAACCCGTCGATCACGCGATAGAAGGATTTGCCGTCGTAGAAATGCGCCCGCACCAGCGCCCGCATCCGCGCGACATGATGGGGCGCGAAGTCCGGCGCAAGTTCGACGGCCACTTCGCCGTAGCGCGTATCGATCAGGATGAGATTGTCGGGGTCGACATCGCGCCAGTCGCCGGATGGCGTTTGAGGCGGTGTCTGAATCGGGGGCACGGCCGCGGCCGTCCCCGCGAACAGCACCGCGAGCAATGCAAACCGTATTGCCGTTCTCAAGGTAGCCCCCTTTGGCGCGCGCCCCGCGTCGTCAGGGCGCGATCCTGCTCCAGTCCTCGTCCGTTTCCTCGACGACGATCGTGACGTAGCAATAGCCCAGCACATAGTTGAACAGCCGACTTTTCACTTTGCCGCGAACGGGGATATTGCGGATATCGACGTCGCCTTCGATGGCCACATAGTCTCCGACGACCGGGATCAGCGCGAACTGAGTTTCATCGACCTCGACATCGACGGGTCGCGCCATCGTCGTGTTGTCGATTGGCCGCTCGGAACCTTTTTTCAGAAGGCGGTAGTCGATGCCGTATTTCATGTGCGTCGTCCTCAGAATCGAGGCCATCGTCGCAGCGAAAGTCGGCCATGGCAACATCTTCGGCCTGGGATAGCCGCACTCGCCGAGGCTTCGCCGACCGGGTTCGTTGAGCGCTAGTGGCGTGATTCGCGCGCGCGGAACTCTTCGCGCGAGTTCTCGTTCGGATAGGGCGTCTGCGGCACCGCGACACCGAGGAATGCGCACAAGCGTTTCCAGCCTTCGCCGAGTTCAAAGACGAGCAGCCGCTCCTTCGGGATCGTCGCTTCGACCGCGGCCGAGTGCTTGCGGAAATGCTCCGTCATGAATGCGCGGTCGCTGACGCGCTCACCGAAGCCTCCGATCACGACCTCGAAAAAGCGCTTGGCAATCGGCGGCAGGTCCATCGTTGCCCGGTGCGGCGCAAAGATCGTGGCCTGGGTTGAATCGAACCAGTCGTCGGGATCGCGCACCGTATGGAGCACTTTCGCGTCGGGATAGTGCACCGCGAGCTCGCGCCAATAATTGCACCCCGGGTAATCGACCATGGCGGCGTACCCATCGAAGATCGCATCCCAATCGGGATGGCCTTCGGCCGCCGCAATCCATTGCGGCATGCTCTCCGGATGTTGGAACACTTCGACCATGTGATGGCAGGGTGCGAAGCCGAGTTGTTCGAGCGCGCGTTTCATCGACAGCGTTCCCGTCCGGCCGAGACCGGAACCGATGATCTTGAGCGCCATGATTTCCCCCTGGCCGACCGTTCATCGTTGTCGCGAACGCCTCATCTGGCAAGGCCGAGCGCAGCGCTTCCGAGGCGGGTCCGCGCTATTGCCCGTCTCCGCCACAGACTCTTCAGGTTGTGTACATAGCATAGAGATAGCTGTGGAGACACAAGACGAAGATGACAGACGCGAAATTCAATCGCGCTGCAAGATTCGATCAAGCGGCGCGTCTCCGGCAAAATTGACATCGCGGGGTCCATTCAATAGCTTTTGCTGCCAGGGACGCGTGGATTGTATCGCGCGGAGTTGGGGGCGTATTGGGATCGTTGCCGGGAAAGTGCCTGTTGGTTGCGTGCGCGATCGGCCTCAGCGGCTGCGCGGCGAAGCAGGTCACTTCGATTCCGATGGTGCAGTCGGGCGACGAGCAACTCTGTTGTCCCGAATTGCAAAGGGAAATGGCGGATAATCGCGCAGGGATCGACCGGCTTCTGCAGAAGGACAAGCAGGTCGAGCAGGAAAATGTCGCGAAAGGCGTCGGCGGGGCACTTCCCGGCGTAGGCCTGCTGCTGGTCGGCTCCACTGACCTCTCCAACGAAGAACAGGTGAAAGCACGCGCGCTTGGCGACCGGAACGAACGCCTGAGCTATCTGGCCAAACAGAAGGGGTGCACACCATGACAACCATGAGTAGAATTCCGAACAACGGGCGAGCGCGCACTGTTTGCAGCCTGCTTTTCACGGCGGCCCTGGCCGTCGAATTGAGCGGCTGCGCGACGTCGGCCGATCCCGGAGCGATGACGCTTGCACCGCAGTCCATGGACCAACCATTTCCGCAGCGCTTGCAGCATGCGATGTGCGTGCGCAAGGTGAGTGGTGGCGAAGACACCAATCCGCTGTGGGTGTCCAAAGTCGACGACAAGGGTTTCAGCATCGCGCTGACGTCGTCGCTGGAAAGCGCGGGGCTGGAAGCGCCCGCACCGGGTTGCGCCTTCCCGGTCGACGCGAATCTGCTCGGCCTGTCGCAGCCCGCAATGGGCTTCGACATGACCGTAACATCGCATGTGAATTACAAGGTCTACGACTCGTCGGGACAGCCGGTTCTTCTGGCGACGATCGACGCGCCCTACACGGCGAATTTTTCGGATTCGCTCATAGCTGTCGACCGCCTCAAAAAGGCCAACGAAGGCGCCATACGGACAAGCATCCAGAAATTTTTCGACAAGCTGCGTGGTGTGGATGTGAAGTAGCCGTTCTTCGGCGTCCGCATTGGAAGGCGGGAACCATGAAGTCTCCACCGCTTGTGACAGGCCTTGCGGGGTTGGTTCTCGCATTTGCGGCCATCTCCGGCGACGCCGCTTCCGGTCCTCGGCAAGCGACGACGCTCGATCCGGGCGCCTATCAAAGCTTCGTCGGCAATTGGGCGCCTGCAGACGCGCCGTTGTGCGCGGCACTTCGCTCGCAGGCGGATTGGGCCGGCGTCCTGCACCCCGCGGCGGTCATGGGCGGCAACAAAGCTTTCTCGCCGCCTGTGGATTTCTGGAACACCAAAGCGGTTCTGCTGGTGGCCCGCGTCATCGATGCCGGCGACACGGCGAAGGTTTTTCACCTGACCCATTTGCAGCGGAGCCACGATGCGATCGATCTGGACTATGCATTCGCAGCTCCGCCCCACGCTTCGTCGACGATGAAATGGTATCTGGCGGTCGCAGTGGCAAAACCTCTGCCCCCGACGCTCCGTTTCCGCGAAGACGGACACATCGTCTGCACGCTGCGGCCGGATGCCGGCGCATGGGTCGTGCCGCCCCTGGGCCATTGATGCCGCGGACAACCCGCCTCGGCGTTGTCCCTACTGGTCCTTGCGTTCGGCCGGCGTCGCAGGTGAGCGTTTCCGCGTATCGTTGCGGGCCCTGTTCGGCACGAAGGCGGCTGCGTCAATTGGGCGACACGAGCATCGATTCCCGTACACCACAGATGCACGTGCTGCCGCCACCATAGTCACGACGTTAATTTTGCTCGTGAGCCCCGCCGGTCGCGGGTTCCGCTCCATGCCCGAAGGCCGACGCGGCGATACTCTTGACGCTGAGATAAGCGTCGTCGTCGACGCTCAGATCGCCGCGAAACGGATAATCGACCGAGATGATGAAGACGAAGACGAGACCGATGGTAAAAGCCGTCAATCCCGTGACGGCCATGTGCATCCTGTAGCTGTGCGGGCCAAACAGGCACACATAGGCCAGGACCATAACTAGGCCGAACAGCATCATCTCCCAGACCGCGTCGGGAAGATGCTCGCCGGCTGCCAACAGGCGCGCCCGGCGCGCGCTGAAGAGATCGTCGATATCGCGCACCATTTCCAGCTTGACCGTTGTCTCGCCCATGGTGGCCGGCTCGAAATTGGCGAGATCGAGACTGATATGGCGCAGCCGCAGCCAGCCTTCTTCGAAATTGGAGTCATCCATGCGGTAGGCTTGCTGGCTCGGCCATTCTTTCTTCGTGACGATGTCGACATAGGCGTCGACGTCGCCGCGCACGCGGGCCCCGAGTGCCGCGGGAAGCCCCGCGCTGTCGAACGCGAGGCCGCTCAGCGAATTGGCCTCCGTGGTCGCGATCGCCGTGGCTTTGTCCATGGATTCGTAGACGCCCACCGCCACGAACGAAATCACGATGGCATAGATGCCGCCGGCCAGCGCATAGCTGAGCCCCACCATCGTGGTATCTTTTTCGCGCACTTCCCAATTCACCTGGCGATGGAACACATAGAGCCCGCCCAGCGCGACGAGAACCATGGTCGTGCAGACGACAAGCAGCACTTCCCAGGTCGGATGAGAATAAAACCAATTGTTCAACATGATTCGACTCCATTCACCGGGCGATTGACGCGCGGTCAGGGCGTATGGGGTTGTGCGTTCTCGGGCGGCACGCCGAGGCCCGCCGTCGCCTTGACGCCGATGAAAGCCTCGTCGCTGACGCTGACATCGCCGCGAAAGGGATAATCGAGGGCAATAATGAGCACGAAGACGAGTGCGATGCTGGCGGATATGAGGCCCGTAATCGCCAGATGCATGCGGAAATCGTGGGCGCCGAACAGATAGGTGTAGAAAACCGCGACGGCGCCTGCGAGCAGAAGGATTTCCCACACGATGTCCGGCAGATGATCCGCCGCGGCGAGAATGCGCGTGCGCCGCGACGCGATCAAATTGTTCGCAGTGCGAAGCATCTCGGCTTTGGTGGCGTTCTGACCCTGGGTTTTCGGATCGAAAGCGGCGAGGCTCGTGCTCAGGCGACCGAGCACGATCCAGCCCGGCTCGTAGACGGCTTCGTCCACCTTGCCCCGCTGCTGGCTCGGCCACTCGGTTTTGACGACGATATCTATATATTTGTCGACGTCGGCACGCACCGCGTCGCCGGCCGGGGCGGGCAAGCCCGCCGAATCGATCACGAGACCGCTCAGTTGATTGGCCTCGCCCGTCGCGATCTCATCGGCTTTGGCGGAGGTTTCCCAGACATCGACGACAATGACGGCGATGAGGACGGCAAAGACGACGGCGACGATGGCGTAAGTGAGGCCGACGGTATCCGTATCCTTTTCCCGCAGTTCGGGATCGACGAGGCGATTGAAAAGGAAGAGGCCGAGGAGCGAAAGGCCGGTCCAGACCCCGATCACGACTAACCCATCCACCGTCGTCGAGTGCGAATAGAAAAAATCAGTAAGCACATGTCCCCCAGCGCAACGTTATCGACATATTCATCCGGCTATCCGGCCGGTATGTCAAATTTGCCCCGACGTGTAAACCCGCCAATGCTGCATCGATAGGCTAGGTATAATGATCGCAGCACTGCGATCGAGAAGCAGGTGACGATTCGATAGTGAGCAAAACGGAAATTTCGCGCGTGCCACACACAAAGGCGTGCGCGGAATAATCGGGTGGTTTTGCTTTACAAGTGAAATATTGGAGAGAACAGGCGACGAGATTGACGACGGCGGTGATCGGTCTGGCAGTTTGGGTTCGCGCATTTGCGACCATTTCCGGCGACGATCGATCGGTTGCCCTTCCCCGTATCGACGATTGCGGCCTGCAGCCCGCTTCATCTTCAGTTTGGCGGCTCATCGCTGAACTGGCGGCGATAGAGGTCGGCGTACAATCCGTTTCGCGCCATAAGGTCTGTGTGCGTACCGCGCTCGGCAATCCGGCCCTGATCGATCACCAGAATCTGGTCGGCTTTCAGAATTGTCGACAGGCGATGGGCGATGACGATGGAGGTACGGCCCGCGAGCGCGATCTCGAAGGCCTTCTGGATGGCCGCTTCCGATTCCGAATCGAGATGTGCGGTGGCCTCGTCGAGAATCACGATGTCCGGCGCCTTCAGAAGCAGCCGCGCGATCGACAGGCGCTGCTTTTCGCCGCCCGAGAAGCGGTAGCCGCGCTCGCCGACGAGGGTCTCAAAGCCGTCCGGAAGGCTCGCGACCAGCGGCCAGATCTGCGCTACCCGCAGAGCTTCTTCCAATTCCGCTCCGCTCGCATCCGGCTTCGCGAAAATGAGATTGGCCCGGATCGTATCGTTGAACAGGTGTGCGTCCTGCGCCACGATTCCGATGCGCGCATGCAGCGATGCGAGCGTGGCGTCGCGCACGTCCATGCCGTTGATCGTCACCGCGCCCTCACGCACGTCGTAAAGGCGCGGCACGAGTTGCGTAATGGTGGTCTTGCCCGCGCCGGACGGACCGACCAGCGCCGTCAGCGTGCCCGGCGAGATCGCAAAGTCGAGATCGCGCAGCACGGTCGGCTCCTGCCGGTTTCGTTCCGGCGCTGCGACGCTTTCCAGTGAAGCCAGCGACGCCTCGTCCGCAGTCGGATAGCGGAATGAGACGTGCGAAAATTCGATTTTGGCGGGGCCTGCGGGAACGGGCCTCGCGTCGGGCTTTTCCCGGATCATGGGAGCGAGGTCCAGAACCTCGAATACCCGCTCGAACGACACCAGCGCCGTCATCACCGTGACCTGCACGTTGGAGAGGCCCGTGAGCGGTCCATACAGCCGGCTCAGATAGGATACGAGTGCGACGAGCGTGCCGAGATCGATGGCGTGGCGGATCGTCAGCACGCCGCCCCAGCCATAGGCGACGGCGGCCGAGAGCGAGCTGAGCAAGGTCATGGCCGCAAGGAAATACTGCAACACCTGCTTGCGCTTCACGTCGTTGTCGGCGACCAGCACCGCGCGCTTGCGGAACTGCGCGGTTTCCTCCTCGGGGCGTCCGTAGAGTTTCGACAATTGCGCGCCGGCCACGTTGAAGCGCTCATACATCGCGGCGTTCATGCGGGCGGTGAGGCTCATCATTTCGCGCGTCAGCGCTTGAAGCCTGCGGCCCATGGTGCGGGCGGGCAGCACGAACAGGGGCGCCAGCGCCAGCGAGACGAGTGTGATCTTCCACGACAGCACCGCCATCGCGGCCAGCACCAGCGCGACCGCGATAATGTTGCCGATCACCGAAGACAGCACGTCCGTGAATGCGCTCTGCGCGCCCGCGACGTCGCGGTCCAGCCGGCTGACGAGCGCGCCCGTCTGAACCCGAATGAAGAAGGCGAGCGGCATCCTCTGAATGTGGTCGAACAATTCTGTACGCATCGACAGCACGATCCGGTTCCCGATGGCTGCGGCGAGCCAGGATTGCGCCAGCGCCAGCCCCGCATCGGCCAGGAGGATGATCGTCGCGAGCCCCGCCAATTCGATCACCAGCGCCTCGTTGCCTTTCAGAATGCCGTTGTTGACCAGATCGCGGTACAAAAGCGGTGGAATCACGCCCGCGACCGCGTCCACGCACACCACGACCAGGAAGATGCCGAGCATGCCGGCGAAGGGTCTCGCAAAGCGCAGGATGCGCGCGGTGGTGCCCGGCTTGACCGTGTGCGTGAGGACGGACGCGTCCTTGAACAGCGCGCCCACGCCTGCCATTCCGCCCATGTCGCATCCTTTTGCTTGTCGTCCGCGCACGGAAAGTCTGCGCCTTGCCTCGCGATTTCAATTCTTGATCGGAAACGAAATATGGGCAGACTCGATGGGGCGTAGGGTGGCGCTCCCACGGGGAATCGAACCCCGGTTTCAGCCTTGAGAGGGCCGCGTCCTAACCGCTAGACGATGGGAGCATCCTCGCGGGAACGGGGCTTATAGCGGGGGGGCTCGGCCCCGATCAAGCTAGCGCCGGCCTCGTCTCTCGGGTCTTGCCGCTCAGGTCTTGTCGGTTGGGTTCTGCACGCCAGGCGGAATCGTCATCAGGCTCGAATGCGCGAGTATCTGTTCGACGCGGGCGCCATCGCCCAGTGGCAACCAGAGGCCCTCGGCGCGCGAATCGTGCAGCAGGCTTCCCGTGTGCCTGAGCGAGAGGCTGCGCAGCGGCTGGCCCGTCCTCGCGACATTTCGCAGGATCATGCCGAAGCGCAGGCGCACGCCGGGATCGGGATGCTCCGACACCAGCTTTCCTGTCTGGTCCTGGTCCAGCCCCGGATAGACGCCGGAACCGACCAGCCGCGTGCGGAAATCCACACCGTCCGCGACCACCTCGTAGATATGGATGCAGCGCAATCCGTGCTTGATGTCTCGGGCGACGATTTCAGAGCGCGCGGGCATGGCGCGCGTGCCTTTCAGGCGCAGCCAATAATCGAGCGTGGCGCGCAAAGCATCATCCTGGACCGACTCGGCCGGATGAATTTCGGGCGGCGTCGGATCGGAGCGAAAATGGAACTTCCCATCGTCTCTCATCCCGGAGCGTTTTTGTTTGTTGAGGTAGCATACCATTTTCGACAAACAGGCGCGCGATTTTTTCGCGGCTCGACCCGTGCGTGACTTCGCGGATGGAGGCTTGCCGGTTCCTAGGGAGCACAGATATGCAGCGGGCGGAAATGTCCGCCGGACGGAACAAACGCAGCCAACGCGACAACCTCGCCCACGCCCGCGATCAGCCAGACGAAATTCTCTTCGCGCGCCTCCGCGCGATCGCGCGGCGAAGGAACGGATTTGCCGTTGGGGTGGGAATGATAGCAGCCGACGATGCCATGCGCCGTGCCGCGCAGTGTCCTGAGCAGCGCAATGTGTAAGGCCGGATCGATTTCGAAACGGTCGTGTTCCACCGCAAGGTTGCGGGTGGGATGAAGCCGAATGGCTTCGATCACGTCACCGCTTCGCACGCCTTCGATCAATCCGCAGCATTCACGGGGGAAGGTATTCTTTGCTTCAGCCATGAGTTGAGTCCGTAGAGATACTGGAAGGAGAAATCCTCTTGCCGGGACCGCCGGCGTCCCGCCGGCGTCTA
>Ga0302326_10033064_pt1 | contig 10286 bp, 7 predicted proteins | sample Palsa_T0_3_FD_202264 | JGI IMG/M metagenome (GOLD analysis project Ga0302326, IMG submission 202264) | Peat permafrost microbial communities from Stordalen Mire near Abisko, Sweden - Palsa_T0_3 | ecosystem: Environmental > Terrestrial > Soil > Palsa > Peat permafrost | place: Sweden: Abisko... | reverse complement strand
GCCGCAGCGCGAGTTGCGCGTCAGCTTACAGCAGCAGATCAACGGATACTTCCAGACGCGCGACACGCCGCAAGGTCTGGTGGCCACTATCTCCGATTTCGATTTCCATGGGGCTTCACTGGGGAAGGTGGAGCGCGTCGCTGCGCTGGCCGCCGCTCACCCTGGCCTCAATATCGAAGTGGATGGATGTACGGACAGCGCTTCGCCCGAAGCGGAGCGGATAGCCTCCGCTCGCGCCGCAATGGTCCGCGACGCCCTGATGCGTGGCGGCCTTCCCTATAGCGCGGTGACTGTGCGAAGTTTGGGTAACAGCCGCCCGCTGGGCTCGAATGCTACAGCGCAGGGCAGGGAACTGAACCGGCGGGTGGAGATCGTGATTACCGGCGCGCCCATCGGTAGTCTGGCGGCTTGGGACAAGAGTTACTCGGTAGTCTCGCGATAACTTAAGTGACAGCTTCGGCATCGATTGTGGCGGACACCTGTCGCGGCAACCTCACGGCCGGTCTCTCGACCTCACGGTCGATCTCTCGACCTCACGGCCGATCTCTCAGGGATAGATGGGGCTGATTTGGCTGGGCGAAGAGCGGGTCCAGGGGGACCCGCGCGGACCGGGGGTCCGCCCTACTTCAATCGGGTAGACTGAGTAACTGTGGACGAGCGGGACACCGAGATTGCGCAGCTAAAGCGGGAGTTGGCGGCGCTTCGTGAACGCGACCAGGACCTCAGCGATTTTATCGAAAATGCATCACTGGCATTGCACTGGGTCGACGGTGATGGTCGAATTCTGTGGGCGAACCAGGCGGAATTGGATCTGCTCGGATATACGCGCGAGGAATATATCGGCCGCCACATCGCGGAATTCCACGTGGATGCGACAGTTATTGAAGACATTTTGCAGCGCTTGAACCGGCGGGAAACTTTGTGCAATTACGAAGCACGGCTGCGTTGCAAGAACGGAACCATTCGCCACGTGCTGATCGCCTCGAATGTGCGCTGGAACGACCAGCAGTTCCTGCACACACGCTGCCTTACCCGCGACATCACTGAAACCAAGCGCGCCGAACAACGCCTCCTCGTACAATACGCCGTCGGACAGGCTCTCGCGGGCGCCGCTTCGCTGGAAGCGGTTGCACCCAGGATCCTCGAGGTTTTCGCCGCCCACCTGGATTACCGTGCGGGCCTGCTATGGACGCCTACTGACGATGAGCAGGCGCTTCGCTGCGCAGCGTGCTGGGAGAAGGCATCCCCCGATGGCGGTGGTTTTGCCGCGCTGTGTGAGCATCTAACCTTTGCTCCCGGCGTCGGCCTTCCGGGGCGCGTCTTTAGCTCTAAAGCAGCGGCGTGGATTTCAGACCTGCATGGCGACCGCAACTTTCCCCGGCTGCGCCTTGCCGCGGAACACGGCCTGCGCTCGGCATTCGGGTTTCCCATTATGCTTGGCGGCCAGGTTCGCGGCGTCATGGAGTTCTTCGCCGCCGAAGTCCGATCCGCAGATGACGAGTTGTTGCAAATGGCCGCCTCCCTCGGCTACCAAATCGGAGAATTCCTGGAGCGCACCCGCGCCCAGCAGCAGCTCGCGGACCGCGAAGAGGGTTACCGCGTGCTTGCCGAGACGGCGTCGGACGGCATCGTCACCATGGATGCCGCCAGCGCCATTCTCTTTGCGAATCCCGCGGCGGAGCGAATGTTCGGGTACGCCACCGGGCAGCTGATTGGCTCAAGCGTGACCGTCCTCATGCCGGAGCAGCTGCGCGTGGTTTACGAGTCGGAGATTGCGCGATATCTGGAGACTGGCGGGAGACACTTCAGCTCGCGGACTATTCGCCTTTCCGGACAGCACCGCGACGGCTACGAGATTCCACTCGAAATTTCATTTGGCGAATACAAGCGCGGAAACAAGCACGTCTTTGTGGGCGCGATCCGCGATATTACTGAGAGTAAGCGGCTCGACGACTCTTTGAGGCAGAGCGCGAAACTGGAAAGCCTGGGTGTACTGGCGGGAGGCATCGCGCACGATTTTAACAACCTCCTCACCGGCATCCTGGGGAATGTCAGCCTGGCAATCGAGATGGTAAGCGATTTGAATCCGGTGAGCCGGCATCTTCAGGACGCTATCGAAGCCAGTGAAAGAGCCGCGAACCTGACGAAACAAATGCTGGCGTACGCGGGAAAGGGACGCTTCTTAATTGAGCCGATCGACATCTCCGTTCTGGTGCGCGAGATTAGCGCTCTCATCCGGAGCTCCATTCCGAAACACGTTACGCTCCGTTTGGACCTTCAAGAGATGCTCCCGCTGGTAGAGGCCGATGTTACACAACTCCAGCAGCTGATCATGAATCTGGTGATCAACGGCGCGGAGGCGATTCCCGAACACCGCCAAGGCACGGTTCTGGTGATTACAAGGAGCCAGGAAGTGGATGCCCAATATCTGGCGACTCTCGGGGGCGCCGCCGATCTTGGCCCCGGTAACTACGTCGTGATCAGCGTCCAGGATAATGGCGCTGGAATGGATGAGACCACGCTGAGCAAGATCTTCGATCCATTCTTCACTACGAAATTCACGGGGCGTGGTCTTGGGCTCGCCGCCGCGGCGGGTATTGTACGCGGCCACAAGGGCGCCTTGAAAGTTTTCAGCACCCCGGGGAGAGGCACTACGTTCAGAGTGCTTCTACCAGTAAGCGCGGCACCCCAAAATAAAACTGTTGCGCCGGTTGCGCACTCTGCATTCTCCGGACACGGCCTGGTGCTGGTTGTCGACGATGAGCCAATCGTAAGAAAGATGGCGACAAACAGCCTTGAGAGGTATGGTTATACGGTGGTAACCGCCGACGACGGCCGCGAAGGACTGGAGCGCTTCCGCGAGCTGCACTCGCAACTGAAGATCGTAATTCTCGATCTGACGATGCCGGTCATGAACGGGGAAGAAGCTCTGCAGAAGATGCGCCTGATCAACCCCCGGCTGCCCGTCGTGCTGAGCAGCGGTTATAACGAAGTGGAAGCCATCCGGCGATTCGCGGGAAAAGGGCTCTCGGGCTTTCTGCAAAAGCCCTACACGGCGGCAGCCCTGGCCGAAAAAATGCAGACTATTTTGCGCGAGGCGCAGGCGCTGGCAACACAGCAGAACTGATGGGTTTCGATGGTGAACGGATGTGAATCCCGCCCCCGCGGCCTGCCTCTCAGGGATTCCATGGGGCTGATTTGGCTGGGCGAAGAGCGGGTCCAGGGGGACCCGCGCGGACCAGGGGGTCCGCCCTACAAGCGCACAATTCGGAGTTCAGGCCGAAGCCAGCGACGCCATGTAGTGGCTTCGGGCGCACTCGAGAATCTTCTCTGCGTTGTCGGGGACATTGCTGCGCAGCCAGAGAATCGCGCTCTCCGCTTCCGGCATCGCGAGATTTGAGGCGGGAAGCCCGGCGTTCATCGATAAGCGTACTTCGTCCGCTGAGGCGCCGAGAAGTTCATCCATAGCCCGATCGAGCGCCGCGCCCAGATCGCCGCCCGGACCCGTGGGCAAAACGTGAGTGTGTGCGCAGAGCACGTCGTGAACATGAGTCCTCTCGAAGTCATCCGCGAAAACGTCGATCGGATATCCACAAAAAAGCGCGATGCCGCCCCCATGAAGAAGCTGATTCCAACACTCCTCCAGCCGAATGGCCGCCGCGGTCTGTCGCGCTTCCCACAGCAGACCGACCATCTCGCCGTACGCGCAAATGCCCGCCTCCGCGACGCGGGGGCGCGCGAGCTGCAGCGCTTCACCGATGGCCGCTCGAAAGCGCTCCGGGTCCGGCTGACCGTCAACCATGAACCGGGAAAGCATCTCATCGGCGTCGAGCATGGCGAGTTGGCCTTCCCGGCGGGCAAGCGCGACATCGGCGCCCAACCGCGCGAGGTGGCTCGAAAGGCTCTCACGACGCTGAGGCGTTCCGATGACCAGCAGACCGTCGCCGCGAAGCAGTCCATCCCAGAGAAAACCGGAGACATTGCGGTTCAGCGACGGCTCATCGGCTTTGTAAAACTGGACAAAATGCCGGTGTGAGCCGGCGCCATTATAGGATTCACTGGCTTGCGTCATTCCCGACTCTCCTCCTGGCACAGACGGCCCCTGTGACTCAGTATACCGGCTCGCGAGGCGTACAAACTGTACGATTCTCCGCATCTCTCCATTAAGAACTAGAATGTATCTCATATGAATCGCGCCAGCGTGATCGCACGCCTCAAGGAATTTGAAGGCTACCTCTCATACATGTACCGGTGTACGGGCGGAGAAGTGACCATCGGCGCCGGCCACGCCATCCCGGCGGCGGCGGATGCCGGCAAGCTCTCATGGAGCATCGGCGGCGCGCCGGCCACCCCGGAACAGGCGCAGAACGACTTCGCCAAGATTGCGGCTGCACCCATTGGGTGGGTGGCCGGCGGCTATGAAAACCTCACACAGTGCCGCATGAGCGCGGACGATATCAACGCCTTGCTGCTGGCCGATGTCGCTCTGTTCGAAGCGAAACTTGCCGCCGCGCTGCCCCGATGGGCGTCGTATCCCGAGCCTGCCCAGGAAGCGCTTTTCGATATGGGCTATAACCTGGGTGTGGGCGGCCTGCTGAAGTTTCACCAGTTGCTGGCGGCTGTCGATGCCGGCCAGTGGACCGCCGCCGCCGCGCAGTGCCACCGTATAGGCATCGGCGATGCACGCAACCGGGCGACCGCCAACCTCTTCCTTCAGGCCGCCGGTGCGTGAATGCGCGTCTACAGAGTGCGCCCGGCGGCACAGGCTAAGGAATGTATTTTATTTGGTTCCAGCGAATTGGCGCGGCATAATGGGTGAATAGGGTGATTCATGCTCAGACTAACCTTGGTCCTCGCGCGGTTCGCGGCGCTTTTCGTCGCGCTATTTGTAGCGGTCGTGGTCACGACCGGCTTCGCGCAGGACAGCCCGGCCGCCATGCAACTCTACAACAAGGGCGTGAACCTGCTCGAAGCGGGCAAAGGCAACGCGGCGCGGCAGGCGTTCCAAACGATTATCGATAAATACCCCAGCAGCGCGTACACCAAGCTGGCTCACGAGGAGATGGACAAGCCGTTGGTGGCTGCCATTGTGTTCAAGGACATGGCCCCGCTTTCGCAGAAAGAAGTGCTCAAGCAATTCGAATTGGCCAACGCGCGTTTGATGGTGGGCCGCCCTTACCAGCCCGATTATGGCGACCAGGCGCGCACCATGCTGGCGCAAATGATGATCAAGAGGAAGCTGAAAGCCAAAGACATCACGGTCACCACGAAGGAACTGCCGGACCGCAAACTAGAGGTCACCTTGACCGTGGTGAAGTAGAATCTGACCGTGGTGAAATAGATCTCTAAATGAAGCTGGCCCGAATCCACCAGCACGGCGGACCCGAGGCGCTGGTCTACGAGGACGCGCCCGAGCCCAAAATCAAGGCCAACCAGGTCCTGGTGCGGGTCCGGGCCTGCGCCCTGAACCATCTCGACTTGTTTGTGCGCGCCGGCATTCCCGGCATGAAGTTCAGCATGCCGCACGTGTTGGGCAGCGATATCGCGGGCGAGATCGTCGAGGTAGGCGAGCTGTGCGAGCGCGTGAAGCCGGGGTGGCGGGTGCTGCTTTCCCCCGGCATGAGCTGCCGCCAGTGCGAATACTGCCTGGCGGGCAACGACAATCTGTGCCGCCGTTTCACCATGTTCGGCTACGGCGTGGATGGCGGGAACGTGGAATTGCTGGCCGCGCCAGAATATAGCGCGATCCAGATTCCCGGCAGCATGAGCTTCGAAGAGGCCGCGGCTGCGCCTCTGGTCTTCGTCACCGCGTGGCATATGTTGATGGCGCGCGCGAAACTGCAGCCGGGCGAAGACGTGCTGGTGCTGGCGGCAGCGAGCGGTGTGGGAACTTGCGCCATTCAGATCGCGAAGATGTTTCAATGCCGCGTGATTGCCACCGCGGGCGGGGAAGAGAAGCTGGTCAAAGCCCGGGCGCTGGGCGCCGACCACGTCATCGACCATTACCAGCAGGATATTTCCGCGGAAGTGAAAAAGCTCACCGGCAAACGCGGCGTGGACGTAGTGGTGGAACACGTTGGCGCCGCGACATGGGCGAAGAGCGTGGAATCGCTGGCGCCGGCCGGGCGCCTGGTAACGTGCGGCGCCACGACCGGGTTCGACGCGCACGTGGATCTGCGGTATCTTTTCAGCAAGCAGTACAGCTTGCTGGGGTCCTTCATGGGAACCATGGGCGAGTTGCATCAGGTGCTGAAATTCGTGTTTCGCGGGCAACTGAAGCCGGTGATCGATAGGGTCTATCCGCTTTCCGAGATTCGTGCGGCGCATGAAAGGCTGGAGCGGAAAGAGCAGTTCGGCAAGGTAGTGGTGACGCCATAAGAGCGCGGTTGGCGCCGGCCTTTCGGGCAGGTTTTTGGCCCATGCGCTAGTCTTTGCATCCGGCGGAGCTTCGGCTAAAAGTTTCGCTGAAGTACGGCCGCCCGACAGGGTCGAAAGCTAAAGCATACGCTACCGATTTTCTATGATCAGGCGCACATTCACAAACGCGCCGGGGAACAGTGCGCCATCCCTGTTGTCGAACACGGCTTTCAGTTTTACAGTGCCGGTCGTCTGGTCAATTTGATTATCGACAGCCGTCAAACGGCCGGTTGCGATCTTTACTGTGTTGTCGCGGTTCCACGCCTCGACCGGCGTGCTCGCGCCCTCGCTGAGACGCGCACGCACCTGAGGCAGGCTGTCCTCCGTAATGGGGAACAGAACCGCGATGGGCTCAAGCTGGGTAATGATCACTATGCCTGTGGGATCCGCGGCGTGGACAATATTGCCTGGATCCACCAGACGCAGTCCGGCAACGCCAGTCATGGGCGCCGTGATCTGCGTGTAAATCAACTGGAGCTTCGCGTTTTCGACGTTGGCCTGGTCGGCTCTTACGCTGCCCTCGAGCTGCGCAACCGCGCCCTGCTGTGCGTCGAGCTGCGATTTCGGAATGGCGTTCTGCGCCGCCAGCTTCTCATAGCGGTCGAGATCGGAGCGCGCGGTCTTAAGGGTGGCCTGGTCTCGTGCCAGTTGCCCCTCGGCCTGAGCGAGTTGGATCTGATAGGGTTGGGGGTCGACGGAGGCCAGCACCTGGCCGGACTGGACGAGACTCCCTTCAGTGAAGTTCACAGACAGCAACTGACCGTCGACCCGGGGCTTGACTGTAACCGTATAGAAAGCGGCGACGGTACCGAGACCGCGCAGATAAACGGGCGCGGGTTGTGGCCTCGACGAAGGCGCCGATTGAGCCACGAATGGCTTGAGCGGGAGTGCGTCGAACGCCGGCGGTTTTCCGGTGGTCTCCTGAACGGGCGCTGCAGGAGCGGTCTCTGCCTGCGCTTGCGGCGCGGTCTGCGATTGTGTCGCGCTTTGCGGCTGCGCCGCCGCCACCAAATATGCGAGCGGCCCGCCCAATCCCAGGATCGCCGCCACGCTCCATCGCGTGACTCCGCGCGACAGCGCCGTCCCATCGAGAATGCGGTGGATGCGCTCGTCTGCCCGGCCGTACCGCGCCATCGGCACTCCCTGCCAGCTGGCTCTCCGCATCAGGCCGCGTCCTGAGCGGCGCATGAAGTCCAGCAGCACTTCGGCGTACAAGGCGCGGTCGCGGGTTACAGCCACCGCCGCATCGTCGCTGGCTTCTTCCGCCACCTGCACGATACGGCGGTGCAGAAGCCAGCTCAACGGGCTGTGCCACAGCAGCGCCCGATGAATCGCCGAGAGCAGTTGCACCGCGGGGTCGTGGCGCTGTATGTGCGAGCGCTCGTGCGCCAGCACCGCATCCAGCTTCGCGCCATCCCACTGGCGCCAATCGCCGGGGAGCACGATTGCCGGGCGCGCGATTCCCAGCGTCACCGGCGTCGCCACTCGGTCCGATTCGCGAATTTCGATTCCCTCCGTTGCCTGCCCGGCCGCACGGCTTCTGCGTAGCAGACGCAGGCTCATCGCGAGGCCGGCGCACAAGCGCAGCAGCAGCGCGCTGGCGATCAGAAAATAGACGATCGCTGCGGCGCGCGCCCAATTGAAGGGCTTGGAGACGATCGTCTCCTGCAGCGGTACTTCACGAACCGGTTCCGGCGCGGCTGGGTAGTTCAGCACTGGGGTTTGGACCGGCTGAGGCGGCGTATGGATCACGGGCATCGGCATTCTGGGCGCCATGGCAGTGAACAGCGGCATCACCAGAGAGCCGCAGAGTATCGCCGTCCATGCCGCCAGACGGACCGACGGATCCTTCACACGCAGCACCCACAGCAGCAGCGCGCCGCTCAGGATCAGGATCGAGGAACGCAACGCCCATTCCGCTAGAAATTGTATCGTAGTCATTTTCTTCTCGTTGGCTAATTCCCGGTGGGCGTCTTCTCCATATGGTCGACGACGAACACTTCCACTGGCACTTTCTTCGGCTCCAGTTTGAGTCCGAGCTGGGATTGCAAGGCGCTGAAAATATCGGGGAGCGGTTCTGCGGCGTCGGGCTGGGTTGCGGGCGACGAGGACCCGAGTGCGCCGCCCGGCTCCGTGGCGCCCGCGAAAGTCACTGTGAAGTCATACTTCGCCGTAAGCCCTGTTGCATCCGCCACGGTGGAACTTAACATCCGCTCCAACTGGTGGGCCAAGGTCTGCATCGTCTGTTGTTGGAAGATCACGCGGCTGCGGTTGCCCTGCACGGTCATGGACATTAACATGGGTCCGGTGCTTGGAGGAATCAGAAAGCCGTCTGGGCCCCTCTGGGTAGCGCGCGGTGGCCGCTCCTGAGCGCCGCCGTTCTGGTCCGCCGACTCCTTCAGCTTCGAACCGTTCTTGGCCACCACCAGGGAGTAACCGGTAATCTGTTTCGTCTCCGTATGGTGCTTCAATTGGAACCGATCCGTAATCAGGTTGCGAAGCATTTCCTGGAATTGCGCTTTCGTAGTGTCAGGCGGCATGGTGGCGTCAACCTGGACGATCTGGGTATCCAGCCAACCAGGGCCCGCGATCTCGAAGTAAGAATCCCAGGCACGCACCAGAAGCGCTTTCAGGCTGATGAGTGGAAAGTGAATCCGGCCGGGGTCGTCCGTGCCGGGGCCTCCGCTATTGCGCGGAACAGTGATGCCGGAGCCCTTGCGCACGCCCCTCATCTCGCCAACGACAGTCACCCCGTCGGGCACAATCGCCGGCTTGACCGATGCTACATCGAAGGTAAGCGCCCTCTCGGCGGAAGTCTGCTGCGGCGTTGCCGCCTGCGCCGCGGCCACCACATACGCCAGCGGCGCCCCCAATGCCAGAATCGCAACGATGCTCCATCGCGTCACTCCGCGCGACAGCGCCGTTCCATCCAGAATGCGATGGATGCGTGCGGCCGGCGCGCCGTACCGCGCCATTGGCACTCCCTGCCAAGTCGCACTTGGAACGGCGCGCTGCATGAAGTCCAGCAGCACTTCGGCGTAAGAAGCACGATCGCGGATCGCCAACACCGCTGCGTCGTCACTGACTTCTTCCGCCACCCGCACGATGCGCCGGTGCAGGAACCAGCTCAACGGGCTGTGCCACAGCAGCGCGCGATGAATCGCCGAGATTAACTGAACCGCGGGGTCGTGGCGCCGGATGTGCGAGCGCTCATGCGCCAGCACCGCGTCCAGCTTCGCGCCATCCCACTGGGGCCAATCGATAGGAAGCATGATCGCCGGACGCGCGATCCCGAGCGCCACCGGCGATGCAACGCGGTCCGATTCGCGAATCTCGATTCCCTCAGTGGACTGCCCGGTCGCGCGGCTGCTGCGTAGCAAGTGGCGGCTCATCGCGAGGCCGGCGCACAAGCGCAGTAGAAGCGCGCCGGCGATCAGGAGGTAGATTAGGATCGCGGCACGCGCCCAGTCGAAAGGCTTGGCGGGGTCGGCGATGTCAGCAGTCTGGCGGGACGCGACGGGCTCCAGCGCCGGCGTAGCTTCGTAGACCACCGCTGGAACTTCGACTGGCCGCGCGGTTATGCGGATCACCATGCGCACCACCGCTAACGGCATCTTGGGCACCGCCGCGGTAATTGCCGGAATCATCAGAGAGCCGAAGAGCGCTGCTGTCCACGCCGCCAGACGGATCGACGGATCTTTCACTCGCAGCGCCCGCAGCAGCAGCGCGCCAGTCAGGATCAGGATTGAAGAGCGGAGCGCCCACTCGCTCAGAAACTGTATCGAGATCATGCCTTCCTCTCCCTCCGCGAGGCAATCTTCTCCGCCAGCCGCTGCAACTGTTTCGGTTCCAGTAACTGATTGTCCACC
>Ga0302326_10033063_pt1 | contig 10286 bp, 6 predicted proteins | sample Palsa_T0_3_FD_202264 | JGI IMG/M metagenome (GOLD analysis project Ga0302326, IMG submission 202264) | Peat permafrost microbial communities from Stordalen Mire near Abisko, Sweden - Palsa_T0_3 | ecosystem: Environmental > Terrestrial > Soil > Palsa > Peat permafrost | place: Sweden: Abisko... | reverse complement strand
AGGTGGCCACGGAACTGCCGCCGAAGGTCGAGCAGACCATCTATTGCGAGATGGAGCCGCGGCAGCGCACGCTCTACAACGAACTCCGGGAGCATTACCGGAAATCGCTCTTGCCGAAGATCCATACGGACGGGATCGCGAAGTCGAAGATACAAGTTCTGGAGGCCCTGCTGCGGTTGCGCCAGGCGGCCTGCCATCCAGGGCTGATCGACCGCAAACGAGCCCAGGATCCCAGCGCGAAACTGGACGTTCTTACCGAGCAATTGCGGGCGGTGCTGGAAGAAGGGCATAAGGCGCTGGTCTTCTCGCAGTTCACCAGCCTGCTGGGGATTGTTCGCGTAGCTCTGCAGAAGGATGGCATCGAACACGAGTATCTCGATGGCAAGACGCATGATCGACAGGCCAGGGTTGAGCGGTTCCAAAATAATCCTGGATGTCCGCTCTTCCTCATCAGCCTGAAAGCCGGCGGTGTGGGTCTGAACCTCACCGCTGCCGACTATGTGTTTATCCTCGACCCCTGGTGGAATCCCGCTGTCGAGGCGCAGGCTGTTGATCGCACCCACCGCATTGGCCAGTCGCGACAGGTGTTTGCGTATCGGCTTATCACTCGCGATACGGTCGAGGAAAAGGTTCTGGAACTTCAGCAGACCAAGCGTGGCCTTGCTGACGCCATTCTTGGTGCGGAGAATAGCCTTATCCGTGATTTGCGTCGCGAGGATATTGAATTGCTGCTGTCGTGAGGGCGAAGGCGGTTACATTCCTGGGAGAGTTTGAGGATTCGTCACTATGATTGAATTTTAAGACGAAGCCAGTCCCGCAGACTTTGAGTGGGTGGCCCGGGTCTCGCTTTTGAGACCTGGGTGTTCCGGCGGGAAATCGCTGGTCGGGAAACGACTGCAGATCCCTCCACTTCGCTTCGCTCCGGTCGGGATGACAAGGGTAGGGCGGTAACTCACTTCGAGGCTTGAGGACTGGGATGGAAAGGTCCTTGATTCGCGCCGATGGCAGACCGACTTGCGAGGAGAAACCCAGGTCTCAAAAGCGAGACCTGGGCCACCCGCTTAAAACTCGTCCGTGAAAGACTGGGTTACCACGACACTTCTGAAAGTGCATAGAGAGGTGCACTCGACTCTCACTCGGTATAGTGTGGGGTTGTTGAGAGCGAAAGCAAAGATTCGGGTTGAATGCGCGGCCTTGCTCGTGATGGCGTGGGGACAGGTTTCATTGCCTCAAACTGCGTCGACTGTTGATGAAGACTTGAACAGTTGCAGAATTCATGAAGTCAGGGATCTTCCCGGAAGTCACCAGTTCGCTAGCGGCTTTATCGAAGCTATGGCCACCGATCCCGCGGCTATCGATGCCAATGCTCTTTGGAGCCTGACTGCGGACCTGAGCAGCAAGGTCCCCATAGAGGATCGGGCCCTGTATGTATCGAAATCGATCGATGGCGGAAAAAGCTGGACCGAAGTGGCGCGGGTCGAGTCAAAATATCTCGATTCTTGGATTGGTGAAGGCGAGCGTAATGGCTTGGGCGTTGCTCCCGGTGGTAATGAGTTTGTGATCACGACGCAAAGAGGAGCCTTCCAGGTGATCCCGCAAGCAAACCCCGCCGATGCTGTGGTGAAACCGATCGAAGGCCTGATCGAATCGCAGCCGGTTCCCGAATTGACGATTACCAAACGATTGGGTGAACCGGTCAAGGGAGGGTCGGTTCTGATCACGGCCGACGGAAGACACATGGTGATCAGTTATGGTTACTTTGATCGGGATCCACACATTTTCGCTTACCAAAAAGCTGACAATGGGTCATGGGTGAAAGACGGACCTCTGCCACCGCTACCCACAACGATGGATATTCTCTCCATGCAGTTCGGCGATCAAAAGGGTCCTTATCGGCACTTCCTTTTTGTGGGAACGGGAGATCAGGCCTTCCGGCTTAATCCGGAAACGAAGAAATGGATTCGCATCGGGGGAGTGGGGGCAGATTCGGCAATCCACGGAATGAGTACCGTCGGCGGACTTCATTTAGCCGCCTGTTGGGGGATTTATAATCCGGCAGGCGGAGTGACCGTGGACCGGGTGACCCATGCAAGATTTCTACTGCACCGCGATAGCGATGAGACTGGCGCTAATATTCGGGCGTACTCGATTGAGGTGGACCCTCGGAAGCCGCAACGAGAAGTGATCACCGCCATCACCGGGGTTTACACCAGCAGCGATGGCGGGAAAACCTGGAAAAGGCTGAACGGACTTCCGGATGAGGAGTTCCGTTCGGCCCATTTTAATGCGGACGGAACAGTTATTGTTTCCGGGATCGCGGGAACGTTCCTGGCTAATCCCTTTTCAAAGGCTTGCTCATTTCATCTGCGAACCCGTGACGAATAGCGATAATAGGTTATGCGAATACTGGTGATTGGAGCCGGCGCGGTGGGCGGATATTTTGGGGGCCGCCTGCATGAAGCCGGGCGGGATGTGAGTTTTCTTGTCCACAGCCGGCAGGCAGAAACCCTGCGCGCGCATGGCTTGCGGATCCTGAGTCCGTTTGGGGATGCGACGATTCGTCCCAAGCTTGTTCTGGCTCATGAGATCTCCGGTCCTTACGATCTCATCCTCCTGTGCGTCAAGGCATACTCGCTGGACGCGGCCATGAACGATTTTGCCGGGGCTGTGGGGGCGAGCACGATGATTCTCCCTTTACTCAACGGGATGCGGCACATCGATCTTCTGGCTAATCGGTTTGGGGACGGTACCGTGATCGGGGGCGTTTGCCTCATTGTGGCAGAGATGGATAAAGAGAATCGCATCCTGCAGCTAACCAAGACCCAGGAGCTGGTTTATGGCGAACGCGGAGGAAATGCTTCTGCGCGTATGGAGACCTTGAATCAGACCATGCAGGGGGCAAAGTTCGAGGCCAAAATATCGCAGGACATTGAACAGGAGATGTGGGAGAAGTGGGTGATGCTCTCCAGTCTCGGCGCCGCTACCTGCCTGATGCGCGGCAACATTGGGGAGATTGAGGCCGTAACCGGCGGTGCAGGCGTGGCCATGGGGATTCTTGCTGAATGCAGCGCCATCGCCGCGGCTTGCGGACACGCGCCAGGCGATGCCTTTCTCCTCCGGGCAGAGAAAATCATGACTGCTCGAGGATCAACCCTAACCTCCTCCATGTATCGCGATTTAATCAAGAAGGGCCGGGTGGAAGTAGATCAAATTCTGGGTGATCTGCTGGATCGAGGAAGGAAGCTTTCGCTTGAGAGCCCCCTGGTTGAGGCTGCGTATATTAACCTGCGTATTTATCAGGCGCGCCTGGCCGGCAAATGAATGGAAATCGGATCAAAGCAAGGCTCAGGGATAGGTCGCAACTTTGGGTGTGACACGTGGGTGAATTGAGGTCGCTTCCCCCGTATTGTTGATGACGTGGCTGATTTCGCCGAGATCGCCAAGAGCAACCGTAATCATGTGGTTAAACTTCACATTAGGCGTCTTTGGGACCTCAATCGCGCGCGTCAAGACAACGCCGGGATGAAGAAAGACGCTATATATTCCAAGGCCCCACGCTTCATGGCTGGAGACACCGTCCGCAACTTTGTAGGAGGCCCAGCCGTTGGTTCCGGGAGTACTTCGGTAACTGGCTTGGCCGGGCGGGTCGTACGGGATCTCGGATTGATAGAAATAAGTCCGGCCGTGGTTTCCATTCCAGAGCACCTGAAATTGTTGGTGATGTTCCACGAACAGACCGTACACGGTGACGTTGTCTCCGTTAACGACAAGGCCGTTGGCGCTGGTATTGCTCAGCCAGCCCACGCCGGACCCGTGATCGGCGCGCCAGATCCAGGTGTGATCGATGATGGTGTCGCTGCTGTTGATTTTGAGATTGACTACCGTGCGGCCTACCCCGGCCCCGCCAACGCGGAAGAAAACGTCGTGCAGTGAGATTGGATTTTGCAGATGCCGCGCCTTGCTGCCATCCGGTCCTACTTCGAGGAGCACGGGTGATTGTTTCTCACCTGCATCGAAGAGAAGACCGGCAACGATGATTCCATCCACATCCGCGGTGGTCATGGCTGCGGTACCGTTGGTTGGCTTCAAGGTGGCGAAGCCAAGGCCCAGCACCACGGTGTTCGGCCGGGTTATGCGGAGCGCATCTGTGAGTTGATAGACGCCAGGGGTGAACAGCAGATTCTCTCCCTTGGCCAGGTGTGCGTTGATGGTGGCGGCGGTATCCTTCGACGACTGCGCGATGTAGAAGCGGCTGATGGGTATCGAGTGCCCGGGGGTTGTGCCGCCATGCCAGGTAATTCCCACGCTCCGGGTGCGCAGTGAAGGGATGCAGACGCTCATGTTCCCAGCCGCATCGGTTTGGAGGAACGGCTTCTCGCGAACGATGGGGGTTTCGGCGATTTTGGTATAAGGCGGCTCAGGCCACTCACCTGGCGGTGGATGGGGAACGCCGAGGAAGACCATGTTCCAGTTAAAGCCACTCCAACTTCCCCATTCGGTGTTTCTGGAAAGGAATTGCTGCTGCGGACCCGCATCCACCTGGCCATCGATCAGGTCGTCGGACATCCATCCCCCACTCGCCCAGCCGCGATGCTGATGGAGCACAATATTGCCGCGGACGTGCATGCGCCGAAACGGTACAGCCTGGGAGACTGCCCATTGCATGCTGCCGCCGGCGGGAGATATGGAAAAACCTTCGGCCCCTCTCCAGAAGGTGGTGGTGGCATTGTTGTTGGGCTCGCTGGCATCCGCATGCACGTTGCCGGCGATGCGCACGGCGTCTGGGGAAGCTCCTAATCCCAGCACCTGGGTGTAGAAGCCTACCGGGATATCTACCTTGTATTCGCCCGGCAGAAACAACAGGGCGTTGCGCTCGGCGCCAAACTCATTGTGTTGCTGGGTGGCGTAAATATCGTTGATGCGGCGTTGAATGGCCGTAGCCGGCATGGATGGGTCGAATATCGAAACGTTTGGCCCCAGGTCAGGCTTGCTAGTGGCTTTCTGCGCGGTCAGTTGGCCGTGACAGACTAACAGGAGCGCACACGTACAAAGCCAGCGGATTTGTTTATTCACAGGATTCCCTATCCCCAGAGATGCACAAGGAGATGCCCAGTAATCATAATCGTCTACTCGTAGCGTGTTCTTGGCGGGTGATGGCCTCCCAGGAGGTACGAGTCGGGCAGTAGAGAGTGGCCGCAGGCGCAGCGCAAATCCCTCCGCTACGCTTAGCTCTGTCGAAAAACATTTCCACGAAAGAGCCGCTGAACCGCAGATCTCTCCACTCCGCTGCGCTCCGGTCGAGATGACAAAGGGGAGGGTCGTTATGGCCCGCAGCAGAGGTCTAGGGATGGGCAAACCGCAGGTCCCTCCACTGCGCTGCGCTCCGGTCGGGATGACAAGGGGGGCGGTGCTTCCAAAGAGAGTAGTTGCTGAACAGGAGCTGTTTATCAGGGCACGACTTTACTTTAGTCGTGCCGTAAACGTTGAGAAGATGCCGGGCTTTAGAGGGTGTGTGAGTACCGCCCGAAAGAACCGCAGGTCCCTCCACTACGCTCCTTCGGAGCTCCGGTCGGGATGACAATTCTGTTGCGGGGGCAAGCATGTCAAGCTAAAGCTCTTGCGGGCATAACAGAATTGTCATCCCGACCGGAGCTCCGAAGGAGCGTAGTGGAGGGACCCGCGGTTCTTTCGGGCGGTACTCACACACCCTCTAAAGCCCGATATTTTTGCAATCGTTTATGGCCCGACTGAAGTCGTGCCCTGATACAAAACAGAGCTTTTCCATAGCCCGCCTATCCCGGCCACCGGTCGATCGGGTGCCCCATCCTTCGCGTTCTGTGCGAAGGGTGGGATACGCAAAACTACTGCGCGCCGCTCTTGAAAAGCTGTTCCGCCAAGAAGTTTTCTACGCGAGTCTGGTTCCGCATGACTTCGTAATACGCGGCCCTTAGTAGCTGGGACCGGCTGTCACGCAGTTGCTGGCGAATGTCCTGTTGCACCCGCGGATCATTGAGCTCGCGCTGCCCGGCCGGTTCCTTTTCTATGAGCTTGTAGATCGAGTACGCAGCGGGCGACTTGGCGCCTGGCGCCTGCAAGGGAATGACCTCAGTGATCTGCCCCGGCTGAAGCTTCGAGATCGCAGCGAAGATCGGCGGAGGCTGGCTGCGAAGGCTCGATTCCGGGATGAAGCCCATATTCCCACCGTTATTCGCGTCATTGGTGTTCTCAGACAGGTTCTGGGCCAGGGTCGCGAAATCCACTCCGCTTTCCAGCTGACTGTGAATCATCTCGATCTTCCGGCGCGCCTCGACGTCGCTGCCGGCCTTACTGTTCTGTAAATTGGCGCCCTGCTGCATCTTCGTTGGCTGCGAAGTCACCACGATGTCGGCGATGTCATACTTCGGCTCGATGAAGTTGAACTGGGTCTTGTTCGAGTTATAGAAATTTGCGACGTCTGCATCGGTAATGTTGATCCGCGAGTTCACTTCCTTGTTCAAGAGCTTTTCCGCAGTCAGGTTGCGCCGTATCTGCACCCGCAGTTCTTCCAAAGACAAACCCGAGGCCTGCAGCTTCTTATCCCATTCTTCCTGGGTGTAAGGCGCCTTCATTTCCGCCTGCTTGGCGTCCACCTCCTCATCGCTGGCCACCAGGCTCATTTTCTTCGCTGCCTGCTGCACAATCTCATCATCGATCAAGGACTTCAGGATCCCGAGCCGCGTAGCTTCTGCTTGCTCCTTGGTGGGTTGCTCCTTGTTGTTTCCCAGGTTGTCGTGGTAGAGCTTCTCCACTTCGGAGCGCTGGATCGGTTGTCCATTGACCGTCGCTACCACATCGGGCCCGTAGCTCTTCTTGCACCCTGCAACGCTGCTCGCCAGCAGGATGCTTATTAAAAAAAAGCGCATCCGGATCGGTTCCAGAAAAGTTTCCAAAGGTCTTTCTCCTCGCGCTTGCATGTCTTTACTTGGGGGACGGCGGAGCAGGCGTCTTCGGCGCTTCCGCTACCAGGGGTGGGGGCTGCACACCGGATTCTCGCAGCGCCCGGTCGATGGCAGTCCAAACCTCTGCCTGCGGCAGCGCCCCAGCGATGCGCTCGCCGTTGATGAATAATGTCGGCGTACCGTTCACCCCCAGGCTGTCGCCCTGCTTCATCGAAGCGCGCACCGCGGCCTCATCTTGCTTGGTGATGCACACGTCCAATTTCGCCCCATCCAGCTTGGACCGCTGGCCCTCTTCACGCGTTAGCTTATCCAGCGTCTTAAACGCCAGTTGGCTGTCATGTGCCGGGCCGGTGATCTCGTCCCCGTGGGTGTGCACGTAATCCACAAACTTCCAGTAAGCATCCCCGCTCTGGTCTGCCAGGCAGTTAGCGTCTATCGCCGCATGCATGGCCCAGGGATGGATTTCCACCAGCGGGTAGTCCTTGTAATAAAACTTGATCAGGCCCTTGTAGCGGTCAAGGGTCGCTGGAAAAAGCTGCCCATGCATACGAGCGCAGTAAGGGCACTCCAGGTCGTCGAAATTGACGATGGTGATTTTGGCGTCCTGCGTCCCCCGCAAAGGGCGGTTCTGAGTCGAGATCATGTCCGATGGACTATGACTAATGTCGAACCTCTCCAGGCGCGCAACCGTGTTGCCATCGCTGGAAAGAAGAAAATTCACCACCGTTTGCTTGCCATGAGAAGAGAAAGTGACGGGAAGGTTTTCGAACCCCGGAAACTCGCTTTTGCTGGTCGCTCCGATCGCCACGTCGACATTCGGGGGCACTTCGAATTGCGAGCGCACCAGGACTTCTATTCTCCGGTTCAGCTGCGATATGGGGACGGGAGAAACGTTGTTTGCTGCGCTACTGGGCGAACTCTGCGCCTTGCAACCTGCGGACAGAGTAACTAGCAGGCACCAAACCAGGGTACGGCGTACAGACAAGAAGACCACCTTTCCATACTCCATTAGAGCATTTCTCCTGGAATCGTGTCGCTTTCCGGGGGGAATCAGAAGATTCGTTCCGAATGCTTCAAATTGCCCGCGGCGCCCACCCCGGCCAGCGTGAAGTTGAAGCTGTACTGATTCTCATTGCGCACCGACCCCAGGGCCAGGCGGCGGTATTCGACAGCAAGCCCACAGCAATCCCAGTTGTACGAGGTCTGGATGCCCCCATACTGCAATGCATCCTGAACCAGGTCATAGCCGGCGTTCGCTGCGGCGCTCAACCCGCGCTTGGTGGGAGATCCATACCCCACCAGCAAACGTATCTGGTTGTACTTCGTCACCTGGCTGGCCAGGTTGGAAGTGAACGATGCATTCAGCGTCTGGAGAGTGGAATACCCCAGGCTCCCGAACACGCCCGCTCGCCGGTAATCGACGAACACGTTGCTGGCGTCCAGCCGGTGGTTCTTGAAATCGTAGTCCGCATCCCATTCCAGGTCCATGTGTTCACTGGTGCGGATATCGAAGCGGGAGATCAACGGCGACGTGTTGCGCGGCCCATCAAGAAAACCCACGCCGGTGAGGTCGAGCGAGGAGGTAAGCACGTTGCGCCGGAATGGAACAGCGGCGCCCCCGAAGTACGGGGCGAAGAAATACTTTGCGGCCAGCTTCCAGGTGATCCACGCATCGCTATTGCCTCCGCATTCGGTGTAGTCATAGGCCAAATTGATGATCCCGTTAATGGCCGCAGGCACCTCCCCGCTGCTGCATGGCTTGGGATGCAAATGCTTGAAGAAGAGTCTCTGCGTGAGGGAGTACTCCAGTTCGTTGGTGTCGCTCTCCACATCGACTGTATCGAAGCGGGGAATGGAAGCGAAGTTGTTGATCCCGCCCACAACACGATAGTGCAACTCAGGCTCAATCGTGTGGCGCAAGTCGCTGCCGAAAAGGCGCTCCAACGCGGGTGCCTTGAAATCCCGGACCAGCACCGGTGGCCGCAGCTCGAAGCTGGCTTCCAGGTCGGAGCGATTGACGCTCCCGTTTCCCTGCAAGGGCGTCGTGCTGCTGGGAATCTGGCTTTCGGTGTAGTAGGTTTCTCGCGCAGCGACTTCGGGGCGCAGCGTCCAGCCGTCGAAGTGCAGGGGCAGATCGAGGCGAGGGTAAAGATCAAAGCGCCCCATGTTCCCTGTTTTGTAACCTGGCTCACTGCGGCTCAATCCCGCTGCGGATGTATCCACGCTCCAGCGCGCCGGCGCCTGGGGAATCGACCGCTCGATGCTGTCGAAGTCAAGACTGGGCACATGCAGAATGCGAATCTGCGGCGTGTCGTAGGTGTTGCCCACCTGGGTAATGCCCTCGAAGTTCTGATAGCGGTCGAAGTGCAAGCTGGTGGAGCGTCCCCCATCGTTGTGGGTGAGGAATGCTGAAGAGGTGACCTGCGATGCGACGGCCAGCGCAAAGGACTCCGCGAATGCCTCGCGGTAGACATAGGAGCTCAGATATTCGCCCGTGGCCACCGCACGCAGGTGCCCATCCAGATCGAAGTCGCGCCGGCCACTGAAGACGATGTCCTGGCCGCCCTGGTTGAGATAGTCGGGAGCCAGGCCCCGGTCGAAGAGAGCGGTAAAGCGTGCGTTCACAAAATCCTCACCGCGCCCGCGATAGCGGAAGTCCCCGCTGGGCGACCAGCCGCGCTTGGAAAAGTATTGTGTGCCAAAGGTGGCGTCCGTGCTGCGGTTGATCACCAGGTAAATCGATTCGCCAAGGATCGTTCCCTTGGTCGAGGAGGTACCGAGAACGGGAAGCAGCAGACCGCTTTGCCGGTCATTGGTGTCCACTGGATGGGTAACAAACGGCAGGTAAAGAATGGGCACGCCCAGCAGGCTGAAATAACTGTTTCTGGCCCGCGCTTCTCCATAGTTCACCAAAATCAGTGAAGAGTGGATCTGCCAGTCCGGGTCAGGCAGCAAGCACGAGGTCATCGTGCCCTGGATGATTTGGTAGCGTTCCGGGCCTTCCTTGATGAGCACTCGGCCGGTAAAGAGAAACGGGTTGGCCGTGGTGTACACCAGCTTGCGCTTGCTGGCAGAGGGCTGACGGCCAACGCTTCCCGTCACGTTTTCAAACCGGCCGGTTTCCAAATCAAAATTCAGCTTGCCGTGATCGGCAAGGATAAGCTCATTGTTCCGCCCACCCTGCAGCCTTACATGGCCATCGGCTTCGGCGTCGCCCGTCTCCCCATTGTAGGAAGCCTTATCGGCATTGAGAACGAAGTCCTTGTATTCAATCCTGACATCGCCTGTAAGCAAATAGACATCGCCGCGCTTCTCCTGCTGCTTGGATTCAATGCGCACGGGGACACC
>Ga0302326_10033062_pt1 | contig 10287 bp, 9 predicted proteins | sample Palsa_T0_3_FD_202264 | JGI IMG/M metagenome (GOLD analysis project Ga0302326, IMG submission 202264) | Peat permafrost microbial communities from Stordalen Mire near Abisko, Sweden - Palsa_T0_3 | ecosystem: Environmental > Terrestrial > Soil > Palsa > Peat permafrost | place: Sweden: Abisko... | reverse complement strand
CGTCCCATCCAAGTAGAAGGACAACGGGCCTCGGCTTTACGGTTCGGCGATGCGCACCTGCAGGCATTACTCAGCGTGCTGGTGTTGTTCAGTTTCCCACTACGGGGTTTCACTAATCAGGAAATGCGGGCCTTGCTGGCTCAACTGCTGGGTCTCGACCCAGCCCATTACCCCGTGGGGCGAATGACCTACGACCTACGCCGTCTCCGTCTGCACGGCCTGATCGAGCGCATCCCGAAAAGCCATCGCTACGACCTCACCCCGGCGGGCCTGCGCATTGCTCTATTCTTCACGCGCACCTACGCACGACTGTTGCGTCCAAAACTCGCTCAGATCATGCCCGGTGGTCCACCCGGAGACTCCCCTCTTCGGGCCGCCTTTGATCGCCTTCAGACTGAGATTGATCGCTGTTGCGAGGAGGAAAAACTCGTCGCCTGAAAACTTGACCCATTTACATTACAATTTCTTGAGTAAGGACTCTAGCTACTTTCCCACTTAAAATTCTTTTTTCCGGAGGCCGTCATGTAACGTGCTGTTACGCAAGGTTACAGATAGGCTTGTCGAGGGCGATCAGGCCCGATCCGAGGTTGGAGGGAGATTTTCGCCCATCCTGCCGGCCACGATCTCGATGAATTCGAACTCCGCTCGTCGATTCGATCGGGAGAGGACCGCACTTGGTTGAACGCACACCTGCATCAATCGCTGCCGACAGCAGCTCGTGGGTAATCAAAAGACCATCTTCCACGCGAATGCTGGCCGCAACTAGGCTGGCCTTGAAGCCTGAATTTACGGCCTCCAGAGTGACGTGTGCCTTGGGAAGCACCGCTTCATTCTGTTCAGTAGTGGTGAGTGCTTCGGTGGAACCGATGATCCAGCGAAACGTGGCAACCATCAGCAAGCACAGTAGCAAAGTGAGCCGACGCATGTGACAAAGCTAGGATACAGCGCAGCCGTACTCTGGTCAACAAAAATCGCATATTCCGGTACGAATATGTTTTGGTGCGTTCCGGCAAGAGCTCGCCCTTGCCTCTACTGAATCGAAGAGATTTAGTCCACGAATTTTAAGTGGGAAAGTAGCTAGCCCACTCCAAGTGGGACTGCAAGTACCTTGTTGTCTTCGTGCCTAAACGGCGGCGGAAAGCTATTTTCGGGCAGATCCGCCGTCAACTGGCCCGATTTTGCATACGCTGGCGAAACAGAGGAGTCAGACACCCCCCGCAGAGCGGGTGGCTTGATGAGTGGGGCCGCCTCAAAGGCGGTCGGGCCATGGGTCTAGGCGTCGCGCGTTGCGCGCCTCAATTCACGCTTCAGAATTGTCCGCTACCATCCGCGGCATCCTGCTCGCGGATGTATTGGCGAACCTGCTCTAGTTCGAACCCTACCGTGGACACCGCGTAGCCGCGGGCCCAGAAGTGTTCGCCGGAGAGATTCCTCTCCTTTCCGGAAAGCCGTGCGATGGCAATCGCGCTCTTTCCCTTCAGGAATCCAATCACGGAAGCAACCGGGTGCTTGGGCGGGATCGCGATGCCCATATGCACATGATCCGGCATCCAGTGCCCCTCCACGATCTGGCATTCCTTCTGTTTCGCCAGCGCATGCAAAATCGGGCCCAGTTGACGGCGGATCTGCCCGAAAATAGCTTTCCGCCGCCGTTTAGGCACGAAGACAACAAGGTACTTGCAGTCCCACTTGGAGTGGGCTAGGCTTTGATAAACGTCTGACATTTGATCCTCCTACGAGTTGGTCATCAAGCCACTTGAGGAGGATCATACTCCCGGAACGGTCAAACCTTTTCAAGTCTCACTGGTCGAACCAGTGGCTTACCCATTGAGTTAGTATTCGCCTGTCCTGCGACCGCGCCAGACGTCGTCCGGCTCGCTGGCGCTCAGGCGTCGCACAATCCAGGTGTTCGGACCGCAGGCTATTGACGGCGAAACATAGTGAGGTTACCGACGCATAATTGGCAATCGAGGATTCAGGCGGCTTTCTGAATGCGGCCAGGGATTGCCAATCGCGCGTGGTAACTAAAGATCGTTGCGAGAGATCCCGAGTTTTCGCATCATGGCATTGAGAGTAGTCCGGTGCAGTCCCAGATGGGTGGCCGCGGTGGTGACCACCCCTCCACACTCCCGTAGCACCCGGACGACATGCTCCCGTTCAACCTGCTCCAGCGTCGCGCCACCGGCCGTCTCCACGGCTTCTTGCCGTATTTCCGCTAACGGAGCGCGGAGGCTGGCTCCCCGGGAAAGAATGACTGCCCGTTCAATGAAGTTTTCGAGCTCCCGTATGTTGCCCGGCCAATTCCAACGTACCAGAGCGCGCATCGTCTCCGAGGAGATGTTTTCGATCTGCCGGTTCATCTTTGCGGCATACTTCTTCGTGAAATGTCGCGCCAGTATCGGGATGTCATCGGGGCGCTCACGTAGCGGAGGCATCGTGATGGGAAAGACTTTCAGACGATAGTAGAGATCGCTGCGGAAGAGTTTGTCCCCCATCATCTGGGCCAGATTCCTATTGGTTGCGGCCACCAGCCGCACGTCGATGGGAATTGTCTTGGTGCCCCCCAACCTCTCGAACGACTTCTCTTGCAGAGCGCGCAGTAACTTCGGCTGCAGGTCGAGCGGGATGTCGCCCACCTCATCCAGAAAGAGTGTGCCCCGATGGGCCATCTCGAAACGTCCGATCTTTTGCGACAAGGCGCCGGTAAAAGCGCCTCTCTCATAGCCGAATAGCTCGCTCTCGAGAAGCCCCGTGGGAATGGCTGCACAGTTCAATGTGACGAAGGGAAGATTCTTGCGCGGACTCAGGCGGTGTACGGCGTGTGCGATCAGTTCCTTCCCCGTGCCGGTTTCCCCCAGGATCAAAACCGTCGCATCGGTAGGCGCAACCAACTCCGCCTGCTGGAGGACCCGCTTCAGAGCCGCGCTGCCGCCTACTATCTCCTCGTAGTCTTGTTTGAGATCGGGGTCTTCGTCCTCAACACTCTCTAGCCGGTCCCTTTCCCGGAGGTCCTGCACAAATGTGATCCACTTGAAGGGAGAGAGCCTTAACACCGCGGTGGCTACCATCACCAAGACCGGGGTTCCGTCCTTTCGAATCAACTTCTTTTCATACGGGGTGCAGGCTCCGAACTGCAGGCCCTCCTCATGCGCCAGCTCATCGAGCGCGGCGTATTCCGGCGGAGTGAGAGCGGGCCACTGCATCCGGCCGGATGCCAGGTCTTCGCGGCTGTACCCGACTAAGTCGAGAAACGCATCGTTTACCTCGGGAATATGGTCAAACTCGCCGGAAACGATGCCGGCGATGGTCGCTTGCAAGGGGACTGGCCGGAGGCGCGCGCGACTGCGCCGCAGCTTCTCGTCCCTCTCGTGACGATCACTGAACTCGCGTACCACTCTCGCAAAGCCCTGCAATTCTCCGCTCGCATCTTTGAGCGCCATTGCCCTACCTCCCCGGACTTCGGTCTGCTTCGAGGTCCCATGAACTTTTCCGTTCCCATCAGATCGGAGAGAGCCGCATTCGTGCCCGACCGTCAGGCCGTCTGGGCTTCGAGCGCCGCGCCGTTCTGGCGGAGGAACCGGCGCTTGGGCAAGGTGAACGGGCGGTCCCTGGCAAGCTTGAGAGAGCGGCGTTCCCCCCGCGGTTTCGGCCATTTAGAGCGGTGCCAACTCTGCGCGGTCCAGATGACTGGCGCCTTGGCGAGCGCCTGGAATATTTCGACGCTCATGCTGGCTAGCCAAGCCGCAGTTTACATAGTTGGGGCACGACCTTGCCGGAACGGTCACTAGTGCAGAGTCAAATACTTAGTTGAGGAGAGCCTGCCTAGTTTTAGTTATTCGCGCCAACCGAACGGATCGCCTTTCCTCAACTTGCCGCGCTCATCGCCGTCATCGCCGCCGCACGCATGGGAATCTGGCCGTACCAATGTTGCCATGCCGATTTCACACTCCGGAATACTTCGCGGCGATCAAACGGCTTCGCCAACACGTCCCAAGCGCCTAAGTTCAGAGCTTCAGCCCAAAGGCGCTCGTCCGCAAGCCTGGATGCAACGATCAAGGATGGAGGATCTGGCAGGCTCCTGAGACTCTCCAGCAAGTCAATCCACGTTCCCGACGGCAAATCCCGCTCACAAAGAACAACCGCAATCTCATGCTGTTGTAACAAGGCCACAGCGGACCCAAGATCGTGAGCGTGGAACAGCCTCCACGTTGAATGACCGACAATAGCCATCAAAGACAAGCAATCCTCTTCAAACGGGCTGACGGAGAGGACCGTCAAGGTTCCCGTGGGACCGCTTGCGATTGCCTGCGGCTTCTTCATGAGAAATCACCTCATTGCGGCGTGTACCGGGCGCTTGATAGCTACCCTAACACCGACGAACACACCTATCCTATTTAGAGTGTTCTCTTATTCAGGTCGGGGCGTTAGGAGCGGTGACGTCCGTGGGATGGCGCTCCAATCCCCGCCAATTTCGGGGACGCCTCTTCCAAACTACAGTCCCGTGCGTACTATAAAATAATTCTAAGAATAATTCCTAATCTTTTCTGTGTCAATAGAAATTTCAGAGCTTTTCCACAGATATTTCCAGATCCCAGGAGCTTTTTCTTCGTATTGAACAAAAGAAATTCGGTTCTCCTCCCAAGAGTGTGGTTGAAGTTGAAGAGTCCGGTCTGATCCACATCGGCGGAAAGGCAGAGTGGTAGACAACCAGGACGCAGCGAAGGCGTGGCTCGCCATGATTGGTTTTGCCGATCTGGCCGGTGATCGCGGCGGCCAGGCAAACAGCGGTCTGGCGTCCGTAATCATCGGCATAGCATCCTCCCCGTTAGTGCAGCCTTCGTCCCAAGCAGAAGGCCGCGCCTATTCGCCGGAACGCCTTATTCCATCCATGCCGACGTGGTGATTGTTCCGGCGGGAGGCTTGGCATGAACATTAATTCTCGCACCCTCACCTACGCCCTCTGGATCGGCGGCCTTACCACCATGATGACCGTCATCGGCCTGATTGTTTGGCTCTCGGTACCCATGGGCGTATGGTTCCTCTATCTTGTTGGCGTGGGAGTGTTCCTCGGGGCGGTCACCGGGTTTATTGCTATGAGTTCGATTCAGCGGAGGTGATATGGCGCGCCCACCATTGAGAATGCCGGCCGCCGTCCCGCGGCGTCCGGAATGGCCTGGACGAATGCGTCTGTGGTTAGTAAATAGCCTGCGTCGTCCTCCCAGCGTGTTAGTGCCGGAATAAAAGAGCAGCAATTCCGCCGGGTTCGACGCTAAATGCCCAACGAATTTCAACGGCGACCGACACTAATGCGACGGCTGGCGTTGATGAAGCACGGCGGGGCCAGTCTGCGGGTCGAGATCAAGAAAACCAACCGCTGAACGCACTTCCGCACCCTCCGCGCCGTCAGCAGGAAGAGGAATTGTGGAGTACCTGGCAGCGTTTCGTCTCCAGGCGGACCCATTCGACGACGAGGTGTAGTCTATCGGCATCATCCACGATGCCCGCTACATCGCGAGGCCGCATCGGGCCGCGGTGAGATGGGCCGTGAAGAACGAGTGGGGGCCGGTAAACAGTCTGCGTATCGAGATCCGCATGAGGAGTACGGCGTATGACGTGTATTCCGTCCGTCTGAGTTGGAGGGCTTGGCGCAAGCTCGATAGTAACGCCGCCGGCAGCAAATCCGCCAGGGAGAATTTAGAACCTCGTATAGAGTGGGTACCGCGTCCTCGCCGATGGCTGGTTTTCTTTGACTACAAACCTGGCGGAATTGCTGCTCTTTTATTCCGGCACTAACACCCAGCGGAACTCGGCTTCACACACGCCCGTCGGGTGTTGGTGTTCATGCTGAAATCCAAGCGCGTGTCCGAATTCGTGCAACACTGTGGCGCTCCAATCCTGCGGCAGCCGTTGCGCGAAGCCTCCGAAGTTCATCGAGGCAGTTCCCGAACGCGTGATCGCCGCGTTCACGCTATCCGTGCCGATCAACGACCAGTAACCCGTCTGGTCAAAGGATACGCGGATCTGAGTCGTGAAGCCCCGATCCGCCAGCGACCACTGGTAAAACGCGCTGGTTTGCGGATCCTTGAATTCCAGCCTTATGTTGCCGTGCCGCATCCACTCCGAGGCGGTAGCGGCAATCCTGCCATAAAGCTCGTCGGAGCCGCCGCGGAAGGCAACCACCACGGTCTGGCCGCGAGTCCATCGCTTCCCTTTGGAGATAACGAATTCAAGGTTGGGGCCGCGCAGGGCGCCCGCAACTGCCCGCTCATGCTCGTCCACTGCCTGCTGGAGCTCGTCGGGCAGCGCATCCACGAGCATATCCTTCGCGTAAGATTCAGCCAGGCGGAAATGGGTGAAGGCGGCGGGACTTTGCCGATCAGCGCACGATAGCGCCCGGGCGAAACCAGGAAGACATGCACGACACCAAACGACTTTTCGTCCCATATCTCCAACCCGTAAGGATCGGGATAAATCTTTTGGGTCATAGCGCCCCCGGCGCCGATTCCCGGTTCGCCGGCGCCTTCCGCGAACATGGACATGGCTGTGTCCGATTCGGCCGGGCCGATATCCGGGAAATGGCCGGGCCTGGGATCATAAACGCGAACCTGCAACGCGCTCGCCGCCTGCCCGGACAGCTGTTCGCCGATCGTATCTCCGAGCCCTGTCGCCGTGGCGACGAACTGCCGGATTGTCCCTTCTCCGGAGTTGATTCCGTCGAGCCACGGCTGTCCGGGACAGACCACGTAGTTCTGCGGATCGGCCGCGAGTCCTTCCCTCAAGGGTCCGCCCGATATGGCATTGATGCCTCCGACCGCGACCTGAACCGCATTGGGTTTCCAGCGCGCGGCGGAAAATTGGAACCAGAGCGCTTCGCGCTCGTAGATCGGCGCTATAAAGCCGCCAGTCGCCTTCCAGACTGGCGGAGCCACGGCCCCCAGGGACTCGACGCTGTCCAATCGGAATGAACCAAAGCCAGGAGGCAATGGATACTCCTTGCCATCCTCGGGCAAGCGCAAGGTCCGTTGCAACGTCATGGAGAATCGCTCACCCACATAGATGCGGTCTTGCTCCATCCGGACTTCGAGCCGCGACGTCATATCACACTTCTTTCTCCAGCGCCGATGCCGAATCACCTTTTCCCCTGCCCCATAGCACTTCTAGCCAGTGTCAATCTATTGCGCAACTACTTGGCCATCTGCGGCGAAAGTGGCTTGGAAATTTTGTTATAGTCCGGCATATAGACCAGCAATCCGCCAGCTCTGGTGTTCTTGGAGTAGCCCGCAACCAAACTGATCCTGATAATGGTCCGGGAAAAAATCGAATGCGTCGGTTGGGTCCGCATCGATTAGCTTCATGTCCGTGTCGGTCATCGTGAGTTTGCCAAACCGCAGCACGCCGCCGCGATACCATATGTAATTGCCGCCGCCCGGTTTTCCAGGCACTTTTCGCGCCGTTCCGAACGTTTGTACGATCTCGTCACCTTGAACGCTTACCGCCGTGATATGGCCGCGCATCTTCGGCGGCGGCAACATCTGGGCCGGGTCCAGGATGATGTCGTTTCCCTCCACGCTCACGCCTTTGGTCTTGCGGGTATTAATCATCTTGGCCATATCCAGGCCGAACAGTTTCATCAAGCCTTTAACCGGCACATGAGCCGCCTTCACCTGCGTAGGGTGAATACGTATGTTCCCTTCGGGCGTGGCGCTCATGACGCCAATCATTTCAAAGGCAATTCCGATGCCCTTCTTCATCGTACCGGTCTGTTTAATCTGGTTGCCCTGTATACTGAGCGTCAAATTCTTGAGCGGCGCGTCAGGCGCGCCAAACACGTACGTGTTTAGGGCATGGCTCATGCTAGCTGCGCTGACGCCCACTTCGGCCGAATCGATCGCTACAATGTAAGAAAGTTTGTCGTCGAACGTCGGCGGTTGCCCTTTCTTAGTAGGAAGGAACTGGCCTGACAAATGGTGTATGTGCAGAATCAGTGCCGGATCCAGGTGAATATCGACGTTTACCATCTCTACCTGCGTTTGGGCAGTTTCCCTCTGGACCGCGGCCGGCGCGCTCTCATGGCTTTGTTCGACCGGCGCGACCGCCTTATCCTTACCGGCGCTGCAACCGCTGAGAAACAGAACGGTTGCGATCGCCCCCACAACCCATGTGGCGGACGGGGAGCCCTCTGGGCCCGTGCGTCCTGCGTTCACACTCGTTCGAATGCGCTTCGGTCCGCGCGCAAACGCGTGTCGAGATGAGTCTCGGGGTTTGGCGCGCTTTCTCGGTTTTGGCTGTCCCAACATAAGGTTATAGAATACTAGGAGTCCGGCGGCGATGGTCACCACCGAGGGCGTCGCCGAAGTCCAGATGACCGTGCTGGTAATGTTAGCGGTGCTCGAATCGCTATAAGTGCCAGTCGCCGTGAACTGCTGCGTTGCGCCCTTGGCGATGGAGGCAGGGGCGGGAGTGACCGCGATGGATTGCAATATCGCCTGTGTCACCGTCAGCACTGCCGCCGGGGATGTCACACTCCCCAGGCTTGCCGTGATGTTGCTGGTTCCCGCGCTCACGCCGGGCGCCAGGCCGCTGGCGGCGATAGTCGCCACCGAGGGTGTCGCCCCGTCGGGCCGCTTCGATGTGAACGGGAATTTCCAGTTGGCAATGCTGTGACGTCTCCCAGGCCGGAAGAGGCGAAGCGTTTTGCGTGCCTGCGCGAAGCGGGCTTTTCATAGGCCGGCCGCACGCTGGCGTGCGGCGATTTCGTCGAGTTCCGCCGCCGGTCATCTGGTCGTGCCGGTTTCCCCCAGGATCAAAACCGTCGCATCGGTAGGCGCAACCAACTCCGCCTGCTGGAGGACCCGCTTCAGAGCCGCGCTGCCGCCTACTATCTCCTCGTAGTCTTGTTTGAGATCGGGGTCTTCGTCCTCAACACTCTCTAGCCGGTCCCTTTCCCGGAGGTCCTGCACAAATGTGATCCACTTGAAGGGAGAGAGCCTTAACACCGCGGTGGCTACCATCACCAAGACCGGGGTTCCGTCCTTTCGAATCAACTTCTTTTCATACGGGGTGCAGGCTCCGAACTGCAGGCCCTCCTCATGCGCCAGCTCATCGAGCGCGGCGTATTCCGGCGGAGTGAGAGCGGGCCACTGCATCCGGCCGGATGCCAGGTCTTCGCGGCTGTACCCGACTAAGTCGAGAAACGCATCGTTTACCTCGGGAATATGGTCAAACTCGCCGGAAACGATGCCGGCGATGGTCGCTTGCAAGGGGACTGGCCGGAGGCGCGCGCGACTGCGCCGCAGCTTCTCGTCCCTCTCGTGACGATCACTGAACTCGCGTACCACTCTCGCAAAGCCCTGCAATTCTCCGCTCGCATCTTTGAGCGCCATTGCCCTACCTCCCCGGACTTCGGTCTGCTTCGAGGTCCCATGAACTTTTCCGTTCCCATCAGATCGGAGAGAGCCGCATTCGTGCCCGACCGTCAGGCCGTCTGGGCTTCGAGCGCCGCGCCGTTCTGGCGGAGGAACCGGCGCTTGGGCAAGGTGAACGGGCGGTCCCTGGCAAGCTTGAGAGAGCGGCGTTCCCCCCGCGGTTTCGGCCATTTAGAGCGGTGCCAACTCTGCGCGGTCCAGATGACTGGCGCCTTGGCGAGCGCCTGGAATATTTCGACGCTCATGCTGGCTAGCCAAGCCGCAGTTTACATAGTTGGGGCACGACCTTGCCGGAACGGTCACTAGTGCAGAGTCAAATACTTAGTTGAGGAGAGCCTGCCTAGTTTTAGTTATTCGCGCCAACCGAACGGATCGCCTTTCCTCAACTTGCCGCGCTCATCGCCGTCATCGCCGCCGCACGCATGGGAATCTGGCCGTACCAATGTTGCCATGCCGATTTCACACTCCGGAATACTTCGCGGCGATCAAACGGCTTCGCCAACACGTCCCAAGCGCCTAAGTTCAGAGCTTCAGCCCAAAGGCGCTCGTCCGCAAGCCTGGATGCAACGATCAAGGATGGAGGATCTGGCAGGCTCCTGAGACTCTCCAGCAAGTCAATCCACGTTCCCGACGGCAAATCCCGCTCACAAAGAACAACCGCAATCTCATGCTGTTGTAACAAGGCCACAGCGGACCCAAGATCGTGAGCGTGGAACAGCCTCCACGTTGAATGACCGACAATAGCCATCAAAGACAAGCAATCCTCTTCAAACGGGCTGACGGAGAGGACCGTCAAGGTTCCCGTGGGACCGCTTGCGATTGCCTGCGGCTTCTTCATGAGAAATCACCTCATTGCGGCGTG
>Ga0302326_10033058_pt1 | contig 10288 bp, 6 predicted proteins | sample Palsa_T0_3_FD_202264 | JGI IMG/M metagenome (GOLD analysis project Ga0302326, IMG submission 202264) | Peat permafrost microbial communities from Stordalen Mire near Abisko, Sweden - Palsa_T0_3 | ecosystem: Environmental > Terrestrial > Soil > Palsa > Peat permafrost | place: Sweden: Abisko... | reverse complement strand
AAAACGCGCCGGACAGAGCCGCAAGCCGGAGAACCGCTGGCTGTGGCGCGCTGCAGGATCGCTTCACGTTCGACACCTTTGTCGTGGGACCGACCAACGAATTCGCGAACGCCGTCGCTCGTAGAGTAGCCTCGTGGGCCGACGGACACTTCAATCCCGTCGTTTTCCACGGACCGTACGGGTTCGGTAAGACGCATCTCTTGAACGCCCTCGCCTGGGAGGCCATGAGAACCGCGCCCCACCGCCGTGTGGTCTATCTGACCGCCGAGCGTTTTCTGTCGCGCTTCGTGCGGGCGCTGATGGACAGACAGGCGGCGGCGTTCAAGGAAGAGCTCCGGTCGGCGGACCTCTTGCTCATTGATGACGTCCACTTTATCGGCGGAAAGCAATCCTCGCAGGAGGAGCTCTTCCATACCTTGGCTGCTCTGATGGAGGATGGGCGGCGCGTTGTCTTCTCGGCTGACCGGGGTCCTTCTGCGCTTACCGAGTTGGACGGTCGGCTTCGCTCCCACCTGTCGTCTGGGCTCGTTTGCGGCATAGAGCCCGCCGACCGCGCGCTTCGCCTGGGAATTCTGGAAAAGAAACTCGACGTCCTTTGCCGACAGCAGGGGTTCGCAGGGGTCCTTCGCTCCGAGGTAGGGCAGTTCCTGGTCGATCGCTTCACCGACAGCGTGCGAGAGCTGGAAGGCGCGCTTAATACGCTCATCGTCCGGGTGGGTCCCCGACTGAGCGCCCTTACGCTGGAGGATTGTCAACGCCTCCTTCGCCCCCACCTGCGCGGAGGAGAACGTCGGGTCACCGTCGACGATATCCAGAAGACCACGGCCGAGTATTTTGGTCTCAAGCAGGCCGATCTGATCTCTGAGCGACGTACGCGATCTGTCGCTCGTCCCAGGCAAGCGGCGATGTGGCTCGCCAAGCAGCTCACGACGCGATCGTTGCCAGATATCGGGAGACGGTTTGGCGGTCGCGACCATACGACCGTCCTGCATGCAGTTCGGCGGATCGATCAACTGAGGGCCGCCGATTCCCAGCTTGCGAGCGACCTCGAGGCCCTGGAGCGAAAGCTCCGAGGTTGATTCCAGAGCGACGGAGCGCCTGCTCAGCGTGGACGAAAAGCTTTCGGCGCGACACCGTTTTCCGAGAAGAACGCGAGCATCCGTCGCCAACCGTCCTCGGCGTCGGCTGCGTTGTAGCTGGAGCGGTAGTCGGCGTGAAAACCATGGCCGGCGTCGGGATAGACGACGATCTCGCTGCTGGTCCGGTGCGCCGCGGCGAGCGCATCACGCATGGCAGGCACGGCGGCGGCGAGCGGATCGCGCCCGCCGTAGAGGCCTAGAACCGGACCGTGAAGATGGGAGACTCCCGCAACCGGCCACATCCTGTTGGGGTCGGTCGGCGAACCCGGCGGCGGGACCATTCGGCCATACCAAACCACGCCGGCCTTGAAATCGGTAAACGTCTCGCAGGCGAGCCACGTGACGCCGCCACCCCAACAGAAGCCGGTCACGGCCATTTTCGTACGGTCGACAAACGGCTGCGCTTTTAGAAAGGTCAGAGCCGCTCCGACGTCCCCCATGACCTGCTGGTCCGAGGCCTGGGCGACAATCTTGATCACGGCATTGATGTCTTGGAGCGGGGCCGGATCACCGACCCGGACAAAGAACGCCGGAGCGAGCGCAACGTATCCAAGCTTGGCGAGTCGCCGGCACACGTCCCTGATGTAATCATGAATGCCAAAGACTTCTGAGACGACGAGGATCGTGGGGAAGCGGCCGCCGGCCTCGGGGCGGGCCAGATAGGCGGGAAGAGAGAAGCCTGCGGAAGGAAAGTGTACCGTCTCGACGACGAGGCCAGCCTCGTCGGTATGAATGGGCTCGGCCGTGGCGCCCAGGCCGGCGGCGGCGTAGCCAGCGAAAAATGACGCCGCCACGCCTCGGCGCGTGAGGTCAAAGTCCCTGGGCGGAGCCCCTTCCGGGCGCGTGAGCGTGAGCATGGCGGTCTCCTTGCAAGCTATCGTCGTGCCTTCAGATGACGGCTGTCAACAAGGGACGTGGCGAGGCGCGGCGAAGCGTGAGGTTCAGGCGACCCCCGCCGGGGACCACAGCCGACGTGCCGGCAAGGACGCGCTCGATTCCGTGAAAGGCGAGCCGGTCCTCCCCGGCCAGAATGCACACGTCGCCCGAAGCGAGCCAAGTCGGGCGCGACGGCGACCGTCGGCTTTGACCGCCGATTCGAAAAGCCGCCGTATCCCCGAGGGAGATCGAGAGAACCGGTATCGAGAAATCCGCCTCGTCGCGATCCTGATGCAAGCCCATGCGAGCGCCTGACCGGTACAGGTTGACCAGACAGGCGTCTGGCTCGATCCGATCATCAACGAGATCGGACCAGAGCTCCAGCAGCCGCATCGGAATCGCGGGCCAAGGCGCGCCTGTGAGAGGATGGATGCGCTGATATTCATAGCCTTTTGAAGAGGAAACCCAGCCAAAGAGACCGAGGTTCGTCATCTGCACGCTCATTGGTTTCCCCCAGGGCGTGACCGATCGATAGAAGGGCGCCTCCTCGACGCCCGCCATCACATCACACACCAGAGCCCTCTGCTCCGCGGCGTCCAGACGGGCGCGGAGAAGTCGGAAGCCGCCCGAGCTCACGTTCCCGCGCCTCGCGATCCAAGGATGCGTTCGTTCTCGCCTCCGCCCTTGCGGGAGCGTCGCCGGCGCCCATATCGGAGCGCGGGGCGGCGTCTCTTGGCCAGGGGTCCGCTCGACAGAATTTCGGCGCTCTCGGTCACCGCGAAGGCGTCGACCCTGGAGACCCGTTCGAACCGCACACGCCCGCAGATCAAGCCGCTTGGATAGCTGCAAGCTCTTGAGCGGTCGTCAGTCACAGAGGAAGCGAGAGCAAGAGAACTCATGAGCAAGATTATCGGAATCGACCTTGGCACGACCAACTCATGCGTCGCCATCATGGACGGAAAGACACCCAAGGTCATCGAGAATGCGGAGGGTGTGCGGACCACCCCTTCGGTGGTGGCGATCCTGGACGACGGTGAACGATTGGTCGGCCAGCCAGCGAAACGCCAGGCGGTGACCAATCCCGAAAACACCTTCTTCGCCATCAAACGCCTGATCGGACGCCAATATGACGACCCGATGGTCGAGAAGGACAAGGGCATGGTGCCCTACCAGATCGTCAAGGGTCCCAATGGCGACGCCTGGGTGCGCGCCCATGGCAAGGATTATTCGCCGCAACAGATCTCGGCCTTCATCCTGCAGAAGATGAAGGAAGCCGCGGAGACTCACCTCGGCGAGAAGGTCGAAAAAGCCGTAATCACCGTTCCCGCCTACTTCAACGACGCCCAGCGCCAGGCGACAAAGGACGCCGGGAGGATCGCGGGCCTCGAGGTGCTCAGAATCATCAACGAGCCGACCGCTGCGGCGCTGGCTTACGGCCTGGAGAAAAACGAGGGCAAGAAGATCGTGGTCTACGATCTGGGCGGTGGCACCTTCGATGTTTCGATCCTGGAGATTGGCGATGGTGTTTTCGAGGTCAAAGCCACAAATGGCGATACGTTCTTGGGAGGGGAAGACTTCGATCTGCGAATCGTCGACTTCCTCGCAGACGAATTCAAGAAGGAACAGGGTGTAGATCTTCGCAAGGACAAACTAGCTCTGCAGCGGCTTAAGGAAGAAGCGGAAAAGGCCAAGAAGGAACTTTCCTCGGCGACTCAATATGAGGTGAATCTTCCATTCATCTCCATGAACGCTTCGGGGCCGTTGCATCTGAACATCAAACTATCCCGGGCCAAGCTCGAAGCCCTGGTGGAAGACCTCATCGCAAAGACCGTCGGGCCTTGCGATCGCGCCCTGAAGGACGCGGGGATGAAAAAGAGTGACATCGACGAGGTGATCCTCGTGGGCGGCATGACCCGGATGCCGAAGGTCGTCGAAACCGTGAAGGAGTTTTTTGGACGCGAGCCCCATAAGGGAGTTAATCCCGACGAAGTGGTGGCGCTTGGGGCCGCGATTCAGGCAGGTGTCCTGCAAGGCGACGTCAAGGATGTCTTGCTGCTCGACGTCACGCCGCTGACCCTTGGAATCGAGACGCTCGGAGGCGTCTTCACGCCGCTCATCGAGCGCAACACCACCATTCCCACCAAGAAGAGCCAGGTGTTCTCCACGGCCGACGACAATCAGAATGCGGTGACCATACGGGTCTTCCAGGGTGAACGGTCGATGGCGGCGGACAACAAAATGCTGGGCCAGTTTGACTTGGTCGGCATACCGCCGGCGCCACGCGGCGTGCCTCAGGTCGAGGTGACATTCGACATCGACGCCAACGGTATCGTCAATGTCTCGGCTCGGGACAAGGCCACGAGCAAGGAACAGTCGATCCGAATCCAAGCCAACGGTGGCCTCTCGGACGCCGACATCCAGACGATGGTCAAGGAAGCCGAAGCGAACGCGGCGGAGGACAAGAAGCGCAAGGAACTCGTCGAAGCCCGAAACCATGCCGATTCCTTGATACACACCGCCGAAAAGTCGCTCGCCGAACATGGCGAAAAGGTCGCGGCATCCGATAAATCCGCCATAGAAACCGCCATCAACGAGCTCAAGGCAGAGCTGGACGAAGGTAGTCTCGAGGCTATTCAGGCCAAGACTCAGAACCTGATGCAGGCATCCATGAAACTCGGCGAGGCCATGTACCAGGCTCAGCAGGGCGGCGATGAAAGCGAGGGCGCATCGCGGCCCGCTGCCGATGACGGGGTGGTGGACGCGGAATTCGAGGAAGTGGGGGACGATAAGAGGTCGACGTGACCTCTGACCCGGTAGAGTATCGCCGTCAGACTCCAGCTCGGGCGGCCCGAGCCTTGCGGCGAGGGTCGCTGCCTCCCACTTCAGCTTGATCGCACTCAAGGGTCCTCCGAAGCGTCGAAATGCGCGACTACTACGAAATCCTGGGCGTGAACCGCGGATGCGATGAAGCAGGCCTGAAATCCGCGTTTCGTACGCTGGCCATGGAACACCACCCCGACCGCAATGGGGGCTGCGAGGAAGCAGCGACGCGCTTCAAGCAGATCAATGAAGCCTATTCGGTCCTTTCCGACTCCAAGAAGCGCGCCGCCTATGACCGGTTCGGACATGCCGGGCTTCAGGGCATCAATGGCGGCAGAGGCGGCTTCGCCGATGTGCACGACATCTTCAACGATGTGTTCGGCGATGTGTTCGGCGACATGTTCGGTGGCGGCCAGAGGCGCACCGGGCCGGCCCGCGGGCAGGACCTGAGGGTCGACCTCGAGATCACCCTGGAGCGGGCCTACGCCGGCGCCACGGTCCAAGTGAAAGCGCCCGCGGCTTTGGATTGCGACGCCTGCGGTGGTTCCGGCGCGAGGCTTGGGACGAACCCGACCGTCTGCGGTTCTTGCGGAGGCGCCGGGCGCGTCCGTCGCAATCAGGGATTCTTTTCCGTCGAGAGCGCTTGCCCAAGGTGCGGCGGGGCAGGGCGTCTCGTGCTCGATCCATGCGAGAGCTGCGGCGGCCACGGCAGGATTCGGCGCGACCGCGGCGCGTTGGAGGTTCGCATTCCCGCCGGAGTGGACGACGGAGCCCGGATTCGGTTGGCAGGAGAAGGCGATGCCGGCGCGCGGGGCGGACCAAGAGGCGATATCTACATTTTTCTGTCCGTGAAGCCGCACGAACTCTTCGAACGGGACGGACTTGATCTCCTCTGCTCCGTGCCGGTGCCCATGGCGACCGCCGCCCTCGGCGGCGAGATCGAGGCGCCCTGTCTACTCGGCGGCGAAAACTGCGATGGCGAATGCAAGATAACAGTCAAGGTTCCCGAGGGCGCGCAGAGCGGCCGCAGCGTGCGTCTTCACGGCCGCGGTATGCCTTCCCTTCGATCGCGGGAGCGCGGCGATCTGGTGGTCGAACTCTTCGTCGAAACGCCCACTAAGCTCACCGCCCGTCAGAAGGCGCTCCTGAGGGAATTCGCCGGGCTGTGCGGAGAGCAGCAGAACCCGAGATCCGCCAGCTTTTTTCAGAAGGCGCGGCGGTTCTGGGATGGGGTCACTGGCGTCGAGCAGCGCGCTTGAGCGTCCTAGACGCTGAGTGCTCCGATATCGTCCCACCGATAAAGGGTTTCCTTGAGGCCACCGCTCCAGGCGCCAACGTCTCGTTCGCAAATCGGACGGCCGCCCAGCCGGTGATAGAACCCTTGTGCTCGTCTGTTTTCGCTCAAGACCCAGAGCTCGAGCGCTCCGGCGCCCTTCGCTGCGAGCACGCGCGCCGTCGAACGGAAGAGTTGAAAGCCGTTTCCACGGCCTTGGGCCGACCGAAGTAGATAGAGGGTGAAGATCTCAGCCCGATCGCCCCCGCCGGGTTCGGGGGCGGCTCCCGCGCAATAACCGACAAGGCCATCTCGGGCCTCGGCCGCCATGACCACCTCCCCTGGTCGCAGACGTAAGAGTTGACTGCTCCAGCGCCGGGCGTGGCGCGTGACGCTCATGTCATCGAGAAACCTGGCGGGCAGCATCCCCGCATAGCTCTCCCGCCAAGAGGTGACATGGATTCGCGCCAAATCAACGGCATCCGATGGGCCGGCCGGAACGATGACGGCGTCTGCGAGCCGCTGCATGGCGTAGTCAGACTTGGCCGGCGGCCGGCCGGCGTCAAGGGCTGACGACGTGCGGCTGGCCATGTAGCCTTGTGCGGATGAATCGTCCTGTCGCACTGAGCGCCGATGATGTCCGGACCGAGGATTCCACGACCCCGGTGATGGCCCAATACTTCGAGGCGAAGGCGCGTCAACCCAACGCTTTGATCTTCTTTCGAATGGGCGATTTCTATGAATTGTTCTTCGACGACGCCCGCGCGGCGGCCTCCGCGCTCGGCATCATCCTCACCCATCGCGGCTCACATCACGGCAAACCTATACCAATGGCGGGCGTGCCGGTGCACGCGGCCGACGGCTACCTCGCCAGATTGATCCGGGCCGGCTTCAAAGTCGCGGTGTGCGAACAGATGGAAACGCCTGGTGAGGCCAGAAAGCGGGGCGCGAAGTCCATAGTCCGGCGGGACCTGGTGCGGGTCGTCACACCGGGCACACTAACCGAGGACACACTGCTCGAAGCCAAGGCGGCCAATCGTCTTGCCGCCGTCGCCATGCGGGCGGGGCGCGGGGCCGTCGCCAGCGTCGAGCTCTCCACTGGCGAGGTCGAGTGCGTCGAGGTAGCGCAAGGCGACTTGATCGCGGCTCTGGTTGGTCTCCAGCCTTCAGAAGTCGTCGTTACGGACCGCCTGCTTGCCGACCAGGCGTTGGCCACAGCGCTCTCTGCGTTGAATATCCCGCTGGAGGTTCTCGCCGCGGCCGTCGCCGAACCGTCCGCGGTCGAAGCGCGTCTCAAGCGCCTCTATGGAATCGACACGCTTGAGTCCTTCGGCGCTCTTTCGGGCGCTGAACTTGCCGCCCTTGGCCTCATTGGCGCCCACCTCGAGACGACACAGCCGGGGCGACAACCCGTGTTGCGCGCGCCACGTCGGGGCGGTGGCAGCGAGGTCATGACCATCGATCCGGCGACCCGCGCCAGCCTGGAAATAGAGGTCACCTTTTCGGGATCGCGCCAGGGCTCTCTATTGTTCGCCGTCGACCGCACCATCACCGCGGCTGGAGCGCGTTTGTTGGCTTCACGCCTAGCCCGCCCCTTGACGACACCCGCAGCAATCGAATTGCGGCTGGACTGTATCGAATGGCTGTTGGAGCGGACCGAACTCCGTGGCCGGCTGCGCCAGTCGCTAAGAACGAGCGGTGACATGGCGCGGGCTCTCTCCCGCCTCGCGCTCGCCAGGGGCGGTCCCCGTGACTTGAGGTGTCTGAGAGATGGGCTCGCCAGCTGCGCTGATATCTGGGAGGTCCTTCAGGTCGAATGCCGGAGTTTCGGAGACCCGCCAGGAGAGATCATTCAGGCGATGGAGTCGATCACTCCGAAGGGTCGCCCAGGCATCAGGGATTTCCTCGGTATCCTTCGCGCCGGCCTCGCGTCGGCGCCGCCAGCTCATGCGCGGGATGGCGGCTTTGTAGAGCCAGGTTTTTCCAGCGACCTCGATGAGGCCCGCGGCCTGCGCGACGACAGCCGCAATATCGTCGCGACCCTCGAGGCCCAGCTCGTCGAGGAAACTGGGGTCGCCCTCCGGATTAAACACAACGCGATCTTGGGTTATTTCGTCGAGGCGAGCGCGCGCCACGCCGAACCCCTGATGCGTGACCCGCGCCGCTGCTTCACTCATCGCCAGACGCTCGCCAATCAGGTGCGTTTCACGACGGCCGAACTGGCCGCCTTGGACGCAAGGATCGCCCAGGCCGGCGAACGCTCCCTTGCGATCGAGTGCTCAGTCTTCGAGGCTTGGCGCGATCAGGCGATCGGCCTGGCGGCCGAGATCCACGGGGCCGCCGACTCGCTTGCTCTCCTCGACGTATGCGCCGCGTTGGCCGACTGGGCGGTAGAGGTTGGGGCGGTGCGGCCCTCGATTGACCTCTCCCTTGTCTTCGAAACATTCGGGGCGCGACATCCGGTCGTCGAAGCCGCGGTTCGCCGCCAGGGGAAGGGCTTTACGCCCAACAATTGCGCCCTGGACGGCGGAGGTGGGCAAGCGGCCCGCATCGCGCTGGTCACCGGGCCGAACATGGCCGGCAAGTCAACCTTCCTGCGCCAAAATGCGCTTCTGTGCATCCTGGCCCAGGCCGGCAGTTTCGTGCCGGCTGCGTCCTTGAAGCTCGGGATCGTCGACCGCCTGTTCAGCCGCGTGGGGGCGGCTGATGACCTCGCCCGCGGTCGCTCCACCTTCATGGCCGAGATGGTCGAAACCGCCGCCATCCTGACCCAAGCGACCGAACGATCGTTCGTGATCATGGACGAGATCGGGCGAGGAACGGCTACCTATGATGGTCTCGCAATCGCCTGGGCATGTGTAGAAGCGCTCCACAACGCCAACCGATGCAGAACGCTCTTCGCCACCCATTATCATGAGCTGGCGGTCCTGGAAGAGCGCCTGGCCCATGTCTCCAACCTTTCCCTGAAGGCCAAGGAATGGAATGGGGAACTGGTTTTCCTCCACGAGGCGGCGCCGGGGCCGGCCGATCGATCCTACGGCGTACAGGTGGCGAAGCTCGCCGGCGTGCCTCGTGGCGTCGTCGCGCGCGCACACGAAGTCCTCGACACACTCGAGCGGGGCGGCGAGCCCCATGATGGGCTGCGAGATCTGCCACTATTCGCCTCGGCCGTCACGAGAGAGGTTGCTCCGTCTCACCTTGACGCGATGGAGGAGGCCATCGCGGCGATGGACCTTGACAGCATGACTCCCCGAGAGGCGCTGGATTCGCTCTACCGACTGAAGGCCTTGCTTTCGTGAGCGGCTCGCGGGCCTGCCCGGCGCTCGCCAGCGTCAGTATCGCGGCGGCTATGCAGGCCGAGGGCGGCGGCCCCTCTCGCGGGCAATCGGTATAACTCGACCATGTCATCTCGCCTACGACCCACCCGTGTCGAGCATGTCGTCGACGGCCATCGCTTGCGTGTGCTGCTCTCGACTTCGGCGCTGGACGCCATCGGAGACGAAGCGGAGCAGCGGCGTCGCGCCATCGAGATCCTCAAGGCCGCCCTGTTTCGCGGTCGAATGATCGCCAAGGAGCGGCTCGAAAACGGAGCCGGAGGTGTGGAGACGGCCCAGCTCCTAAGCGCGGTCACGGATGAAGTGATAACGGCGCTTTATGACTTCACCACGGTTCACATGTTCCGGGCCCGAAACCCTACGGAGGGCGAACGGCTCGCGGTAATGGCGGTGGGCGGATACGGGCGGGGCGAGATGGCGCCCTTCTCGGATGTCGATTTGCTGTTCCTTCGCCCTTTTAAGCTCACGGCCCACGGCGAGAGCGTCATTGAATTCATGCTCTACGCTCTGTGGGATCTCGGCTTTAAGATCGGTCACGCCTCCAGGACGGTTTCCGAATGCGTCAAGCTGTCCCGGGAGGACATGACCATACGCACCTCGATTCTGGAATCCAGGCGCCTGACGGGCGATCTCGAATTGGCAAAGTCTTTGAAACGCCGATTTCGAGAAGAGGTGGTCAAGGGAACGGGCGCTCAGTTTGTCGCCGCAAAGCTCAAGGAACGAGACGAACGTCACGCGAGAGCCGGTGCGAGCCGATACATGGTCGAGCCGAACGTAAAGGAGGGCAAAGGCGGCCTACGCGACCTCCACATGCTCTTCTGGATCGCGCAATACCTTCATCCGGC